>Ga0302326_10000041_pt1 | contig 319317 bp, 256 predicted proteins | sample Palsa_T0_3_FD_202264 | JGI IMG/M metagenome (GOLD analysis project Ga0302326, IMG submission 202264) | Peat permafrost microbial communities from Stordalen Mire near Abisko, Sweden - Palsa_T0_3 | ecosystem: Environmental > Terrestrial > Soil > Palsa > Peat permafrost | place: Sweden: Abisko... | reverse complement strand
TGAAGAAGTTCGACTTCGCCGTGTCGATGTTGCCGTCCGGCATGTCGAACTCCCAAACACCGAAACGGGCGGCGTGAATCCCGAGCTCCAGGCGGTTCTGGGCACGGCGGGCCGCGTCGAGTTGCTCATCGGTCTCCCTCTGCCTGGCGACGTCGGCCGCGTCGACTGCGCTCCCGGCCCACCGGACGGGGCGACCCTCGGCATCGCGAACGAGGGCTCCGCAAACGCGCAGCCATGTGTAGTCGCCGTCATGACGACGGACTCTCGCCGAGATCTCGAACCCTGCTTGTCGAGCAAACGCAGCGTCGAAGGCTCCTCCGGCGTCGGCGCGGTCGTCGGGATGAAGCGCCGAGCCCCAGCTCCAGGCTCCCAGCGTCTCCTCGGTGACGCCCGCGTAGGCAAGACCCGCAGCGCTGAAATACTCGATCGACCCATCCAGGCGCGCGCCCCAGATCCATCCGGGCAGCGCATCGACGAGATCGCGCAAATACGTCTCCGAACGAGTCGTCATCGCCGAGCGTCACCCGTGCTGAGCTCGGGCAAAGTCAGGAGCACGTGCATCATGCGAGTCGCCCGAGAGTACTCCGAAGCGGCACGCTGGGCCGCCACCTTGGCCGGGCGTCGTGCGTTTCGTTCGGTCACGCTGGCTAGCTTTTCGCCACCCGGCTCACCTTCTTGCCAGAGAGAGGGCGCGACGGCTAGAGACGGCCGCCTCCATCCGAGTGGCACGCGTCATGAACGGGGAGGAGACAGGACAGGAGGGTCGGTGCTCCACGCTCGACCACCCCACCCTGATTTGCCCGTCGGCGCGCCACTGCGAACGGAAGCGTTCTCATGACCATGGAAGACTACGATCTCGTGATCCTCGGAAGCGGCGAAGGCTCGAAGTTTCTCGCGTGGACCCACGCGCGGAATGGCAACCGCGTGGCGGTCATCGAGCGAAAGTACATCGGCGGCTCTTGCCCGAACGTCGCTTGCCTACCCAGCAAGAACGTCATCCAGAGCTCGAAGGTGGTCGCGCTCCCGCGGCGCGGCGCCGAGTTCGGCGTCCGTTCCGGCCCCGTGTCCCTCACGCATGTGGAAGCTGCAGTCATCGCGCACCCCATGTTGGTCGAGGGGCTGGTGGTGCTCTTTTCGTCGACGCCTACGGCCGTTTCGTCGGGGCGCCCGTCATGACGCGCGTCGCCGAGAGCATCCCCGGCTACGACTACGGGAGCGCGGCTGTCCCGGCGTCGCCCGTGTCGCTGCAGGACCTCGAGCTGCTCAAGATTACCGTTGGCTTCACGCCCGGCGACGAGCGCTACCTACGGCTCGCGGGCGGGGTGCTAGAGGGCCAAACGCGGGCGATCGTCCTTCTGTGGCGCAACCAGATCATCGCGAGCACGCCCCACCTCGCGCGTCATTCGCGCGCGCTCGACGGCAGCCCACTACCGGACTATCTCGCCGCGAGCAGCCTGCGCTTCGAGCAGTGGATCCTCGACACCTGCCTGCGTCCGTACGACCGTCAGTGGCTCGACTACCAGCACGAGATTGGCCTTCGACACACCCGTGCAAAGAAGAACAGAACCGACGGCGCCCCCTCCACGGCCCATGTGCCGCTGCGGGACGTCATCGGCTTCGTGGCCGTGTTGAACGACACGATCCGCCCCTATCTCGCGGTCCGCGGGCACTCGCAGGCCGACGTCGAAGGCATGCACCGGGCATGGTGCCGGTCGATTCAGCTCCAGCTGGCGTTGTGGGCCAGGGCCTACCCGGCAGAGCAGTGGTAGCGTCCCATCTCGGGTATCGCTCGTCGTCCCGGTCGTGACAGGTCATGCGGGAACTCCCGCCACGACCGAGCCCGTAAACCGAAACGAGTGTTTCGGGGACAGGCACCTAGGGTGCGGTGCTTCCGCTCAGCAACGTGTCGACCGCATCTGAGGGGCACGGGGCTGCTGGCCGCCGTGGCTCGCCGCCTCCGCGATCTTCGCACTCATACGTCGGCTGCTCGTCTGCGGTCGCACCCACGGTGATCCGCCGCGACCAGGACATCCGCCCCGGGATCCGAGCGCCAAACCAGTGCGGATCTTCTCTCTCGAACCATGTCACGCGGGCCAGCGCGGAGCCGGGGGCAAACGAAGCTCCTGGCTCCGGCAAAGCGCCGCGGAGGTGCTCGATTGCGCGAGGGTTGCCGTAGACCGTCGACAGGCTCTCGTCGCGGTCGTCGCGCGAGACCGTAATCACCTGCCACTCCATCGCGAGCAGAACGGAGTCATCCTCTGCGGCAGCTTCCGTGTTCAGGAGCCCAGCGCGTGCCGCGGCTCTCCGGATCGGCATCGTGAACACGAAGTCGTCTGCGCGCATCGGCGCGTGGCAACCGGTGCATTCTTCGGTGAAGGCGGGCGTCTCCCCGTAGGGCGTCAGGTCCGCGCCCAGCCATCGTCCCCAGCCCCACCCCTCCGTGGCCGAATACCGCGCGGCATCCTTCACCATGAACTCGACCTGCCGGAACGCTCCCGACCTGACCAGGCCCGCCCCATCAGCCTCGGCATTCCAGGCGACCTTGGCGAACGTTGCGCCGTCGGGCCAAGGGCTGAACCGATTCGACGCTAGAGCGCGAATCGCCACGTCGTTGGCGAGGATGACGCGAAGCGTGCCGTTGTCGAATCGATCGGTCGTGGAGATGGCCCGCCAGGTCCCGTAGTCGGGCGCGAAGGCGAGACCGTTGGGCGACGATGGGACGTCCGCGCGAGAAGGGAGCACTGCGATCGGCGCGATCCGAGTCGGGGGCGATGGCTCGTGGCCCGCGGCCTCCGGGGCGAGATATCGCTCGAGGAGCGCCAGATCACCTGACGTGGGGCGAGCGGTCCGGTGGACCAGAGTGTAGGCCGCGGGAGGCATGGCACCGAGCTTGATCTGATTGACTGGCTCGTAGAGGAGCGCCCGCTGCTGCGCTCGGGGGAGGCGACCGATCACGGAGAAGTTGAGGTGCCGTCTGCCCTGCGCGACGTCTTGGGCTACCTTCCAGTAAACGGGCGCAACGAGGTCGAACCATCGAACCTTCGTCTCGTTGGAGTGGCAGTCGTAACAATCTCTGCGCAGGACCTGCCCGATTTCCGGGGGTACATCGAGCTCTGCGGCGACGGGAGGGGTCGGGATGGCTGGGCGTACGAACTGGATCGCTAGGAACACGGCCCCGAACGCGCCCGTCGCGTGCCGCACCCCACGCGAGCGAAGCACCGCTTGGAAGCCGCGACCTCGGCGCCCGCGAATGTCGTTGGCCATCGTCGGCAGATAGGCAAGGTGCACGCCGCGCAGTCGCTGGAGCGCAGGGCGTGCACGTGACACCGACGTACTCGAGACGCACAGCCGCAAACTGAGCGCGCTGGCAAACAATTGGCCGTACGGACAAGGCCGCCGTGGGTGACGCCCACGCTTCGCGGTTGCCCTGAGCGAAGCGAGGACCCCCTTCGCCTCGCTGGGAATGACAGGAGCTCGTTCGCCGCGTCCTGTCCGGCACGACGCGTGCTGTTGCAGTCCACTGGCGCCGTGCCCCCAGCAGGAGAATTCCTCAATGAACAAACCTTTGGCCCCCCGAGCAGCGGACGTTGAAACCTCCAACGATGGCCGCGCACACAGAACGCAGGCGGGACCTGACGCCGGCGCGCGGAGGGAGCCCGCTCGCCTCGAGTGGCTCGGAGGACCGACCGTGATCCTCCAGCATGGCGGGGTTCGCATTCTGACCGACCCGATGCTCGGCCCACGCGGCCCCGACGCATTCGTGCTGACGAAGCACCCGTCTACCGGGGCGGAGAACGCCCATATCGCGCGCTACACAGCGACGCCTCATCCTTCGCTGGCGGGTCTCCACGCGGTGATCGTGTCGCACCCTCACGCCGATCATGTCGACGCTGCGGCCAAGGCGACGCTTGCCAAGGACTTGCCGGTTGTCATACCGCCGACGGGCGCTGAAGGGATGCGCGCGGCGGGATTCCAAGATGTTCGCCCCCTCGATTGGGGTGACAGCGTCGCCATCTCGGCGATTGGCACCACGCTTCGGATCACTGCGGTGGCGGCCCATCACGCTCACGACCCTGGGCTCGATCGGGCGCTCGGCAAGGGCAACGGCTACGTCCTTTCCTTCGAGGGCGTGGGCGGCGACTATCGCGCGTACTGGACCGGTGACGCCGTGCTCACCGACGAGCTACGGCTCGTGGCTGCGGCGCACGGTCCCATCGATTTGATGCTCGCCGATCTCGGTGGCGTCGGAGGCGACGGCAACATCGGGCTCCGCAGCATGACGGCGGAAGATGCCGTGACGCTCACTCGTCTCGTGAACCCCAGCGTGGTCGTGCCCATTCATCACACGTCCTTCAGTCACTACCGGGAGCCGATCCAGGCGCTCGTCCAGCGCGCCGATGAGGCTGGAATGGCCTCACTCTTCAAGTTTCCGGTGGAGGGCGTGGCGATGTCTCTGTGATTCGTAGGCCGTAGTTTGGCGTGAGGCCTGCGAACAGGCGAAGAGCGTGAGGTGGCACCATGATCGTCAAGAGTCTGATCGGCATTGTCCTGGGTCTCCTTATTGGCGTCGGCTGCCGCTGGTTCGGCATTCCGCTCCCTGGCCCCCCCGCGATCTTCGGAGCCGTCCTCGCCGTCGCGATGGCGACGGGGTACAGCTCAATGGACCGACTACTCACCTCCCGGCAGCGCCGGGAGCCTGGGCTCGCGAGCGCGACAGCTACGCCGGACCGAACGCTCGCCGAGGACCCGAGCGCGGGCCGATGATGCGCTCCGTGTCAAGTAGTGGAAACCGCCCCGGCCCGAGCTCGTCGTTGTCTCGACGCTCGCTCCTCGCACTTGCGGCCGTTTCCGCCGCATCCACGCTGGAAGGTTGCAACCGCGTGAGCGCGCGTGGTCCGCGCGACCGCGCGTCGCGGCCACCACAGTCGCTGATTTTTCCGAAAAGGATCCGCGCCGTCGCCTTCGACGCCCTCGCCGTGTTCGATACCGGCTCGGTGGTCGCACGCTGCGAACGCGCATTTCCAGGCCGTGGCGAGCAGCTCGCCGCCGGCTGGCGCACACGGCAGTTCGACTACACGTGGATCCGGGCGGTCGCCCGCCAGCCGTATATCGACTTCTGGCACATCACCGAGGACGCGCTCGTTTACGCCGCGAAAGCCTTGTCCCTCGATCTCTCGCCCTCGATCCGCGATGACCTGATGAGCACGTGGCTCTCCCTGAAGCCGTGGCCCGATAGCGCTAAAGCACTCCAGTCCATGAAGAGCGCGGGACTACGACTCGCGATCCTCTCCAACTTTACCCCTGGGATGCAGCGTGAGTGCGTCCACCGGTCTGGCCTCGACGGCGTGTTCGACCACCACCTCAGTACTGACGCTGCTCGTGCGTACAAGCCGGACCCGCGTGCGTACCAGTTGGCGGTGAGCGCCATGGGCCTCGCCCGCGAAGAGGTGGCGTTCGCGGCGTTCGGGGGTTGGGACGCCGCCGGCTCAAAGTACTTCGGATTCATGACCGTCTGGATCAATCGGCAGGCGCTCCCCGTCGAAGAGCTCGGGGTGGAGCCCGACGCGATCGTGTCGACACTGGCTCAGATGGCCACGTCTCTACGACCCGGCACGCCCCCTGCTTAGTGGACCGAGCATGCGAGCCGTCGTGCGGCTGATGAGTGTCCTGGCGGGCCTGGGCGACGCCCCCTGTGCAGGCTCAGTGCAGGTGGTCTGTGTAAGGACAGCAACGAAGGAGAAGGTCGTGAATGGCATTGAGACATTGGCCAGCGCATTCGGACCCAAGGAGACGATGGACCGGCTCGAGGCAGCCACCAGGAGCAAGGGGATGACCGTTTTCGCACGGATCGACCACGCCGCGGGTGCCGCAAGCGTGGGCCTCGTATTGCGCCCCACGGAGCTCCTTATCTTCGGCAATGCAAAAGCGGGGACGCCGCTCATGCAAGTGAATCAGGCGATCGGCCTGGATTTGCCGCTAAAGGCACTCGTCTGGCAAGGCGCGGCTGGCGTGACGTTTCTTTCGTTCGACGACCCGCGATGGATCGTTTCGCGGCACGAGGAAGACGTAGCGCTGGCTGGCATCGCGAGCGAGATGGCTCGCGGGCTCATGGCCGTGACGAAGGCCGCAACGCAACACCCAGAAACGTACTCGCATGAATCAAGAAACGGAGCTGACCATGAATAAGAACGTGAATGTGGTGCTCGTGCACGGTGCATGGGCGGACGGTTCCTGCTGGAGCAAGGTCCTCTTGCAGCTTCGCGACAACGGCATCAAGGCCGCCGCCGCACAAATCCCGCTCACCTCGCTCCAGGAGGACATCGCCGTCGTACGTCGACTGTTGGCGACGCACACCGAGCCGACGATCCTTGTCGGCCACTCGTACGGCGGCGCGGTGATCACGGGCGCGGCGACCGGGTTGCCGCAGGTGAAGGGGCTTGTCTACATCACAGCCTTCGGTCCCGACGAAGGGGAGAGTCTAGAGAGTCTTGCCAAGTCCGGTCCGCCGTCACCCGGCACCGCTGCCATCACGCCGGACGACAAAGGGTTCCTCTCGATTGACCGTGGGAAGTTCCGCGAGGCATTCGCCGCCGACGCCACCGCTGATGAAGCGTACGTAATGGCTGCCGTGCAACGACCGCTCAGCTTCGTCAGCTTCGCGGGCAAGCAGGGGAACCCTGCGTGGCGCACCTTGCCATCGCACTACCTCGTCTGCACCGACGACAAGATGATCCCGCCCGATGCGCAGCGGTTCATGGCGAAGCGCATGGGCGCGGTCGTGAAGACTGCCCCGTCGAGCCACGCGGCGTTCATGGCTCACTCCAAGGAAGTGACGGACATCATTCTTCTCGCGACCCAGAGCACTCCCTCCTGAGCTCATCAGGGCCTGCATGTTTGTCGAACAACAGGTGGAGCGCGTAGAAGGTCGGCCCCGATACTTGCCAATGATGCTTCTTGTACATGTCGCGGAGACAAATCGAATCCACGAGGAGCTGATTTAGTGCGTCACTGACGACGAGTCTTGCGACGGATCGTCAGTCTCGACGACGGGCAGGCGCCTTCCGAGGAGAGATACCTTTAAAGCGATGAGAAACTCGTATGCAGTCATGGGCACGATCCGTGCGTTGCGCATCGAGTGAGGTGTATGAAAATGAATATTGCCAAATTTATGCGAGTGTCCGCGGGAATTGCTCTTGCTGCGTGCGGGACAGCGAACGCTGGACCGCAGTTCGCGGTGCCCGTGACCCCTCCGGCGGTGCAAGCGGCGAGAATGGACACAACGAGCGGCCCACCGACCAAGACGGTCGTCCTCGTACACGGGGCTTTCGCCGACGGCTCAAGCTGGGAGAAGGTGATTCCGCAGCTCCAGGCAAAGGGATTCAATGTTGCGGTGGTACAGAATCCCCTGACCTCGCTCATGGCCGACACAGAAGCGACGGAGCGAGTGATCGACCAGCAGACGACCCCTGTCATTCTGGTTGGACATTCGTGGGGCGGAACCGTCATCACGCAGGCCGGCGTGAACGCCAAGGTTGTCGCGCTCGTCTATGTCTGCGCGTTTGCGCCGGACGAGGGCCAGTCGACCAACGATCTCACCAGGGCATTCGGGCCACCACCGTGGGCCGCCGGGATAAGAGCGGACAGCGGTGGATTCCTCCGCCTTTCACCGGACACCGTCGCGCACGACTTCGCTCAGGACCTTCCGGCGTCGGTCACCGATGTGATGGCGGCAACGCAGGGCCCCATCCAGGCAAAGGCGCTCGACGACAAGGTCACGAAGGCGGCATGGCACACGAAGCCCGTCACGTACATCGTAGGAACCAACGACCACATGATTCCGGCGGCGCTTGAGCGGGTGTTCGCGAGGAAAATGAACGCGACTACCGTGGAACTCCCGACTAGCCACGTCGCGATGCTCTCGAAGCCGGACGATGTGGCTGCCGCCATCATCGCAGCGGCCGAACGAACTCGTTAGCGAAGCAGGGCCCTGAGAGGTGACGTAGAGGACCACGAGGGCCACGCGGGGCCTTCCCGAGAGCCGCGGCGTTCTAAGGCCCAGCCCTCGTGGTCGGCCGCACCGAGTTCGTGCCGCTTGGCCAAAAATTTGGCCAGCTCGCTCAATTCGTAGCCGTATCCTCGTCGGTTTCGATGGCGTGGGTCACATGGACGCCCAAAGCCCGAAGCTTAATTCGCAGCGTCTGACGCGAGATGCCGAGGATTCGGGCGGCCTGACCGTAGTGGCCGCAAGTGAAGTCGAGGACGACCGACAAGAGGATCTTGTCCACGTGCCGATGCATCTGCGCGTAATAATCCGTAGTCTCTTTGGAGAGTTGCGACCGGATAAAGCCCTCGAGCCCCGAGAGCGCGCCGTCCTCGCGAGGCGCCGACGTGGGTGGCGACGATGTTGGCGCCAGTGGCGGCAAGAACGCCGCGAGGAGCACGTCGCCGCTGCTCTTGAGCAGCGCCTGCTTGATCACGCTCTGCAGCTCGCGGATGTTGCCCGGCCACGCGTAGGCCTTCAGCTGCTCCATCGCTTCGGGCGCAATGTGGTGCACAGAGCGCCCGAGCTCTTTGCCGAATCGACGCACGAACTGGTTCGCCAGCATCGGCAGGTCGTCGCAGCGCTCGCGCAACGGGGGGAGGTCGATGGTGAAGATCCCGAGCCGGTAGTAGAGGTCGGCCCGGAAACGCTCGGCGGCGGCCCACCCCTTGAGGTCCCGGTGCGTGGCCGCGATAATCCGCACGTTCGCGCGCACGGTCTCGCTGCCACCGACCCGCTCGAACGTTTGCTCCTGCAAAAGCCGTAGAATCTTGGCCTGCAAGGGAAGTGGCATGTCGCCGATTTCGTCGAGCAGGATGGTGCCCCCCGCACATTGCTCGAACTTGCCGATGCGGCGTCGATCGGCGCCAGTAAAGGCCCCCTTCTCGTGACCAAAGAGCTCGCTCTCGAGCAGGCTTTCCGGGATGGCGGCGCAGTTCAGAGCGAGGAAAGGCGCGTTGGCTCGGGCGCTGTGCTGGTAGATGCCTCGCGCGACGAGCTCTTTGCCCGTCCCGCTCTCGCCCGTGATGAGCACCGTCGTGTCTTGCGCGGCGACGCGCCCGATCGCCTTGTACACCTCGAGCATCGCGGGGCACGATCCCGAAAGCACTGCGTCGCCGCCGTCGATCTCGTCGTCCGTGCCGCTCGCGTTGAGGACCACGGCCGATCGCATGCGCCTCGCGACCTCGAGGGCCTCTGCGACCACTCGCCGCAGCTCGGCGGGATCGAGCGGTTTGTAGAGGTAGTTGAAAGCCCCGAGCTTCATGGCTTCGATGGCGGTGTCCGCCGTCTTCGCCATGGTGACGAAGATCACAGGGATCCGTGCATCGAACGCACGGATCTGCGCGTACACCTCGAGCCCCGATAGATCGGGCAGACGCAGATCGAGCAGCACGACGTCCGGAGGCGACGCGCGAAGCCGTTCGACCCCTTCGGCTCCCGTCCCAGCCAAGGTCAGGAGGTGCGCAGGGGGCGGAAAGGCATGCCGCACCTGATCGGGGAGGATCGCGAGATCGTCGTCGATCAGCAGCAGATGAGCCATCCTCGTTACCTCCCGGTAGCCCGAACGTCTGGTTCCGCGCGCGGATTGACGAGGCCCGAGCGCAGATCTCACCCCTCCACTAGCACGCCAGCCGCATCTCCCGTACCGAGCCCGACCTTGTCGGCCGGCCTCGTGACGGACCGGGCGCGCGCCACGATCCATGGAGCGCTCCTTGCCGGTGCGGCAAAGCGCACCGTCCGCGGAGTGGATGCCCCGGCTAGACCGGAGATCGTCCGACTGCGCCCGAAGACATCGATGAGCCAAGACTCTGACTCTCAGCCACACAGTGGGCCGCCGGGCGCGCCCCCGGAACATAGTGCACGCGATCGCCAGCAGTTGCTCGACTCGCTGCCGTACTGGACATGGACCGCTACGGCGGATGGTCGTGTCGACTACTTCAGCCCGCAGGCGGCGTCGTTTACTGGGGTCGCCGGCGATCAGCTCCTCGGATCGGGATGGATGCAGCGCGTGCATCCGGACGATCGCGACGAGGTCGCTCGCGTCTGGAACGATGCCTTCGACGGCGTTTCGAAGACGTCGGAGCCGGTCGTGCGCTGGGCCGGCCGCGCCCAGCGTGACGGAGTCCGCCAAGCGGTCTTCCGGGGGTATTGTATCGCACTGGTGCTATATCGCACGAGTGCTATACTCGACCTGTGGCGACCGTCGTACACGGAGACTTCGAGTGGGACGACGCCAAGGCACTCGCGACGAGGAAAAGCACCGCGTCAGCTTCGAGCAAGCCGCCGTGGCCCTCTTGGACCCCTACTCGCACGACCTCGACGACCAGGACGACCCAAACCGCATCTCCATTCTAGGCGCTCACCCACTCACGGGCGTCCTCTACGTCATCACCTGCGATGGCTCCGAAGAACGAACGCGCATCATCAGCGCAAGAAAGGCCGACTCCCATGAACACCACCAGTACGAAGAAGCCCGCTCCCGCTGACCCCGCAACGGCTCGGGCGCGCGTCCGCGGACGCGGCACGTTCGCTCGCAAGCGCCTCGAGCTGTCGCTCGCGGGCATCCGCAAGGCTTCGGGCCTCACGCAGGTCGACGTCGCCAAGAACGCGTCGATGACACAAGGCGAAGTCGCGAGGCTAGAAGCTGCCGAGGATATGAAGCTCTCTACGCTCAAGCGTTACGCGGACGCGCTCGGCACGCGGCTGGACGTCGTATTCGAGCATCCCAACGGGGTGCGCGTCCACCTCGAGCGTTGAATCGGTGCTTCGGGCCCCGGGGGCGACACGTACGGGCAGGGTCGGGGGGGCTCACCCGGGCCGCCGACCGTCTCCAAAATCTCTCCAAAACTGGGGTCGATTCTGGAGGACGGGCGGGGACTGGTGGAGACAGGACCGAAGACCGAAAATCGCCGTCCTGGTTGAAGCCCGGTCCACCGAAAGACGGCGGTGGCTCGGGGAATCTCGAACTCGATTTCATGATCGTCGAGGACGAGAGCGATTGCGCAGACACGACCGATTGCCCATGGCTGTCCTCCACGCCTACGCGATGCCTGCCGGTCTTCTGGCCGATTCGCACCAGATCGGGCATTCTTCGATCATGCACGCGCCAGCGAAGATCCCCTCGCTGATCCCGAGCGCGCCATTTGACGATCTGGACCTCGACCGTCCAGAGGACGAGGAGGAATGGGAGCACCGCGTGATGGCCCTTGCCGCGGCGAGGATCGTCGCGGAGCGCGCGCGCCTCGAACGGCTCGGCATTATCGACACCAACGGCAATCTCGTGTCGACCGCTCTACCGCCCGACATGTTCCCTGAGTCGGACACGACGCTGGAGACCGGCTGACGGCGGATGGCGCGCCCACGCCTGATCGTAATCGCGGGTCCTCCCGGCAGCGGCAAGACGAGGTACTTTCCGGTGACGGCTTTCGGCGTCGACTCGTTCAACATCGACGATCGTTGCGCGCAGATCCTGGGGAGCTACCGCGCGATCCCACGCGACGTGCGGCGCGCCGTCGCTGCGGAGTGCGAGCGCTTCGTGCTCGATCACATCGAGCAACGGAAATCCCTCGCAGTTGAGACGACGCTTCGAACGACGGCCGCGATCGAGCAAGCGGGGCTCGCGCGCAAGAACGGTTTCGCGACCGAGATGCGGTTCGTCGCTACGGACTCGATCGCCGAGAACGTCGCACGCGTTGTGCAACGCTCGCAAGCCGGCGGACACGGCGCATCCGAGCGCGAGATTCGCGCGATCCATCGAGCGAGTGTCGCGAACCTCGGCACGGCCGTCGCGGCGTTCGATCGCGTTCGTGTCTACGACTCCACGGCTCGATGGGCGCCGCCTCGGTTCGTAGCTATCGCCCGCGGTGGGCGGCTCGTTCGTCAAGGGTCGACACCGGGTTGGCTTGAGGCTGTGCTCGCGGAGAGCACTCCGTCGAAGGGCTGACCCGTTTCCAAAATGTCTCCACGACTGGGGTCGATTCGCGTGGACTGACGTGGACTCGTGGGGACAGGACCGAAGCGAGAAAGCGGAGCGGAATCGAACTCTTGAGTCGGAAAGACGAGCGACATCACCTAGTTGGAAATTGTCGCACTCCAGAGTTCGATTCTCGTCAGCTCCACCATATTTGTGCGTTGATTCCGCTACGTTGCAGAATTCGAGGAAGCCGTTGCCAGCCCGTTGCCAAAGCCAACGGCGTTTTTCTCGTCGCGGTTGTTGAGCAAGGCAATGGCCGCATCCCTCGCTGACGGCGTGAGGTGCATGTAACGGAGCGTCGTCGATAGAGACTCATGGCCCGCTAAATCTTGGATGGACTTGGCCGGTGCGCCCCTCATCGCGAGATGCGAACAGAACGTGTGTCGCAGCTTGTGCAGCGAGCCCATGACGGGGAGCTGGGCTCGACGTTGAGCCGCCTCAAGCCAATCGCGCAAGATGTGACCTGGTACGGGATGACCCTCGTCAAGACAAAGCACGCGCTCGCCTCTGAGGTGCTTGTGCGCTTTCAGAGCGGTGGCAAGACGACGACGATGATATCCGGTTTTGACGTGACGCCTCAGGTGGCATGTCGAACCTCTTTCGAGCGGCCTACGGGTACGTCTTCAAAGGTGAGGCCCCTCAAATGATCCCGTCTCTCCTGAATGAGGTCTGTCTCAAGATTCTCGCGGAGTATCTCCTCGACCCTTGGGCCTGGCCTCGGGAAAGCGATCTCATCGTCGACCTGGTATCGCGTATCAGGTCAGGCCTACCAGCGGCGGATCGGCGTGTACCAGCGCGACTCGACGGCTTGCAGGGCAGCTCGAAGCTGCTGGACGTTGGGGGGACGGTGGCGCGCTCGCTCCCTCGTGTTCGGACCGAGTTGAAATTGGCAGAGGATGGCATTCGAGTGGATGTTGGCATCTACCGAAACCAGGAAATTCGATGCTCCTTCAATCATGAGGGAGCACGGGACGTGAATCTCAGAGCATTTGAGGACGACGTTGAAGCTCTTCTGGAGGTGAAGCTCTGTCCCGACAAGTACGAGTTCAGTGGCGAGCACCCGTGCAGATGGCTTGCCGACCTCCTAAAGCTTGACGATCTAGCAAGGGCCACGACTCGTGGCGTGCTTCTGCTCGACACGAGCCTTCCGCTGAAGACCATCGGCGTTGCGTACAAGAGGGGGCGAAACGGTGCGACCACGCTTGCTCGTGACATGGGCACGGAGGTAGCTCATGCGGACCTTCCTCCGTGGCCGATTCCCGACGGCGGGTTTCGCGTGGTGAACCAGCACGGAGCGTTCACGTTTGAGCGGGTCGACGCTCCGCCTGCCGAGGGCCTTTACCTTTGGGGGCTCGCGCTCAAAGGTTCTTGGAAGCCAGAGTTCAGCGGGAATCTCGTTCCTTTGTTGTCGGAGGCCGACGTCGTGCCTCGCTGCTGGTCTGTCACGGTCTCCAAAGACTAAAGGTTGCTGCGAACGGGGCGAAGGCATGCCCGAGGTCGCTGTCTCTGGCGCGACACCACTGCACGCTGCGCCCGGAGGGTTCGTTGCGCCGGTCGTCGGAGGTGTGCAAACCGGGCTGTGGATCGATGTGTCAGCATCTGTGCCGGGGAAGTTGCAAATGGGTAGGTCGAAGATGCCGCTTAGGACGGGGGCCGCGCCGGTCGCCTGGAACGAAAAATATCCGGTCACACGAACGCTGTCGAACGAGTAGATTTCGATCTCGCCCCCGTCGGCCAGGGGGGTTAGCGTTGGCCACGGCGTTTGGACATCGTCACCGACGGATGCGGCCTGACAATTCATTCCACTGTGCCAGGCGCTGGGCGCGTCCTGAATCGCAACGGCTTCGCGACCCGATCCGGGGCTCTGGTATACGGTTCTGAACCCATTGACTGTCCACGGGTGCATCTCCCCTCGTCTCAGCAGCCGAACTCGGTGGGCTCGGCCCCTGAGACTTACCGCCGGCGCCTGTATTTTTGTCGCGGGAATCGTCTGCGCCTGTTCGGGGCCACGGCCACCGTGCTTCGGGCTTTCCGTAGGAAGCAAGCTGAGCATCACGATCGGAGCGGAGCAGCAGGATAATGACGGCACAACAACGATGTGCGGCTACACATTCGATGTAACTCAGAACGAGGTTCCTCTGGCCACTGTGGTCGATACAGCGGCTGCCGCCGATTCGGACTGCACCGTCGGCGTGGCGCAATTCGGTCCTGTGAACGGTTGGACGTGGTCCGACGGCCATCCAGGTGCTGGGCAAGGTGACCCGTACATCCTTGGGGGCGAATACATCGCGACCCGCGGCTCCTGCCAGGGGACATTGCAGCTATTGCTCGAGGGTCAAGGTCCCAACCCGTTTCAGACAGGGGACGCCGGCGGACCGCCCACCGCAGTCTTCAGCCGCGAATTCGAGTCCCCGTCGTCCTCGTCCCCCGATTGCCCTATCGCCTGTGTGGACAGCTACTTCGTCACGATAGAGCGACTATGAGCCGGAGATCGGCGCGGCGCCCAGGCGCTTGCACTGGCCGGCGAACGGTGGGATCCGCTGCGAAGGACCTCGTCGAGTTTCCGATTGTTGACGAGATCACGTGCGTCCTCGCGGTGCGCCGGCAGCTCCGTCCGTGGCCCTACGCTGCGCACGGGGAAAGGGTGCAGTTGCGTGGGGGGTCGAACCCAGCGCGGCCTGACCTCCGTCGGGGAGAGATACCGAAGCGAAGGGCACCCCTGGGCGAGGGCTATTTGCCCGATCGCCTCCACCTGGAGTAGGCGGTGCGTGTACACTCCGCGCAATGCGCCCGAGAATTGCCGCCGACCGGCTCGGGAGTATCGACTGCAAGAAGCACGCGGGAGCGCTCGCGGCCGTTGCCTTGGGCGTGGCCGCGAGCCAGGGCTGCGGAACCTCCAGCCCTCGGACCACCGACGCCGCCGCGATCGACGCCGGGGGCCTTTGCACCCTGACAGTCGCGGCGGCCGACGCTGGCGGGCAGTGCCTCTGTCCGAGTGCCACGAACCTTTTGCCCGAGCCCGGGTTCGACACTGACGCGAACGATTGGCAGCAGAACGGCGGAGCGAACTTCAGCTCCACGGACGCAACGGGCTGCCCCCTCTCTGGGTCCCTTCAGGTGATGGTTGACCCCTCGGGCGGAAGCCAGGCGGTCATGAACGCTCCCTGTGTCCCCGTCACGCCCGGACAAAAGTACGACTTCGGGGGGAAGGTTCTCTTGCCCACACCGGACCCGTCGACCGGTGCATCGATGGCGGTGGAGTGGATCGAGTACGCCGACTGCCACGGCAGCTTTACGACGACGTCTGGCCCGGCAGTGGATCTGGCGAGCGCCGGCTCGTGGCAGTCGCTTTCGTCCAGTGCCGTCGCTCCGAACACCGCATCGGCGGCGTTCCTCGTGCTGACGGTCACGACCCCGCAGGGCGTATCGTCATCGGCGCTGTTCGACGACGTGTATTTCACGCCGTCTCCCGGCGCGTTCTGACGTCGGCGGAGCTGGCCACGCGAGCCCCACCACGGGCAACATCGCCATCCTAAATGCCAGCGCGCAGCTGCAGGATGCGTACATCTTCGCCGGCGTCGACGATGCGCTCAGGCTTCGACGCAACAGTACGAGCTACTTCTTTCGGTCGGGTTCGCGGTGTCCCAAACATGACGACGACCGAAGAGGCCAAAAGGATGCGCAACGGACAGCGGCTCTCGATCCATCGCGGTTCGGTCGCCGAGCCCGCTCACATTTCGCCCGGGTCGCGCCGCCGCGCACAGCCGTTTCCCTCGCCTCAGGGAGTGCGGGCGCAGCGGAAGCCGATGATGTAATCCGGAAGGGCCGCTCCGGTTCCACCATAGCGCGCAGATGCGAGAAGCGACTCTTCAGGGTAGAGGAAGACCCCGCCGCGGTCCACAGGCCCCCAGCAGTCGTATTCATTTCCGGGGCACGTCTTCGCGTTCAGATTGGCGCAGTTCGTACACGGATCGACGTACGGCTCGTACGCGTCGAGATTCAACTCGTACACGTTTCCCGCAAGGTCTGCTTGCCCCCACTTGCCGTCGCCTTTCGGCGATTCCGAGCCCACGTTGTTCGGGGAGCTACCGTTCGGCGGTTGCGTCGACACGCACGGCTGAAGTCCCGCATCGGTGGAGACCGTGTAGTTCGCGTACGAGCAATCCACGGTCGTGGAATCCGGCGGGGTCGACCACGGATAGACCCGCTGTTCGCTTCCCCCACTTGCCGCAAAGTTCCACTCCGCCTCGCTTGGCAGAAACCCGCCATCCCAGATGCAGAAGGCGTATGCCTGGTACCACGTCACGTCGTCGACAGGCAGGTTCTCATAGGCGCCCGCGGCGGCCGTCCACGTTGTGCCTGCAAAGCTTTCCTCCCCAAGGCTCGCAGTCCAATCGGACTGCGTTGTCGGGAGCAAGCCGGCGCTGGGATCGCCCCACGAGTCGTTCCAGCCGTTCTCGTATCCATCCGTGGAACCGCTATTGACCAGGCCCAGACCCTTGTTCAAGTGGGCATGCTTGCCGCTTCCGGCGGCGGGAAGCCATCCGGCGACGACGGCATTCACAAATTGGCGAAAGCGCCCGACCGTGACCTCGTACTTGTCCAGTCGAAACCCGCTCACCGTCGCCGGATAGGCCAGGCTCATGAAACACCCTGGAGCGTTGTCCATACCGACGCCAGCATCGGGGCCCCCAGGACAGCTCACGCCGTCGTAGCTTCGATAGAACGTGCCCCCCGGCACTTCCAAGCTCGTGCAGCAGCTCTCGGTCCCGCTGCCTCCGGGACCGCAATTGGTCATGCCGGGCCCGCCGGGGGCGCAGCTCGGGGGTGGTGCGGGCCCCGCACTCGCGTCCCCCTCGATTGGCCCGGCGTCAGCAGCCGTCGAGCCGTCCAGGGAGGAGCACTCGTTGTCCGCGTGGCACTGGCCGCTGCGGCAGCACGGAACGACGATCCCCTCGGAAGGGCAACTGCAGAGAGCGACCCCCGCTGGCGTCTTGGCGACGTCAGCGGTGTACCGGGCCTTTGCCCCGGCATTGATGGCGCCAACGTTCTCTGCGCATACGAAGGCGCACTCCGCGCACGCGTTGCCCACGTTTACCGTGACGCAATCCGAGTCGCTCTTGCAGGATTGGTCGTAGCTCGATGCCTCAATTTCGGTGCACCCCGCGTCCTCATCCGCGCTGCTGCCGCTCGCCGGGGCGGTGCTTCCACTGACAGCACCGGTGGCCCCGCCCGCGCTGGCGACGACCGACCCCGCCTCGCCCGAGCCGCTACCACTCGTCCCACCGCTACCGGTCGTGCGTCCCCCGCACCCGACCGCGAGCACCGCCGCGCACACAGCGAAGCGAAATGCCCCTCGAACGGGCCGATTCATCCCCCAAGGCGACACGGGTACCCTGAGGATAGGTCACGGAAGTGGCCCGAGCCCGCTCACATTTCGCCCCGGTCGCGCCGCTGCGAGCTGACCCTCGCGCATCCGCCCGACCTGAGCGGCGAACTCGGATCTATTGGCGCCTCGACGTGCAAGGCGACGCTCGAGACTGGCGAGCCGAAGCCGCCGAAGAATTGCTCGACCGGTGCGTCTCCCTGGCTTGCGAGACGATGCGTCGCGGGAGGGGCGAGCCGTGACTCGTAGGACCAGCCTATGGGCAGAAGGCGACGGTGCACGAGCATTCACCGCTCGCGTACTCCCCCCACGCGCCGCCGGTGCACTGGACGCTCGGCCCCAGCGACGGGCCACCGCAGCACGCGTCGTAGAAGCACACCGTTCCTTCGGGCACGGTGCACGCAGTCCCGATGAGAGGGCGCTCCGCAGGACAGCTCGCACCGACGCTTGGATCGTCCCATGCGCGGCAGTGCCAGTAGCCGCCCGCGGTACCGGCGTCCGACAAGCACGAAAGACAGCCACAGCGCCCCTGTGGGTAGTCGCACGTTCCGGGCAGCGGGCACGCACTGCCTTCGCCGAACCCGTAGGTGGCAGGGCACTCAGCTGCGTTTGTCCCGCAACCGCTCGGTGCCGGCGTGACCGTCCAGCTCCCGAGCGAGATCACGCCCGCTCCGCACACGGCGATCGTGGTGCAAGCACCGTACGCGTTGCCGCCGTATTCACACGAGGAGAGGAATCCAGCGGATCCGCCGTCAATCTCGGGCAAGCATGGAGCCATTCCGTTCGGGGGTACCGTGGTGGGGCAGATCGGCGTTCCGGCATTCGGGGCCGCGTCCGTCCCTGCCGTCGCATCGCTGCCCGCGTCGACAACGGGAACACAGGTCCCGCTCTGACAGCTCGGTGCCGATGCAGGACACTGGATCCCGCAGTGCCCGCAGTTATTCGGGTCTGTCAGCTGCGATTGAGCTGTCAGGCATGCGGTCAGGTCGCCCGATTGGCCGATGCACGAAACGGAGCCCGTCGGGCACCCACAGGCGCTGCCCAGGCAAATCGCCCCAGGTGGGCAGATGATGTCTATGAAGTCGCCTTCGCATCCGGTGGGTTCATCTCCGGGGGAGCCGGTGCCCGCCAAGCTGCCGCTTGCCACACCCACGCTGCTTCCGCTCCCATTGGCCGTACCGGTTCCGCGTGTGATTGCGGCTGCCGAAGAAGCCCGCCGCCGCGCCATTCGTCCCCGACCCGCTGACAACGCCCGTGGTTCCGGTTGTCGCGCCACCGGACGAGCCAGCACCCGCCGCGCCGCTGGCACCGCGCTCGTAAGCTGTGCGCCCACCGCAGCCAGCGGCGAGCAACGTCGCGAGAGCAAATGCGGATCGGTAAGCCCCCATCGCCCTTCGCTAGAGCATACGGCATGCCGTGCGCGCTCACACGAAAGCCCGGAAAATCCGCTGCGGAGCGTGCGCCGCTGTGAGCCACGACTGGATCGAACCGTCACGCCGCCGCCGTTGCTGCGTTCGTCAGCACATCACTAAGAGGGTGACGACCTGAATGACGCCGAGGGGCTGTGCCAGCCTGTGCCAGGAGCTCGTATCGCCGGATCGACGGATCCTATTGCCGGGGATTGGCGAAGACCAGGGACGCAGCCGCAGCCCGCGGGGTCCGGCGAAGCGACACATTGAAGGACGGCAAATCGCCGCCCGACTCGTGTATGCGCCGCGGCTGCGTCGGCGACGGCGAGCGCAGCCCTTCGAGGCACGGATGTTGAAGACGTCTCGTCCTGCATGTCGCAGAGGGAGTCGTGATGGAACGTGCAACTTGTTGCTCTTGGCTGACCGTCGTCGTGCTGCTCGCAGCTTGCGGCGGCACGATAGCCGCTTCCGACGACAGCACCGCCAGCCGAACGAGCGACGCCGGCCCGAGTGACGGGGCGACGACCGACAGCGGAACGACCGACAGCGGAACGACCGACAGCGGAACGACCGATAGCGGAACAACCGGCAGCGGAACGACCGATAGCGGAACGACCGATAGCGGGTCGCTCCGCTGCGGGGCATGGGTCGACCAGACGCACGGGACCGCCGCAGCGGAACAGCTGTATGCCTCGGTCACCTCGGACGCCTCCGGAGAGCATCTCGTCGCGACGAGCGGCCTCACGATTCCCTCGTCATACACCGAGGGAGTTTGGGTTTCGACCAACGGAGGCGTGACCTGGAACGTCCAGACCGCCGACCCAGCAGCGGACGTTGACATGGCCTCCCTGGCCTCGAGCTCCGATGGGAGCGTCATCGTTGGCTGCGGGGAAGCCACGGGCGGACTCTGCACCTCGACGAACGGCGGTGTCACTTGGGTTTGCTCGAGCTCGACGAGCAGACTCGACGGGTGGGTCGGGGTGGCGTCGAGCTCGGCCGGAACCGCCCTCGTAGCCGTCAACGCGTTTGGGGACATCTGGACGTCGAGCAACTCGGGCGCGACGTGGATCGACCGGATCGCCTCCGGCTCCTGTCCCTGCCAGCAGGGGATCGCGGTCGCGTCGGACGCGAGCGGCGCCAACCTCGTCGAGCTCGGGGGTATCCACCTCGGTGGTGGCGGCCCGGCGTTCAATGGCGACATCTGGACGTCGAACGACTCGGGTGTGACCTGGACCGACCGAACACCATCCGGCCCGGCGCACGATGTCCCCTGGGCCGCCGTCGCGTCGAACGCCACCGGCGACAAGCTGATCGCCGTCGGCTCCGGGGTGTGGTTATCCACCGACTCGGGCGCGACCTGGACCGACCGGACCCCCTCGGGCGTCAATCCCAGCGGTAGCTGGAGGGCCGTGGCCTCCGACGCGACCGGCACGCACCTCGTCGTCGCGAGCGGCTTTCCGAGCTGGACCGGAGACCTTTGGACATCGACCGACTCGGGCGTGACCTGGACCAACGAGACCGCGGGCACCTGCGCCGCGAACCAGGCCTGGTCTGGCGTCGCATCGGACGCGACCGGTTCTCACCTCGTCGCGGTGGCGTCGGGCGGCGACATCTGGACGCGCGTGAGCCAAGCACAGTGAGGTTGCACGGGCTCTACGCCTTCAGCGAGGCCGGGAACCCATTTCGAAGTGAAAGTGCGCGGCCCGCAATCAACTACCACGTTGATCTAGGCGCGCACGAACGTGCTGCACTTGCCCCAACTCCCGTACCAACTGAGTCCGCGTTTCCAGTGCGGATGGAGCCATTGGGCTGGGACCTCCTGCGTCTCGAAGGCAAGGCCCACCTCACTGACTATTTGGACCCAGCTCCCGCCCTCGTCGCGCCGCGATCGAGCAAACGCGATGATCCGCGCCTTGAGCAATGGCTCATAGCGTTTGCCCCGAGCGGGCTCATGAGACGCCAGAGCTGCGCGAAGCGATGATGCCTGTCGAGCTGTCATGCCCGGCACGCGAGTACGATTCACCGTCTACGTCAGGACGGGACAGCGCGAGACCTTACCGAGATCATACTCTCGCTGGGATTTCCGCTGCGGGCTAAGGAAAAGCCCATAGGAGGCGCGGGCGACCGCGCGGCGCGCTCGAGTCGAATCAGTCGGTCGCGTCGTCGGTCGCACCTGCGTCGCTCGTCGCCGAGCCTTCGGTCGCGCCTGCGTCGCTCGTCGCCGAGCCTTCGGTCGCGTCGTCGGTCGCGCCTGCGTCGCTCGTCGCCGAGCCTGCGGCCCAAATCCCATTATTGGTCGCGCACGTATTCTCTTCGACCGCTGCGCTGACGCCGTAGAAGCATTGGTCGAAGTCGACGGAACCAGAAGTGGTCGCGCAGCAACCGACCGCGCCGACCGGACAGGCCGCGACGATGGTCCCCTGCATGCTTGTGCAAAGCGACGTCTGGTTGGTCACCTGATTCGCCGTCAGGTTCGTTGAAGCCTGGCAGAAACGGCCGCCCCCAGGTTGCGGGAAGACGCAGATCGAGCTCCCGTCGGCGGTGCCCTCGGCGGTGCCCCCGTCGGCGGTGCCCTTGGCGGTGCCCCCGTCGGCGGTGCCCTTAGCGGGAACATTAACAGTTATACAGGCGGAGGCCAGCGTTGCGACGGCAAAAGGGACAATACAAAACTTCATGAGCGCTCCTTCGAAGGAGCCCTCAATAGCATACTTTATGCCCGTGGCAGCGCTCGCTTCCACGCCCCGCCTTTCCTCAAGCGCGGCTCTCACCTTAGCCGCAGCGCCAACGGCGAGCTGGATCTCGACCAGGCACCCCTTCGGCTCCAAGCGATCGTCAGCCGCGTCGACCTGCGCAATCTCGCGAACCAGTCGGCGGGCGAGGGGCGCTTCGTGTTCGGTGTCGACGACGCTTTCGGTAACCCTCAGCAGTTCACTGTCATCTTCGAGTACAACCTGCCCGCCAAGACGGCGAAGGACGTAAGCAATTGGGCAGAATACTGGCACAAGCTCGGGTCGCTTCCCTTCCCGTCCGAGCAGTACAACGCGGCGCTCGAAACTATCACCCATCGGTTCATCGACCGAGGATCGCAGGCGGGCGCAATCAACGGGAGCGCGCTCTCCTCGCTCCGCACGAACGAGATTGCTCTGTCAAACAACAAAGAGACCCCCGATCTCAGCTTCAACGGAACCTCCACGTTCGCGGATTTCGTGAATGAGAACGCGGCGGCCATCGAAGCCGAGGTGCCGGGAGCCAACGATAACACCGTGCCCGTGACGTTCGAAGGGCAGCCGTTCCTCGCGGGGTCGATCTTCAATGACCTCATCGAGTGGTCGGCCCCAGGCATCACGACCGAGGACGCGCGTTTTCACGCGTCGCTCAATACGTGCAACGGCTGCCACGGGCCGGAGACCAACACGACGTTCCTCATGATCACGCCGCGGTTCTTTGGCCAGACTGCGCAACTCTCGCCGTTCTTGACCGGGACCCAGGTGGTCGGACAAGACGGCGTGTCGCAAACGCTGAACGACCTCGCGCGACGCCAATTGGACCTCGAAAGTCTCGTCTGCCCGAGCCAAGGCGGGGCCGACGCCGGGCACGACTGAAACGCCGGCCGAACTGACCGAACGGACGGGCAGCCTGCCCGTCCGCTACGGCCCCGTCCGTTCGGTTGCTCCGGGGACCTTCTGACTCGGGACACTTGAGTGAGCCCATCCTGTCAAACGGCTCCTTCTCGTGCTCGAGCATCAGCGCGAAGAGGCTACCTGCATCTTCTTGCGGACGTTGGCAATCGCCTGGTCGGTTTCGCGTCGGAACGCGGGTTCGTCGGTCAGCGTTCCGTTCAGGAATGTGCTCCAGTGGCGCGTGATTGAGGCCATGGCGATGGCCTCGTGAATCTCGGCGTCGGTCGCGCCGTTGAGGCGCGCGGCCTCGGTGTGAAAGACGACGCAGTAGCGACACGGGATCTGCGACGCCACGGCCAAACCGATGAGCTCCTTGTACTTGCCGGGCAGCGCGGAGTGGGGATTGAGCTGGACGGTCTTGAACTCGCCCCAGGCTCCCGCGATGCCGGCCTCGGGGAACTGCTTGAAAAACCAAGGGACCAAACCGAGCGTTGCTTCCATGTCGCGATAGGCGCTGGGCGCGTCGGTGACCGCGATTGCCGCTTGCGGGGCGTGCGGCCTTTTCACAAAATCGATGATCTTGCCCAGCTCAGCGCGAAACTGAGGCTCGTCGGTCTGCAGGCCATTGAGGACCGTGCTCCACTGCCGCGTGATGCTGGCCATGACCACGGCTTCCGTGAGCTCGCGGTCGCTGGCGCCGTCGAGCCCCTCCGCGACCTTGGAGTGAAAGTAGATGCAGTAGCGGCACGGGATCTGTGCGGCGACCGCGAGACCGATGAGCTCCTTGTACTTTGGCGCGATCGCAGAGGCTGGATTGAGCTGGACGCCTTTGAACTCGTCCCAAGCGGCGCCGATCGCCTCTGGGGGGAAGGCCCGCATGAACGAGGGGACCAGGCCGAGGGTCTTCTCGATGTCGGCGTAGGTTGCTTGAGCGTTGTTCGGGGGGCTCTTTTCTTGGGCCAGCGCAACGCGCACGGGTACGAGGAGAGCCGCGAGCAAGAGGGTCGCGAGCAAGCGGGACAATCGGCGTGCGTGGGTGTCGTTGTTCTTTTTCATTGGGGGTCTCCTTACGCATCGCAACGTGCGCCGGGGGAGTGGGAGCCTGCGTTTGAAGCATCGTTGAAACTCGCACCCGCGCGCCGCACCGGTCCGGGCCCTCGAAGAACAGAAGCGAGCGCGCGCCACGCCCCAGGCGCACACCGCTGCTCGGTGACGATCCGCCTCAGGTCGTCTCGGGCGATGACCTGAATATCGAAGTTGCCGATCGTCGGGAGCGCCCGCCAGGAGCCTATGGGCAGGTCTCGATCTGGCATTGGCCGACCGCGTTGAGGACATAATGCGCGCAGGCCAGCCCGCCGTCCGAGCACATCAGGCAATACTGGGGAAGAGGCAAGCCGGCGCAAGGCTCGACCGGTACGGGCGGCGGCACCGACGCGTCCACGTCAGGGCACACGGTGTTGCATTGGAAATGCCCCGTCGCATCGCAATTGCACGATGTCTCGCATCCGTAGAATCCCGCGGGCTCCGCGGTGCCACACCCGGTGCCCGGCGTGCACGTGGCTCCCTGCTGCGCGCACGGGGGAGCAATAGGCGGCGGGGGGCAGGTCGTGGTGCACTGCAAGTGCCCCGTGGGGTCGCAAAGGCACGAGGTCGTGCATGCGCCCAGGGCTGTGGGACCGCCCCCGCAGCCCGAGTTCAGCGGGCATGACGCGCCTTGCGTGCACCCCATCGGAGTCGGCGGAGGCGGTGGGCTCTCGGGCGGGCAGATCTCGGTGACGCATTGCCCGTTCTGAATCGCATAGTGCGCGCACTCGGTCTCACCGCTGGGACAGACTTCGCAGATGTCGGGCAACGGGAAGTTGCACGTGGGCGGCACGGGCGTGGGCGGCGGGGGCACGGGGACCGACGGAGGGCTCGAGCTCACGGGGGGCGGACCGAACACCGAGCCGGATGCCCCGACAACGAGTCCCGACGAGGATGCGCCAGGGCCGCCTCCGGTCGAGGGTCCGCTAGGGGTCGGGCCGCTCGATATCGCCGACCCGCTTGACGAAGGGGACCCAACGACGGCGGACGTCCCGCTCGAGGCTTCAGCCCCCGATTGGCTCGTCGTGATGGGGGGCGCCACTGCGCCGCCACAGCCCGCGAAGGCGAGGGCGAACGCAACCGACGCCACGTAAAGAGATAGAGATCGCAGGCCCTTCATGTTCTCTATTGAAGCACGAACCGTGCGGAGCGCCCGAACAAGGGATATTGGGCACTTACGGAGGCTCGCGTGTGTCAACTTGGGCCACGCCATGATCCCCCGACCTCGGCCTCGAAGCCCTCGGACGTGCGGCGAACAGTGTTTCATCAGGGCGTGAACACGTAGAGCTGCCCGTTCACACCCACGGCCATGCGACCGTGGGCGTTGATGGGCGTGTTCCATTTCTGGACGGCGGTCGACATCGTCGTGTTGGTCCCATCCACGATGACCGCTCCGGTGTCGCCATTCCATCCGTAGAGCTTGCTGTCCGCGTTCCACACGATGGGGTTGGACGTGCCGTCGGTCGTCGTGACCATCGGCGACCCGAGGTCGTCTTGCGTCGAGCACCAGACGGTCGTGGCGACCATCGGGCTCTGCGTGAGCTTCAGCACGACCATATTGCCCCCCTGGTCCTGCGCACAGTTGTTGCCGCTCCCTCCCTCGATGTGGAAGGCGACGTAGGTTCCGAGCGACGTCGCGTACGCGGCAGGAGCGCCCTTGAGGCTAGCGCCCGACACCGGCGTCTTGAAAAGCTCGCCTCCGATGCCGCCGAGGTTGTCGCGGTTCAGGACGTACAGGTTGCCGTCCTTGCCGCCGGCGACGATGAGGTGCGGATACTGGGCTCCGGGCATGTCGAGTACCACCTCGCTGGCTCCGCCCAAATCGGTGTCGTTATTGTCGAGGTCCTCCCAGTTGCTGGGGGCGTAGTAGTCGGAGGCGTTCCCCGAGAACGTGAGCCCCGCGGTCAGACGGATCACCGCCTCGCCGCCGCCCCAAGTGCCATTGGTCCCGGTGGTATTCCCGGTGATGGGAAAGACGGAGTTACCGTCGGTGGGCAGCGCGCCCGGCCCCCAGACCCCGCCCTTCAGGGCCGTGGTGTGCCACCAGGTCGGAGTTTGCGGGCTGGCGACGGGGAAGCCGACCACCGAGCCGTAGTAGTTGCCGCCATCTCCATTGTATCCGCCGTACGGCACGTAGAGGACGCCGCTCAGGAACTGGAGCGCCCCGCGCTGGTTCTGGACGCCCGAGTCGAAAATGGCGCCGGCATCCGAGGGCACCGCGGTGTTGAGGTCCACCGGCCAGTTCGGCAGGAGCTCGCCGGTGTCGAGGCTCAGCGCGAAGACCTTATGATGGAACGTGATGTTGTTGTCGGGCGTCGTCATCGCGTCGAAGAAGATCGTTCGCGAGCCGATGTCGATGTACGGGGTGCCCGTGATGCCGATGCTGTTCGAGTCCACCTGCCCGCCAGGCGGGTTCGCCGTGGCACATGGACCAATCACCGATGGGCCCGTGTCCCAGATCACGTCGCCGTTCGTCGCGTTATAGGTCGTGACGTGGTTGTTTTCGGTGGCGATCACGAACGTCTCGATGCCCCCGGGGCCGTTCTCGACGTAAAGCGGTTGCGCGTAAACGATCGTGCTGACCGCCCCCATGAAGCCCGTGAGCACGTGCGTAGTCTTCGCTGCGGTCTGCGTGAAGACGGGGTCGATGTAAAGGCCGTCGCGCGTGCCATTCCTGTGGTGCTGGTAGACGGACGGGTCGAACCCGGCGTCCAGCGGGCTCGTGTTGCTCTGCCCGCACCCGACCGAAACGACGAGCGCCAACGCACTCGATTCGGCAATGCCAAGGCGACGCAGCATCGGAGTCCTCCCGCGTTGTTTGGACCAGGATAACACCCGACGCCGTCGCCGCGCGGCAGTGGAGAGCGAAGTGTCCCGTTCCTACGCCTCTAGCGTCGTTTGCGCGTTCGCATCGCCCTCGCCGCCTCCTTGTCGCGGGCGAACGCTAAGGACACGCGTGGTCCGGGCAAGTCCCTTAGAGGGCCATTGGTCGAGGAAGGCTTTCGCGCATTCCACTCAGCACAGCATAACGGAGCCCGGCGCTCGCAAAGCCAGTGCCGACGGAGCCATCACGCGATCAGGCTTGGTTTTCCTATCCGCCCGTGTCGGCCGTGCAACCATGGAATAACGGAAAGCAGGCGGCGTCGCCATTGGTCATCGAGGATTGAGCCTCGGCCGGGATGACGTCGTAGGCCGAAGCGTCTTCCAGGGCGCCGACGTCCCCGCTCACCGAAATGTGGCCGCGAAGCTGCCTTGTTTCATCGCGGGAGATAGCTACTGGCATGGCATGCCGGGATAGAAAAGCATGTTGCTGCATGTCCAGTGGCCGGCCGTAGGGCTGTAGTTGCAAAGCCAAACAGCGCTGTCGGTAGACCCGCTCGCGCCACACACGTTGGCGGGGCTGCAGTAGTCCGCCGATACGCACTGGTCGCTTGGGCCGCGGCACTGGTATCCGCTCAACGTCTGGCAGAAGCCGTTGTTTACGTAGGTAGGCGAACAGAGCCCGCTGCTACAGTCGGAGTCGACTCGACATCCACTCGGAACACAGGTGTTCGCGGCTCGGCCCGACGACAGGCTGCTGCAACCGCATGCTTGCCCCGCTGGGCAATCGGCGTCCGAGAGGCATTGGTCGGAGGCGCAGTGGCCGCCGAGGCACCAAGGTATGCCGCCGTCCGCCTGACAGTCTGAGTCGAGCGCGCATGCCGCACCGGTCGCTCCATTGCCGTCCGGTTGGCAAGCTGTCGCCACCGGGCGGTGCGCTGGCGTAGGCGGAGGAGGGCACCCTGCTGTTGAGCCGCTCGTGCCCGCCGACCCCACGGAGCCCGCCGACGCGTCGGAACCGGCAGCCCCCGTGCCCGCGGTTCCACCGCCGGCTGGGTTACCGCTCGCGGAACCGCCGGGCCCGTTCGACTCGCCCGACGAGCCCGAACTGGCCGTTGATTCGTTGCCGGCGGCGCCGCTCGTGCCCCCGCCCCCAAACGCGTTGCCCGCGACCTGGGACCCCGCGGTCGATTTGCCGCCACATGCAACGCCGGCGGCCGCAGCGAGAGCCACGAAAACCGCTTGCCGCAAAGCGGTCTCGAAGTGGCGCCTTCTCAGCCTCGACATGCATGACCCCATGCGGTTGTCTGCGCACATTATGCAATGGTAATGCCTGGAGCAAAAGGGCCGAAGCCCAGGCACGATGCCATCGCAGGCTGACCTCAAACGGGCACGCCTGGCGGAGCCCTCTGGGCCGAGGGTCATCGACGTCGCCTTCCCGCCTGCGATTTGGATGGTGGTCAGACCGTTCTGCACGGAAACATCGCCGAAGCGAAGCGTCCGGTGGACCGCACCCTGTGGGTCAGGCTGCGAGTTGCGCGAGCGCGGTGGCGAGTTGTTGCCACTCGACCGCGCTCGGCAGGCCGAGTGGTTCGCGGAGTGACGTGGGCGGGTCCGCTTGGGCCGCCGCGGCGAGTGATTCGAGAGTCTCGCGCCTTGCCGTGTCAACGCGCTTTCGTGCAGCCCGCGAGAGCCGAGGCTTGGCCCACGAGAAGACTCCGAATGCAAGCTCGGCGTGGCGCGTCTCATCGGCTGCGATGCGCGCCATCGCGCTACGGATGACTGGATCGCGCGCGGTTGCGCCTTGCCAGGTGGCCACCAACGCACCCAAGGCTTCGCGCGCGCACCCCTCGGTTGCGTTCTCGAGGGCGAGGGCTTCGAGGTCGCGAGGCACAAAGCGCATCGCCGGAGGTGTCGAGGTGCGAGCACCGTGTCGGCGGGCGAGGCCGCCGGTCACGCGCGCATGCCGAATCTCGTCACGCGCAGCCCGCTCGGCCGCACGAACCAGGGCACGAGGTGCCCGGTGGTGCCGAAGCTCGCGGGCAAGCCGGCGAAACGCATGCACCGAGCCGGCTTCGAGCCACGCCATGCGAGCGAAGTAAGGCCCCAGCGCAGGGCCGCAACCGGCTGGGAGGGCTGCGAGCCCCTCGGGACGGCGGCCCGAGCAAGCATAGTAGCCGCAGACGTACGTGCCGCTGCCAGTGTCGACAACGCAACTATCGTACGGCGCGTGACACAAAGCACACAGGGCGGTCTCATCGACGCCCCCGTCTGGAAGGCGCAGGTTTGCTGGAATCGGCATGGAGGCAGGGTTGCAATTGTCGGGGGCGCCGCCCCCGCAGCTCACCAAGAGCGCGGCGGGAAGCGAGGCGCTCACGATGCGACGGAACACCGCGGAAAGGGGCTTACGGCTCACGCGCTCCTCCGAGAGTGGCAGGGTACGAGGCAATCGACGTGCCGCCTGCGACGGCGCCACGGGCAACGTGGAGCAATGAGCGTACCGATCGACAAACCCAGGTCGTGGACCCTCCCCGGCGCCTCGACCCGGACGGAAATGTCTGGGGACGGCACAGCATGGCACATGACCATCGGAACCCATGACGGCCACTCTTGGCGCCGTGACGGGTCACCTTCCGGGCGCGCGGGCCTAGCGCAGGAACCGAGAACCGTACAAGCACTCTATATCCCCTCCACGTGCCCCAAGCCGCTCCATCCCTGTTTGGAGGCACGGGCGCCTTTCCGTCACCACCTTCGGGCAGCCCCAACTCAACGTAGCGCGTCGGCGTCCGCGCTGACCGGCTGGAAACGCCCCTCGAACGGGCCGACTCATCGCCTAGCGGTCACGCCGCCTCGCTCATGCTCGACCGACGTTCACAATCTGCTTCACCCATGTGGGCTCGGTGGCCGCCTTCAGCAGGGCCTCGGCGCAGTCCGCGTGTGACAGCGCCTTCGCGGGCATGACGCGCGCGCCCGGTCCTGCGAGGTACTGCCCCGTCGCTGGCGAGTGGCTTAGCGCGGGCGGACGCACGATGACCCAGTCGAGGTTGCTGGCAATGAGCGACGCCTCGGCGATGATCTTGTCGGCCTTCAGCTTCGGATAGACCATCGCGAACACACGGACGGCGGCGCGGCCCAGGAAGCCGAGCTCGCTCCCGTCGCTGCAGATTAGTCCGCTCTCGAAGACGAGACGGCGCACGCCTGCTTTCGCGCAGCCGTCGATGATGTTCTTGATGCCCATCGAGAGGAGCGTCCCGGGGTTGCTGTTCGCGGAAGGGCCGATGGTGCAGATCACGGCGTCAGCGCCAGGCAGCGCGGCGGCGGTGCTCGCCGGGTCGAGCACGTCACCCTTGTGGACGTGCAGACGCTCGCGCGCGGTGATCGCTTCCGGCTTGCGCGCGACGGCGACCACTTCGTGGCCGGCCTTGAGCGCGACTTCGACGACGTTCTTTCCCGTTCCGCCCGTGGCTCCGAACGCGACGATCTTCATGGCTTCTCCGCAACTTTCAAGAGCTGGGTAGCAACTTTGCCATAGAGCCGCGGCTCTCGCGAGGCCCGAAGACCGCGTCCTGCCGTGGTGGCACGTGCACGACAACGTGCGGCGGGAACGCGGATGCCGGGGCACAATAGGGCGGACGCGAGCCCCGAGCCCAAGAGCCCCCCCTTGCGTCTCCGCTTCCACCCGCCGCACAAAGGTCCTGGCAGGCTCCACCCGCGAGTCTCGCCGCTGGCCAGAGCCGACTTCACGCCGGACAAACACACTTCGCCAGCCGCCTGAGCACCTCACTCGCCCAGTGGCGCGCGCTTTACGCCGGCCCATTCGTGTTCGCAAGCGAACCAAGCGATCTCGCCGCGATACCACGAGCGTCTCCGCGCGGCCTAACGGATACACAAGCCGCGCGAGCAGGATCCCCGAGCCGCCCGTCGCCTTAGTCCGGCCGCCTACGCTCAATGTCGAGCCGACTAACGTCTCCCTCCGACGAGCAAACCCGTTTCTCCGGCACACCCTCGAGCTCGCAGCGCGGGCTAACGCGTTTGGCCGCACTGCGGAGCGCGACCTCCGGCGAACAGTCCACGTGGTCGGCCGGCGAACCTGCTTAGGAGCGCTGCGAATCCACGGGGTCCGCTCCGCCAAGCGCGCAGGCCGCGTGCGAACCTCGTTTGTGTCGCCTGGGACCTCACAGGTGTCGAATCCAGTCGCCCCACGCCGCCTGGACGTCCGCGGGGGCGGCGCCGAGGGCCCGTTTGAAGGCGCGCGAACCCGTGGGGTCGGCCGCCCAATCGTCGCGCCACGCGCGGCAGAAGGGCCAGAGCGCTCCGCGATCGTCGAGCCATTGGCAGAGATCGCGTGAGGCCGCGTAGTGGAGGTCTTGGTCGGGACCGCGGAGGTCTTGGTCGGGCATGAGAAGCAAAGTCTCGGCGTGGATGGCGTCCTGGTCGGTCCGAAGAATTACTCATGGTTCATGGGGATCGGCTCATGTTAAGTGAGAGGCCGTACGCTGCGGCACCGAACCTCGTGGGTCACGCCCGGCATTGCAACTCGAGCGGCCAATCCGAGTGATGCCCAGTCCGCGCGCATGCACGTTTTTCGGGTGCATTTAGGGCAAGAGATTTAGGGCAAGAGAGATTTAGGGCAAGAGAGAGTCCGCCCGGTTTGCCTTGCCTCGCCGGAGCACATGTGGCATACGCGACGAGACTTGCTTTGATTGGACGGTGGTCGCTCGGAAGGGCGACCGAAACGGGGACGCAACAATCTCGGCACCAAAGCGTCGAGCGCCGCGCCTGTGCATTCATGCGCGCGCGTCTCGCGCACTTGCGCTTTCACGGAGGGGCTCTGTGAGCAACTGGAATCGAAATGCCATCCGCCTGGTGGCGGCTTGCACCACCGTCGTGCTCGCTGGCTGTAGCAGTGAGCGCACCCCTTCAACAAAGGGCTCGCCCGGCGAGGCGACTTCTTACGCCCAAGAAGCGTGGTCCACTCCCGCTGATGCCGCGGCCGAAAGCTCGGCGCCCGACGCCGCGGCCGACGGCGCCGCGCACGATGCCGCGGCCGAAAGCTCGGCGCATGACGCGGCGGCCGAAAGCTCGGCGCATGACGCGGCGGCCGAAAGCTCGGCGCATGACGCGGCGGCCGAAAGCTCGGCGCATGACGCGGCGGCCGATGCGGTCTCCCACGATGGTGCGCTGACCGACGCAGTGTCGACGGAAGCGGGCCCGGCGTGCGTGAACCTGAGCGACCCGTTCGGCGAGGTCGATGGCGGCGCGATGTGTGCGGGCGGCGTCATCGCGGCGACGTTTGCGCGCGCCGTTTGCTCCTGCACGACGGTTTCCGCCAGCGCGGTCTTTTCCACCGACGGGTTCGACAGCACCGTCGGCGGCCCGAACGGCGGCCCCGGAGGCGACGTCGCTTCGGACGGCAACGAGACGTGGTCGTCGCATGTGACGGTCGGCGGTAACTTGATCACGCCGGGCAACCTGACGTCGACGGAGTCGAGCACGGTGCGAGGCAATCTGACCGTGGGCGGCACGCTGAGCGCGAGCGCGCTGTTCGCGGTGGACGGCAACGCCTCAGTCGCGCATTTGCCGCTGCCGAGCCAGGTGCACGTCGTCGGCACGACGACGTTGACCTCGTCGGTTGCGCCGCCGTGCAATTGCACGCAGCTGCTGCCGGTCGCATCGATCGTCGCGGCGCACAGGCCGCCGCACAACGACAACGCTTCGATCGGCCTCTCGGCCACAGAAGCCATGGATCCGCAGGGATCCGGCTCTGGCGCTTGCACCCGCAGCCAAACGATCGACCTGCCGTGCGGCAACTACTACCTGTCGGGCATCAATGCGACCGCCGCGCCGCTTGCCATCGATGTGCATGGGCAAACTGCGCTCTATGTCGACGGCAACATCCAGGCGAGCGCCTCGCTGTCGTTCAACCTCGACTCCTCGGCGACGCTCGACCTCTTCGTCACGGGGAGCGTGTCGACATCCGCCCACCTGACCTTGGGCTCGACAGGCAAGCCGGCGCATTGCCGCGCCTACGTCGCGGGGTCCACGTTCCATATGTCCGGCGGGGCGGCGGTCGGGTGCAACGTGTACGCGCCGTCGGCGTCGTGGGACATGGCGGCGTCGAGCGACGTCTATGGCGCGCTGTTCGTGAATTCGCTGCAGGAGAGCGCACAAGGCTGCTCGCAAGCGGCCCTGCACTACGACACGAGCATTCTCAAGGAGGGCGCCGGCTGCTGCACCGCGTCGAGCTGCGACGACGGGAACCCGTGCACGGCCGACGCTTGCAACGGCAACGGGGGCTGCAGCCACACGCCCGTCGAAAACGGGACGACGTGCTCGGGCACCAACCAATGCGAGCAGACGTATTCGTGTCAGGCGGGCGCCTGCGTTGGAAGCAATCCGGTAGCCTGCACCGCGAGCGACGCATGTCACGCGGCTGGCACGTGTGACCCGACGACAGGCGTCTGCTCGAATCCCGCGGCGGCCAACGGGACGGCATGCAACGACGGCAACGCGTGCACCCTGAGCGATAGCTGCCAGGCGGGCGTCTGCACCGGGGCCAGCCCGGTCGTGTGCACCGCGAGCGACGCGTGTCACGCAGCTGGCACTTGCGACCCGACGACGGGCGCGTGCTCGAATCCCGCGGCGGCCAACGGGACGGCATGCAACGACGGCAACGCGTGCACCCTGAGCGATAGCTGCCAGGCGGGCGTCTGCACCGGGGCTAGCCCCGTCGTTTGCACCGCGAGCGACGCATGCCACGCGGTCGGGGCTTGCGACCCGACGACAGGCGCGTGCTCGAATCCCGCGGCGGCCAACGGGACCGCGTGCAACGACGGCAACGCCTGCACCCTGAGCGATAGCTGCCAGGCCGGCGTTTGCGCCGGGGCTAGCCCGGTCGTTTGCACCGCGAGCGACGCATGCCACGCGGCCGGCACCTGCAACCCGGCGACGGGCGCCTGCTCGAACCCGGCGGTGACGGACGGCACGGCGTGCGTCGGCACCAACGCGTGCAATCAGTCGTACGCATGCGCGGCCGGGACCTGCGTCGGCAGCAACCCGGTAGTCTGTCCTGGGCCGCAGCCCCAGTTTGCCTCGACCGCGCCGATGTCGGTGCCCCGGCAACAGCATACGGCCACCCGCCTCTCGAGCGGCGATGTATTGGTCACGGGGGGCGCCAGCTCGGCGCCGGCCGTCAACAGCACCGAGACCTACCGCGTTTCATCGGCGGCCTGGACCGATAGCGCTCCGATGATCTCGGCGCGCCAGCAGCACGCGGCGGTCGCCCTCCCAAGCGGCAAGGTGCTCGTCGCCGGCGGCGTCGACGCGACCGGCACCCCCATCGTGCAAGCGGAGATCTACGACCCGACGGTCGACGAGTGGACGGCCGCTTCACCGATGAATGCCGCACACACGCCGGCGCGCGCCGTGGCGCTGCCGAACGGGCAGGTGCTCGTCAGCGGCTTCGGGACCGATGCCAGCGGTTGCGTCGTTTCGTCCGAGATCTACAACCCCGCCGCCGATGCTTGGACCGTGGTCACCGACGCGGCCAACCCGGCGCCGTGCGATTCAACGAGCATCCCGGGAACCGGGAGCGGTGGCCTCGTGGTGCCGCTCGCCGACGGAAGCGTGGCCGCTGCAGGCGGATACCTCCAGCCGGGACTCACCGAAAATATGGGGCTCGACCGGTACGTGACCGGGGCGCCATCGTGGGCGCCGCTGGCGACCCTTCCGGCTCCTCGCTTGCAGTCGATGGGGGCGGGCCTCTCGAGCGGAAGCCTTCTCATCGTCGGTGGCTTCGACGCCGTAGCGGGCACCCAAGACGCGGACGCGTTGATCTTCGATCCGATGCAAAGGTCCTTCGCGCCGGCCGGATCCATGAGCGCCGCCCGGTTCAACACGGCCATCGCTGCGCTTCCGAACGGGGCCCTTCTCGTACCGGGAGGCTCGTCGCAGGCGGGCGTTGCCAGCGCGGATTTGTACGCTCCGACCTCGGGTACGTGGACGCCCGTTTCGGGCGGAGCCACGCGGGTGTCCGGCCTCACGGCGACCGCGCTCGCGAACGGGTCGATCCTCGTCGCAGGTGGCGCGGGCCCGACCAGTCAGCCGCTGGCGACCGCCGACCTGTTCTCGGCGCCCGACGCCCAGTGCATGGCCTCGAGCTGCAACCCCGCGAGCGGAAACTGCTCGTTGAGCCCCAAGCCGGACGGCACGCCGTGCAGCGATAGTAACCTCTGCATGCAGACCCACGCCTGCCAAGGTGGCTACTGCGTCGGCTCCAATCCAGTCACGTGCGGTGGGGCCACAGGCCAGTGTCAGGCGGCCGAGTGCAATCCGTCCACGGGGGCGTGCGTGACGACTTCGATTGTCGACGGCACGGCGTGCAACGACGGCAATGCGTGCACGCTCGTGGACACGTGCGCCGCCGGCACGTGCGTCGGCAGCAATCCCGTCGTCTGCACGGCCAGCGACTCGTGCCACGCGGTGGGCTCGTGCAACCCCGCCTCGGGCGCCTGCTCGAACCCGGCAGCGGCCGACGGCACGACCTGCAATGACGGCAACGCCTGCACGCAGACCGACACGTGCCTGAGCGGTACCTGCACGGGTTCGAATCCTGTCGTCTGCACGGCGAGCGATCCGTGCCATGCGGTGGGCTCGTGCGATCCCACGTCCGGCGCCTGCTCGAACCCGGCTGCGGCAGACGGTACGACCTGCAACGACGGCAATGCGTGCACGCTCGTGGACGCATGCGCCCTGGGCGTTTGCGTCGGCAGCAATCCCGTCGTCTGCACCGCCAGCGATCCGTGCCACACCGCGGGCTCGTGCAACCCCGCCTCCGGCGCTTGCTCGAACCCCGCCGCGGCCGACGGCACGACCTGCAACGACGGCAACGCCTGCACGCTGGTGGACGCGTGTGCCCTGGGCGTTTGTGTCGGTGGCAACCCCGTCGTTTGCACGGCGAGCGATCCGTGCCATGCGGTGGGCTCGTGCGATCCCACGTCGGGCGCCTGCTCGAACCCGGCGGCAGCCGACGGCACGACCTGCAACGACGGCAATGCGTGCACGCAGACCGACGCGTGCCTGAGCGGCACCTGCACGGGCTCGAATCCCGTCGTCTGCGCGGCCAGCGATCCGTGCCACGGCGCGGGCTCTTGCAACCCCGCATCGGGGGCCTGCTCCAATCCCTCGCTCGCCGACGGCACGACCTGCAACGACGGCAATGCGTGCACGCAGACCGACGCGTGCCTGAGCGGCACCTGCACGGGCTCGAATCCCGTCGTCTGCGCGGCCGGCGATCAGTGCCACGCGGCGGGCTCTTGCAACCCCGCATCGGGGGCCTGCTCCAATCCCCCGCTTGCCGACGGCACGGCGTGCTCTGGCTCGAACCTTTGCAACCAGAGCTACGTTTGCACCGGCGGATCCTGCACCGGAGAAAACCCGGTGGTTTGCCAGGCCGCGGACGCCTGCCACGTCGCCGGCGCTTGCGACCCCACGTCCGGCGTATGCAGCAATCCGCTCAACCCGGGCTGCCCGCCGGGGTTACCTCCGGACCCAGCGCTTGTCGCGCCGCCAATCGACCGCACCGTGGTCACGTCCGTCTACACGCAAACGCAGTTCCTCTACAGTGGCCAGTACCCCATCCAGACGGGTGTAGCCGCCGGTACCATCCTCCCGACGCGCGTCTGCGAAGTGCACGGTAGCGTCTTGGTCGACGACGGCTCTTCCGAGCCGGGCGTCGTCGTCACCGTCGTCGCACACCCTGAGCTCGGGCAGACGATGAGCCGTCTCGACGGCCGGTTCGATATCGTGATCAACGGAGGCGGACCGTTCACGATCGCCTACGCGAAGCAGGGTTACCTGCCGACGCAGCGCATCGTCGATTGCCCATGGCAGGCCTTCGTGACGGCGCCCACGGTCATCATGGTGCCGCCGGATCCGAACATCACGACCGTCAACTTTGGCTCGTCGGCGAGCCAGACGTTCCAGGGGAGCGTCGTCACCGACCAGGACGGCACGCGCCAGGCGACTTGCGTCGTGGCCGGGGGCACGACCGCGAACCTGGTGATGCCGAACGGCAGCACGACACCCTTCGCGACGGGGAGCTTCCGCATCACCGAGTACACCGTCGGGCCCAACGGCGATGAGCGGATGCCTTCGGACCTGCCGCCGACGAGCGCGTACACGTACGCCGTCGACATCGACGCGGACGAGGCGTCGGCCGCGGGCGCGACGTCGATTCAGCTAAGCCAGCCCGCCACTTGCTACACGACCAACTTCCTCAACTTTCCGGTCGGCACGGCCGTACCGCTTGGCTCGTTCCAGCTCGCATGCGGCGCTGCTTGCGCCTCCGGCGAGCTGTGCGGTACGTGGATCCCGCAGAATAACGGCGACGTCATCGAGATCCTCTCTGTCGCGGGCGGCATCGCGGCCGTCGACACCAACGGCAGCGGAGTGCCGGCCACGGCGGCGACGCTCACCGCCCTCGGCATCACCACCACCGAGCTCCAGACGCTGGCGCAGCTCTACCCGCCGGGGGTCTCGGTGTGGCGCACGTCGCTCCCGCACTTTTCGATTTGGGATGCCAACTGGGGCTACGGCCCGCCGCCGGACGCGGTTTGTCCCAACCCGGGCCCGTCCACCGTCAACGTGAAGGTCAGCTGTCACGACGGTCCCACCGACGCCTTCAGCCAGACGTCGTATCAGTCGCAACCGATCGCCGGCACGCCGTACAACCTCGTGTATCAGAGCGACCGCGTGCAGGGCGGCCGTACGGTTCCGATTCCGCTCTCCGGTCCCACCGTGCCGGCTTCGCTCAAGCGCATCGACATGCAGCTGACGGTCGCCGGTACCACGACCACACAATCGTTCCCTCCCCAGGCGAACCTGACTTACGAATACCCATGGACGGGCGTCGACGCCTTTGGCCGACAACTGCAAGGGATGCAGACGATCTGGGCGCACGTGACGTTCGTCTACAATGGCTTCTACTCGACGGCGACCACGGGGTTCGGCGGGTACGGCTTGCCCATTCAGGGCGACGAGACGCGTCGCGAAATCTACTGCCCGCGCGACTTCTCGATCGAGCCGAGCTGGCTCGACGAGACCCCGACGGGCCTCGGCGGCTTCAACCTCGACGTGCACCATACCTACGACCCAAGCGGCGCGGTGTACCTGGGGGACGGCACGACGCAGACCGGGGAGAGTATCGGGCCGATCATCACGCAGTTCGCCGGGAACGGTCCGACGCCCGCCACCAGCGCGACGACGGCGGCTTCAGCCGCTTTCCAGACGCCGGGACAAATGGCCGTCGCGGCGGACGGCTCGCTCTACGTGATCGACGCCAACAACACGTCGGTAGGGACTGCGATCTATCGGATTGCCCCGAACGGAGCCATGACCCGCGTCGCCGGTACCGGCACCGCCGGGTACAACGGCGACGGGATTCCCGCGACCCAAGCGCAAATCAACCCCTATTACGGCCAAATTGCCATGGCTCGCGAGTGCGATGGGGGCTTTTACTTCGCCGACCTCCGCAACCAGCGCATTCGGTACGTCGACGGGCAGGGAATCATTCACACCATCGCGGGCAACGGCACCAGTGGCGACGAGTACGTCCCGCCACTCACCGCCGTCCCGGCGATCCAGAGCACGCTCACCGATCCGGCGGGCGTGGCGGTCGGACCGGACGGTGCGGTGTACGCGGGGCTGCCGGACGGCGCGATTCTCAAGATCGACAAGAACGGCATCCAGACTTGGATCGCGGGCGTCTGGTGGGGAATTGGGGGCTACAGCGGCACGAACGCCGGCAACCTCGCCGATGGGATTCCGGCCTTGCAGGCAGGCATCGCTCCGCAGCGCCTCGTTGTCAGCGCGGACGGCTCCGTCTTCGAAATGGAGTCTTTCAATGGGCGGATCCGACGTGTCGGCGTCGACGGCATCATCACCTCGGTCGCGGGTGGCGGCTCGCTGCCCTTCGTCGATGGCATCAACGCGCTCTCCACGTACCTGTTCGACATGACCAGTATGGCCATCCGGGCGGACGGCACGATCTACTTTTCGACCGTGTGCGAGGGCGCGACCAACGGGTGCAATGGAGTCCACGGTGTCCTGGCGCTCACGCCTGACGGACGGCTGACGCAGGTCGCGGGCGGCCCCGGCGCGATTACGAGCGGCAATGGGTTCTTGGCCACTCAAACCGGCCTTAGCTTCGAGTATGCAGTCGGCGGCATCGCCCTCGGGCCCGACGGCTCGATCTACACCTCGGAGAACAACTTCCGCGGAAACCAGGGTCCCATCATCCGGCGCATTCAACCGCCGCTCGCGGGAGTCGGCGCGGCGCAGTTCTTGGTGGGCGCCGCCAACAGCCGCGAAGAGTACGTGTTCGACGCGGAAGGCCGCCACCTCGAGACGATTGACACGTTGACGGGCGCCCCGCGGCTCACCTTCGGTTACGACGCGTCCGGCCGTCTCGCGAGCGTGACCGACGTCGCCGGCAACGTCACGACGATCCAGCACGACGGCAGCGGTAACCCCCTGGCCATCGTCGCGCCCTTCGGGCAGACGACGACGCTGGCGGTGGGCGCGGGTGGGCTGCTCTCGTCGCTTTCCAACCCGGCATCGCAGTCCTCGTCGATGACCTATTCGGCCTCCCAGCCGGGCCTTCTCACGAGCGTGACCGATCCGTCGGGCAACACGACTCAGTTTACGTATGACAGCGCGGCGCGTCTCAGCCAGACCGCGAACGGCATCGGTGGCGTCCTCAATTACTCCTCGTCGATCATCCCGGCGCAAACGACGGTGACCCAGACCACGGGCCTCGGAGTGACGTCGGTCTTCACCGACAGCAAGACGTCGGCGATCCAGGAGACGCGCACCGAGGCGCTCCCGAGCGGGCAGACCGTCACGCAGGTGGCGGAAAATGGCGTCATCACCGAGACGCAAGCCGACGGCACGGTGGCCAACCTCCTCGAGCTCAACGATCCGTTCTTTGGCTCGAGCTCGCCGTTCTTGCGACAGCTCGGCGTCAAGACGCCGAGCGGACTGTCATTTCAGCAGACGACCTCGCTGAACGAGTCGCTGACGACCACCAGCCCGCCGACGGTCGCGTCGCGCAGCTACACGACGGGCTTTGCTTCCATCGCCCCCTTCGGTTTCCCCAGCACGAACACCTCGTACACCGCCTCCAACCGCACCACTGTGGTGACCACGCTGGCTGGCCGCACCCGAACCGAAACGCTCGACACGCTCGGCCGGCTGGCAGGCACGCAGCAAGGGGCGCTCTTGCCGCAAGCCTTCACGTACGACACGCACGGTCACTTGGCGTCGCTGGCGCAGGGCACGCGCACGCGTCTCTATGCGTACGACGCGAACGGCATGCTCGCGCAGACGACCGATCCGCTCGGGCAAGCCACGAGCCTGCAGCGCGACCCTGTGGGCCGCGTCACGAGCGAGACGTTGCCCGACGGGCAAGGCGCCGGCTTCTCGTACGACCCGAACGGGCGCCTTGCGTCGATGACGACGCCGACCGAAGAAATCCACCAGTTCACGCATTCGCCCGTGGGGCAGCTTACGTCGTACACGGCGCCGCCCGTCGTCGGTGCCGCATCGACGACGACGGCTTACGGGTACGACGGCGATGGCGACCTCACGAGCCTGGCCGAGCCGGACGGCTCGTCGGCCACCCTGGCGTACGATGCCGCGGGGCGCTTGAGCAGCGTGACTCTGCCGAACGGATCCCTCGGCTTCGCCTACGACCCTACGACGGGCCACGTCGGAAGCGTCACCGGGTTTGGCGGCGAGACGATCGCGTACACGTACGACGGCATGCTGACTCGCAACGCCACCTGGGCGGGGCCCGTTCGCGGGACGATCGCATGGCAGTACGACACCTGGCTCAAAGTGATCAACGAGGCCGTCGACGGGCAGGGCGTGTCGTTCGCCTACGACGACGACGGGATGCTCACCAAAGCGGGGTTGATGACGCTCGCGTTCAACGGCAACGCGCAGCTTACGTCGACGGCGCTCGGAAAGTTCACCGACGCGATCACGTACGACGGCTTTGGCCAGCGCGCGACGTACACCGCCAAGCTCGGCACGACGACGATCTTCTCGGAGACCTACACGCGCGACACCCTCGGCCGCATCGCCACCAAGGTCGAAGCGGTGCAGGGCACTTCGCACACGTATGGGTACGCGTACGACGCGCGCGGTCGCCTCACGAGCGTCACGAAGGACGGCGCCAGCTTCGCCAACGCGACCTACGACGCGAACGGCAACCGCGTGGCCGTGACGACGCCCAACGCGACGCTCACCGGCACCTTCGACGCGCAAGACCGCCTGCTCGGGCAGGGAACCGTGAGCTACGCGTACGGTCCCAACGGCGAGGTTCAATCCCGGACCGACTCGGCGACGGGCCGGACCACGACCTTCGAGTACGACCCCCTCGGAAACCTGGTGCACGTGGGGCTCTCGGCCGGCGACTTCGTCGACTACATCATCGACGGGGCTGGACGACGCGTTGCCAAGGCCTTCGACGGCACGCTGGTGAAGCAGTGGATCTACCGCGACGCGCTCCGGCCCGCCGCCGAGCTCGACGGCAACGGCAACATCCTCAAGCGCTTCGTCTACGGCGACAAGCGCGACGGCGTCTCGCCGGTCGACGCGCTGCGCGCACGGCTCGGGCTCACGCGGCCGCCGGCGGTCCCCGCCGCGAGCCTGGCAACGCCCACGTACATCGTGAGCGGAGGGCAAACGCTTCGCGTAGTCACCGACCATCTCGGCAGCCCGCGACTCTTGGTCAACACCGCGACGGGCAACGTCCTGCAGGCGCTCGACTACGACCCGTGGGGCGCGCTCATCAGCGAGACCGGCGCCGACCTGCCGACGTCGAATTTCGCCGGCGGTCTCTATGACGGCGACACCGGCCTGATTCGCTTCGGGGCGCGCGACTACGATCCGCAAACGGGGCGATGGACGTCGAAGGAGCCCATCAAGACGTCGGGCACTCTCAACTTCTACCAGTACGCAGGGGGCGACCCGGTCAACGGGGCCGACGTCGACGGCCTCGCGCAATCGCCGAGCACCGGGCAAGAGCAGACCCTTCTCGACTCGATCTGCGGAGCCGGCGCACAAGGCGAAGTGCAGTGCACGCTCAACGGTCAGCCCACGAGCATCGAAGCGGTCCTTGCCTCGACCGGCTCGAGCGCCGGCGCGGCCACCGACACGACCGGCGGCGCTACGCCGCAGACCGATCTTCCCGCCACGCCGACGGCGAGCGACGCGACATCGGCGACGACGAGCGGACCCACGGCCACGGGCGCAGGCGTCGCTCCCGTCAACGCGCCGCCGACCGTCACCATCAGCCCCGCGACGCTCACGACGTCGGTGCCCGCGACCAACGTTGCCATCAGCGGGACCGCAACCGACGACGGCTTGTGGCAGCCGCTCCAGGTGCTCTGGTCGATGGTGAGCGGGCCCGCCGAGGCTGTGTTCGCCAACGCGGGGAGCGCCAGCACCACGGCCAGCTTCCCGGTGGGCGGCGTGTACGTGGTGCAGCTCGCGGCGAACGACGGCGAATACATCAGCACGGCGAACCTGACGGTCACGGTCAACGCACCCCCCGTCGTGTCCATCGTCGGCCCGACGACCCTCGCGGTCACCGACACGCCCACGTATCTCGGCGACGTCATCGAGCTCGTGCCCGGCAAGACCGTCGCCACGGCGTGGACCGCGGTGTCCGGCCCGGGCGTGGTCACCTTCGCGAGCCCCGCGGCCGTGAGCACGACGGCGAGCTTCAGCACGGCCGGCAACTACGTGTTGCAGCTCGAGGCGAACGACGGCACCTACACGAGCTTTGCCACGCTTCCGGTCTCGGTCATCGCGGTGAACCAGCCGCCTGTGGTGAGCGCCGGCGCCGCGCAGGTACTGACGGCGCCGATGATGACCACCACGCTTGCCGGCAACGTGACCGACGATGGCTTGCCCGTCGGCGCCACGCTCACGTCGACCTGGACGCTGGTGAGCGGGCCGGCGCCCGTCACGTTCTCTCTGTCGACGCAGTCGGCGCCCGAGCCCGGCCCCCTCGCGCCGACGACCACCGTAAACTTCGTCTATCCGGGGACGTACGTCTTCCAGCTGCTCGCGACCGACACCGTCGACACCAGCACGGCGACTACCACCGTCACCATCAATCCGCCCGTGGCCTCGAGCCCGACCGCCCCCGTCCTCTCGATGAGCGGAGTGTCGGACGACGAAGTCGTCACCATGCCGGTGCAGGTGCTCGGCAACGTCAGCGAGGGCTCCTGGCGTCTCGAAGAGCGCCTGGGCGGACGCGACGACGTGCAAACCGCGTACACCGTCATCGCGTCGGGCACAGGGACTGTCTCGGGCGGGCCGCTCGGCACGTTCGATCCCACGCTGATGCTGAACGGCGTGCACACGCTGCGCTTGCTGGCGACGACGACGGCGGGCGAGAGCGTGACCTCGTTCTCGCTCTCGGTCGACGGGCGCATGAAGGTGGGCGACTTCACGCTTACCTTCACGGACCTTCAGACGGCCGTCTCCGGCATTCCCTTCACGCTCGACCGCATCTACGACAGCCGTGACAAGGCCGTCGGCGACTTCGGTGTCGGCTGGAACCTCGGCATCCGCGACGTTCGCGTCGACAAGAGCGGGGAAATCGGCGCCTACTGGGTGCAAAACTTCTACGACGACGAGTTCTTCTCACAGTTCTGCCTCGATCCGCTTCAGGCGGCGACCGTCACGGTGACCTTCCCGAACGGCCGCGAGTACCGCTTCGCCGCCCAGAGCTCGCCCGAGTGCCAGTATCTCGAGCCCCTCACGACGCCAGACATCGTCTGGCAGTGCACCTCGGACCCGAACAATCCCACGATTCAACTTCAGGCGGCCGGCGGCACCTCCGTATTCACCAACGGAACCACGCAGCCGGTCGAGCTGCTCACCGACCAGGGCGATATCTGGGATCCGCGCCAGTTCACGCTCACGGTCGAAGACGGCACCGTCTACCAGATCGATCAGGACAAGGGCGTCACCTCGCTCGCCGATCGCAATGGCAACACTCTGACGATCACGCCCGGCGGGATCTTGAGCTCTTCGGGCAAAAACGTGACCTTCACGCGCGATGCGCAAAGCCGCATCACGCAGATCACCGACCCGGCGGGCAAGACGATCTCGTACGTCTACGACGGCGCGGGCGACCTCGCGAGTGACACGGACCGGCTCGGATACACGACGCAGTATGCTTACGCGGGCAATCACTACCTGCAAGACATCGAAGACCCGCTCGGCCGTCGTCCGATTCGCAGCGACTACGACGACAGCGGGCGCCTCATCAGCCAGACCGATGCCCTCGGCAACACAGTCAACTACAGCCACGACGTGCCGGGCCAGGAAGACGTCGTCACCGACCGTCTCGGTCACGCCACCGTCTACGTGTACAACGATCGCGGCGACATCATCCAGAAGACCGACGCCACCGGCGCCGTCTGGAATTACACGTTCGACATTTACGGCAACAAGCTGAGCGAGACCGATCCGGTCGGCAATCTCACCGTCTCGACGTACAACGGTCAAAACGCCCTCGCGTCGCAGACCGATCCGCTCGGCAACGTCACGAGCTACACGTACAACCAATTCAAGCAGCTCCTCACGACGACGGATCCCCTCGGCCGCGTGACGGCCAGCACGTACGACTCGCTCGGCGACCTGATGACCACGACCGACGCGACCGGCGCGGTCACGAGTTACGTTTACTGCGCGACCAATTCGTTCGATCCGAGCCTATGTCCGGCGGGGACCAGCGGCAACCCGCTCACCAAGACCGACCCGCTCGGCAACGTGACGACGTACGCGTACGACGCCTACGGCCACCCCATCAAGACGACCGATCCGCTCGGCCACGTCACGAGCGACACCTTCGACATCAACGGCATGAAGCTGTCGGAGACGGTCACCCAGACGCCTCTCGGCACGCTCACTACAAACTACCAATACGACGCGGCCGAGCGCCTGCTCAGCACGACCTACGTGGACGGCTCGTCGACTTCGACGACCTACTCGCCGACGAGCAAGCGCCTGACGTCGACCGACGAGCTCGGGCGCGTCACGAGTTACTCGTACGACGACGAAGACCACCTGGTGGCCACCGCGCACCCCGACGGCACCACGGACACGCAAACCTACGACGCCGAAAATCGGCGCCTGTCGAGCACCGATCCTGCCGGCAATACGACCGCATACGCTTACGACAACGTCGCCCGTCTTACGCAGACGACGTATGCCGACGGGGGGAGCGCGGCGACGAGCTACGACTCGGCAGGGCGCGCCGTGTCGTCGACCGACGAGCTCGGGCGCGTCACGGTCACCGCGTACGACGCCGCGGGTCGTTCGATCTCGGTCACCGACCCCGCGGGCGCCGTCAACGCCACTAAATACGACGCTGCCGGCAACGCGCTGGCCGCAACCGATCCGCTGGGCCACACCACTCTCACGACCTACGACTCCGACAACCGCCCGGTCGTGACGACTTACGCCGATGGTACGGCCGACAGAACGACGTACGATGCGACGGGCCGATTGGTCGCAAAGACCGACCCGCTCGGCCGCGTTACCTCTTTTGGGTATGACGCGCTCGGCCGACTGACGACCGTGACGGACGCCGCGGGCAACATCACGACCTACGCCTACGACGAGCTCGGGCACCGCGTCTCGCAGACCGACGCCAACGCGCACGTCACGAGCTTCGCCTACGACTCGCGGGGCCGTGAGATAACGCGCACGCTGCCGGACAAATCGTCCGAGACCAAGGCGTACGATGTCGCGGGAGAGCTCACGAAGCGCACCGACTTCAACGCCCAGGTCACGTCGTACACGTACGATTCGCTCGGCCGCTTGCTCAGCCGCACCTATCCCGACGCCTCGGTCGTGTCTTTCACGTATACGCCCGACGGACGGCGCGCGACCGCCGTCGACGCCCGCGGCACCACCAGCTACGCGTACGATGCGCGCCGCCGTCTCGTCCAAGAGACTTACCCCGACGGAAGGACTCTGGCCTTCACGTACGACGCCCACGGCGAGCGCACGGGCGTTACGGCCAATGTCGGCGGCCAGTCGCTGACCACCACCACGGGCTACGACCCCGATGGGCGGCCGAACCAGGTGACCGATCCGCTAGGACGCGCCTTCTCTCTCACGTACGACGCGGCCGGGAACCGGTCTTCCATCGCGTACCCGAACGCCACGAATACGTCGTACGGCTACGACCCCCTCAACCGGCTCACGAGCCTTACGACGACAGGGACGACGGCCTCCGACGTCGTCCAGTCGTACGCGTACTCTCTCGACGCGGCCGGCAAGCGCACGGCAGTCGCCGAGTCGGGCGGCGTCGGTCGCGCTTACGGCTACGATGCCATCGATCGACTGACGACGGAGACCGTCACCGGCTCGCTCGCCTACAGCAAAGCCTTCACCTACGACTCCGTCGGCAACCGCCTCACGCAGACGACGACGGGCGCGGGGGCGTCGGGCCTGACGTACACATATGACACGCGCGACAGGCTTTCGACCGCGGCCACCGCGGGCGGGAGCACCGTCACGTACTCCTACGACGGCAATGGGAACCTCATCGCGAAGTCGGACGAGGCGAGCTACGCGTGGGACTTCGAGAACCGACTGACGGCCGTTGACCCGAACGTCGGCCCGGTGAACCACACCTACGACGCCGACGGCAACCGCGTGCGCACCGTGGCCCCGTCGGGCGAGGCGCAAGCGGCTGCAGCCTGCAACGGCAACGGGGCCACGTTCGTAACGAGCGACACGACCACGCAGGGCAACTGGCAGGGCGCCTACGGAAGCGATGGCTTTTACATGGCCTACGCCAATGCATCGCCGCCAAGCTACGGCTCCGTCACCTTCGCCAACAACTACGGTCGCCTCTGGGCTACCAGCACAACGGACGTACGCGACCTGGAGAACCCGGCGCCTGCGACAGGCCGCACCGCCGCCTCGTGGTACACCGGCAACTACTGCTGCGAGAGCTTCGACGTCTCGATCACGGACGGTAACGCCCACACGGTCGCTTTTTACCTGCTCGACTGGAACAACGGCGGCCGCGTCCAAAGCATCGTCGCCACAGACCCGAGCGGCAATGTTCTCGATTCGCGCACGTACTCCAACTTCACCAACGGAGTTTGGGCCGTCTACACCGTGTGCGGCAACGTCACCTTCACAGTCAACCAGATCAGCAACTTTGCGTTGGTCAGCGGCGTTTTCTTCGGGCCAAGCCGGCCACCCGTGACCACCAACTACCTCGTGGACACGAGCGGGGGCTTGAGCCAGGTCGTCGCCGACACCGACGGCAGCGGGAATCTCGACGCCTACTACGTGAGAGTTGGAGGCGAGCTAGTCGAAGAGGTGCGTCCGGGGGGGACGGCGGGAACTTGGAGCACGAGGTTCGTGCATAGCGATGGCCTCGGGAGCGTGCGGGCTCTCACCGACGAAACGGGCGCTCTCGTGGATGCGCGGGGATACGAAGCCTTTGGGACCAAGAACGTCGAAGCGGGGAGCGATCCACTCGCCTATGGGTTCGCGGGAGAGCCGTTCGAGGCGGCGTCGCATCTCGCATACCACCGGGCGCGGTGGATGGATGCGAGGGTGGGACGGTTTGAGGGGATGGACCCAGAGCGAGGACACGTCAAAGTCCCCTTGTCGTTGAACAAGTACATCTACGCGGGCTCCGAGCCAGTAGGCCAAACGGACCCGACCGGCAGAGAGTACGACATGGCCAGTGTCGGGGCGGCCCTAGACGTCAACATTGTCCTGTCCACACTTGCCACGGTCAGCCTCGCGGAGGTGGCGACGGATATCGTGTGCCAAATCGCACTCGCCACTCCGGGTGTGCCAATCAATCCAAGCAGATGCCCGAACCTGGAGTACTACAACCACTACGCTGACCAGCAGGAGTACAATACCGTTGGGTTCTTCGGCGAAATATGGCCACCGAACGGGTTCGTCTACCTCACGAAGACCCGGTATCTCACAGCGGCTTCGGCTCAAGCCTATCTCGCCCTGCCAAGAGAGCCCGTCGGATTCTGGGCTATTCCGAGCACAAATCTGACATTCGTTGAGTATCTGGGACCGGCCGAACCTCAGTTCGGTCAACCGGGTGGGGGTAACGAATGGTTCACGTATCCGCCGGTGTTTGTTGCAAATGCCGTCTGGACCTGGCTCAACGAGTAACCAAGTGAGAAGGCTCTCGTGAACCCCACCCTTCAAGATGTCGAACGCGGTTTCCATATAGAAGAACCGCTCGTGTTTGTTCCATGGGGCATCACAGAGGGAGACCTGGCGAAACTAATTGACCGCCATACGAAAGTGACCCCCGGGTACGCAACCTGCACCTGCCGCACACTTGGCGGGTTGTCGTGTCAGCTTGGCTTTCACTTCGCGCCCCGCTCGAACGGCACGCTGCACGAGCTTGAGTTCTTTCGCCGTCAGTATCCCGACGAACGAGGGTCCTTTGACGAGTTCCAGTCTCACCTGGAGACCACTTTCGGCCCGGCTCATCGCAGCGAGCCGGGCATGTTAGAGTATCCAAACTTTGAGTGGCAGTTCGGGTCCGTGTTGGTGAGGCACTGCATGCTGTACCGCTACATGGCCGAGGAGCACGTCCGCATCAAGAAGGTTTCACCGTGAGCCCGAAGAAAAACCGTTGCCGTTGTTCAGGTGCGCGTGCTTGCCCGAGCCCGCTGGCGGCAGGTAGCCCGCACGGTTGTTCCACGCGGCGACGAACTGTCGAAACCGCCTTACGGTCACGAGGTCCTTGTCCAGGCGGAAGCCGCTGACGGTTGCAGGATCGGCCTCGCTAAAGGTCCGCCATCCTCTCGGTGCCTCCGCGGCCGCAGTTGGTCATTCCCGGACCGCCGGGGGCGCAGCTCGGTGGCGCTCCGGCATCCGTGCCGGTCTCGGGCGCGACCGGTTTCCGGCGCCCCGCTGCTGCCGCTAGCGGGAGCCGAGCCGGTGGGCCGCGTAGGGCGCGGGGGCAACTGGTCCGTTGGCGCGGTAGCGTCGCCGATGGGAAAACCCAGCCCAATCGGGCTCCCAAGAAAGCGCGCGCGGCAGCCACGGGCGCGTTGCTCAAGGCAATCCAATGCTTATGGTGAAAGACGTCGTGCTCGGCACGTCCGTCCCCCTCTCGATTCTCGACCTTGCGTTCATAGGTCCTGGGCAAACCGCGCGCGACGCCTTCGCGGCGAGTGTGAAAATCGCGCAGCGCGCGGAAGAGCTTGGATATCGGCGGGTCTGGTATGCCGAGCACCACAACTTCGCGAGCATCGCCTCGTCGGCGACGAGCGTCCTCATCGAGCACGTCGCATCGAAGACGCGCACGATCCGCGTCGGTGCCGGGGGGATCATGCTTCCCAATCATGCGCCGCTCGTCATCGCCGAGCAATTCGGCACGCTCGAGGCCCTTCACCCGGGCCGCATCGACCTGGGTCTGGGGCGCGCGCCCGGGACGGATGCCACGACGACGCGAGCACTGCGGCGCAGCCTGTCGTCGGCCGATACGTTTCCCGATGACGTGCTCGAGCTCCAAGGCTACTTGGCCGGCGAGACGCGCGTCGCCGGGGTGAATGCGACGCCAGGTCGGGGCGCCCAGGTCCCGCTCTATATTCTTGGCTCATCGCTTTTCGGCGCGAGGCTCGCTGCGGGCATGGGTCTACCCTATGCCTTTGCATCGCACTTCGCGCCCGATGCCTTGGAGGAGGCGGTCGCCATCTACCGGCGCGATTTTCGTGCGTCGACGCAACTGCAGACCCCTCACGTCATCGCCGGGCTCACGGTCATCGCGGCCGAAACGAGGGGGGAGGCCGACGAGCAGCTTCTCGCCGTGCAGCGGTTGCGTGTCCGCACGCTCTTGGCTCAAGGTCGGCCGTTGACGGAAGAGCAAGCGGACGCCCTGCTCCAATCGCCCGCAGGAGAGCGCGTGATGCAGATGCTCACGTACGCCGCGGTAGGCACCCAGGCCGAGGTTCATGGATATGTCGCGGAGTTCGTCCGGCATGCCGATGCCGACGAGCTCATGGTCATCCATCCCGCGCCCTCCCTTGACGCGAGGCTGCGTTCGATCGAGCTACTTGCGGGCTCGGAGGCCGATCTCAATAGTGCGGCGGGGGCTCGTCGGGCGCATCGTCTTCCGGAGCAAGACCGCGGCTCTTGACCTCGAGTACGAGGGCGTCAATGACGCGCTGCTGTGCGACGACGATGTCCGAAAGGGCCTGAGCGTCGCGCTCGAGCTTCATGAACCTGAGCTCGAGATCCACGACACGATGTTCCAACTCGATGAGAGCCACGGTCCGAGCTTAGCGAATCTGAGCGACGACGCCTGCTCGAGTACGAGCACGCGGATCCGCACTCGCGGGAACGCGGTGCCTGGCTCGTCACTTCTTCCGCGACCCGTCCTGAGCGGTGTCGCGGTGGGCTGATCGCCGGCCGGGCCAGGCGCTCGGGGTCACAAGCGCGCCTCTGCGAAACAGGAACAGAAACCGCGACCCCACGCGACCTCAGTTCTCCGCGGTCGAAGAGCCCCGCACTATTGGTGCGCGAGGGCACGTCTTCTTCGCATACCCGCTGATTTCGACCAGGCGAGCCTGGCGGCAAGAATTACATACGAGAGTCCAAAATGCCGCTAAACTATAATGGTTGTCGGAGTTCGCAGCCAAGCTTCCTGGGTGATTGCAAGCATTGACGGGACGTCGATGATTCCGATGCTACCCCACGTGAACATGGCGTAACCTTGCTTAGTCCCATCCGCGCCGGCTGGCACCTTGGCTTTCAACTTTTCCGCCAGCCATTTAATCGTCCCATATCCACATAGGCTAACGCAGTGATCCTCATTTGGATCGGTATGGAATCCCGTCGCAAACCAGCCATTATTTCCGCCACTGGGGTTCCCGCCACTGGCCAGCCAAAGGGCATCAAGCTGATCTCCCGCTACTCCGAGCTTCACCGGCCCATGAAATATGGCGCTTTGCAAAGTAGCTGCGACCGTCCAGTTAACGGAGTTTATTGTTCCATCATCATAAGTGTCCCCATGTTTTTGAAAACCGCTTAGTTGCATCGCTTTCAGGACCTCGATAAGAGTGGCACCTTCGTACCAGCCATGGCCCGTGGCCCACACTTTCACCTCATTATCGCTAATAAATATGTCCGGCCGATGACAGGCTTTGGCAAAGGCCTCTTCTGCCGTGACGCAGTCACCATTGTAATAATTGTCCCACATCGAGATCTTTTCGGGAAGGCGAAGGTGATGAGGGGGGAGGGATGGGAGGGCCACATGGGGAATTGCGGCGGCAAGCTCGTACCTTGGGCTTGCAGTCGCTCCACGTTTCGGATGTTTCAACTCATTAGTGGGCATGTGTTTATCCTTTCGCTGATATTCGACGAGGATTCACCACCTCTTTTTTAACCTGTCGGGGCGACTATGACAGTTGTAGTGCCCCGAGCTCCAGAGTGACAAATCGGAGGGGCCGTCGAGCCCCCGCGGGGCGCGCAAGCTGTCTACTGGGAGGGCGCTGTAGGCGTGTCGTTGCAGTATTAGCCCGACAACGACACGGTTGCCCCGGTCGACCGGAAATGCGGTGCTGCCTCGCACTGCGCCACCGTCCACGTGATTGCAGTCGCGGGTTGGATACCTGCCACCTGCGCGATCTCGTTGGCCGTGCGTGCTGTTATCGTCCGGTGAGAGCACGCTGCGCACGAGCCGATAGCTAGAATCATTACGGCGTACGCTGTGGTCATCGCCAACCCCCTCCTTTGTGACGTGGACTTGGACATGACAAATCACGTGGGCGCGTTAGCCGTCCATAGTTTTTTTAACGGCGAAGGCGGAGAAGCGGACGGAGAAGTGGCGCGTCATGTCTTCGCCTCTTCGGTTTTGCGCGCTTGCAGCTTCGGGCTCACGAACATGCGGATCGCGAACGACGTGCTGCCCGTTGCCTTCAGCCGGAATTGACTACGTGATCCGTCCGAGCAGGTGAAAGCCGGGTGCGAGAGCAGCGAATCCCGAAGATGGTGTTGCGGAGCTCCGGGGGCCGTCGACGCGGCTCGATTCCGAGAGCGCGGTATCGGCCGCTCAGCACCTCACGTAAGCTCCGGCCACTCACCGTGAAAAGCTCCCCCATCACGAAGCGAAACAGGAGTTCAGCATGAAGCTGCCGAACATCGAAGTCGGATTTCAGGTCTTCGTTTCCGAGGGCGGCCAAGAAATCGGGGCGGTTCGCCAAGTGGCCCCGTTCGGCCGACCCGAGTTCGAGATCTACGTCGAGAACGCGGGAGATTTCGTTGTGCCGCTCACCGCGGTCGTGTCCGTTCACGCGAGCAAAGTGGTTCTCGACGGCAAGAAGCTCGAAGCGAGGCTGCAGCAGGCGATTCGGCACGCGCATGACGCGGAAGACCGATGAGAAGGCGGACAGTACCTCAGCCGTGGGCAGCCTCTTCCCATCCCTATTCTCGCGAGTCGTCTCCGGCGAGATAATCAAAATATGATAAGGTTATTCGAGTCGGGCTTTCGGTCATCAACACTCACTGCCCGAAAAGGAAAAGAAGCATGGAAATGAAACAAGTTTGCGTATTCGTCGACCTGGGACACGGCATCCGAATGGGGGTCACCCGCCATGATCCTCCATTTACCGGGGGCGACATCATCGACCGTTTCGAGGCCCCCGAGGGGGCGAGCCAAAAGGAACTTCGGGCCGAGGCAGAACGACGAAACGGCCCCTTGCGGATGGTCTACCCAATCGGCGGGGCAGGGGAGTCGTATCCCGCGAATCGAAGCGGCTTGGACGAGGCCATGATGTACGGCTTTGCGCTCGCACGGGACGGAAGACGGGGCGGACATCGGATCGTCACGAGCCGGGGCGTAGTGATCAAACATTGGGAGGCGACCGCCGCCCCCGTATCCTGAGCGCATTCGCCGGCTCCCCGTCACAGCTCGACCGGCAGCCCCAGGTGGCGCTCGTATACCATGTCGCGGTGCTCAAGCAGGATGGCGGTCCCATCACCGGACCGCAAGTTCGCCGACCGGCCGGGAATCTGCGTCGTCGACGGCGCTACCAGCCGCCGCGCGGTGGCCGTGCGGGTGCCGCTGCAGGCGCCGCCGCGCCTCCGTCCGAGTCGGACCCTTGGGCGCCGCTTGGGCTCGCCGCGGGCGGCGTGTTGTTGTCGGCGCAGCCCGTCGCGAGGGCGGCAGCGACGAGAGCCATCACGAGAAGACCGAGGGAGGTGGCGCGCTTCATGGCGACAAAGCAGAGCGCACATTCGGCCGGTTGCAAAGGCTTGGGTGCGTCACGGGGTTCTCTCACGTCTCATCGCCTGGAGGCCGCCCGCATGAGGCGGGTAACCGCCCGCTCAGCCTCGAGCGGCAGCGGCCCGATCCAAGTCGCGGTCCCCTTGCACTTGCGGCACCTGGGGAATGCATCGCCACGCGCCAGGCGCTTCTTGCCCGAGTGTTTCTTGGCGCACCGGCTCCACCAATATCCAGACGAGGGACACGGTTCGCCGGTCTTGTACGGCATAACCATACCGATGATTCGTCTCGTCCCGTGGGAGCGCGAGATCGCGACGCAGGGACCGTTGCGATAGTTACGGGCCACGCGGCCGTTTCAGTGCGACACTGCGGGCCGACCGTTAGGCTCGGAGACCGTGACCCTCGATCAGGCGTTAGCCGAGCTTCGCATCGATCGAAGCACGGAGCCCCAGCAGGCGCGCCGCGCCTACTTGCGCCTGCTCAAGGAGCACAAACCCGAGGTCGATCCGGAGGGGTTCCAGCGGCTTCGCGCGGCTTACGAGCTGGTTTGTAACGTACTCGGCCGGCGCCTAGTGGTGTCGGCAGCGCCCCCCAACGCCCGGGCCGACAGCGCCGCGGGCAAAAACCCAACGCCCAAGATGGCGGTGGCCGAAATCGTAGCGGTCTTCACGAGCGCTAAGCCAGTCCGCGGCGTGGCTCCGACAGAGAGCTCGCCAACGGTCGATCGGGATCAAGAGCGACGGGAGAAGATCGGCGCGCTCCTTCGCGCCAACAAATGGAGTGAAGCCGCGGAGCCTCTCGCGGACTACTACGACTTCGCCGTGGGCCATCCTGACGCGCCCGCGCCGGATCCGCGCGCGACGGTCAATGTGCTCCTTCGCCTGCACGAGCAAGGCTTGCTATCGATCGCGACGCGCCTCGACCGTTCCTTCATGCAGTGGTTGGACACGAGCGGTGGCGAGCTGAAGGTGCTCGCCGGGTTCGCGCCGCAGTGGGCGATTGCGCGCGAGCTCGGCGCCTTGCCGAGCACGCTGTCGCCCATGGTGCGGCGGGCGATGGCGAGAGCCGGGCGCAGTCGTGAGTACGACGATGCTCTGATCACGCTTCGCGAGCTGGGGCAGCTCGACAAACGGGGCGCGAAGCGCGATGCCCGGCTTCTCCGTGCGCGAGGGACGCCCTTTGCGACGAAAGTGGCAGGGCTGCTCGCACCGACCTGGCGGCAGCGCATGCAACAGAGGAAACCCGCGCGGCGTTCGCGGTGGAGGTACATCTGGGTCGCTTCGCTGCTCGTAGCCCTCGGTCGGTTCCTCTTCTCCACCGCCACCGAGAGCGCGCACGACCACACCCGCGTAGTGCCCCCCGCCTTCGGGACCCTGCGCTGGGCGAGCGACGCGCAAGCGCTCGCCCAGGACGGCGAGAATGCGGGCGAGGCCGACTTGACCCTCGAGGCGCTCAAGCTTCACGACCTCCTCGTAGGGGGCGATTGCGACGAGGCGCCCATTCTCGCCTTGAGGGTCGCCGCCATGTCGGCGCCGCCAGACCTGAAAGCGCGCAGCCGTGCGCTCAGCGCGCACGTGATGGAAGCCTGCCACGAAAGCTCGCAGAATCGGCCGTGAAAACGATCGTCGGCATCGACCTCGGCACGACGTATTCGCTCGTCGCGATCCTGCAAGACGGCGTCCCCGTCATCTTGCCGAACGCGCTCGGCGAGCTGCTCACACCCAGTGCCGTGAGCGCCAGCGACGACGGGACCATCCTCGTTGGTGCCCCTGCGCGCGCGCGTGCCACGACACATCCAACCGCGACGGCCATGGCGTTCAAACGTGACATGGGCACCGATCGCAAACTCCACCTCGGTTCCCGCGCGATGACCCCGCAAGAGCTCTCGTCGCTCGTTCTGGGCGCGCTCAAGCGAGACGCCGAGGCGACGCTCGGCCGCGCGGTGGACGAGGCGGTCATCACCGTGCCTGCGTACTTCGGCGATGCGCAGCGGCAGGCCACGCGCGATGCAGCCGCCATCGCCGGGCTCCACGTCGAGCGCATCATCAATGAGCCGACGGCTGCCGCGCTCGCCTATGGTCTGCACCAGCGGCATCGCGAGCTTCGCGCGGTGGTGCTCGATCTGGGCGGCGGGACATTCGACGTGACGGTGCTCGAGATCATCGAGGGCGTGATCGAGATCCAGGCGTCGGCCGGAGACGCCCGCCTCGGCGGTGACGACTTCGACGAAGCGCTGGCCAACCTCGTGGCGGATCGCGTGAAGGCCGCCCACCAGGTCGACCTCCGCGGCGACCCCCACGCGTGGGCAAGGCTGCGAGCGGCCGCCGAAACGGCCAAGAAGCGGCTGTCTAGCGATGCTTGCGCCACCGTGGCCCTCGTGGACGTGCTGCGCACCCAGGAAAAGCGCCTGCTGTCCGTCGAAGAGACCATCACGCGCACCGAAGCCGAGGAGGCATGGGCCCCACTGCTCGCGAGGCTCGCCGGGCCCATTCGTCGCGCGATCCGGGACGCAAAGGTGGCGCCGCAGGCCATCGAAGAGATTCTGCTCGTCGGCGGTTCGACGCGGATGCCCTGCGTCGCCCGCCTGACCGCACAGACGTTCGGCAAGTTGCCGCTGCGTAAACTGCCACCGGACGAGGCCGTCGCGATGGGTGCCGCCGTTCAGGCGGCCCTCAAAGGGGGCGACGCGGCGGTCGAGGACCTCGTCGTCACCGACGTTGCACCTTTCAGCCTCGGCATCGAGACCAGCGTGCCCTTCGCGCAGCAGCGCGCCGAGGGAATATTCTCGCCCATCCTCGAGCGCGGCACCGTGATCCCGGCGAGCCGGGTGCAACGCTACTCGACCGTGGCCGAAGGGCAGCGAATGATTCACGTGAAGGTCTACCAGGGCGAGCACTCGCTCTGCGCGGACAACCAACTTCTCGGCGACTACAAGGTGACGGGCATTCCGTCCGCGCCGGCGGGCCAGGAATCGATCGACGTTCGCTTCACCTACGACATAAACGGGATCCTCGAAGTGGAAACGACGGTCGTTTCGACGGGCAAGAAAGCGGCCCTCGTCGTCGAGCGGACTCCCGGGCGCATGTCGAAGGAGGAGGTCGAGGTGGCTCGCCGCATCATGGCCCGGCTGAAGTTTCATCCGCGAGAGGCCCTGCCGAACGTTACCGCGCTCGCGCGTGCCGACGCGCTGTTCGTCGAGCTCTCGGGATCGGACCGCACCCTGTTGGCCGGCGCGATCGGCACGTTCCGCGCGACGCTCGAAGGGCAACGCGAGCCCGAGATCACGGCCGCCCGCGAAAAGCTCCTTTCGCTGGTGCTCTCGGTCCGAAGAAGCGAGTAAAGAGTAAGATCACGCACCGACGAGGTCAGCCCCAATGAGCCAGAAGACCGCAAATCACGACGTCGTTGTGACGTTCACGGCCGACGAGTACCTCGGCCTCGAAGCGCTGGCCCAGCGCTACAATCAGGGGTCCGTCACCGAGTACCTGAAGGAGCGGGTTCGCCAGGACATGGCCCGTTTCGCGCTGGCCACGACCGAGGACGTGAAGCCAAAGCCGTAGGACGAGACCCTCGAGACCCCTGGCGGCTCACCCACAGATTCTGCTGAGGCGGCTCACTATTGAGCAAGGTTCACGACGTCCGGACTGATCTGCGTCAAGTCAGGCACGTTGGGAGTAATGCCGAAGTCCGTGACCTGGAAGGTCTGCGCGTTCACGGTGATCGTAAGCGCATTGCCCTGCGGGGAAGATGCGCCGGGCGGGACGCTACAACTATTGCATGTAAAAGGACCGCCCGTCACCTCGATGACATAGACCGGCACATGATCGTTAACGAGCTCACCGCTAAGGATATCTTGGGCCACCTGATCGTCAGGGGAGTACACGGCAGTCATCGTCTTCGGCGACGCTACCCCGTTTGCCGACGAAGCCTGCAAAGCCAAAGCGCGGAGCTTGGCCCTCACGCTCGAGTCGGCCAGGCCATCGCTTGATCCTCCGCACGCGCCTATCGCAGCGAGCGCGAGCCATACGGCGAATTTGATGCGCATGGCCCAAGCATACGGTGGCGGGTGAGACCCGCCAGCCGCAGCAAGCTTGCATACTTGACGAGGGCTGTCCGGCCCCGCGCAGCTAGGGCCCGGACGCCACGAGCGTGAAGGTATCGCTGCTGCCGGGGACACCCGTTTCGCTCGAGGCGACCCAGTGGTAGACGTACCAGGACTTGGTGCTGGCCTTGTAAGCGCCTGTCGCGAAAAACATGTTCGCCACGTAATAGGCTCCCGCCGAAGTGCCTTGCGCGCCCATGCCGAGAACGACAAGACACAGGCTGCCGCTCGCCGGATCGACCACAAGCTCGACAAGGAAGTAGTCGGTGTTGGTCGGGGTGGACGAGAACGGGGCTGCGGCGATCACCCGGGGAGGGCCGGGGCCAAGGCGATCGGTGAAGATGAGGTCGAACACCCCCGCGTCGTCGTTTGCGGTACCGAGGGTTACGTCGGTCAGCCCCCGGCTATCGAGGTAGGCGACGGCGGGCTGTCCGAAGGCGCCGCCGCCGATGACACATAGGTCGGAGATCCCGGTCGTTGGCTGACCCGAGTCGGGCTCGAAGGGGGCCGCGTCAGGGCTCTCGATCGTCATGTGACACGTGCTTCCGAGCGCAGCGCCAAGGGTGATGGTCGCGGCGTTGTCTGCACTGTAGGGATCGAAGAAGAGGGTCGCCGCCGGGTTGTCGCAGACGTTGCCGAGCACCGCTTCTTCACACCGAGGCCACCCGGCATCCCCTTGCGCACCTCCGGGCTCCCCATCGCGCGTCGCGCAAAACTCGACGGGAGGGCAGCCCTGCTCGATGCACGGCTGTGCGCCGCCTGCGTCACCTGGCTGCGGGGTCACGGCGGTGTCGGCCGCCGATTCCGGGCTGGGGACGTATCCCGGGTCGACGCCGGAATCCGCGGAGTCTTTGGATGATGACGCCGCGTCCAGTCCGGTCTCGGCCCCATCATTCGGGATGGTTGCATCGGACACGCCGCCATCTTGGTCGGCGGCAGGAGCCAGAAGCCCATTGACCGCCACCGCGCACCGCGAGAGCGCCGCGGGAAACCCGACGATGGCGACAATCATGACGATGCGAGTGTGCGACATCCGGCCTTGGTTCAGCCTTGTATCATTTGGATTGTCAGTGCGGTGTCGCTGTGGGTATCGGCTGCGGATCGAGATCCGGGACGCCCTTGCCCGGTTCGGACGGCACTTGGATGAAGCCCTTGGCGGAAGCCTGATGGCAGGCGTTGCACAATGTTGCGGCGCGCTGAAACGCAGCGGCGAAAGCCGCGCGGTCCTTTGCAGCGGCAGCGCTCTTCAACGGGGGCACGCCGGCTTCGAGGAACGCCTTGGCCATCGCCGGGATGTGCGCCGTCGGCCCTTCTTTTGGCAGCTCCGCAGCCGGTACGTCGGTCTCGAAAAGCTCCTCGATCTCGCCTGCCTCGAACTCCGACAGCTCGAAGCGATTGGCGTTCGCCGCGCGGCCAGCGATCTCAAATCGCCTGGCCACCTGAACCATCACATTTCCGAGGCTCATTCGTGGGGCGCTGGCCGTTGACGATGCGCCCGGCGCGCCTCCCCCCGTGCGGTCGCAGGACCCGTTAATCGACGACGCCAACAGCACGAGCAAGCTTACGCGGTACCGCATCGTCGACTCCCTTCAATGATCCTCGAACGGCGGTGGGCTAGGGGATCGAACTTATCGTGTCGCCTTTAGCCACGCCCGTTCGGCCAGCAGCTTCCTAACCCTACGCTCCACGTCGCCTCGGATCTGCCGCACGCGTTCGATGGGCTTGCCCTTCGGGTCTTCGAGGGGCCAGTCGTCGCGCTCGACCCCCGGCACGACGGGACACGCATCGCCGCATCCCATCGTCACGAGAATGTCCGCGTGCCGAGCTAGGTCCTCCGTCAGCCTACGGGGAACCGCCGTCGCCAAATCGATCCCCACCTCGTGCATGGCCGTGACGACTTCGGGGTGGACTCGGGCTCCGGGCTGAGTCCCTGCGGATATCGCCTGCGCCTTGGCGGGGTCGGCGAGCTGGTTGAAGGTTGCCGCTGCCATCTGCGAACGTCCAGCGTTGTGTACGCAGGCGAATAGAACGGTCTTCATGGCCCTTCCTCCTCGGCCAGCGACCGATCCACGACGCGCTCGGCCACCGTCGGCAGCGACGGCACGAGCCATCGAAACGTTGCCGTTGCGGCAGCCGCCCCAAGAAGCTGAGCCACGATGAAGCCGGGAACGTCCACGGGACGGATGCCCGCGAAGGTGTCGCTGGCGGCTCGGGCAACGGTGACAGCGGGATTGGCGAACGAGGTGGACGACGTAAACCAATACGCGGCCGTGATGTACGCGCCAACCGCGAACGGCACGGCCCCCGACCGCCTTCGGGCGCACCCCCAAATGACGGCCAAGAGCCCGAAGGTCGCCACGAACTCGCTCACCATCTGCGCGAGGCCCGAGCGGTCGTGGGTCGATGCGAAAAAGACGGGTTTCTCGAACATGACGTGGGCCACGGCGACCCCTGCGAAGGCCCCCGCGACCTGAGCGACGAGGTAGACGGGGACCTCACGCCACGCAAGCCCGCCCTGGCTCGCATCCGCGAGCGTGACGGCGGGATTGAAGTGCGCTCCCGAGATCGGGCCGAATGTGAGCACGAGCGCAACCAGGCCGGCGCCAGTCGCGACCGTGTTTGCGAGCAGGGCGATAGCCACATTGCCGCCCGCCAACTTGTCGCCCATGATTCCCGAGCCGATCACCGTCGCCAGGAGCAACGCCGTCCCGAGACATTCGGCGATGGCGCGACGACGAAGATCGACCGGAGCGGCCACCATTTAGCAGCAACCCTTGGCAGCGCCCTTGCCGTTTTTGCAGCAATCTTCCCAGAGGTAGTCGGTGAGCGCACGGAGCGCGCCGTAGTCGGCCGTGTGGAAGACGGACTTTCCCTCTCGTCTCGCCGCGACGAGGCCGGCATCGACCAGGCGATCGAGATGGTGGTTCAAGGTCGTCCACGGGATATCGAGCCGCTCCTGCAACTGGGTGGCGGACACGCCTTCGTGGCCGGCCTGGACGACGGCCCGCAGGAGAGAGACCCGCGCGACATGGCCCAACGCAGCGAGCTGCTCGGCGTGGCGTTCCAGCTTGCTCACGCCCATGTGTCTAGGTTCATAGATTAGTGCAGTCAAGCCCGCACCCATCGAGCCTCTGGCGCTGATGCTTACGGGACGCTCGGCTCGGCCGCGCTTGTGCGCCCGATCCCCTTTGCACTCGTCGCGAGGTTATTGCAGATCGAGTCGCACGTTGTCGTAACGATTCTTCCAGCCCCCCGAAGGCTCGGTCTCGAAGCTCGATCCGAGGGTGAGCTGAAGAGTTTGCGCGTCGACGGTCATCGTCAGGGGAGTATCGAGCTCTGGAGCTCCGTTGAAGGTCACGTGCACCGACGCCGCCATCGCGGAGGCTCGGCTGATGACGAGGCGAATATCGGTCCACGCCCCCGAGGCAAGCGGGTCGGCGAGCGGATGACTCAAGTACGAGCTGCCACCGTCGACGAACCCCGATTGCTCCTCGAGACGCATGCCGAGCGCGACGCCTTGCTGCGCCACGGTGAGCTGCACCGTGTAGCGGTTGTTGGCCGCGTCGGTGAAGTCGAGCGCGGCGACGACCGTGGCCGCACCCGCGCTCGGGTCTGCGGCTACAGGCTCGAGCTGAACCTCCAGGGCGATGGGGTCGGGCGGTGGGGGGAGCTGAAATTGCGTTCGCACCGCGGTGTCCAGCGCATTGCCCGAATCGAGGGCGTCGTCGTTGGCTAGAAGCGAGCTCGGAGGAGAGACGAAGCTCGTGTGGTCCTCGCTCAGGGTGCCGCCGATCTCGCTGACGGAGCTCCAATCGCCGGGCAAGGGATGCTCGTCGAAATCGTCGCAGAAGGAAGGCGACGGTGAAAGCGACGCGCAATAGCCCCCCGCATCCCCGCCCTCGGCGTCATAGCCCGCGTCCGCCGACGCCTCGGCTACGCCATCCTGGCTGTCCGCGGCTCCGTCTCCGACGCTCCCTTGCGCGAGCGGTGCTCCGTCGGCGACCGGATACGTCTCGTCACCGGTTGCGGCGTCCGTGGTCGCGGCGTCCGTGGTCGCGGCGGGACAGGTTTCCGTCTCCGCACAAGTCGCGCGTGAGCACCCGGCGACCCAGCGCACTCCCACCGCTCCGAAAGAGACAACGACAAGCGCGATTGCCGTTCTCCTCATTCGAAGGTTCCACCGATCCGAAGGGCAGCGCCCCCGTCGCTGGGCTCGATCCAAGCCGTCGTTCGTCTCGGCGCTTCGTCCCCGCCCGGCCAGGCGAGCCAAACCAGAGCCGCGCCTACGGCCAGCGCTGCGGCGCCCCCGAACAAGCTCGTTGCCAGATTCAGGTCTTGGTGCTGGGAGCCCACCGTCGCGTCGAGCGATCGGCACGCCGGCGTCGCCCCGGCGTCGGTGCACGCGTCAGACGGCCGAGTGCCTCGCAAGGCCGCCGCGTCGCTGCGTTCTCGATCGGACTCGAGGATGAAGTAGGCGCCCGCCCCGGCTGCCGCGAGCGCGCCGATCGCGATCGACGCCGCGGTGATCACGCGGGGCGAAGGCCGCGAAGCTCGGCGCGACCGGTCGCCACCGGCAAGCTCGGAGAGGGGCGCCGCGGGCAGCGCCGATCGTAGAGTCACGGCCACGACGCGAGCCTTCTCTCCCGCGCGAAGCACGAGTCGCTTCTCGACCGGGGTGGCGGCATCGCGCTCGAAACGAAAGACGTGCTCTCCCGCGTCGGCCTCGAGGGGTCTGCCGTCGAGCTGCGTGGCGAAAGGGGAGCCATCGAGAGAAACGCGGACATCGGTCAAGTCCGCTCCTTGTTCGTCTCGGGCTCCCAAGACGACAGTCGGCGCGTCCTGGTCCACCTCGCGCAGCCATCTCATGCAGCTCTGGGCCACGATATTGGGGCAGACATCGCGCGAGCAGGTAACGAAGAGCGCGCGCGCCGCGCGGTACTTTCCGTCGTCGCGCCGGCTCTGCCCCTCATCGGCGGCGTTCACACATTGCGTCTTTTCGTCCTCCGCCCCCGGCCCGTCGGCGATGCAGACTCGAGCGATGCAAAGGAGGGCCGCGGCGCCCGCGACCCTCACGCCGCGCGGCCGCGCCCTCATAGACAGCTCGGCTTGAAGTGCACGTGGCCCTTGGCGTCCGTCGTGTAGGGCTGCGAGCAGTCTTGGCCCGTCGCGGCGCTCGGATTGCCAGCGGCGCGTCGGGGGGAGGCTACGGCCGGAGCCGCAGACGCGTGAGGCCCCTTCGCGACCGCCGTTGTCGCGGGCTCCGGCGCGGCAGGGGCGAGCGTTTCTTCGGACGGGTGATCGACAGAGAGGCTCGGCGGCGGCGCGGGTGGGGCGATGACGGGAGCCGCGGTCGCGGAAGGGGCGAGAGCCGTGGGCGGGGCGGCAGCCGGCGTCCGGTGCAGCACCCCAGTGAGGGCTGCGGCAGCGAGGATGGCCGCGGACGCCGAGACGACCCACACACGAACCCGCGATCCCGCGTGGACTGCGGCGCCTGGCGGGGGAGTTTCGGCCGAGGTGCTCGGGGCCTGGCCTCTGCCGCCGGGGTGCGTCGTTTGGTCCCAGCCGAAACGACCGGTGTCGGGGAGGGCGCTCGCGCGGGCGACGACGCTCGACACTCGGACCTCGGAGGACATATCCCGACCCGACGGCGGCGGGCCAGCTTCCGCGGCGGCGCGCTCGATTGCGGCGATTCGTAAAGCGCGCTTGCGCAGAGCGTCTCCGACCGTTCGCTCGACCCAAGCGCCGATATCGGCCGTCGATGCGACCCCTATGCACGCGTCGAGCTCCGCCGCCATCTCACGGGCGCTGCCGAAGCGGCGCAACGGGTCGCGCTGGAGACCCCGGACCGCGAAGGCGTCGAGGGACGGCGCGACTCCGGCAACGATCGAGCTCGGTCGAGCCACCGGGGCGCTGAGAACTCGGGTGATCGTGCCCACCTCGCTGTCTGCGTAAAACAGACGCTGACCGGTCAGCAGCTCCCAGAGAATGACCGCGGCGGCGTAGAGATCCGTCCGCGGGCTGATGGGCTCGTTTTGGACTTGCTCCGGCGCCATGTACGAGAGCTTGCCCTTGAGGGTGCCGTCACGCGTGGTCTGCAGGCGTCCGGACGCTTTGGCGATCCCAAAGTCGAGCAAGCGCGTCACTCCGTCGACACCGATCAAGACGTTTTGCGGAGATACGTCGCGGTGGACGATCTCGAGCCGCTCGCCGAGATCGCTCGTGGCCTCGTGCGCGGCGTGAAGGCCCTGCAGGATGGCGCTGACGATGCCGACCGACACGATGGGGGGCACCGCCTCGCCGCGCTCCTTGGCGGCGCGCACGAGATGCGAGAGCGTCGCCCCACGCACGTATTCCATCACGAGAAACACCTCGCCCTCGGTGTCCACGACGTCGAGCGTCGGAACGACGTTCGGGTGCGCGATCCGCGCGGCCATGCGGGCCTCGTCGAGGAACATTCTCACGAAGTCGGGATCGGCCGCGTATTGCGGCCGCAGTCGCTTGATGGCCACCGGGCGGGCGAATCCAGCCGGCCCCACGAGCCTCCCGAAGTGCACCGTGGCCATTCCGCCGGACGCGATCTCGCCGTACATCGCGTAGCGGCCCACCGCACGGGGGGGCCCGGCCGAAGCCTCGGCGCTCGCCGGGTGACCGTGGCGTGAGCGCGCGTCCGGGGTCTCGTCCTTGGGGGTCTGCGTCAACGAGCTCCCCTCCTCCTCGCCGAGCTCAGTCTATCCGAAAGAAGGGCGTCCACCAGAACGAAGAGAGTAAAGTATGGATATATACTTCGTATTAGGCGCGCCGCATGTCGGTAACGTCCCTATAGTGGTCGATCCTCACCGTGAGCTGGGGCGGCCGCACCCTTGCGATGCCGCCTTCCGATGCTTCGTCGGACGCCCCCCGGAGCGGTTGTCACTTCAATTCGATCTCCAAGATTTGCCCTTCGGAGCTCCCGGCGTTGCCCAGGCTGTGGGCCGCCTTGCTGTCCACCCATCGAAAGTCCCCCACCTTCATCTCGTGGGTAGACGATTGCCCGTCGGGCGCCGTGATTTTCAGAGCAAGCGCCGTCGCCGCGACAAGTAGATAAGGTCTCCGCGGCCACCGCGGCCGCTGCAGCCGGCGATGGACTCCGCGGCCGCTCCAGGAGCTCCACGTCCAGCACCTCGAAGGCCTCGGAGCCCACGTTGTGGACCCGGTGCGTGTACGAACGTCCCTCCAGCGTCATCGCCGAGAAGGTCCCTGGCGAGGTCGCCGAAGCAGCGCCCTCCAGTTCATCCGGCTTCTGCTGCGTGATCGAAGTCCTGGAAAGATGAACGGCCACTCGGTCGTGGGTATGCGTATGGTAGAGGGTGCGCTCCCCTGGCGGTAAAGTCAGGTGAATCACGACCACGGATTCGTTCTTGAGCACCACGTGATGCAGCGGTTCCTGCTCGACCGGTGTCGGCGGGCTTCCCTCTGTGGCTGACGCGGGCGCGGGGGCCTGGGCCGAAGCGGCGGGCCGTGCGGCTCCTCCGCCGCACGCGGCGACCAGGGTCGAAAGCACGAACGCCGATGCGCGCTTCATCGCTCCGTCGTAGCACCCCCCCTCGAAATGGGAGCAGCGTGTGGGTCGCTCGTGTGACTATCTAGGGGAGGCCGCAGACAGCTCGGACAACTAGGAGCGGATCCGCGCAATGCGAAGACGGCCCGAAATGACGAAACGACTTCTTCATCCATGCTGCCCCGCGACCAAGGTCGCGAGCCCGGGCTGTCACTTGCTATGTAGCGTTCTGATCGATGGCGCAGGAATCCTCGGCCGGCCGCCCCGCTACGGGCCTTCGTTCTGTCGGCCGAGCCCTTCGTCATCGTAACTACCGGCTCTTTTTCACGGGCCAGAGCATCTCGCTCATTGGGACGTGGCTGACCAAGGTGGCCACGTCGTGGCTCGTCTATCGGCTGACGGGCTCGGCGTGGCTCCTCGGCGTGCTCGCGTTCGCCGGGCAGATCCCGACGTTTCTCCTTGCCCCGCTCGCCGGCGTCCTCGTCGACCGCTGGGACCGGTACCGCGTGCTCGTGGCCACGCAGGCCCTCGCGATGATCCAGTCGGCCCTTCTGGCGGGGCTCGCGCTCGGCGGAGTCATCCAAGTCTGGGAGGTCCTCGCGCTCAACGTCTTGCAGGGCTTCATCGACGCGTTCGACATGCCCGTGCGCCAGTCGATGGTCGTGCAAATGGTGGACGACCGAGCCGATCTGCCCAACGCGATTGCCCTCAACTCGTCGATGGTCAACGGCGCGCGCCTGCTCGGGCCAGCCATCGCGGGCGTGCTCATCGCCGCGGTGGGCGAGGGGTGGTGCTTTCTCATCGATGCGGTCAGCTACGCGGCCGTCATCCTCTCGCTGCTGCTCATGCACTTGGCCGCGCAGCCGCGGACGCCCAAGGCCGCTCACATGCTTCGCGAGATGGTCGAGGGGTTCCGCTACGTCAACGGCTCCGTTCCGATCCGGGCCCTGCTGCTCCTGCTGGCCGTGTCGGGCTTCGCGGGGAGGCCGTTCGCGGTGCTCCTGCCGGTCATCGCTCGCGAGGTGATGCACGGCGGCGCGGGGACTCTGGGCGCTCTGCAGGCGACGGCGGGCGTCGGTGCGCTTGCGGGCGCGCTCTACCTCGCCTCGCGCTCCAGCGTTCTGGGGCTGGGCCGCGTGGTCGTGGCTTCCGCGGCAGTGTTTGGCCTCGGCCTCGTGGCCTTCTCCAGGGCGCACCTGCTGGGGCTCGCGATCCCGCTGCTGTTCGTTGCGGGGAGCGGGATGATGCTGCAGACGGCGGCGAGCAACACCATCATCCAGACCATCGTCGACGAGGACAAGCGCGGGCGGGTGATGAGCCTCCTCGCCATGTCCCTCTTCGGAACCGTGCCTCTCGGGAGCCTGATCGCCGGCGCGCTCGCGACCCGCATCGGCGCCGAGAACACGATCCTCGTCGGGGGGGCCATCTGTATCGTCGCCGCGGGCCTCTTTCTACGTGCGCTGCCCGAGGTGCGCCGGGCGGTGCGGCCGATCTACGAACGGATGGGGATCCTGCAGAAGACCGCGGAGGCCGCCGACGTCCTTTCGAACAACTGACCTCAGCTCTGGGTCGGGTGTGGGGGATCGCTCGGGAGTCGCGAATACATGAGCACATCGCAGCGCTCCGTGCCGACGCGGCCCCCTGCCCGGAGCAGGCCTTCTCGACGAAAGACGGGCGGCCGTACCTCGGCCGCGTGCTGGCTTCACGATCCAGTAGCCAATCGAGACTCGCCCTTCGTCGACATTCCGAAGGCCGATGACGCCGACACCGCGATCGGTCGCCGCGTCGGCGATCACGAAGGGATAGCCGTGGCCGAGCCGGGCGCGGCTCCATTGCCGCTCGATGAAGGCAATACCCTCGGTCTCGGAGTAGACGGCGGGAACGCTCGTGATCTTGGGAATGTAGGGATCGCCCGAGGCTTCGCGCACGAGGTCAAGATCAGCCATCTCGAAGGGGCGCAATCTGTACGGAGGCACGAAAAGGGTCGGGACAATCAGGGGTGCCCCCGCAATGTCATGAGCCTTGGTGTCCAGCATTGTATTCGGCGGCCCGATCAAACTTGTTCGTAGGGGTACCGGACCTGGTCAACAGGGGTACCCAGCTTGGTCAACAAGGGTACTCGAGTTGGTCAACGAGGGTACCCGGCTTGGTCAACAAGGGTACCGGACTTAGTCCACAAGGGTATCCGGCTTGGTCAACAAGGGTACCGGACTTGGTCAACAAGGGTACCCGGCTTGGTCAACAAGGGTACCCGGCTTGGTCAACAAGGGTAGCCGGCTTGGTCGACAAGGGTACCCGGCTTGGTCCACAAGGGTACCGGACTTGGCGCGGGGGTGGTCTTCAGAACCCCCGCGTTGAGCCTGTCGGAAACTCCGTGTCCGGTCCTCAGGGGCTTATCAACGGCCTCACGGGAGCGCTGGGGGAGCTCCACCTCACCTAGAAGGGTGAATTCTGGGGGCCAGGGCTGCGGGGTCGACGGTCAAGCGAACACCTGGTCCGGCACTTCGAGTAGGGCCACGGACCGCCGTCCGAAATAATTGACCATGGGCGAACAGCCAGCGGGCGCTTAGCCTCGCTTCTGCGGCCGCCAGGAGGGTCGACCTTAGAGAGCGATGAGACAGCGCAATTCCTACGAGCGGGGGCGTTCCGCGGGGGGTGTTTGCGCGGCTCTGGCTGCGATGACGGTAGCCGCGCTTTTCTTTCTACCGGCGTGCCAGGGAAAGACGCCGACTGGGGGTCTCGAAGTCATCGTCACGACCTCCGGCCTTCAGGTCGGCGTCGACTTCGACGCCATCGAAGCGGAGGTCGAGCAGAAGACCCCTACCGCCTCGTGGGACAAGCTCTTCGACCGCTCGGCCTACGTGCCGAGCGAGGTCACGCTGCCCACGACCTTGGCGATCGAGCCGGGAACGAGCCCCGACCAGGACGCGCTCATTACCGTGACCGCCCTCAAGCAAGGACTGCCGGTCGCACAGCGCATCGCTCAGCTCCAGATACCGACCGACCGTGTCGCCGAGCTTCTCTTGATTCTGGCGGGAGACTGTCTCGGCAAGGTCGGCTTGTGCCCGGCGGGGGAAAGCTGCCAGCCGGCGAGCGGGATGTGCGGCTCGAACGTCGTCGACCCGAACATGCTGGCTACGTATCCGGCCCCATTGGATGCGGGAACGTTCCCTGACGCAGGCTCGAGCGCCGCCCCCGATGCTACCTTTCTGGATGGCGTCGATGGCGCCGATGGGTCCAACAGCGCGAACGATGGTGCCGGTGTGGACACCGTCGGCGATACCCCCGACGCTGGCAACGTGACCTCGGGCCCCATCCCGAGCGCCGGATGCGGCAAAGGGCTGACTGTAGCGACGGGCATGTGGGTCCCCCAGCCAACGGGTTGCCCGAGCCCTAGGCTCACCGGGGGCTACACCGCGAGCAACAACAACCAAGGCACATCGGCTTGCCAGGCGATTCCGCCCGGTAGCGCGGTGCCGGTCACGGCCACCGAGGGCAGTCCCGAATATCGCGGGTGGTGGGTCTATGTCCCGAACGGCTACGACGCGACCAAGCCTCACACCGTGATCTACAACGGGGTTGGCTGCGAGGACGCCAACTCGTTTACCGCGGGCATGTTCGGGTATCCTTACTACAGCGTCGACGACGGACAGGCCATCCTGGTCGGCCTCGATTACGACACCTATTCAGGCCAGCCCGGCTGCTACGACACCGGCGATCCCCAGTCGAACGACCTGGCCTTCATGCCTTGGCTCATGAATGAGATCGAGAGCACGCTTTGCGTCGACACCACGCGTGAGTGGATGTCCGAATACAACAACAGCGGGCCGTCGCTGGCGCAGCAGCTCGATTGCACCCTGCCGGCCAAGCTGCGGGGGCAAGTTCTCGTGGGCGGAAGCGAGCCGGGAGCCGCCAGCGAGTCTCCAGCGCTTCCCCTCGGAACGCTTCCCCCTTGCAACCCCGCGCCCACCGCAGCGTTTTTCGTCCGTGACTTCAACGACAAGGACAATCCGTACACGAACATTCTTCCGGGCTGCGCACGCGTGCTTCGACAGAACGGATGCAGCACCACGACGTGCGACCCGCTCGACGAGACTCTCACGACGCCGTATCCGGTCCCAGCCGGCGTGACGCTGCCACCGGGCGCGATCTGCGTTCAGTTCAAAGGTTGCCCGGCGGATTATCCCGTCGTCTTTTGCGTGACCTATGATCAGAACACCGGCGGCGACCAAAGCTGGGGAGTCGTGACGATGTTCTGGGACTTCATTCGCGGCATGCCACCCGCTTCGGCGGTCTGTCCCGCGGGCCAGGGCTACAAGAGCGGGAGTTGCGCGCCTTGCCCCAGCGCGGAGACGCTATGCGGTCTGGTCTGCGTGAACGAGCCAACGGATTCGAACAACTGCGGCGGTTGCGGGGTCAGCTGTCCCTCGGGAGCGAGCTGCCAGAGCGGCGTCTGCGCCTGTCCCGGCGGCGACACGGTCTGTCGAAACGCGTGCGTGGACGAGCAGACCGATCCGATCCACTGCGGCGGCTGCGAGACCGCTTGCCCGACGGGAGGCAGCTGCCAGAACGCAAGCTGTGTGTGCCCCGCCGGTCAGAGCGCTTGCGCGGTCGCCGGAGCCTGCGTGGACGAGAGCACCGACCCTGGCAACTGCGGCGGATGCGGGCTGGCATGCGCGGCCGCCAGGAGCAGCGCGGTTGGACAGAGCTGCCAGGGAGGAGTTTGCGGGCCATGCCCCGTGGGAGAGACTGCATGCAACGGCTTCTGCATCGACGAGCAGGCCGACTTGTCCAACTGCGGCGCGTGCGGAAATCCATGCGCACCTAACGCGTCTTGCCAGGCTGGAGTCTGCACGAACTGACTGGCAAAACGTTTGGGCTCCGAGCCCCTAGCGCCGATCACTCCCTCAAAAGGGCATGCACCCGAGTGCGCTCGGCGTGGAGGAGCTCGATGGCGTGCCCCAGCCCGATCTCGGCGGCTACCGCGCGGAGCAGGGTTTCTGCATGCTGCGAAACGCTCCAGGATCCCGCCCGCGGTTTCCCCTTGGCTTTCGCTCGACCGCGAACCGCGTAGACGAGCTGAGAGGTGAGCGTGAGACCGGCGGCTTTCGCTTTCGCGACGACCTGGGGGGCCGTGAGCGTGTCCGGTTGGGCGCGGATGTAGTCGGACTTCGACTGCTTCTTGGCGGTCTTGGCTTTGGGCATATCCATACTCCGAGTCATGAGGAAGCCCGTGTCGGCTTCGGAGGGGCCGGGACCGTAGCGCAAACAGCTCGCCTATACGAAATCAGGCGCGAGCCTCTCGGTATTCGCAAATTGCGAAAGCGGGCATCGTCGGTGTTCACCCGACATGCATTGCAGGGGCCAGCCCCATGCGGAAAACTCACGGATTCCCGCGGCGGAAACGGCAGATGAATTGCAGATGCTGTACTCTGTCCAGTGATGCCTTCTGTTCGATCCGTCTGCGCGTCGGCTGCGCGCCATGCCATGGTCGTCGTGCTCGCGGGGTGCGCGAATATCTGGGGGTTTCAGGATGGAGTCCCCATAGATCAAGCGATAGATGCGACGATGGGCGACCATGCGGCACCGAGTGACGCCGACGCAGGCGCCGCTGCGCCGGACGGTGGGGATGCGGATCTCGAAGGAGGCCAGCCTTCGATCGACGGCGGCGCGGACGTAGGCACCGATGAAGGGCCCGCCAGCGCCACGGATGGAGGCGCTTCGATGGACGCGGGCGGCGACGCCGCGGACGGGCAATCGGCGTCTCCCGACGGAGCTTCCAGCTGCGAGGCGATGTGCGCACCAGCCGTCCCTGCCGGCTGGTCTGGGCCCTACGCCTTTTACGAAGTCGCCGGATCGCCGCCACTGCCCCTGCCGAGCTGCGACGCAGGCGCGTATGGCAATCACATCGACGATGGCTTCGAAGGGCTGGATGCAGGCCCGTCGCAGTGCTCTTGCGCGTGCGGTCCGGTGGCGGACGCGAGCTGCGGGCCGCCGGGGGCCAGCTTTTTCAGTGACCCGAGGTGCACGCAGAGCTGTTTGCCGGCGCCCCAGACCATCGCCACGACTTGCACTCGGCTGGACATCGACACGTGCGGCGGAGGGGCCCATTTCACGCTCGAAGGTGGGGCCCCGTCGGGAACCTGCGTTCCCGAGGCCTCGACGACGTTGCCGCCCCCCGTGCTCGGGGAAAACGCGCGAGTCTGTGGGCTCCCGGCGTCGCCCACAGCAGCGGGTTGTGTAGGAGGGGGCGTGTGCGTTCCGAGCCCCCTCGGAGGCGCGCTCTGTGTGGCGCAAGGGGGCACCTGGACGTGCCCTGCCGGATACCCCGCGGCGCACATGTACTACACGTCGTACAGCGACACTCGAAGCTGCACGGCATGCGCCTGCGGGCTTCCGACCGGCATCGCTTGCTCTGCGACGCTTTCGCTGTTCGGAAACGCGAATTGCACCGGCGGCTACGGGCCATCCTCGGCACCCGCGGCGTGCGGCGGGGTCGGCGTCAGGTCCGCCATGACTACGGCAACGACGGCAACCGGAGGTAACTGCGCCCCCTCCGGTGGCCAGCCCGCTGGAGGCGTTACGCCGACAGCGGGACGGACCGTATGCTGTACTGAATGATCGGGACTCCCGAACGTCCAGCGTGCGCGGAGGTTGACGCACGCTAAAATGTGAGATTCTCCCTTTGCCATCGACAGAATACCAGTACGCCGAAACGCTCACAGGGCCGGTCAAGACCGCGGTGCCCGGCTCGGCCACGTCGAGCTTCGACAACGGCAGCGTCATCGCCGGCAAGTACCGTGTGGAGCGGCAAATCGCGGAGGGCGGAAACGGCATCGTCGTCGAAGCGACTCATCTGGCGCTCCGGCAGCCGGTCGCCATCAAGTATCTGAAGCCGGGGCCGCAAGCGAGCCCGAGCGTCATCGAGCGCTTCGAACGCGAAGGCCGTCTCGCCGCGCAGCTCACTTCGGAGCACGTCGTCCGCGTGCACGACGTCGGAGAGCTCGATGACGGCTCGCCGTTCATGGTCATGGAACTGCTCAAGGGTCGCGATCTCGGCAGGGTTCTCGAAGAATCCGGCCCGCTGCCCATTCCGCGCGCCGTCGACTACGTGCTTCAGACGTGTGACGCGCTCGCGCAGGTGCACGCGCTCGCCATCGTGCATCGAGACATCAAACCGGAGAATCTCATCCTCGCCGAGCGCGCCTCGAACACCCCCATCATCAAGGTCATCGACTTCGGGATCTCCAAGGCCGCGCCCGGGCAAGACCGCGAAGGGCATTGGGCGCGAGAGACGTCGAAAAACGATCGGCTTGGGACTCCGGGGTACATGTCGCCGGAACAGTTGCGATCGAGCACCGAGGTCGACGCTCGCACCGACATTTGGTCGATCGGCGTGATGCTGCACGAGCTTCTCACGCAGGCGCTTCCGTTCGAAGGCGAGGACTTGCCTCAGCTCTGCACCAACATCCTGCTCTTGTCTCCGGTCAGGCTGAGAGCGATTCGGCCCGGAGCCCCGCCGGAGCTCGAAGCCATCATCCTCAAGTGCCTCGAGAAGTCGCCTGCACGCCGCTTCCGCAACGTCGCGGAGCTCGCGCAAGAGCTTGCGCCGTTCGGCCCCGCCGGGTCCCAGGAGCGCGCCGACCGCATCAAAGACGTTTTGCGGATGTCTGGAGTGAGCATTCGCCCGGCGGCGCCGCGGCCAGGCTCGCTCGACGCGGTCGCCATTCGGGGTCTTGCGGCGCCCGCTCTTGACGCCCCAGAGTGGCGGCCCCCGCGCCGCGGACGCGCGGCCATCTTCATCGCCGGAGCCCTGGGGATTGCGGCCGTTGCCACCCTGGTCTCGCTCCGGCGAGGCGTGCCCTCGGCACCGTCGGCCGCGCTGCGACCCATCGCCCCCTCGGCGATCGAGGCGCCCCGGCCTGCCACCCCCGCTTTGGCGCCGGCCGCAGAGATAGTCACGACGCCCGTGCCGGCGCTCGTCTCGCTTCCGCCCACGGTCTTGCCGGCTTCCAAGCAAGCTCCAAGTGTGGCGACGCCCTCCACGAAGAAAACGGCCACGGCGGTAGCGCATCCTGGAGGCGGCGGGCCGTTGGCGCCGCCAAAGCGTCCGCCTGCCACCGCGGCTCCCGCGACGCCTGCTCCCACGACGCCTTCTTCCACGGATCCTCGCGCCCTTTTCGGCGAACGTAAGTGACGACGAGGTCGCCGACTCGCTTTTGGCTTTGGCTCGCCGCGTCGGCTGCGACGTTGCGGCCCGTCTCTGCAAGCGCTGCGGACGACACGGACTCCAATCCCGTGCAGAGCGCCGACTCGAAGGCTGCGGCGCAGGCACTCTTCGACGAGGGGCGGAGTCTCGTCGCGCATCAGCAGTTCGCGGAGGCTTGTCCGAAGTTTGCCGAGAGCCAGCGCCTCGATCCCGGCATCGGCACCGAGCTGTGGCTCGCGGATTGTTACGAGAACAATGGGCAGGTCGCGAGCGCGTGGGCCTCCTTCAAGGAGGCAGCCGCGGCTGCGGCGCTCAGTCATGACAAGAGGGAGGCGGTGGCACGCGACCGCGCGGTCGCGCTGGAGGCGAAGATCCCGCGGCTGATGGTCGTCGTCAGCGACGCGGCTGCATCTCAGGGCCTCGAGGTGCGTCGCGACGGACTGATCATGGCATCCACGGCTTGGGGCTTTGCTCTGCCGGTGGATCCCGGCGCTCACACCGTCGCCGCCAGCGCCGTGGGGCGCGTGCCGTGGTCGACGACCGTGCAGGTGGCAGCGCGAGCGGACACGCTGCAGGTGACCATTCCGGCGCTCGAGGACGTGCCGCCCCCCGCGGTGGCTGTGCAGGACACGGGCGCGCCGCGGCCCGACGCCGTCGAGGCGTCACCGCCGGAGAAAGCGCCCACTCACGACAGCACGGGGGACGCGGGCAATACGCAGCGGCTGAGCGCAGCGCTGCTTGCCGGAGCGGGGCTCCTTGGCATCGGCGTGGGTACGTTCTTCGCGTTCGACGCGAAGTCGACGTACGACGCATCGAATCAAGAGGGTCGCTGTTTGGCGAACAATCAGTGCTATGCGTCCGGCCTGCAGGACCGATCGCAGGCAAACCAGGAGGCCCTGGCCGCGACTCTGGCCATAGGCATCGGTGCGGCCGCGGTCGTCAGCGGAGGCGCTTTGTATTTGTTCGCGCCGCGGGGCGGAAGCACTTCCGTGGCGATTGCGCCGGACCTTCACGGCGGGGCCATTCGCGTCATCTCGCCCTGGTAGGGCGCGCCCAGGGTTCGCCGAATCAGTCTTTGGACGAGGGCGACGGTTTGGTGGGTCTCGCGGACTTGCTGGGTCGGGCTGACGGCCTGCTCGGTCTCGGGGACAGCCTCACCTGTCGCGCCGACTGCCCCACCGCCGGCAGGTCCGCGCTCGTGCCCTCGTCGCTCGCGACTGGGCTCCGCCGGGGAAGCGGCGGTGGGCCTGGGCGCCGCCGCTCGGGCTCGAGGGGCCACGAGGCAACGGGGGGCGGCGATGCCGGGCGCGCGAGGAGGTAGCCCTGCGCGTACGTCACGCCGAGATCACGGACGCACTTGAGCTCATCCAGCGTCTCGACTCCCTCCGCCACGACGCTCGCGCCTAGCTCCGTGCAGAGGTTCACGAGATGACGCACGACGACCTGCTTGCGCTTCTTGATGTGAATGTCTCTCGTGAGGGCCAGGTCGAGCTTGACCACCGACGGCTCGAGCTCGACGATCCGCTCCAGGTTGGAGTAGCCAGCCCCGAAGTCGTCGACCACCAGGCGGGCGCCGGTCCGCTTCGATAGCTCGGTGACGACGTCGCGGCGCAGCTCGAAATGCGAGAGCATGGCCGACTCCGTGATCTCCAGGTAGACGGCCCGGCTGTGAAAGCCGACGGGGTCGTCGGGCCGGACCAACCAGCGCGCCGTGAGCTCGTCGGGGTGCAGGTTGACGAAGAGGGCGATGTCGCCGCACGTGGCGAACGCAGCGTCGCGGATCAGTCTTCCAAGATTGCCGCAGGCCCCCTCGGCGACCGCCCGCGCGAAGAGCACCGGCGGTTCGGCGTACTCAGGCACTTTACATCGGACCAAAGCTTCGTGGGCGAAGGTCGTTCCGCTGGAGATCTCGACGATCGGCTGAAAGACCACGCCGATATCGGCAGCGGTGAGCGCTCGAACGCCGCGTGTCCGGACGTTGTCGCCACCCTCCTCGGTGGAAAGCGTCCAATTGATCCGCTTCCTCTGCATTGAGGGCAGGCTATCAGCATCCCCCGCCTGGCAGATCGCGAACGCGGCGACAGGCAGCTTGCAAGGCAAGACCTGGCAAAGTGCGGGGCGGGGTGGACGACTTTGCGCGTCGGCGAGGCGAAGCGCGGCATGCCGATGTCGACAATGTTTCGGCACGGGAACATCTGACGCCGCCGCGGCGCGGCTCGAGATTTGCTGTTTGCTCGGCGCGCCCTTTCCAAAAGGAGGAACGACCCATGGCCCAGAACAGCAGGCACGAAGTCTATCCCGGCGAGCTTCTGTCCGGTGCAGCGGCAACCGCCATGGCTAGGACTGTCGTAAAAAGCCGGGCAACCGCGTCGATCGCGAGCGGCACGATCGTTCCTATGGCTCGGGCGCTCCCACTCTCCCCCTGCGGAGCTTCCGAGGAGATCGCCGTGGTGACGGTGTCGCTGGTCGTGATGGAGCCGGGAAGCGAGTGGCCACGCCACATGGGAAATCATACAAACCTCATCGCCTTCAGTCAGAGAGGCGAGAAATTGCTCCAAAGAACCGAAGAGGAGCTCGAGACGCTACGCCGCGGCCAGCAAAACGTGCGGGTCGCCGTGCTTGCTTGCAACGGAGAGACGGGCGGCGAAGTCGACGGCTGTCGCGCGCAGATTGCGCGCACGCTTCTAGGCGCAGTGACGCGGACGACCTTCGGCCGCCTCGTGCTTAGCGCGCCGGGGGGGCGTATATCGCTCGGGGTCCGCCATGAGTTGCTCGCTCTCGCGGGCGCGCTCACCGAACAGCTTCGGGGAACGACCGCCACCGTGTCGCTTCGATTCACCGAGGCGTCACTCGGATAAGGCCCGCGCTGCGGCGTTGTCACGCTCGCATTGGAAAGTTCTTACGCCTTGCGGAGCCTGGGTCGCTAGGTCAGGGTACGGCCCCTTCTCCGGAGCCACCCAGATGACCCGCCGATCCACGTGGCACGTCCCTGTTCGTGCGGCCGTTCTCTCGCTTCTCGCGGCGGTGGCCCTTGGCTGCTCGGCAGGGGACACGGGCTCGCTCGCCAGCCACGAAAACGGGCTGGAGCCCGTGGCATCGCAAGCTACGAGGCTGCTCGCCGGAACGGCCACGGCCTCATCGATCCAATCGTCGGCGTATCCCGCATCGAACGCCGTCGACGACAATTTCTCGACACGCTGGTCGTCGCAGTGGTCGGACCCGCAATGGATTCAAATCGATTTCGGGTCGATCCAGGCCATCAACCGCGTGACTCTTTATTGGGAGAATGCGTACGGCTCTGCCTATCAGATTCAAGTCTCCAACGACGCCACCACGTGGGCGACCGTCGAGACCGTCACCAACGGCACGGGGGGCACCAACGATTTTCCAGGGCTCTCGGCCAGCGGCCGCTACATCCGCATGTACGGAACCAAACGCGGCACGCAGTACGGCTACTCGCTCTGGGAGTTTCAGGTCAATGCCGGGACTGGCGCGAGCGACGCGGGCAGCGACGTCGCCAACGACTCGGCACATGACGCGACGGCAGACGGCGCCAACGACTCGGCACATGACGCGACGGCGGACGTCGCCAACGACTCGGCACATGACGCGACGGCGGACGGCGCCAACGATGCGGGAAATGACGCGACGGCCGACACCGGGAGCGACGCTGCGAGCGCGAGCCATTGCAAGCGGGGCCTTGCCTATGGATATGACTCGATAGCCGACCTTACGGCTCTCGCGAACGGCGGCAAGGGGATCTCATGGTGGTACAATTGGGCCCTTGCTCCTGACCCGGGCGTGGGCTCCGCCTATCCCGGCATCGGCGTCGATTTCGTACCGATGCAATGGGGCGGAAGCTTCACCGTCAGCGGGGATCTCCCGCAGATCCCGAGCACCGCGAGCTGGCTTCTCGGATTCAACGAGCCGGAAGACGCCAACCAGGCGAATCTGACCCCGCAGCAGGCCGCGGCGCTCTGGCCGCAGCTCGAGCAGATTGCCAATTCACACGATCCTCCCCTGAAGCTCGCGTCGCCCGCGGTCAACTACTGCGGTGGCACCTGCAACGAGACCAGCCCATTCACCTGGCTCGACCAATTCTTTGCCGCGTGCACGAATTGCCAAGTCGACGCGATCGCCGTCCACTGGTATTCGTGCTCCGCGAGCGATCTGCAGGGGTACATCCGGGGCACGAGCACCAGCCCCGCCATGACGAAATACAACAAACCGATCTGGCTCACGGAATTCGCGATGCTCGGTTCGGGCTGCGCCACCACGGCGTCGGCGGAGGCCACCTACCTGTCCGCGGCATTGGCCTACCTCGAGAGTGAGCCCGCGGTCGCTCGGTATGCCTGGTTCACGGGTCGATCCACATCGTCGCCTTGGATCAATCTGCTCGGGTCCTCCGGCCAGCTCACCGCACTAGGCCAAGAGTACGTGACCGCGCCTCAGGCCTGCGGCTCGAGCCCGAGCGGATCGGGCGAGACGGCGCTCTCTCGGAGCGGATGGGTGGCCAGCGCGTCGAGCACCAGCGGTACCGACGTGCCGTCCAATGCGCTCGACGGCAACAGCTCGACGCGGTGGAGCACGGGGGCACCGATGGTCGACGGCATGTGGTTCGAAGTCGACATGACGGCCACCCAGACGTTTAGCGAGATCGTCATGGACTCGGCGAGCAGCACCGACGACTACGCGCGTGGCTACCAGGTGTTCGTTTCGAGCGACGGCGTCAACTTCGGGAGCGCCATCGCGACCGGCACGGGCGCGTCCGCGCTCATCACCGTGCAGTTTCCACCCCAGTCGGCGCGCTACCTCAAGATTGTCCAGACCGGCTCGGCCTCCAACTGGTGGTCTCTTGCCGAATTGAACGTATACGCCCAGTAGGTGAATGCCTAAGTCCCTGCTTGCAGACGTCGCGATCGTGGGCGCGGGCACGGCCGGGCTTGCCGCGTACAAGGCTGCGTCCGCCATCACGGCGCGCGTCGTGCTGATCCACCACGGCCCGCAAGGCACGACGTGCGCGCGCGTCGGCTGCATGCCGAGCAAGCTACTGCTCGCGGCCGCCGAGGTGGCTTACGACGCGCGCCACGCCGCGCGGTTCGGGATTCGCTGTTCCGTTCAGGTAGACGGTCGCGCGGTGATGGAGCGTGTCCACAGCGAGCGCGATCGGTTCGTGGACCTCGCCCTGAAAAGCGTGGCGCGCATCCCCGCCGAGCGCCAGATTTCCGGTCGAGCGCGCTTTGTCGCTCCCCAGGTGCTCGAGGTCAACGGTCAGACCATCGAGGCGCGCGCCGTTGTCATCGCCACGGGCTCATCTCCATCGATACCCTCGGCATTCGACGCCGCGCGGGGCCGGGTCCTCGTGAGCGACGATGTCTTCGCGTGGACGACGCTACCCGAATCGCTTGCGGTGTTCGGAGCCGGCCCGTTGGGCCTCGAGATCGGTCAGGCGCTTCACCGGCTCGGGGTGCGGGTGCGTGTGTTTGGTCGCGGCGGAGCCCTCGGGCCATTGACCGATCCCGTGGTGCGCGCCGCGGCTTTGGTCGCCATCGGCTCCGAGATGCCGCTCGACCCCGACGCCAGGGTCGCCGCCGTGCGCGGCGACGACGACGAAGTCGCCGTCGAGTTTCAGGACGACGCCGACCGGGCGCGCGTGGAGCATTTCGAGCTTGCGCTCGTTGCCGCGGGTCGACGTCCCAACCTGGCCGACCTTGGGCTCGAGAACGCCGGCGTAGCCCTCGATCCCGACGGTGTCCCGGTGTTCGATCGGGAGACCATGCAGTGCGCGAGGACGCCGCTTTTTCTCGCAGGAGACGCGAGCCACGACGTCCCCGTCCTGCACGAGGCGGCCGACGAGGGAAAGATCGCCGGCGAGAACGCGGCGCGCTACCCGAACGTCGAGCCCAGGGCTCGGCGATCGCGACTTCAGATCACCTTCTGCGAGCCGCAGCTCACGGTGGTCGGCCCGGGCTTCGAGAAGCTATCGACCGACGAGATGGTGATAGGTGAGGTGAGCTTCGAGGATCAAGGACGCAGCCGGGTCATGGGGCGCAATCAGGGGATCGGTCGGGTCTATGCCGATCGCGCGTCTGGCCGCTTCCTTGGAGCCGAGATCGCGGGACCGTCCGCGGAGCACCTGGGCCATCTTCTGGCCTGGGCTCACCAGCAAGAGCTTACGATCGACGCCATGCTCGCCATGCCGATATACCATCCCGTGGTGGAAGAAGGGCTCCGTACGGCCCTGCGCGACGCGAGCACGAGGCGCCGCGCCGGGCACCCTTGACGAGAAAAGCGCCGCCTCGAACGCTCACTCCGGACGAGGGGCCCCTCAGAGGGCCGCCTCGCGCGCCGCGGGGACCCTCATCACCTCATCCAGATCGGCAATGAGCTCCAAAAATCCACGATCGCCACGGAATCGGTGGTTTCTCGCGATGACCTCGTGAAGCGAAGCGATGGCCTGGTCGTGCGTGCAATGCCCTCGCCGGATTGCGGCATCGTACTTGTCGAGCAGTATCACGAGCTTCTCGGGTCGCTCGAACGACGCATGCTTGCCGCAGTATTTTGTAAAGTGGCCATCCGCGGCAATCAGCGAATCCGGATTCACGTTCTCCAGGATATGGTGCGCCGCCGCCGCGGGCAGCGCTTCCATGGGCACACCATCACCCTCGAGCACGTGCAGGGTCCAGGCGCTGTGCAGGTTCCAAAACTCGCGCATGGTCATGGCTGGGTCGAGACCGAGGGCTCCGAATCTTCGAGCGCGGTCTGCCGCATCGGCCGGAAAATACACCTCGAAAAACCGTGCGACGGACGTCCTTTCGTCCATGATGCACTCCACGCCGAACATCTCCGCCACGAGTTTTTGCCCATCCGCGGCCGCTCCGGCGGGACCGGACTTGCCGATATCCGAGAAGATGGTGCCAATCACGACGATGCGTCGTTCCAGCGACGTGAAGCGATTGAACGGCTTCGACACATCGTAGTAGCGAAATACCTCGTTGGCGACGTTGACGGCACGCTCGCAATCGTTCACCGTCTCCGTGGTCTCCGCCAGGAGACGCATCCGAGCGAGGATCGAAGGACGAATCCGCTCCAAATCCAAGCCCACTTCGGCGCAGATAGTGCGGAGTCGATCAAAGGAGCTCAGGGGCGCCATCGTCCCGCTGAGGTCGTGCACGATCGAGACCAGGCCTCGCCATCTCGCCGCGGCCGCGGCTGTCGAAGCGTTCTTGCGATTTTGCAAAGTACCGACAGGCAACTTGCGCTCTAGACAGTGACCCCGCGACGACGACACGCCCGCTCCCCGGCGATCCCTGGTGTCGGCCCGCCGCGGGCCGTGGACCGAGCACGGCCCAGATCGTGCGTCACATCGAATCGATACGGAGCCGTGCACGGCCGAGTCGCCTGTCGCGGCTCATGCGCCGAACGACAAGGGGGATATTGTGTCATGCCAGCCCGGAATCTAGACGGTAGTCGAGCGCCAGCGCCATCGACCCCGGATCGACGCGGGACGCAGTCGTGCGAGGCTCGCAGCGAATTGAACCGCCGGAGGTACCCGCGCATCCTGGCACCGATCCATTGCTGTCAGGCCGGCGCGGAGTTTTTCGCACAACCACTGGAGCCCATCGACATCGGGCTCGGCGGTTTGCGGATCCAGAGCCACGAAGAATATCGAGTAGGCGCATTCCTGCCGCTCGATATCAGCTTCGCGCGAATCGCGGCTACAAGGTTCACTGGCGAGATCATGTGGATTAAGGCGTTGCGCCAGGGCGGCCAGGGGCGCTTCGATGTCGGCCTCGCGTTCGTCGGTCTCACTCAGGGTGCGCTGAAGGTTTTGCTGACCGTGCTCGCATCCGAGCGCGAATCGGTCGGCTCGCTTCACGAACCTGCAAGCGAAGTGCGCCGGGTCGCCACCGCGACCACGCACACAGAGGGCTCCAGTCACTCGATGCTGCTGAGGACCCCTGTCGTGGTCGTCAACGATGCGGAGCTGCGCGCGACAGCGCTCGACTGCCGATCCGGATTCCTGGTTTCGTTGATCGACGGTGTCACGAGCGTCGAGAGCCTCATCGATCTGAGCGCCATGCCTGCAGAGCACACGCTTGCCCTGCTTGAAGACCTTCGGCGCCGTGGGATCGTGGATCTGTCCTAGACACGCAGGGGCGCCTTGGCCTCCGGCATTGCCGCGAGCGTACGCGCCAGCCCTTCGGCGAAGAAGGCCGCGAGCGAGCTCGCAGCCGTGAAGTGGTCGATGACGCGGATGCGTCCGTCTTTCACCTCGAGGACCTGGAGCGCGAAGAACGCCCCCTCCCCGTCGTCGCCGAGGCGGTAGAAGCCGGCGCCCGTGCGCCCGTTGGCGCCGACGAGGACCGCGCGGAAGCGGTGCTCGCGGAGCGCTTGGTTCACCCGGTTCGTGAGAAAGCGGGCAACGTCGGCGCGCCCTGCGATCCAGGTAGGGCTCGGAGGCATCGAGAGCGTCACGTCCTCGTGGAGCAGGGCGATGATGGTATCGAGGTCCCCCTTCTCCCAGGCGCGCACGTACCGCTCGAGGAGCGCCCGATCGACCGCTTCCGCCTCCGGCGACCATCCCGCCCGCGGCCCTACCCGCTGCTCGAGGGCGACGCGGGCGCGGTGCAGGGTGCTATTCGCCGACGACACGGTGCACGCGAGAGCCTCGGCGGTCTCCGCCGCCGACAGGCCCACCACGTCGCGGAGAAGGAGCACCGCCCGCTGGGGCGGCGTGAGCACCTGGAGCGCGGCGACGAAGGCGAGGGCGACGCTCTCCTTGATTGTATACTGCAAGGCAGGGCTGCCGGCCTCCGGGGTCGCCCCCGAGAGCCACGCCGACGGCGCCGGCTCGAGCCACTCGGCGTCCGAGGTGCGTGCCGCCGGTGGCGCGTCCGGATCCGCCGGCGGCCCGAGCTCCGGCCCCCGAGCGCGCCGCGGTCGCTTCGCCAGCTCGTCGATGCACACGTTGGTGGCGATGCGGCGGAGCCACGCCCGCGCCGTCGCGGGGTCTTCCAGCGTGTGCTGGGCGCGGAAGGCGCGGACGAAGGTCTCCTGCACCATGTCGTCGCTATCGTGCGACGACCCGAGCATGCGGTAGCAGTGGAGCCGCAACGTCGCGCGGTGCGACTCCACGAGGGCCTCGAAAGGGTTCACGCAGCTCCGACGGCGGCCGCCAGAGTCTTTTTCATGCTGTCGCGGGCGGCCATGCGCCCGAGCCACGCTTTCGCCTTGGGGTAGGGCTCGAAGTCGAGGCCGCAGCTCGCGGTGAGCGCGGCGTACGGCGCGAGAGCGAAGTCGGCGATCGTCAGTCGGCCGCAGAGGTACTCCTTCGTGCCCAGACTCTGCTCGAGGACGCTCGCGGTCGTCGCGAACTCCTCGATGCCCGTCTTCACGACGGCCTCGTCGGGCGCCCCCTGACCGACCAGCTTCTTCACGATGCGCTCGAAGGCGACCTTGCGGATCGCGGGGCCGAAGTGTGCGCCTTGCCACGAGGTCCAGCGGTCGACCTCCGCACGCTCCCTGGGCGTCGTCGGCGCGAGGTCCTCGCGCCCCGCCTTGACCGCGATGTACGCAAGCATGGCCGTAGATTCCCACAGGACGAAGTCACCGTCCTCCAGGATCGGAAGCTTGCCGTTGGGGTTTTTCGCGCGCATCGCGGGGGTGCGCGCCTCGCCCTTGAAGAGCTCCACCGTGGCGAGCTCGAGGGGCACACCGACCTCGTGGGCGAGGGCGACGACCTTCTGGCAGTTCGGGGAGAAGGGGAATTGATATAGCTTCATGGGACACCTCCGGGTGGGGCGCCGGAAGGGCACCCTTTCCCAACAAAGACTGAGAAGGGGTCGGAAAGTGTTCGGGGGATCGGAAAAAAAGTCCGGCGCTTTTTTTCCACTCTTGCGCTCGCCCCGCAAGAGGTCACGATCGCGCGCATGCGAAAAGACATCGGCGTGGGCGCATCGTTTCCCGACTACGAGCTTCCCGATCAGACCGGAACGCACAGAAAGCTCTCCGAGCTTCAAAAGGCCGACCCCCTCATCGTCGTCCTCAGCCGCGGCGGGTTCTGTCCCAAAGATCACCGCCAGCACGAGGGGCTCGTTCGGCTCTTTCACGAGATGGAAGTGGGCTACTGCCGCCTGGTCACGATCAGCACCGACAACTTGCTCGAGACCAACGAGTTTCGCTCGGCCGCAGGCGCGCACTGGCCCTTTCTCTCGGACCCCGGCCGAAAGGTGCAAAAGGACCTCGACATCGCCGAGTACACCGACCCTACCCACGACCCGATGGTGCCTCACACGATCGTGCTCGAGCCCGGGCTCGTCGTGCACAAGATCTACATGGGCTACTGGTTTTTCGGCCGGCCCACCGTCGAGGAGCTACGGCAGGACCTGCGCGTCGTGAGCCGCAAGTGCCGGCCCGATTGGGACCTGTCGGACCCTGCGCTTCGCGAGGCGTGGGCCAAGGGCGAAAAAGCACGCTTCTACCCGTACGGCAAGAGCTACGCGGCTGTCTTCAAGGAGCAGGAGTGATGGGGCAGTGCACAAGGTTTCACTCGTAGCCCACGATGCGGGCTACTGCTTTGCCACCTGGGATAGACTCGTCGTGGCCATTTGGCGCCTCGGGCCGACCGGCACGGCCGTCCGAGAGATGAGCGTCGCTGTGAGCTCGCTCGTGGCGAGCCAGGGCGAAGCTTGCTCCTTTTTGGGAATCGTGGAGCCCACTTCGCCTCCGCCCGACGACAAGGCGCGCGCGGAGCTGGTCAAGTTCACTCGAGAAATCGTGCCGAAGCTCGCGGTGGCCGTCATCGTGGGCGAAGGGGGTGGCTTCCGGGCATCGCTGGTCCGGGCGGTAGGCGTCACGCTCACCACATTGATGCCTAACCAGGTTCCCTTCAAGTTTCCCGGTAGTGTCGACGATGCCACGATCTTGATCGCGCCGCACTTGTCTGTGGGAGCCGGCGGGGTCCCCGGCCTTCGGCGTGCTCTCGCAGACATTCGCGCTCAGTTTCCAATCGGCTCAGGGCCGCGCAGGTAGCTTTTTCACTTCTATTGGCATCGCGCGGGCACCTCTCCATCTGCGACGAGTGGGCACTCGGGATCCGCCTCGCGCCGGCGGTCGGGCTCGAGGCTTCCGTCAACGACCGCGCATGTCGTGCGTGCCGCGGGAGTGCGATCCACGCGTCCAAGAGTCGACCCGACGGCGAATGAGAGCCGGCTCGACGCCAGCAGGCTCTTTTGGGTCTTGCCGTCGTCGCTATCGCTGTAGACCACGGTCAACGCCTCGACGTCCCAGGTCACCACTTCCACGGTCGCGCGCGGGTCCAAGTTGTTTCTTCTTGGTCACAAGCCGAAAACCGATTGAAGTCATGCCAGGTCTCGCTTGCTCGCCCGGGGGGATCCAAGTCCAGGTTGGCACCGTGGTCTCCTGCCCAATTCGATGGAGCCGTGCCGCTGCCAAGGAAGTAGCTCAACCGGCTTGCATGAATCGTGAGCTCCGGGACGGGGATACCTTCCCCTTGCTCTCCTCCCGAGGTGACGAGCAGGCGTCGGGTCAGCCGGCCGCCCCTCGGAGCCGCGACGAGCCACTCTTCGTAGTACACGGTCCAGGGATCGTCGCCCGTGCGAAGAGCGGCACCAAGCCGCAGGTGCACAAGGGCTCGAAAGGCGCCGGGCGCCGAGGGCATTCCGACTAGCTTGTCCACGCGGCAAAGCGCGCGCGCTCCGCAAAGATAACCGCTCACGCTCTTGCGATCGTGCGAGAGCGGCCCGAGCGGGGGTGCTAGGTCGGAGGGTCGGTGTCCCGATTCGTCGTCCTGCGCGGCCCCTTCGCTGCCGGCGTCCGACGCTTTCCACGAAGCCGGTGACGCGCCATCGATGAGCGTAGTGTTTGTGCTTGCGCGGGACCGCACGTCGGCTGCAAGCGAGCCCGGAGTGGGCCTCGAAGGTCGGGCGCAAGCGCCGAGCAGCAAGACGACCGAGATAGCGCCGATCTCAGCGGTTGCGTGGACCCAGCGCGGCATCAGCCTCAATGACTGCCGGCGCCGCTCACGCGCCAGTCGGCGACGCGACGAACTCGAGGCGATTGCCCCACGGGTCTTCGGCGAAGAAGCGAGCGGTGGCTTCAATCTCCTGATCGTCGCGAGTGTGCACGCCGGCAGCCACCAGGCGCTCTCTCAAGGATCGAAGCGCGGCTTCGCTGGACAAGCGGAATGCGGGGTGTGCCTTCTTGGAGGGCCGAAAGTCGCCCTCGACTCCGATGTGGATTTGCTGGCCGCCGCACTGAAACCAGACCCCGCCGCGGGCCGCGAGCGGTAGGGGCTTCGGCAGCTCTCGAAGGCCGAGCAGGTCGCCGAAGAACCGGCGAGCCTCGGCCTCGCAACCGGGCGGCGCAGCGAGCTGAACATGGTCGATGCCCCGAAACGTCGCATTGTCTGCCGAATGCAAAGCAACTGCGAGCTTAGTCGGTTTCCTTGCGACGCGGTCTTTCTCCCGCGGCTCGAGTCTCCGTAGGACGTGGCGGACGCCACGTTGGCCGCTTGTCGGGCGTAAGTTCAGCCGCAGGCGCAGCACCCGCGAGCGGCAACGCTTTCGCCCGACGCACGGCCTTCTTCGGGGGACCGGAAACCTCGTGTCTAATCGTGTGGGCCATATGTCCTCTCCCCACTCGCCGACGAGTTGTTCAGAATCCGAACCAAGCATTGCATGACGAGAATGCGTCGCCACGCAGTTTCGATGACGGTTCAATAAGTACGTTTAGGAAGAACTCGAAACACAGGTCGTTTCTCCACGCCACGAGGCGCAAACGGAGCTCTCTTCGACGTCGACGGGACGATCATTCCGCGTGATGCCCTGAGGCGTCGCGACGTCGCGCGGACCGGATCGCGACTAGCGTCAACCCGAGGCCGAGCCAGAGCCACGACCCCGGTGCGCGGCCCGCGGGGGATGCTCCGATCGAACATCCACCGCCTGATGACGTCGCGCGAGTGGCACCCGTCTGGGTTGACGCGGCCAAGCTCGCGTCCACCGTCGTGGGCGGCGACGGTTCGGGGATGGCCGCGCCGTTGTTGTCCGGTAGATACGACAGGTCCCAGTTGGGTGGCTCGCACACCTTCGATTCGCATCCGCCAGCGGCGAGGCTTGCGTCGGCCGGAATCTCCACTCCACCGGCGGGAGGGCACGCGCACGTCCAGCCCGGAAGGCAATCGGTGGACACCGAGCACGGAGGCATGAGCTGCTCCACGCACATTCTGGTCGTCGCGCAGATGCAGGTGGTTCCGGCGTCGCACAGGGACGGAAAGGAGGGGCACGCCGCATCGTCTAGGCATGGGGGATGAGGCGGCATCGGGATCGACTCGCAAGGAGTGACCACGCCACCGGCGTCGAGGAGTGAACGCTTGCCCGAGCAATCGCACAAGCTGCCGAGCGATTGGCACTGAAAGCCGTCCCCACAGTCGCCGTCCGCCGTGCAGGGTGCTTGCCACTGGGGCACGCAAGCGCTTGCCGGACCGCACGACTGCCCGCCATCGGCCTCTTGGATGCATTCGGTGCCGATGTCCGTCTCGCAAACCAGGTCCGCTCCGCAATCCGAGTTGCTCCGGCAAGAGAGGGAGATGCAGCTCGATGCGGAGCCTCCTTCGGCCGACCCGCCTCCAGGTAGGCACTGAAATCCGAGCGGGCACTCTGCGCCTGTCGTGCAGGTTCGCGCTTCGGCGGTAACCGATGGGGATGTCGCGGCGAGCAAGGCCACCATGCCGACTCCCCACCCAGCCTGAGAATGTGAACGCATCGGCTCGCCTCCGTTCTTTGCTCTGCTTGACGAGGAGCTCAGCAAGAACGAGGCCTACGGGAACACCGCGAAATCAGGGCGCGCCCCTGCGCCAATCTGTGCCACCGAGGGCAGGGGGGCCATGGCCAGGCCCGTCACCGAATGAGCGCCGCGGCCAGACTCTCGATGTCTTGGTTCATGAGATCCACCTCGGCTCTTACCTCGCTGAGCATCCGCGCGCGCGTTCGAAGCAGGGCGGCATCGTAAAGGCCCCCAGTCCCAAAGAGCAGCGCGACGTCGGCGGAGTCTCGCGCGATTCCTTGATACCGGCTCCACCGCGCGCCGATTCTCTCGCGAATCGATTGCTGCTGCTGATTGGAGAACTCTCTGCGCGCGAGGTAGGCCCAGACGAGCGGTGGGTACGTCGAGGAGTCGGTCGGCCCCAGCCACACGTCGGTCAGAAGATTGCGCGGGTGCCCGTAGTCGACGCGCGGGTGAACGCCGAGCATCGCAAGCCCCAGGCCCGCCGTCACCGCGCCGCTGGAGATGGCCACTGCATCCTGCGTGGACGCTCTGGCATTGGACGTGGACAGGAGCACTCCCGCGATCGCGGCGCCCGCGGCTACGCCCAGAGAAGCCATGGTGAGCCCTTGCACCGCGCTTGCCCCGTTGCGAGAAAGGTAGTCGGCGGTTTGATCCGCCCGCGCGGCGTCGCAATCGAGCTCCGCCGAGGTTGCGGTGACAGACAGCCGTGCAAGCTCGATTCGTTCGAGCGCGCGCACCCGCGCCTCGATCGGCAGCTCCCGGGAGGCGAGCTGCTGCGCCAGCACGCTTCCCAAGCCGAGAAGCGCGGCCATTCGTTCTTCGCGCGATGCGCTCGCGCTGGGTGCCGGGTCCTGTTCGAATCGAAAGGTCGTGCGCGACGGGGGCTCGCAGTAACCGCTGCTCGGCCGGACCGCGATCGTCGGCGCGCAGCCCTGAATCGCGACCAGCGCGAGGAGGACGGACGCTCGCATGAGCCCCCGATTATGAACGAATCGGCGGGCGGCTTGGGAGTGAAAGCCCTAGCGAGGGGGAAGGATCTGCGATTGCGTGCAAACGGCGTTGATGCAGGTGATTCCCTGCCCAGCACCACAGCAGTCGCTCGTCTGCGCGCATTTCTCGTATTGCCCGGCGCACATCGGCATCTGCGAAGAGCAGACGAGCCCGCCGTCGCCGGGCTGACAGTAGCCTCCGCAGCACTGCGTCCCCGTCATGCAAGTCTGGCCGTTGGCGCGGCAGGCTTCGACGCTCCAGTACCCGCGGGCGTTGCCCGCGTGAAGCTCCTGGGCAGGCAAGTAGAAAGCCGGATGGCTCGGGTCGGTGCCCGGCGCTGCATTGAGATCGACCGCGGCGACCCACAGCTTCTTGTCGGTGACCTGATCGAGCCAGGGGTAGTGACGCGGATCGCTCGTGCCCGGGGCAAGCTGCGCGACGTTTCCGTACATGCGCCGGCTGGTGAAGACCACCCACACGTATCCGCCCGACGCGATGGGGTTGACGGTCGGCTCGAAGTTGAGCGTCGCGTCCTGTGCCGAGGTGTGCGTCGCGGCACCTCCGGTGTTGTTCGGCAGGTACACGTTGCCGATGGAGTCGTAGCCGTTGAGTTGGTCCAGCCGATGCGCAGTACCGCTGGTGACGTCGAGCCACCAAAGCTCGCCGGTATTCCCGTTCCACGTGTAGCCCCAGTTCGAGGGACTGGAGAGCTGAAGCTCGAACACGACGCCCGCGCTGTTCGGGAAGAACGACGAGTAGGTGACCGCCGGCATCCCGTTGGTGCTGTTGGGCGGAGTGTAGAGCACCCGTGGATTCGAGAAGGCGCTCGCACCGTCGAAGTCCATGACGCCGAGCGAAATCCGATCGCTCTGGAGCGCCGCCGCGCCCGTGAACGCGCCGCCCCAGAAGTTGAACGAGACGTGCGCCCCGTCGGGCGAGAACGCCGGCAAGGCAGCTTGGAGGTTTGCGGGCAGCCCCGTCACTCCCGGGACGAGCGAGCCGGCGGGCAGCGCGTAGAGCTGGCTCGTCGCGTCGCCGTTGATCATGCCTCCGGAGCTCGACCAGAGCAGGGAGCCATCCTTGTAGAGCGCCGGAAAGGCGAGGTCCGCCGTCGCGAGCGACGTCCCGGCACCCGCGGTCATGTCTTTGACGAGGTCGAGAAAGACGGTGTCCGAGTAGTCGCCGGCGGAGATGTTCGACGCCTGCGTGACGAGAGAGCCCCCGTTCGCAGAGACGGTGTGACACACGCGACAGCCGGTGCCATCGCCCGTGGGGCTGACGCTCGAGATTCCGGCGACCAGCACCGGTGAAGTCGCGCCCGACGCGATGCCCAGGGTGCCCGCTCCGTATTGGTTACCGTAGAAGTCCAGGCCGTCTGTGGCCGAGTTTTTCACGAGCGTGGTGCCGTACGAGTTGTAGTAGATCTCGCCTTGCAGGGCGGCTTGCGCGATGGTCCAGGTCTCGGTGTACGGCCCGAACGCCATCGTGCCCTGACCGAACACGAGGGAGACGGTGACGGGCTCCCCGCCGTTCGAGTACGACATCGTGTCCCACGCGCTCTGGGGGATGGGCAAGTCGACGAAGGGCGATTTGTTGGCCGCGAAGTAGCCCTTGTAGACGAAGCCCTTCTCCTGGATTTGCACGTACACGGAGTCGAAGGTGTATGCGCCGGGGTTCCACTGCAGAAGAGGAGCCAGAAGGCCCTGCGGCCAGACCGTGCCGTTGTAGGGATAGAGCAGGCTTACGGAAGGGTCAGCCGTGGGTGTCCCGTTCAGAGTGGCCACTTGCGTGGCGCTGGGCGGGCCGCCCGGGCCGTCGCCGCCCACGCCGCCGTAGCCTCCCGCGCCGGCGTCAGGCGGGGTGGTCGACGAAAAAGCCGGATCGCCAAGAACGGTAGACTGAATGACCACCGTTATCGTGGTCGTCTGGGTGGCCTTCCCATACATGGCCGTGATGTTGCCGACTCCTCCAAGGGTGCCTGCAGGCGTGAAAAGCCCGGTCGAGCTTATCGTTCCGAGCTCGCCCCGATCGATCGACCAGTTTACCGACGCCTGCACGCCGCCCACGTAAGCGGTAAACTGCTCGGTTGGGACGGGCTGGCCTATCACCACGGTGACGACCGGCATGAGGGGCGCAATCGTGAGCGCGCCCGCAAGCGACGGAGAGCTGCTCGTGGCCGCGTCGCCGCCATCGCTTCCGCCGCTGGCGCCGCCAAATCCCGTGGTGAGCCCAGACGTGCTGCCCGGGATCAGGGTCACGTCGGGGCCCGTCGATGCATCGGAGCTCGTCGTGACGACGCTTGCCTCGGGCCCTTCCTGGTGAAATCGGCTGGCGTCCGACGGGGTGCTCCCGCACGACAGCGCGCCACTGGCGATAGCGGCGCCAAACAACGGGACCAGGAGTTTCGAGAGAATTCTCACGTTGCTACATTATTGCAGTTAGATTTCAGAAAAACGAGGCCAATACGCACTGCCGAATCACTTTGATGTGCTCATCTCCGAAAGTTCCTACTTGCGCCTAGATCAGTTGGCGGTGCCCGACAGCGGGACCGCCGCGGGCAACGGTGAGCAGAGATAGGTGCCGGCAGGAACGGTCATGGTGAGCGTACCGGTATAATTCGGGGGCGTCGTAGAGGTGGGGTCGAACGAAGCGGTCACCGGAAGCGTCGTTCCAGCCGGTACGGCGCCCGTGGTCGGGCTTACCGTGAAAACGGTTGGGGAGGATACCAAGGTGACCGTGGCCGGCGCGTTGCCGGTGTTGTTCACTGTAAACGGGCTCGTGGAGGGGGTGTTGGGCGGCGTCGCCGTGAAGGCGATGCTGGCCTTACTGAAAGCGAGCACGGCGCCGAGAGCCGTCATGTTCAGCGTGACGTCGGCCACGTTGTTCGTGCCCGTGGTCACCTGAAGGGTGTCGCCGTAGGCGTTCGAGGAGGTGGACGCCGTAGACGGGATCATGTTGCCCGTGACGACAATGGGGACTACGCCTCCCGCGGTCACATTCCCCGAGGACGGGCTAATGCTGAAGTACGAACCCGCCCCCTTGAGCAGGCTGGCGCTGAACGTCGTGGCCGGTCCGTTGTTGGTGACGTTGACCGTCTGAGTGCTCACGGCCGCCGTACCGCAGGGAATGGAGCCGAAGTTGAGGGTACCCGGAGTCGCCGTGAGGCTGGGATTCGTTCCGTTGCCCGACAGAGTAAGATTGCCCGGCAGAGACGCGCACAATGGAACGGGCGCCTGAAGTGCAAGCAACGCGATGTCGCTGTAGGTCTGAGTCATCGTCGGCTGGAACGAGACCGACTCGGTTGCAAAGACTCCGGCGCCGGCACTCACCATAAGAGGAGTGGTCTGCACGAACGCGGGGTTGCCATTGGTCAGCGTCAGCGTGGCGTCGACGTTGCCGGTGTTCGAAAAGGTGTACGACTGCGTGCTGGTGACGCCGTCTGCGATGTTGCCGAAGTTGAGCGAGCCGAGCGATCGGGAAAGGATCGCTCCTTGCGCCGTTTCGTGCAGCGCCACGGTGTGCGGACTGTCCATCACCGCGTTCGTCGTGATGGTAAGTGTGTCTGCAAAGGCGTCGGGAGCCGTCGACGAGGTCGCGGGAACGACTTTCGGTGTGACGGTTACCGTCGCGGTCGCCATGGGGCCCACGGGTCCACCCGTCGAGCTGAGGGTGTAAAACGTGCCGTTTCCGTGAAGCAGCGTACCCGCCCAAGTGAACGAAGCGTTTCCGATGTTCTGAATGCTTACCGTTACCGGCAGAGCTGCCTGACCGCACGGGACCATCTGGTTTACGCCGTCGGGACTGAAGATGAAGGATGTCGGGCTCACGACCACCTTGCCGTTGGTCCCGGTGCCGGAAACGGCGAGCGGCGCCGGAAGGGGGGCACACAAGCTGTCGGAGGCTCCCACGCTGAGAGCGACGCTACCGGTTACCGGGTTCGTCGACGTGGGCGCAAAGATGATGCTCGACCGCGGTGAAGCGCCGGCGTCGGCCACTTCGGTTTCGACGATCGCGGTGGCGTCGCTACCGGAGCTCGCGTCCGTGGTCGTCCCGCCTTCGTTGCTTGCGCCAGCGTCCGTCGCGGCTGGGGAGGAGACCACGGTGACCGTGCCGCCAGGAAGGGTGAAGGATGGATCTCCGGTCAGCGTCAGAGTTACGTCGTTGACGGCAACGTTGCCGATGTTTTCCACCTCGAAATACGTCGTCAACGGACTTCCGAGAGGCGTGCTGCCGAAGAAGGCGCTCGTCGGATTGAAGACCAGCACGGCTCCCTGGGCGGTTTCCTGCAGGGCCACGTTGACCGATGAGTTATTGAGGGTCACGTTCACGATGTCGCCCAGCGCATTGCCAGCCGTCGAGGACGTTTGGGGCACCGCCAAGGGCGTGACCGTGACCGGCGTCGACTGGCCCGGGGTCAGGGTGCCCATGGGGGGCGCCAGAGTGAACGCCGAGTTTGCACCCTTGCCAAGCGCAGCCGTCCAGGTGACTGAAGACGCGCTCGGGTTGTAGATGGTGAACGTTTGCGGTGCCGCGGGCGTAGCGCTACCGCAGGTGGCGAAACCGAAATTGAGCGTGGTCGGCGAGATGCCCGGGGTTCCACCGTCCACTCCCGCGGCATCGAGCGCGGCCTCCATCGGTTGGGCCACATCCGCCTCTACGGCCCCGTCGTCCGCGGTGGCGAGGTCATCGACATTCGACCCATCCGCAGTCGCGCCGTCGGAAGTCGTGGCATCGGGGGGCGCAGCATCTTGCTGAGGCGTTCCCGCTGGCGATGCGCCCCCGCCGCAAGCCGCAATGCTGCCGATAAGAAGTGAGATGGAAAGCCAATCGCGTGTCACGTGCGTCATGTGCCTCATGTCCCTCACCGAATGCGCGCGAGCTCTCGGGAAAAAGAGCCCGAACTGTGAATCGTCTCTCAACCGGCTGCCTATAGCAAGGGGGTAACCTAGGCCCCCCAAGGCGCCGCCCCCTTCCTTTACGTCACGTCCCCCCTTACGGGGCCCCCCCGCTTACTACTGCGGCGCATATTGGGGCTCTCGTAATGGTCAAAGTCCGCGCTCTTTCGGACCCACTGTGGTCGGGGAGATCACACGAGCGCTCCCTTGCTCAAAACGGGCCGCCTCGTCCAGGGCGGCAACCCCCATGGTAGCCTCGAGCCTTGTGGCGCGATTCTGCACGGGTTTGGCCGATTGGGGACACGCGTCATGACGGGGCAAGCGTTCGGCGGCCCCGGGATGTCGCCGACCTGGTCGAGCAGTGACAAGGACTACGTCACGACGGCTCTCGGCCCGGCGCGCCTATGGGTCACCGTCGGCCATGGTGTCATCAACGAGATCTTCTGGCCGTCCACAGGTCAGCCGCAAATCCGCGATCTGACTTTTTACCTCGTAGGCGAGGGGACATTTGTCGATCTGAAGCGTGAGCGGCACTACACGCTCGAAACGCCGGCTCCGAATCTGCCGCTGCTCACCATCACCCATTCAGGCACTCACTCGGGTAACGACTACGTCCTCGAGCTCGAGGTCGTGCCGGATCCTGTGCGCGACGTCGTCCTCGTTCGTTTCGACCTCAAGGGTCCTTACAAGCTGGCGGTCATGATCGCCCCTCACCTCGGCGGAACCGGCCACGGCAACTCCGCCTGGGTAGACGGCGAGGCCCTCGCCGCACAGAGTGGCAGCTTCGCGCTCGCCCTCATGGCCGACACGCCGCTCGTTCGAACGAGCGTCGGGTTCGTCGGCGCTTCTGACGGCTGGCAGGACCTCGACCAACACCGCGAGCTCACGTGGTCTTTCGCGCGTGCGGACGACGGGAACGTGGCTCTCACGGGGCAGCTCGAAAAAGCGCAGGGCGTCATTGCGCTCGGCTTTGCCGACACCCCCGCGGGCGCGCGATGTCTTGCCAAAGCAAGTCTGGCCGAAGGAATCGGCTGCGCCCGCTCGTCGTTCCTCGAGGGATGGGTGGCTTGGGGACAGACTCTTCGCCTGCCGAAGGTGTCCGGCCCTATCGACCGAGAAGCCATGCAGAGCGTAACCCTCATCAAGGCCCACGAGGATCGCGCCTATCCGGGCGCGCTCGTGGCGAGCTTGAGCATCCCATGGGGCAATAGCTCGGATACGCTCGGCGGGTACCACCTGGTGTGGCCTCGCGACGCCTCGCTTGCGGCATTTGCCCTTCTGGCGGCCGGACAAACACAGGACGCGCGCCGCATCCTCGCGGGATTCATCTCGACTCAACAGGCCGACGGTCATTGGACGCAGAACTACTATCCCAACGGCGTCGCATTCTGGACCGGTGTCCAGCTCGATGAAGCGGCGTTCCCGGTGCTGCTGGCCGCCAAGCTTCGCGAGCTCGGCACCGCCGAGCTCGATGGGACGGCGAGCATGGTCCGGCGCGCGCTTGCGTTCGTTGCATCGACGGGACCGTCGAGCCCGCAAGACCGCTGGGAGGAGAGTCCCGGAACGAATCCTTTCACCCTTGCGGTGGCGATTACGGGGCTCGTCGTGGGTGCGCCCTGGTTGGAGCCCGCGGAGCGCGACTATGCCCTCGCTCTCGCCGATGATTGGAACGAACGGCTGGAGTGCTTTTGCTTCGTGACCGACACGCCCCTCGCGAAGAGCCAGGGGGTGCGTGGATACTACGTGCGCCTGAGCCCACCCGAGAAAGACGGAGCCCTGAGCGGACAGGTGCATTTGTGCAATCGCGACGGCGACACGATTCGAGCGTCGGCCCTCGTGAGCATGGACTTCTCGTATCTGACGCGCCTCGGGTTGCGCGACGCCCATGACGCTCGCATCCTGGAGACGGTCGCGGTCGTCGACGCGCTTCTTCGGGTCGAAACCCCGTCAGGCGCGGTCTACCGCCGCTACAACGAAGACGGCTACGGCGAGAAGGCCGATGGCTCGCCTTTCGATGGCAGCGGCGTCGGGCGCTTGTGGCCCATTTTGACCGGGGAGCGCGGGCATCTGGCACTTCAGGCCGGGCAAGACGCTCGCCCCTACCTTGAGACGATGGTGCGGTGTGCCAGCGAGGGCGGGCTTCTTCCCGAGCAGGTTTGGGACGCCGCGCCTGTTGCCAAGTTTGGGCTCGAGCCGGGACGCCCTTCGGGGGGCGCGATGCCCCTTCTGTGGGCCCACGCCGAGTACCTGAAGCTGCTCGTCGCCAGCCAATCCGGCAAGCCGGTGGAGCTCCTCGAGGGGATGGAGGACCGATACGCGGCCAAGCCCCCGGTGGCGAGCACCTGGCACTGGCGAACCGAAGCGCAGGTGACTCAGTTGACCCGGGGCCGACACTTGGCGATCGAGGATCGGGCGCCCTTCGCCCTGCGCTACGGATTCGACGACTGGCAGAGCGTCAGCGAGCGGATAGCTAGCCTTGGCCCCCTGGGCGTGTGGAGCGTTGTCTTCTCTCCGGCCGAGCTCGAGTCCCACACCGAGATGAACTTCAGGCGACGTTTCGACAGCGGTCCTGAAGGCACCGACCACCGCGTGACCCTCGGACATTCGACCCTGGTCCACGCGCTGACGCATCGCGAGCCCTAGCGAAAAGTGTGATCTGGCCGCCGCTCGGCCTCCACGTACAGCGTACGCGGCCCTTGTCCGGGCGACGAAGAGGCCTGAATGAGACTCCGCTACCGTGCTCTCGGATGCCTTGCTTGCTCGATCCTGGGCCCCTTGGCCTGCACGAAAGCCGACAAGCCTACTGGCTCCATCTCGCCCGACGCGGCGGTCGCGGGCGAAACGTCGGACGACTGGGAAGATGCCGCGCCGGCCGCGCGCGCCGATGACGTCAACTCCGGCGACGCGACGGGCAGCGTGGGCGAGCCCACCCACGACACTGGAGTCGACGGCGCGGAGAGCCCCGCGGGCGACGCCGGCGTTCCCGGTGCGAACGCAGTCGTCGCGGACGCGGAGGCGGACGCGGCTCAAGACTCCAGCGACGTCGCGTGCTCGGGTCTCTTCTGCGAGGACTTCGAGCAAGGCCAGATCGACCCGACGAAATGGGACCTGCAGACGGGGGCGGGCGGCACTCTCGACATCGAGGAACAGATTGTCGCGCACGGAAAATATGCCATGCATGTGCACGGCCTTGCGGGCCCGGCGGACTACGCTCTCATCGTCACGAAAAATGCGCCCGCGGCCCTCAGTGCCGCAAACTTCGGGAGAGCCTACTTCTTCATTACCCCTAAGCCTCTCACGAGCGGCCATACGCAAATGACGTTCGCAGGGACCAATGGCACCGGACCGGCCGAGGGCCCCGGACCTTTCCCGAAGCTCCGATACATGGAGGTCGCCAATATCAACGGCGGCTGGCAGATCGGCTTCGATCTGCTGGATCTCTCGCCGCTCATCGAGGAGGTCGCGTATCCGGCCGGCTCGCCACAGGTTCCCGTCGCGACGTGGTCGTGTCTCGAATGGCAGTTCACGGATCAGCCCGACGTCGTCAATCTCTGGGTCGACGGGGCGGCCACGGGCACGTTCGACAACGAGCACGTTTCCTATCCGGGCGGCCACACCCCAGGCAGCCCGCTCTACGATGGCACGAGCAGCGGCCTTATCGGCGGCTACACGGTCTTCGGATTCGGGTTCCACGACTGGCACCCGAACAAGCCCTTCGACCTTTACTACGACGATATCGTGCTCGACACCAAGCGGGTGGGCTGCCTCGCCGGCGACGATCCTTAAGGCGAGCCCTAGCCTGGTTTGTAGCGTCTCGTGGCGGGACGCGGGATGCAAATTAGTGATCGCGAATGGCTCGGCTCCCCACCCAATGGGAAGCGCGCATGAAGCCCCTCCTCGTCAGGCTCGGTTTCGCGGCGATGCTTTCGCTGCTTTCAGCCTGCACGGGGACCATCGGCGGTAGCTCGCAGCCCTCGAGCGCGAGCGCGCAAGGGGGCGCATCCGGATCGGCGGGGTCCGCCCTTGCCTCGGGCTCGGGCGCGCTGTCGGGCTCCGCGGGCGGCTCTCTCTCCTCGAGCGGGGCGAAGACGCCTACGGACGCCGCGCCCGCAGCCAGCTTGCACTTGCTGACATCCGCCCAGTTCGCCAACAGCGTGCAGGACCTTCTCGGGGCCGCCGCCCCGCTCGGCCCGGTGCAACCCGACGACGTGGTCGACGACTTCGCGCAGGTCGGTGCGTCGAGCCTGGTGGTGTCTCCTTCCGGCGTAGCTTTATACGAGACGGCCACCGGGACAGCGACAGCCTGGGCCTTCGCCGATGCAACCCATGCCGCCGCGGTGCTTTCGTGCGTTCCTCAAACGGTGACCGATACGGCCTGCGCAAGCTCGGGTCTGGCTGCGTTCGGCCGACGCGCGTTCCGGCGACCCTTGACGACCGACGAGACGACTCGCTTCGTCACGCTGGCGACCACGATAGCCAGTCAGGCGGGTGCCAGCGTTCTCATGGGCATGCAACACGCCGTCTGGGCCATCTTGCAGTCCCCGAGCTTCCTCTATCGTGTGGAGCTCGGGGTCGCGAGCCCGCCGGACGCAGGCCGTCTCAAGTACACGAGCTACGAGATGAGCTCGAGGCTGGCGTCGGCGCTGTGGAACAGCGTGCCGGATGACATCCTGCTCGATGCCGCGGCGGCCAACGCGCTCGACACGCCCGACGGTGTCACGGCGCAGGCGCAGCGCATGCTGGCCGATCCGAGGGCTTCCCGCGCGGTAGTCGCGTTCGTCGATGATCTCTACGGCATGTCGAATCTCGAAGAGGCCACCAAAGACCCGACGCTGTTTCCGTCCTGGACACCGACGATCCAGGCGGAAATGAAGCAAGAGCTCGAGCTGCGAGTCGTCGACATGGTGCTCACTGAGCCGGGCGACTTTCTCTCGCTCTACGACGGCACCACCACATTCGTGAACAGCGACCTGGCGACGTACTACGGTCTCACGACCGCGGCGACGAGCGCCTTTGGCAAGGTGCAGCTGCCGGCGGGGGGCCCGCGGGCCGGAATCTTGGGGGCGGGCGCCATTCTGGCGGCCTACGGCCTGCCGCAACGCACGTCGCCCACGACGCGCGGCAAGTTCGTCAACGACGCCATCCTCTGCCGATCCATTCCGCCGCCCCCACCGGGCGTGCCGCCGCTGCCGCCATCGCTCGCGCCGAACACCACATTGCGCCAGCAGCTCGTTGCCCACCGCGCGGCTCCCCAATGTGCGTCCTGTCACTCGATCATGGATCCCATCGGCTTTGGAATGGAATACTTCAACACGGCGGGTCTCTACCGTACGACCGACAACGGCCAACCCATCGACGCGACGGGCACGCTCGGCACCGCGTCGTTCAATGGCCTCGCTCAGCTCGGGTCCGTGCTGCGCAATGACGCGCTCTCCGCGCCTTGCGTCGTCACCAAGAATTATACAAACGCCCAGGGCAGAGCACCGACGGATTGGGACACCGCCGCCCTCAACGCGCTCACCGCACAGTTTATCGCCAGTGGAAACCGCGCGGACAAGCTCCTCGTCAGCCTCGTCAGCAGCGACGCCTTCCGCTTCGTGCAGCCCAGCCAGTTGTAGGAGACCGGCCTATGTCACGCATCAGTCGCTCTGTCCTTCCTCGGCGGATGTTCTTGAGGGGCGTCCTCGCCGGAGGCATCAGCGTCGCGGTGCCGCTGCCGCGCCTTTTCGGCATGCTCAATGGCAACGGCACTGCCTATGCTTCCGGGTCCCCGCTGCCGATCCGTTTCGGCCTATGGTTTTTCGGAAACGGCATCATTCCGGATCGCTGGGTTCCTTCGACGACCGGGACTGGCGACGCATGGACCCTGAGCGAGCAGCTCGCTCCTCTCCAAGAGATCAAGCCCTATCTCTCCGTTCTCACAGGGTTCAGCATCCCGATCGCCAACGTAGCGCCCCATGCAAGCATGCCGGCGTGCGCGCTCACGGGCGCGCAGGTGGGGCCCGGCAACGTTCAGCTTCCCTCGATCGATCAGTTGGTCGCAAAAGTGGTCGGCGGTGCAACGCCTTTCCCGACCGGTCTGCACGTAGGGCTGTCGAACGTCTCCGGTGCGACGTCGCTCGGTCTCGCGGTCTCCTTCGCCGGACCCAACGCTCCCAACAACCCGAACTACAGCCCCACGGCGCTCTTTCAAAATCTCATGCAGTTCAAGAGCACGGGCGGCGCGCCGCAGCCGCCAGACCCCGAGCTTCTTCGTCGCAGCCTCGTTCTCGATGCGGTGGCCGCGGACGCCCAATCGCTCCGCGCGCGGCTGGGCGCCGCAGACCAGCAGCGCTTGGATCTGCACCTGTCCGGGCTCAACCAGCTCCAACAGCAGATCACGGCGGCCGAGGCCCCGATGGCCACCGGCACGCTCGTGAACCCGGATACGGCATATCCGAACCGGGGGGCGGACGGCACAATCACACGAATGCGAGGCCAAGCGTTCTCCGATCTCTTGGTGTTTGCCCTGTCGAGCGACCTTACGCGCGTCTTCTCCTACAACTTCAGCTGCCCGGCTTGCCACGGCAACTACACGGATTGCGGGTTGGACCCGACGACCTTCCACGAGGACTACGGCCACAGGTTGAGCCCGAAGGGGCTCACGTATGCCACGGCGGGTTTCAATACAGGCGTGCGCTTCGCCATGTCCAACCTGAGCGACACCCTCGTCCGAATGCAAAACACCCCGGACGGCACGGGCAACCTCCTCGACAATTCGTGCGTGTACGCCACTTCATGCGTGGCCGAGTCGCAGACGCACGGGGGGACGGACTACCCCCTTTTGGTGGCGGGCAAGGCGGGGGGCAAGCTCGTGCCCAATCAGCACGTTCGTATCGTGGACGAGAACGTGAGCAAGGTTCCGTTCACGGTGCTCACCGCCATGGGCGGCACGGCCACGTCTTTCGGATTGGACGAGGGACAGGTCTCGAGCCCCGTTTCCGAGCTCCTAGCCTGAGCGTGCCGCGAGCTTGTGGCCCGGCACTAGCTGCCGCCGTCGGACGTGCCGGACACGGGCCCCACACCGTTGTCCTGCGTGAACGAACAATGATGACTGGTCGTGTTGCATGTCGCCCCCTCTCCGGCACACCAACACGAGGAGGTCTCCGTGCACCAGCCGGGGTCGGCCGTCTCCACGAGCACGCAAACGTGCGGTGTGACAACCCAGCTGCACACGTCGCCCCCGCACGCCATGCCGCTTCCCACGCAGTCGTGGTCGACTGTGCAAGCCATTCCGACGCTCAGCGGGTCTGTGGCCCCTATGTTGCCCGATGGAGCCACGTTGCCCCCGCCGCTCAAGTTGCTGATCCGGGCGATCTTGTTCGCCGAAAGCTCGGTAAACCAGATGTTCTTGTCCGGACCCAGGGCAATTCCGTCCGGATCGCTATCGGCCGTGGGCACCGCGTATTCGGCGATGGCTCCGGACGTCGTCACTCGCCCAACGGCGTTGGGGGCACCGGCTTCGGTGTACCAGAGGTTGCCGTCGGGTCCTGCCGTGATGCTACCCGGGCTGCTCCCCGAGGGAACCGGGAACTCGGTGATGGTCCCGGAGGGAGTGATGCGGCCGATCTTGTGGCCGTCGTGCTCGGAAAACCACAGATTGCCGTCCGCGCCCTTCGCGATTCCGCCCGCGCTGCTCGCTGCGGTTGGAATGGCAAACTCCGTGATGGTTCCGGTGGGCGTGATGCGCCCGATCCGATTGCCGGAAGGCGCCGCCTCGGTAAACCAGAGATTGCCATCGGGGCCGAGCGCAATCGCGGTCGGACCGCTGGCCGCCGTGGGAAGCGGAAACTCGCTGAAGTCGTTGCCCGAAGGGGCAACCCTCCCGATCTTGTTGGCGACGGGCTCCGTGAACCATAGGTTGCCATCGGGCCCTAGAGCGATGCCAGACGTGTCGTCGCCGTTGGGGGCTCCGTACTCACTCACGGTTCCACCGGGAGTGATGCGGCCGATCCCCTGTTGCTTCGTGTACCAGACGTTGCCGTCGGGTCCCGCAGTGATCGCGACGGGGCCCGTGTTCGTCGTCGACGTATCGAACAGACCAAACTTGCTGCCATCCGGCGTGACGTTGCCGATGGCGCTTGGTGCCGTGCTCTGGTGCGTGAACCAGACGTTGCCGTCCGGTCCGGCGGTGATCGCGCCGGGATCGCTGGCCGTGGGGATCAGAAACTCGGTGAAGGTCAGGCTCGGGCCCATGCCAGCCATCGCCGGAGCCGACCCCGCGCCCACGCCCGAGCTGCCCGCTCCACCGGAGCTACCCGCGACGGCGCCCGAGCTCGACACGGCGCCGCTCGAGCCTGCCCCGCCGGTCGTGGCCTGCGTACCCGTGCTGGAGGAGCCCGTCGCAGCCCCTGAAAACGATCCACTATCCGCCGGTGAGCCGCTTTGTGACAGTGAGCCACTCGGCGAAGATCCACCAGAACCCGTACCGAGCGCGCCGTCCACTCCGGCGGCGCCGACGTTCGCGGGGGGCGCCGACCCGGTGTCGCACGCGGACCCCGAGAGACTCGTGACGGCGGCCAAAGCGGCGATGCGGGCATTCATGCCAATCGGTCAGTGGAGCCAAAACGCCGATGCGATCAAACTGTCTGCCCGGCAGCCCGCCAAGGACATCCTCGAGTGAGCCTAGAGCAAGACGTAGTCTGCCCGCGCTGCGGGGCGGCCATCGATCCCCGTGCGCAGGCGATCGTGTGTCCGCGCTGTCCGCAGGAGTATGGGCGAGTCGGGCCCATTCCGGTGCTGCTGCCAAGACCCGGAGACCAGGTTCGCCTGTGGCGCCAGCAGCTCGGGCTTCTCGTCTTGCGCGGTCAAGAGATGCAGGCAAGCCTCACGGCGCAGAGCGACGGCGCGGGACTGCTACCGGCCAGCCGCGCGCGACTGAAAGCCATGGCCGAGGGAGCTCGCAACCAGTTGGCGGACATCGTCGCGCGGATGAGCTCCGCGCTCGGCGGCCCCCTCGAGCCGTCCGAAAACAGCGGGCTGCCGCGAGGCGTCGTCGAATATAGCTATTGCCTTTACCGTGACTGGGGTTGGGACGGCGGCGCCCACTCCGAGAATGAGCAGGCGGTGGACGCCGTCCGCGGGGTCGTCGGAGCGTGCGGGCTGGGGCGCACGTTGGTAGTCGGGGCGGGCGGTTGCAGACTGGCGTACGACCTTCATCGCCTGCTGGGCGCCACGGAGACCGCGGTCGTCGATATCGATCCCTTTCTCTTCGTCATCGCCGAAGCGGTCATTCGCGGCGAGCGCGTGCGAATGACCGAGGCACCGGGCCACGTTCACGAGATGACGAGCGTCGCGAGGCCTTGGATCCTGAGCGCGTCCGCGGGCCCCCTTGGGGACGACGTCTTCCATTTCTTCTTCGCCAACGGCATGGCGCCCCCCTTTCGGAATGGCACGTTCGACACGGTCGTGACCCCTTGGTTCATCGACCAGGTGCCGACGGATCTGCCCGCGTTCCTCGCGAGAGTCCGCGGCGTTTTGAAGCCAGGGGGGCGCTGGATCAACCACGGCCCGCTGATCTACCCGGTCGATGCGCCGCTCGCGCGCTGCTTCTCGCGCGAAGAGGTCTTCGAGCTAGCCAGTCGCGCGGGGTTTCGCATCGACAAGTGGTCCTCGCAGTCGGCTCCGCACCTGGTCTCGCCCCTGAGCGGCCGAGGCAAGATCGAGTGGGTGCTGACGTTCGGAGCCGTATCGGAAGAAAAGTGAGCAGCGCGCGGCGCGTAATGTGACTCTCTCTGAGTAAGCGAATGAAACTCGGGCTGATCGTGCCGGCCGGCCTGGCTCTTGTCGCATTTGCCTGCGGGGGACAGACGAGCGGCGACCTCGCGGCCAGGTCGGGCGCGGCAGGGGGGGGCGCCGGCGCCGCCACGGGGTCGACGCTCGACGCATCGAGCGCAACCTCGGGGTCGGCCGGTCTCGACGCGAGCCTTGCCGACGCCTCGCCAGGCCTAGAGGCAGATGGGTCGCTGGGCGGCATCGACGGCGCCGTGATCGCTCTGCCTCTTCTTCATCTTACCGCGACGCAATACGCCAACACCATCAACGACCTCTTGTCGGTGCCACCGGGCGCGCAGAACGTCCCGTTGGCGGCTGACTCGACCGCGGGCGGGTTTGCGGTCGGCAGCGCGATCTCCGACGATGCCGTTCAGGACTATCACGACTCCGCGGTGGCGATCGCAAGCCAGGTGGTCTCGAACCTGACCGAGCTTCTGGCACCTGTGAATTGCGACGCTACCGGCGGGTCGGCCTGTGCGGCGAGCTTCGTCAACGCCTTCGCGCCTCTCGCCTTTCGCCACGGCACCGTCGACGCTGCGACGATCGCGGGGCTCAACCAGACCTTCACGATCATCGCTGCCGCAGCTGGTGGGGCGACGACGGTGATGGGTTTCACCATGGGCCTGCAGGCGGTGATCGAGCAGGTTCTGCAGTCGCCCTACTTTCTCTACCACCTCGAGGTCGAAGAGGAGGCCAAGGGTGCGGGCCAACTGGCCGTGACCGACTACTCGATGGCCAACCGCCTGTCGTACCTCTTGTGGTCCTCGATGCCCGACGGCGCGCTCTTTTCGGCCGCCGCAGCCAACGAGCTTACGACACCGGCGCAGGTGTCCTCGCAAGCCACGCGCATGCTGGCCGATCCAAAGGCCAAGGTCGGCCTGCGCAACTTCTATCAGCAGTGGCTTATGGCTCTGAATCTGCCTACTGGCAAAGTTGGTTATTCGACCCAGGTGCTTGCAAACGGGACGCTCTCGTCCACGTCTCTTTTTGGAACGACGTCCGGCGTGTCTCTGGCCACGGAGTTTAGTCCGGCTCTTCAGCAGGCGATCGTCGACTCGTTCAACATGCAAGTCGATAGCGCCCTCTGGGCAGACTCGAATGCGATGAAGACACTCCTTACGGGCGCCACGATGTACACCAACGAAGCGCTCACCCCCATCTTGGGGGTTTCGGGTGCTAGCGGGACGGCTTTGCAGAGCGTGCAGGTCGACCCCGCCCGGCGCATCGGTATCCTCTCGCATCCGCTTCTCATGGCTACTTACGCGACGGCGACCACGAGCCATCCCATCAGGCGCGGCCGATGGGTGTGGGAGCAGATCGTTTGTCAGCCGTTTCCGAACGCGCCGCCCGGCGAACCCGGGTTCCAACCCCCTGCGCCTGGGATGAGCCTCCGCCAGGACTATGAGCTTCTTACCTCAACGGGTCCTTACCTAGGCGTAGGCCAAGCGTCCGGCAACCCGGGGATCCCATGCCCCATGTGCCACACGCGCATGGACCCGGTCGGGTTTCTCTTCGAGCCCTACGACACAGTGGGTCAATATAGGACGATCGACGACTACGGGCAGCCTGTCGACCTTACCAAAATCACGGTCGTGCAGGCGCAGGACCCCAGCCTGGACGGGCTAACGGCAAGCTCAATGGACCTTGCGCAGAATTTGGCAAAGTCCGACGAGCCAGTTCTTTGCCTCATGTCGAACCTCTACCGGTTCATGGCACACCGTGCGGACGCGCCTGTCGACTACCCCATCGAGGCCGAGCTCGATTCCATGTTCACCGCGTCCAACCAAAACCTACCGACGGCGTTGGTGGGTCTGACGCAGACCGAGGCGTTCCTCGAGAGGCTGAACGTCCCATGAGCCGCCCCATCCGAACGCCCGCAAGACCGACGATGGGCCGGAGGCGCTTCTTGCGCGATCTGGGTGTCTCGGCGGCTGCGGTGCCGCTGCTCGTCGGGCTCGACAGCCTGTATGCCAAGGCCCAGGTGCCGACGATACCCAAGAAACGCTTTGTCTTCATGTTCTCGCCCAACGGGATCCTTTATTCGGCCTGGCGCATTCCGCAGGCCGGCGCGAGCCTCGACATCTCCGACGGCACGCTTCTCAATGATCCCGCGCGCACGCTGCAGCCGCTCTCTCAGAGCGCAGGAAAGCTTCTGGTCCTCGACCGCCTGTCTTTGATTGGCGCGCGGCCTGTCTATAACGACCCTACGGCACCGCCTCTGACAATCAACGGGACAACGGTCCAATCTTCCAGCGCGGACGGCATCCCCCATCCGGGTGGCGAACAGAAGGGCATGGGCAACCTCTTGACGGGCCAAGGGCTCAAAGGCGGCGACAACAATTTCGGCAACCCCGGATTGGGCAACGGGGTCTCGGTCGATCAAGTCATTGCCAACGTGCTCTTCAAAGGAAAGGTGAGGTTTCCTTCGCTGCAGATTGCGGTGATGGGCACGAACGATCTTTACGACTACTCGGACAGGCAGGTCGAAAAGCAGTTGAGCTATACCGCGCCCATCAGCCCGCTCGTTCCCGTGAGCGACCCGTTCGTTCTCTACAACGTGCTCTTCGGCAATGCTACGCCGCAAATAGCGACGAACCTTCGGCTCCTGATGGATCAGACGGTGCTCGACGGCGTGCAAGCCGACTTCACTCGCCTTCAGCCGAAAGTGAGCTCCGCCGACTGGCAGCTCCTCGCGCAGCATCAGCAAGCCGTGCGTGACATCGAGGGGCAGCTCACGGCCACTGCCAAAGCCTCGTGCAGCGCGCCGACGCCCCCCGCGGCGCCGGCCGGCGTGAACATCAGCGACGCGACGGCCACGCTCACCTGGACCGAGGTGCCCGGCATGACACCTATCTCCGGCAAGATGCTGATGGATCTCATGGTCCGCGCGCTCGCGTGCGGTCTCACGAACGTCGTTACGTTTCAATGGACGCACGCCGAAGACAACCTTACGTACCCGTGGGTCAATAACGGCGCTGGCCTGCCTCCGTCTCAATGCAACCTAACGGGAGTGGGGCAACGCAACATGGCCCACGAGCGCGACCCGAACCTCATCTTCGTCGACCAGTGGTATGCGTCGCAATTCAACTACATGATTACACAGCTCGAGCAGGTACCCGAGTCAGGCATGCCCGGGGTGAGCCTGCTCGATAACTCGCTTCTCATGCACGCGAGCGAGGTAAGCGACGCGGCCAATCGCATCAGCGACAACATGGCGATCACGCTCGCGGGGAGCAATGGAGGCTATTTCAAGCAAGGCCAGGCGCTGCGCTTCAACAGTGTCTTCACTCCCTTGGCGATTCCGCCCAACTCCGACCCGAGCTCGTATTTTCTCTCCGACGAGTGGTACACGACCGCCGTTCAGGCTGCGGCCCGCGACCAGGCGACAGTTTCGGGTCCGGATCTGTCGAACAACGATCTGATGGCGTCGATCCTCGACAGCTTCGGCCTGGACGTCACGCAGGCCGCGCCGTCGATCGCCGACCCCCGATTTTTCCACGGCCTCTTGCCCGGAGTGAAGGCCGGCAGCTGACCCGCGCCGCTGGCCCACGATCGCTCCAGCCCGCCCTACGCTCCTATTGCGGCGTGTTCCACCCGCCGACGGCTTCCACGAGCTTGTCGGCCTCCTTGGGGCCCCACGAGCCGGGGTCGTACTCGAACAGCTCGCTCTCCCGATTGATGATCGGGTCGACGACTTGCCACGCGGCTTCGACGACGTCTTGGCGTGCGAAGAGAGTGGCGTCGCCTGCCATGGCGTCCCCGAGCAGCCGCTCGTACGCGTCCATCTCGTTGCCCCCTGCGTGCCTCACGACCGAGAGCTCCGTCGGCGCGCCCGTCATGCCTTCGCCGGGACGCTTGGCGCGCGCGCCTATCGCGATCGCCATATCGGGCGATAGTCGAAAGCGGACGTAGTTGCCCATCGGGGGTGTCGGCTCCGTGAAGACGACTTGGGGCGGATTCTTGAACTCGATCATGACCTCGGTGCACGTGACCTTGAGACACTTGCCGGCGCGCACGAAGAAGGGAACGCCGTCCCAGCGCCAAGAATCGACGTAAAGCCGCAGCGCCGCATACGTGCCCATGTAAGAGTCTTTCGCGACCCCGGGCTCGTCTCGGTAGCCACGGAATTGCCCGCGCACCATGTGCTCGACGCTGAGGGGCCGCACGTTTCGCAGGACCTTGGCCTGCTCGTCGCGGATGGCCTCGTGGTACGTGCTCGAAGGCGGCTCCATGGCCAGGAATCCGACGATCTGGAGCAGATGGTTCTGGATGACGTCGCGGATGACGCCGGTTTCTTCGTAGAACTTCCCGCGCCCGGCGACGCCGAAGCTCTCGGCCATCGTGATCTGGACGTTCTCGATGTAGTTGCGGTTCCAGATCGGCTCGAACATGGCGTTGGCAAAGCGAAAGTAGAGAATGTTCTGGACGGGTTCCTTGCCGAGATAGTGGTCGATCCGGAAAATCGCGGACTCGTCGAATACCTTGTGCAAGGTTTCGTTGAGCGCCTTGGCCGACGCCAGATCGCGTCCAAACGGCTTTTCGACGATGATCCGCGCGTTCGCGTTGCCGCCCGCCTGTTCGAGCCGCTCGGTCACGGTGGGGAACATGCTGGGTGGTATCGCCAGGTAATGAGCCGGACGCTTGGCATCGCCGAGCCGGGCTTTGAGCTCGAGAAAGGTGGTCGGATCGCCGTAGTCGCCGTCGACGTACTCGAGACGCCGCTCGAGCGCTTCGAATGCCTTTTCGTCGAGACCCCCGTACTGGGTGACGCTTTTTCGTGCTCGGTCGATGAGCTGATCCCGCGTCCACCCCGACTTGGCGACGCCGATGACGGGAAAGTCCAGCTTGCCCCTTTTGGCCATCCCTTGGAGTGCGGGGAAGATTTTCTTATAAGCCAGGTCTCCCGTAGCGCCAAAGAAGACCAGAGCGTCGGAGCGTAGCGCGGGCTTGTCCGCGCTCATTTTTTCTCCACGTGGCCACCGAAGCCGAAACGCATGGCCGAGAGGACGCGGTTTTGAAAATCGTCGAGACCGCGCGAGGCGAAGCGTTCGAATAGAGACGCCGTCAAGACATGGGCCGGCACGCCGAGATCGTTGGCTGCGGCCACCGTCCAGCGCCCCTCGCCCGAATCCGACACGCGCCCGCCAAAGGTGCCGAGATCGGGATTTCCCACGAAGGCTTGCGCGGTGAGATCCAGCAGCCAGGAGGAAACGACGCTGCCGCGACGCCATACCTCGGCGACGTCGGCGAGGTTGAAGTCGAACTGATAGTGCTCGGGGTTTCGGAGCGGCGTCGTCTCCGCGTCCTTTTCGGCCTGGTGGCTCGTCGTGCCGATGTCGGCGTGCTTGAGGATGTTGAGCCCCTCGGCGTAGGCCGCCATCAGGCCGTATTCGATCCCGTTGTGCACCATCTTCACGAAGTGACCGGCGCCCGAAGGGCCGCAATGCAGGTACCCGAGCTCGGCGGTGCCCGTGAGCTTCTCGCGTCCCGGCGTGCGGGGAATCGTGCCCATGCCGGGCGCGAGCGTTTTGAAGATGGGGTCGAGCCGCTTTACGACGTCTGGCTCACCGCCAATCATCAAGCAGTAGCCGCGCTCGAGGCCCCAGACCCCGCCGCTCGTGCCCATGTCGACATAGTGAAGGCCCTTGGGCGCGAGCCTTTTCGCGCGCGCGATATCGTCATGATAGTGGGAGTTGCCTCCGTCGATGACCGTGTCGCCCGCCTCGAGCAGGCCCTCGAGGGTCTCGAGCGTCGCGTCGACGAACGCGGCCGGCAACATGATGCAAATGGCCCGCGGTTTGTCGAGCTTGGCCACGAGATCGGCGAGGGAAGAAGCCCCGACCGCGCCATCTTTGACGAGCGCCTGCACCGGTTCCGCCGACCGGTCGAAGACCGCGGCGGTATGGCCGTTTTTCATCAGGCGCCGCACCATGTTCGCGCCCATCCTGCCGAGTCCAATCATCCCGAGCTGCATTGGTCTTGTTCTCCTGCTGCGCTGATCTTCGAAACTCGTCGACGCCCTAGGTTACGTGAGAAGGCGCCAGAGGCCAGTAGATGCGCAGAAGAGTGCGGGGTGGGCAGTCGACGACCGAAAGACGCCATTCGCCGGACGCCGATTCGACCGATGCCGGCCGCTCCCGTCCGGTCGCCAGGTCGGTGACGCTTCCGAAGGGCGCCACGCCTTGGGCGTGCTCTCGCGCCAACGAAAGGGTCACTGCTTTGCCCCCATAACGACTCAAAAGGCCGATCCATTCGAATGCCGCAGACGCCCCGCGGGCTCCCTTCGTGGCCGTGCGACGAAGCCCATCGGCGATGCTGTAGCGGGTCACGCCATTGATCGAGAGGTCAATCCGCCGGCGCGCCGGGCGAGCGCGAACGCGCGCCGTGGGAACCGTCGGCTGAACGAAGTCGACGTAGCGCCGCAGCTTGGACCGCGGAAAGAGTTGAACGCGTCTTTCGCAAACGTAATCCCAGTACGTGGCGGCGGCCGTGCGGCTAGGGGAGAGCTCGAACCGAGCTTCGTCACGCTCGACGCGCATCGTGGCGTCGCGAACGGTGGCGGACGCAGCGTCGGGCTCCCACCGCTTGTCGTGCCGAACCACCTTTGCGAGGTCTCGGCGTACGGCGGGGCGGCTGGCCCGTTTCGGGGAGAAAGACACAGCTTCGATTTCCAAGCGAGCGCCCTCCATGCGAAGGACGTTGAACGATGGCCACAAGCGTGCGGCCTCCGGGTCGTGCGTGCCGTACAAGCGCTCGCGCTTGCCGCCACTGCCCGCCGAGGCGATGAGAACGTCGCCGGAGTCGTCGAGGAGGCCGCGCACCAGTCGGGCGGTGGGAAAGTGCTTGTGACCGTGCAGCAGCAACACCGCTCGCCCGAAGGTGTGAAGCGTCGATAGGGCCGTCCCTGCGCCGAGCGCCGTCATCGTGAGCTCTTCTCGGTCGGCGTTGGAGACCACGGCCGGCAATGCCGTTCCCAAAAGCCACTTGGCCAGACGCGGCATCGATTTTCGCGAATCGATGAAGCTGACATCGGTCACGGGCGTTGGGATGAGATGGTGATGGACGAGAAGTACGAGCGGCCGCCCGGCCGAGTCCGGTCCGAGCTGCGCGTGAGCGTGCAGGAGATCCTCTTGCCGGATGAGCCCACCGGCGCTTACCCACCCGTGAGGCAAGTACGTCGAATCGTAGGCCACCACGTCGGCGGGGAGGCCGTGAAAGTCTCGCGGAATGACCTCGGCGAGAAGGGGAGCCTGGCAGCCTGCGACGTAGACGGACCGCGGGTCGACCCTCGCGCGCAGCGCGTTGAAGAGCCCGGCCCGATGGGGCCCGACCAGGCCGCGCCATCGCCGGTCGTGATTGCCAGGCAGCACCACGGTGGGGACGCCAGGGCCGAGCGCGGCCACGATGCGCGCGTGAAGGTCGAGAAAGAGCGGAACCGCGTCGTCCGGCCGGTCGGCGCCCGAGTCGAAGACGTCTCCCGTGATGAGAAGAGCCGTCTGCGCCGCGCGCGAGGCTTCCTTCTCCCGACGGAGCGTCTCGACCAGCACGTCGAAGAGGGCCCGCTGGCCGCTCTTTGCGGCGTCGATGTGCAGGTCGGACAGGTGAAGGAGAAGCGCCATCCCCGCGAAGAAGCCAGGGCTGGCGCCTCTCGTCAATGAGCTACTGACACGACCCGGCCACGCACCCCGTGCCCGAGGGGCATTGCGTCCCGCAAGTGCCGCAGTTGTTGCTGCTGCTCGAGAGGTCCGAACAAGTGCCCGTGCAATTGACTGTGCCGGCCGGACAGGTGCATTGCGAGTTTTCGCACACGAGATTGCCGCCGCAGGCATCGAAACACAGCCCGCAGTTTGCCTTGTTCGAGGTCAGATCGACGCACGAGGCGCCGCAGAGCGACAACCCGCTCGCGGCGCACCGGACGGCGCACGTGCCGGCGTTGCAGATTGGAGCGGTGGCCGGGCAACGATTGCCGCAACCGCCGCAGTCGGCATTGTTCGAGAGGAGATCGACGCACGTGCCGAGCCCCATTCGCCCGGTCGCGCACTGCGTGTAGCCGGCCTCGCACTGACACGTTCCGTCGAGGCACGGGCCCCCTGCAGGGCACACGGTGCCGCAGGCGCCGCAATTGCGGTTGTTGTTGAGAACGTTGACGCACGCGTTCCCGCACAGGGTCAGGCCCGCCCCAGTGTTGCACCCGGCCGCGCAGGCACCCGCGACGCACATCGTGCCGGCGGGGCACGCGTTACCGCATCCGCCGCAGTTTCGCGGGTCGACCTGCGTGTCCGAGCACGACGTGCCACAAAGCGTGTCGTTGGCTCCGCAGACGCATTGGCTGGCGACGCAATTGGCGCCCGCCGGACAAGGCGTGTTGCAGGCACCGCAGTTGTCGGGATCGCTCGTCAGATCGACGCAAGAGCCGCCGCAGGTCGACAGCGCCGAGCCTCCCTCCGGCACCCCGCCCTCCGAGCCGCAGGTAGAGCTGCAGCTCCCCTCTGCGCACACCGCTCCCGCGGCGCACGCGAGCCCGCAGCCGCCGCAGTTGTTCGGGTCGCTCTGCGTGAGAATGCACTGGCCGTTGCACCTCATGCCCGCATTGGCGCACTGGCACGAACCGGCCTGACACGTCGTGCCTTGCGTGCACACGGTGTCGCAGGCCCCGCAATTGGAGTTGTCGTTCTGCTCGTCGACGCAGGCGGTGCCGCACGTCACCATGCCCGCTCCGCAGCTGCACACCCCGCCCACGCAAGGCACGGCATTAGCGCAGGTGGTGCCGCAGGAGCCGCAGTTGTTCGGGTCGCTCGTCTCGTTGACGCATGCGCCACCGCAGCTCGAGAGGTTCGGGGCGCACTGCAGCTGACAGACGCCCCCGAGGCACGCGGCGCCCTGAGCACAAGAAAGCCCGCAGGTGCCGCAGTTGTTGGGGTCCGAAGAGACATCGACGCAAGAGCCCGAACAGAAGGTCGGGTCCTGACCGGTCGTGCATGCGCAAGCGCCGAGGACGCACTGCTGGCCGCCCAGGCAAGCGTCGCCGCAGGTGCCGCAGTTCAGCGGATCGGTGGAGACGTCCGTACACGCGCCATTGCAGGCCGTCAGGTTCGGGGGACAGGTAGGCTCGCAAGTGCCACCGCTGCACAAGCTGCCCGCCGGGCACGAAACGCCGCACCCGCCGCAGTTGGCAGAGTTGGCGGCGAGGTCGACGCATAGGCCGTTGCAGAAAGCGGGCTGCTGGCCTTGCGTGCAGGCGCAGTTGCTCGAAACGCACTGCTGGCCTCCAGAGCAGACCGTGCCGCACGCGCCGCAATCCTGCGGATCGGAGGTGAGATCGACGCAGCCGCCGCTGCACGCCGTGCCTTGCGTGCATTGGGCGGCGCAAACGCCCTGGCTGCAGACCGCTGCGGGGGCACAAGTGAGCCCACACTGACCGCAATCGGCCGGATTGGAGGTCAGATCGACGCATTGGCCGAAACAGAAAGTAGGCAGGCCCTGGGTGCAGCTACACGTCCCAGACGCGCATTGCGTGCCGACGGGGCAGACGTTTCCGCAGGTGCCGCAATTGTTCGCGTCGAAGTTGATGTTCGCGCAAGCGCCGTTGCAATTGGACTCGCCCGCAGGACAGCTCGGCGCGCACGCTCCGTCGGAGCACATCAATCCGGGGGGGCACGCTTGGCCGCAAAACCCGCAGTTTGCGACGTTCGAGGACAAGTCGACGCACTGGCCGTCACACAACGCAGGTGTTTGCCCGACTGCGCACTGACATGCACCCGCGGCGCACCGAGCCGATGCCACGCACGTGTTTCCGCAGAAACCGCAGTTATTCAAGTCGGATGTAAGAGTCGTGCACTTGCCGAGACAATCGGTCTGGCCCGGGGGGCAAATGACCGCGCTGCACACGCCGGCGCTGCAAAGCGTGCCCGGGCTGCAAGTGGCCCCGCACGAGCCGCAATTGAGGTTGCTCGTGGCCAGGTCGACGCATGTCCCGTTGCAGGTCGCTGGCCGCTGTCCGAGGCACCCACATTTTCCGGAAACGCACTGATCCCCGCTCGGGCAAATGTCACCGCAGGCGCCGCAGTTGCGCGGATCCGAAATGACATTGACGCAAGCGCCGTTGCAGTCGACGGTGCTGCTCCCGCACGCCACGCTGCACTTGCCGTCCGCGCAGACGTTGCCGGCAGGACAAACGGAGCCGCAAGTGCCGCAGTCCGACGGGTTGTTCGCCAGGTCGACGCAGACTCCGTTGCAAAGAGTCGTCCCGCCCGGGCAGGCGCACCGACTCGCGATGCACGAAACGCCTGAGGGGCAGGCAAGCCCGCAGGCGCCGCAGTTCGCCTGGTTCGACGTCAGGTCGACGCAGGCCCCGTTGCAGCTCGTCGTCCCGGCAAAGCACTCGCTCGTGCAAAGGCCCCCACTGCAGACATTGCCCGCAGGGCAGGCGTTGCTACAGTTCCCGCAGTTGGCGGGGTCGGACGTCAGGTCGACGCACACTCCGGAGCACGTCGTTTGGGTGGCGCAAACGCCCCCGTCCCAAACGGGCAATGGCTCGAGGTCGAGTGAAGCGCGGCCGCAGCCCACACCGGCCACAGAAGCAAGCGTCGTCGCAAAAATTAGACCCGAAAGAAATCGAAGAAAGCTCGACATGGCATGCGCCCCATCCGAAACTCCGCACGACGCCCCGGTCGAGGCGCAGAGGTTCAACCTAAGCTTACATCGGGCGCGGTGGAGCGCAAAAAGGTTTGCCCTGCCGCTCTCCGCAGGCGCGTTCGCAGCGCTCCTCGCAGGGCCTCTCGCATGTAGCTCGGTGTCGACGGGCTCGGTGTCGAGCGCCGAGCCCACGGCATCTTTGCAGAGTGCGATCGAAGACGGCACGACGGACGTCGCCCATACGTTCGCGGTTGGCGTCGTTCAGATGAGCAACCAGGAGCTCGCGTTCTGTTCGGGAGTGCTGCTCGCACCGAACCTGATGGCTACGGCTCGCCACTGCGTCGCGCCGACGTCGTCGCAGCAAATCGATTGTGCCACCTCGACTTTTGGAGCGGTCCTTCCGGTCGACGATCTGCTGGTGACGACGGCGACCGTGATCATTCCGCAGAGCGACTTCGCCCGCGTGGCGCAAATCATCGTGCCGTCGGGAGCCGACCAAACGAAAGTCTGCGGGAACGACATTGCCCTGATGATCCTGGATCGCAACATCGACTTGGCTCAATACGTGGAGCCGGCCATCAATCCCCCCATGACCGATCACTCCGTCTATTCGACGACGGTGACGGCCATCGGCTATGGGCTCTCGACGCCGCTCGACGAAGCCGGGGTGACGGCGGGTACGCGGCGAATCAAAGAGAACATTCCGCTCTATTGCATTCCCAACGACACGACCTTTGCCAACTGCTTTACCGATCCGATGGCCGAGCAGGTTCTTTCGGCCGACGAGTTCGTCTCGGGCGACGCGAGCACTTGCGAGGGCGATTCTGGTTCGGGCGCCTTCGACCAAGCGAGCTTCAATCGGGGGCTGTGGGTGGCTTTCGGCATCCTTTCTCGCGGCGCCGTGAGCTCGGACGGTCAGACGTGCATCCAGCCGGTCTACTCACGATTCGATGCGTGGGGTTCGCTGCTGACAGGGGCGGCAACCCAGGCGGCCTCTCTGGGCGGTTATGCTGCACCCGTCTGGGCCGGGGGGACCGGTCCGGTAACGACGCAAACGGTCGACGCCGCGGCGGAGAGCGGTTCCGCAGCCAACGACGAGGCTTCGACGAGCATGGCGTCGCCGCCGGGGCCCGTCCCTGGGACGGTTGCCGATGGGAAGCCTTGCGGTCTCGATACGGACTGCGCCTCGCAAAATTGCGTGTCCACCGACGACGTGACGTTCGTCTGCGCCAGTCCTTGCAATCAGGGGTCGTGCAGCGCGGGGTTCGTCTGCAAGTCGGGCTATTGTTTCGTTCAGGCGGAGTCCGTGTCCGCCAACGTGGTCACCCACGCCAAAGCGGGCTGCGCGGTCTCGACCTTGGCGTCGACTGGGCAAGGCGCGGGCTGGGCATCGGGGCTCGCCGTGCTCGCTCTAGTTGTCGTAGCTAGCGGGCGCCGGCGCTCGAGGTCTCGCAGCTCGAACCGGTAGGCTTGGCTTCGGCCACTTCGACGCGTGTGAGCTCGCGAGGCGATCGCAGCAGAGACTCATCCTCGATGGCGCGCGCAAGCGCCGCGTCGGCGTCGCATGCCGCATCGGGCTGCGATCGATCGCGCGTCATGACGAGCGCCGCGGCCACGGCGGGCGCGACCCCAAGGGCCAAGCTCTCGTAGATGGCGTGCCCGAAGATGACGGCCACCGCGGCTCCCGAGGCGATCTGCGCCTCGAGGACGCCGGCCTTGCGAGTCATCAGGGCCGCGCCCACGGCCTCTGGGTCCGCCGCCAGCACGGCGATTCCGCCCTCGTCGACGAGCGCGAGCGCGTCGAGCTCCGGGGAGCGAACGGGCGGGAGAGTTCGAGCGCCGGGTGCCAAGCGTGCGGCGATCGCGCGGTACTGTCGCGCATGCAGGGCTCGTTTGGCACGCGGGAAGGTGCCCCAAACGAGCGCGTTCATGAAGTCGTGCCAGCAATTCGCGCGTGTGGGCACGACCCTCTCGAGCGTGACGCGGGCATCGTAAAGGCGTTGTGGGTCCACCGGGGCGCGTCGTCGGCGTGCAGGAGGCGCCTCGACGAACCTGACGGGCGGAGCAGCCGCGAACACGCTCAGCAGATCGCTCGCGCTCGGAAAGTCATCGCGGGCTCCGAGCGATCGGGCGGCCCGCTCCAGCGGCCAGAAGAGCGGGCTCCGAGACGGGAAGTGCGCATCGAAAGGCGCGGCACGCCGGAGCGCGACGAGAGGTCTCACGCGAACCTTTCAATACCTGTGTTGCCAAACGACGTCGACGATGGATGTTCCCTGATCGCCGACGGTCGTCTCGAGGGCCCACTTGCGGAGAAAGCGCCAATCGAGGGTGACCAGGGTCGTATCGGGGTTGGTGCCGGGCGGTATGGCGCCCAGCACCCAAGCCACTTGAAGCGAGATGTCGCGGGCGATCTGGACCTCGACTTCCGGGCGCGGATTCGGGGTCGACGTGTCGACCTTCGTGGAGATCCCGCCCGCGAGCCCCAACTTGTCGAGGGCGTGATTGACTCCGCCGAGGGCCTGGTTCAAAGGCTGGGTGGCGACGCCGCCCGCTGCGGCGGCCATCGACGACGTTTGCTGCGAGCTGCTGCTGTTCTGCTCGTCGGTGGTCCCGAATAGGATGAGCGCGAGGATCTCGTTCTGCGGCCGCGCCGGTTCGGACCGGAGCGTCACCTTCCCCGTTTTCAGCGGCCCAACGAAGTCGGCGTACACACGCGTGCCGTCGGGCGCCGACCATCCCGCCGTCAGGAAGACCTGCGGATTGCTCGGGTCGTCTTCGACGAACGTGACCGTGCCCTTCTCGATTTCGAATGGTTTGCCTTGGACGTCGATGGACCCGCGCTGGAGACGAATCTGGCCGGAGACGTGCACGCCCGGGCCGATCGTCACTCGGGGGTGCCCCTCCAGCCTGACGTCCAAGTCGGTGCCCTTTCGTACTTCGACGTCTTGGCCGAGATGGACGTCGATGATTGTCTGGGTGGCTACAGGCCGATCGGACCTTTGCGCCCCCCCGCCAGGCGCCTCGTCGTTCGAGGCATCGAGAGGCTCGACGACGAACTCGGACGCTCGAAGCCTGCCGACCCGAACTCCGTCGACTTCGCCGAGGTCTTGCACGTCACGGCTGGCCGACCCGGTGGGCAGATCGAGCGTCATCGAAGGCACGTTCACATCGACGTCGTTCTCGTGGCTTGAGCGCTTCATCGTCACGTCGAAGCGGCCGTCGATTTTGCCGAGCCTTACCCCGCCGAAAACCAGAGGCAGTGGTTCGGAGTTCGGTATTTGCAGCGTCGCGCTCGCACCCCCAAGCGAGAGGCCCGACATCCACGCGGTCGCGGCGGCCGTCACCGTACCGCTCGTGCCGTGCGCCGCGAAGTTCTGCAAGCGTACGATTCCGTCGGGCGTCAGCACGACTTGGGCCGAGATGCCGCGGAATTCCGTGCCCATCCACCCCATTTCGACCACACCATCTTTGAGCGTCAGCGTTCCCTGAGGACGTACGACTTGGTGCTCGGAGTCGAGCTCGACGCTCGCGCTCGCGTCGATGCGACCGTCGAGCTCCGTGAGGCCCGCGATCCATGGGCGAAGGATCTCCGCGCGAAATTTGGTGGCTCTCAGGGTTGCGACTGCAGGTTGCGCCGGATCGATCTGCGGAAAGAGCGCAGCCCCCCATGTCGTTCCCGCGCGAAACTGCGCGACCACCAAGCCTCCGTCCTTCTGATCGAGGCTCGCTTGCGCTTCGAGCCGGCCTGCCTCGATGCTGGCGCTCAGTCGGCTGGACTTGCAGTCGACGTCGCCCACTTGCAAGGGCTCGAAGTCGAGCTGAGCGGAGGCTCGCGCATCTTTGTGCAGATCGTCGAGCGAGAGCTCGCCACTGACCGTCCCGCGCACCTGCCTTTCGTCGAGCGCTTCGAGGCTACGGAGCGGGAGCCGATCGAGCTTCGCCTTGCCCGAGGCGACCCAGCTTGCGTTGGCCCCTCGCGAGAGCCAATCGCGAGCGCTCGTCGTGATCTGAGCCTTCGCTTCGACGACCTGGGTACCATGCTGCTCCCCGCGCAAGTAAACGTCGAGCTTCGTGCCCTGGTAGCGAGCCGCGAGCGAAAGGTCGACGGGCAGCGCGACGAGCCTGGGGTCGGCCGGCCCCCGCATCAGCGCTCCGGTGAAGTCCACGGTCGGGTCCAGGATGGCGCCGCGCCAATCCACGTGCGCCCGAAGATCGCCGCGGCGCCCCACGAGCCCGAGCGCGGGCGGCAAGGAGGCTAGGGATCGAGACGGGATCTCGAGCCGGGCGGAAAACGGTGTCGCGAGCAGGGCGTCGGCGACCCCGACATCCGAGAAGATGGTGGCGTATGGAACGGAGGGTGACGAGGCCTTGAGCGTGGCAAGCTCGCCCGTCCGGTCCTTCACCTGCACGTCGAGCGCGGTGTCGCCTGTGTCGCCATTGACGATAACCCGCAGAACAGGATCGATTCCGTCGAGCCGCCAAGCCCCCCTCGTCGTGGTCCCGCTCACGACGAGACCGGCTGTACGAACCGTGACGTCGACCTCCGGGGTCATGTCCTCTTGCGAGTCTCTTCCGACGCGGGCCGCGACTTCGACCTGACCTTGCACGCTGCCTGCGGGCACGAAGCCCGCCGGGAAGCGCTCGAGCAATTTGGTGAGATCCGCGCGAGCCTCGAAGTTGAGCGCACCCCAGGCTTTGCGCCAAGGCGCAGGCGTCAGCAAACCGCCTTGTCCGACGACGAGCGAAGTCGAGTGAGCTTCGAGGGTGCCGATGTCGTCCACAACGGCTGTGGCGCTTCCGTGCCCACCCCGCCCGTGCAAAACCGCTTCCACGTGCGCGCTCAGGTTTCGGAGCCCACCGGTGACGCCGTGGGACAGATCGAGAGCGATCCGTCCTTCGGCTGAATCCGCGGTTACCGTCGTGTCTACGTCGAGCGACAGCTTGCCCGCTCGCAGCGGGATGGAGGCGAACGATGCCACGCGCTCCAGGTCGATTCCGGCGCTCTTGCTCCTTATGGTGACGCCCGTGGGTGACGCCGTCACCTCGGCGGTCAAGGGCGCCCCGAGCCCCTCGACGAGAGCACCGTCGAGCCGCGCCGTTCTGCCGAGAAGGCTCGCGAGCTCTGCCCTCGCATGAATCGGAGGCCCGTCGCCGGCAAAGTCGATCCGCAGTTGGTGCAGCGCGATCCCGCCCTCGAGCGTCATCCGCCCCCGAGCTCTGACGGCCAAAAGGCTCACGTCCGGTGCGCTCACCGTCTCCGCCTCGACGTCGATTTCGAACGAAGGCGCCAAAAGGCGGCCGGAGGCCCGCGCTTCGACGCGTGCGCTCGCGGCCGAGACACTGTGCGCTCGAAAGTCGGCGATGCTCGCCGAGGCCCTAGCGTCGATCGAGAGCGCCCTAAGATCGATCCTCCCGGCAGCCTGTAGGTTGGCGTTACCGCTGACCGTCCGATCGAGGAGGGCGACTTGCTCGAGGTTTGCGGCGTAGGTCGTTCCTTCGAAAAAAAGCTCGGACCCGTCGGGTCCGGGTGTCAGACGAAGCGTGATCGCGGTCGGCGCCCCTGGCTCGCGGATCGCGACGTCCGCATGGCCCGAGATGTCCCCCTGCGCGGCGCGCGCGAAGTCCGCGACCAGAGTTGCCGGTGGCACTCGCGTGGTCCCGCACTGGGCGCTGGTGACTTCGATCGCCGCTCGACCGTCGATCTCGCCCGTTGAGTGCGCGGAAACCGAGACGTCCCCTCCGAGCTCGATGTTGGAGCAGGGGATCGGAGAAACGAGCGCTCGCCCGTCGAAGGCTCGGACGGCTACGTGCAGTGCCGCCCGTACGGTGGCGCCCAGGGTCACTGGTCCGAAGAGATTGACCGTCCCTCCCCCCACCGACGCATGCGCAGCCACGGTAAGAAGGGGCAAAGTCCCGTGAGCTTCAGCGTGCGCTCCGCAAACCGCCGCGATCGGCCATTGAGGCAGGATCGCGCAGACCTCGGCGGACCCGGCCGGAGACACGTCGAGTGAGCCGTCGAGGTCGTTGCCGTGAAGCGCCAAGTCCGCCCGCTCGACCACCGCCCCAATGGCCCCTTGCCAAGATGCGCGGATCACTCTGGCTCCGGCCGCGGGCAGCTCGAGGTGAGCTTGGGCGATCCCCGAGGCTCGCGCGTCGGTCGCCAGACCTCGGACGGTGAGCCGCCCGCGGCCGAGGTTTACGGCGACGCCTTCGTCGGAGAGAAGGAGGTCGGCGTCCGCTCCGTCGAGGTCGGCGTCGAGATCGAGCTCCCCGTGAATCGAGGCGTGGGCCACATAGGCGTGAGGCAAGGCCAGCCGCACGCTTCGTCCGCGGCCCGCGCTCGGCGTCGACGCTCGCGCCTCGAACGCTCGCGCGATTCTCGGGACGCCCGTGGCGTCGGGGTCGAGACGAATGTCAGCCCGCGCCACCGAGAGGTCGGGGATGTCGATGTGAATCGGGCCGGTGTCGATCGTGAGAGAACGCAGAAGGGTGGCGGCCGAGAAGCGCACGTCGACTCCTTCCATCGTCAGGAGACGAGCTCCATCGGCGTCGTCGACATGAGCGTCGAGGCCTGTCACTCCAGTGAGGCCGATCTTGCCGACCCGGTCGATGTACAGGCGGCCACGAAACATGGCCTGGAGCGCCTGGTTGACGTTCGCGACGATAAGCCGCGGGAAGAGCGGCAGGAGCGGCAAATGCAAGAGAACCCCGCCAGCCAGGGCCACTGCGAAAATCACCGCTCCGACGTGTGCGTGGATGAGCGCACGCGCCCGCCCCATCAGAATGCTTCTCCCAGTCCGAAGGCGAGGGCGAGCGGCTGCCCGGCGATACGCGGCTGCACACCCCACGTGGGGTCGTGGGCCTCGACCTGAAACTCGTTGGGCCTGCCGAGAATCTGAAGCCAAGGCACACGCCACCCGATGTCGAGCCGAATCGGTCCCACCGGAGTATCGTAGCGGCCACCCACTCCGCAGGACATATGCAGGTAGTTGAATCGCAGGCTGCCTCGCTGCCAGATCTCGTATTGTGAGACGTCGCCCGCGTCGCAGAACACCGCGGCTCCTATTGGGCCCGTGACGGCAAAGCGGAATTCTGCGCTCGCCGCCCACAGAGTAAAGCCTCCGATCGGACTCGAGCAGCTTGCCTGGTCTGGCGCATCCTTCGGATCACAATTGGCAGCCACCTGTTGGCTCGCGGTGGCGGGGTTGAGGAAGGGCACGAAGCCGTGAGGAGAGACGCCGCGGAGCGGAAAGCCGCGGTTCGAGCTGGGCCCCCCCGAGAAGAATCCTCGGAAGTAGACGGTCTGGATGTCTTGCTCGAGCTCGGCCTCGCACGGCGCGAGGCTCCGCGGGCATGGGTTGGGCAACTGCTTGACGGTCGCGCCGTAGTTCGACGGAAGCAGCACGCCGAGCGAGCCGGTCACCGCGAAGGTGACCCTCTTTCCGATCGGCACGTAACCCTCCAGGTCCGGCGCGATGCGCACGTCGTCGGCCGTTCCTCCGAACGGGCCTCCGGCCTTCTGGAGATCGAGGTTCGCCGAGAAGCCGGCGTGAGGGCGGGTCGGGTCGTCGAGCAGCTGAAGTTGGGCGACCAGCTGAGGGAACGAAAGGAGCACCGACGGAAGACGAGGAGCCGTGTCGCCAGCGGGGACGTAGTAGTCGAATGGCAACTCGCCCTGCACGTTGTAAGCGAGCTTGGCGAAGAAAAGGGCGCCGAATCTTCTCTCGAGGCCGACCGAGATCTTTGGCTCGACGTACCCAGGAACCGCGTTGGCCGCGCTTGGCTTGGTCTCGACCAGGAGCGGATAAACGTTGAACTCTGGTTCCACGAAGCCGGTTGTCCGGGCCTCGAAGAGCGCGGGCTGGCGAAACTGAAGCCGAAGCCGCTCTTCCGGAAAGAGGTCCTTGGGTGTCACGAGGTCGGACGTGCTGAGCGGATACAAGGCCACGCCGGGCTTGAGAGAGACACTGAAGTCGCGCAGTCCTCCGAGCAGGTTGTGGTCTTCCCAGCCGGCAAGCAGGTGCACGTCGGTCTTGGTGGCGTCGAATTCGAAGCCCCCGCCGACGCGGACGGCGCGAAGCTTGGTCGGCTCCACTTGGATGACGAGAGGGACCACCCGCACGGGCGGATCGGCGAGGCCTGACACGATGTGCACCCCGCTGAAGACCTCGAGATCGAGGAGCGCTTGGGTGGCGGACGCGATGCGCGCTGTGGAGTAGGGCTCACCTTCCTTGATGGCGACGACGCGATGCAAGATGGGTTCTTCGATTTCTTGCGGGGCGGGACCGGCGCCGTCGGGGTCGAGTCCCCTGAACGTCGTCGGTCCGAACACGGTGGCGATGCCCGGCGTCACCGAGAGCGTGTAATCGATCGCGTGTGCCGCCATGTCGGCGCGCGCGCCGGTCGCGACCTTGGCATAGGCGTAGCCCCTGTCGGTGAGCGCCTGGACGACCCCGACGCGCGCTTTGGCGTAAGTGTCCTCGTCGAAACGACCCCCTGGCTTTAGCGTGCTGGTCGCGGCGAGCGCGGTGGCTCGGACGATTGCAGGTGGCAGCCCTTCGAGTCCATCGATCTGCACCTCGCGGTTGAGCATGGGAGGCCCTTCGTCGACGACGATCTCGACGCGGACGTGATCCGCGCTCGTGTGAATGACCCGTCCGACGCGCACGTGCGCCTCGAAAAAGCCGCGCCCCCGGTAGTAGCGCTCGACCCGGGCGAGGTCGCGCTGCAGCACCGACGGGTCGTAGATCGAGTAATCGTTCGCGACTCCGCGCAGAACGCCGAGAAACTTGGGGCTCTCGTCGGTCGCGAGCTTGTCCTCGACGTCGCGCGGGTCGACGGAGCGCACGCCGACGATGTCCACGGCGTCGATCGCCGCCCGCCCTTCCGGAATCGACGCGCAGCCCGCACACGTAAGTGCCAAGGCCCCCAAGAGAGCGCCGAGCCGCGGCGCAATCGCCGGACGTGACTGCAGCGGGTGTGGCATCGGGCTCGTGGCGGCGGGACTCTACCTGTAGCATTGCTCCTTTCGTATGCGCCGCTCCTTCGCGCTCATCGCCGGGCTCGGGCTGGGCTGCTCGAGCGGCCTTCGCCATCCCCCCTACGATCCGCAGCCGGAGAGCGCGCTAATTGAAGTGACCTTGCCGCCCCCTCCCGGGCGGGTCGAGGTCATTCCCGCCGCCCCCATTCGCGACGCGGTTTGGATTGATGGCGAATGGGGATGGCGTGGCCACAAATGGGGCTGGCAACCGGGCTATTGGGCCGTGACGCCGCGGGATGCGAAGTTCTCGCCCTGGGTCTTCGTCCGCGGCGCCGACGGCCGACTCTGGACGGCGCCCGGCGTCTGGCGTGATGCGAGAGGGTCACCGACGCAAGGGCCGGCACAGCTCGCGGTCGCGCACGTGGACTCCGCCGAGGTCGTCAATGCGGTGGGCGCAACGGAGAGCACGGCCTCGACGGAAGCGGCCAAGCCGCGGGCAGCTGCGAAGTGAGGCGCATGTCGCAGCTACCTACCGAGCGCGCCTCCATTTGATGCTGCAGCCGATGCTCGGTCTTTGCTCGGCGGCCGGCGCACGCCCCGCAGCGATGGCTTCGACGGCGCGCCGGAGATCGCTCCCCGTCACCGCCTTGCCGTTGCCGGGCCGGCTGTCGTCGAACTGGCCGCGATAGCTGAGCTTGCGGGTAGCGTCGAAGACGTAGAAGTCGGGTGTGCACTTTGCGTCGAACGCGCGCGCTACTGCCTGGGTTTCGTCAAAAAGAAACGGGAACCTCCAGTGCTCGCGTCGGGCCAGTGCCGCCATCGCGCTGGGGCCGTCCTGTGGATACGCCTCGCTGTCGTTGGAGTTGATCGCGACCACGGCGAGCCCGAGCTCCAACGCGGCATGTGAAGCAAGCACGATCTCGGCCCGAATGTGGACGACGAACGGGCAATGGTTGCAGATGAACATGACCAGCGTGCCGCGTTCGCCCCCCGACACCTCCACAAAGCCCCCGTCGAGGGCGTTTTGCAGCCGGATCGGCGGAAGAAGGGTGCCGAGGGCGAGCATGCTGGAAGGTGTCGAAGCCATGGTTTGCTTTCGTGTGGATGTCAGAAACGTGTCTTGATGCGCACCGGCTCAACTCGGTTCGGATGCTGTGCCGAGCACGTGTCTCGAGGAGCGCGCTATTTTTGCGCGCGGTGGGCGCGCTGACCGTACTACTCTTCTAGCCGAATGCGGGACGACACGCGTGCGCAAGAGTCAAAGTTCCAGCTGAGCCCAGCGGTGTCGTTCGAGTCGGGCGATTTGCCCTGGAGCTATGGCGAAAACCGTCTGACGGCCGTCGTTCGCGATCCAGACTCCGCCTTTCTCTACTGGGAAGCGACCGATGAGGGCATCGCGGCTGCGCGAAACCGTCTCGGTCCGGCCGGGGCCGACGGGTGGTGCAACCTCCGCGTCTACGACACGACAGGTCGCGTCTTCGACGGGACCAACGCCAACGACTACTTCGACGTTCGCGTCGACCGCGCGGATCGCGAGTACTTTCTCATGATTCGTCGGCCTAACTCGACCATGCACGTCGAGATCGGCATCAAGACGCATGAGGGCTATTTTCAACCGATCGCGCGTTCGGGCCTGGCGCAGTTTCCCAGAAACGATCCGTCGCCGAATACGCTCCTCGAGTGGATGACGGTAACCTCCGACGACGAACCGCCCGCGGCGGCACCGTATCAGTCGCGGTATCCCGGTCCGGAACCCGAGCTCCCCGGTCGCGCCGGTGCCGGTTACGTCGACGTGTGGCGGGCGGCGTATGCGCCCACGATGGCGCAGGAGAGCCGTCCCGAGCCGGCCCCCTCGAGCTTCGGCGGTGTGCGACGGTCGTTCGAGCGAAGCGTGCACATCGAGCGCTGGTGGCATCTCGACGAGTGGCGCTCTGAATGGCGAGGCGGGCTTCGCTTTGCGCGTCGAGCCGAGGGCGCACGCGAGGCTGTCCGGTGGCACGAAGGGCCATTTCCGGTCGAGCTTTGGGATTCCGAACGAGTGGCGATCGAGCTGCTCGGCGAGCCGCCGGTGCACCTGCTGGCCGACGGGATGGAGTTCAACGTCTACGGACCCTGGCGCGTGTCGATTCGCAGCTTCGGTGCCCATCCGGAGCGCCGGGTTCTATCCACCTGGTCGATGCGCTGGGTGCGGGCCACCACGCCGATGATCGAGCGTTGGGGCTTTGGTATCGAGCGCACGGTCGTCGCGGGTTATGAGCACGCGGAGGTCGTCCTGGGCGCATCCGAAGGTCACCTTTTGCTCGAGCGCGGGGCCAGCGAGCGATGGCGCATCGGCGCATCCGAGCGCATGTGGCTGGGTGCGAGCGAATGGCTGGCGGCGGGCGGGTCGGAGACGCTGTTTCTCGGTGGGTCACAGTGGGCTTTCGCAGGCGCCAGCGCGTTCGCGCTCCTCGGCGCGAGCGAGCGTGCTGGGGCGAGCGATGCCTGGCGCGCCGGCGGGGCTGGCAGCCCCGTTGGCGGAGGGGGCGATCCGCGAGCGGGTGGCGTCGAACGTTGGGCCGGACGTCTGGAGGAGGTGTGACGGTGGCCCACGGATATTTGGCGATGGTTCTCCACGCGCACTTGCCGTTCGTGCGACATCCAGAGGCTCCTTCTTACATGGAGGAGGAGTGGTTTTTCGAGGCCATCACCGAGACGTATGTCCCTTTGCTCCTCGCCTTCGAGCGTCTGCACCGCGACGACGTCGATTTTCGCCTGACGCTTTCGTTCAGCCCCTCGCTGCTTTCGATGATGACCGACGATCTTCTCAAGGAGCGCTATGCCCAGAAGATCGACAAGCTCATCGAGCTCGCCGAGAAGGAAGTCGATCGCACGTGGCGCGAGGACCGGGCGTTCCACGAGCTGGCCAAGATGTACCGCCACCGCTTCCACGAGACACGCGACTGCTGGCGCCGGTACGACGGCGATCTCGTGCGAGGCTTTCGTGACCTCCAAGACGCCGGTTATCTGGAGATCATCACGTGCACCGCGACCCACCCGTTTTTTCCCCTGCTCGATCGAAACTGGGCGGCCTTTCGCGCCCAGATTCACACGGCCGCCAGCCTCTACGAGAAGCTCTTCGGTCGTCGTACACAGGGCATGTGGCTCGGCGAATGCGGGTACGTACCCGGCGTCGACGAGTTGATGCGTGAAGAGGGGATCCGCTTTTTCTTCGTCGACACTCACGGCTTGCTCTTCGCCGATCCGCGGCCCCTCTATGGCGTGCACGCGCCGGTCTATTGCCGCTCCGGAGTCGCCGCGTTCGGACGCGACATCGAGAGCTCCAAGCAAGTGTGGAGCGCGCAAGAGGGCTATCCCGGGGACCCGAGCTATCGCGACTTTTACCGCGACGTGGGCTTCGATCTGCCCCACGAATACATCGCCCCGTACATTCATTCCGAGGGCATCCGGACGTTTACCGGAATCAAGTATTACGCGGTCACCCATCGCTCGATGGACGGAAAGCGGCTCTACGATCCGCACCAGGCGTACTTGCGAGCGGTAGAGCACGCGGGAAACTTCATGTTCAACCGCGAGCACCAGGTCGAGCACCTGCGCGCGAACATGGACCGTCGCCCCATCGTCGTGGCGCCCTACGACGCCGAGCTCTTCGGTCACTGGTGGTACGAGGGGCCGATGTTTCTCGAGCTCTTGTTCCGCAAGATGCAGTACGACCAAGGCAGCGTCGCGCCGATAACGCCAAGCGGCTACCTGCGCGAATATCCGACCAATCAGGTCTCCACCCCGTCCTTTTCTTCGTGGGGTGAGAAGGGCTTCGGAGATTACTGGTGCAACGGGTCGAACGCGTGGGTCTATCGCCACTTGCACAAGATGGGCGAGCGCATGGTGGAGCTCGCGAGGCGGTTTCCGCAGGCCGAGGGGTTGCGGCGCAGGGCGCTCGATCAGGCGGCGCGGGAAGTCATGCTGGCACAGGCGAGCGATTGGGCCTTCATCATGAAGACGGGCACCACCGTTCCGTACGCGACCAAGCGCACGGTGGACCACGTGAATCGGTTCACCCGCATCTACGAGGGGCTCTTGCGCGACTCACTCGACAGCGTGTGGCTCGACGAAGTGGCCCGGCGCGACAACCTGTTTCCCGAGATCGACTATAGGGTTTACGGCACCTGAGCCCTGACCTTCGGAAGATTTGCAATAGGTCTGCGATTCCAGCAGCGGCGGAATGCGCACAACGTCGGCCAAACTCGTGACGGACACTGAAGGAGCCGGCGATGAGGTTTGTGCGTGCGGCCACAATCACGACCTGGCCATTGGCTCAGCCGCTCGCGGCAAGCTAGCGTAATAGGCAACAATAGCTGGGGGAGGCCTACGTGAAAGACCTTATCGTCGCGCGCCGACGTCGACTGGCTCTCGGGGTTTTTGCCTTGGGCCTAGCGTGCAACGCCGCACCGCCGGTGCCCGCAAACCCAGCGCTCCCGGGCGCTCCGGACTTTGGGACGACGACGATTCAAGACGTTGCGCCACCTGCGCTCTCGGGTGGCACGATGCTCCTGTCTCGCGACGGGAAGACGGTCATTGCCTCGGATCCCGATCGCGACTTCGTGAGCCTCGTGGACATCGCAAGCGCCGCGATTCGCGTACAAGTCGCTCTGTCTCCACACGACGAGCCTGGCCGCTTGGTCGAAGACAGCGGCGGCCAGGTGCATGTCGCGCTTCGCGGCGCGGGCGAGGTGGCGACGATCTCGCTGGCAAGCGGACAGCTCCTCGAGCGCCAGCCGGTCTGTGCGCAACCACGAGGCGTGGCCTACGACAGCACGAACGACCAAGTCCTGGTGGCGTGCGCAACGGGCGAGCTCGTGACGCTGCCTGCGGCCTCGGGCGCGGCAGTCCAGGTTGTCACGATTGAGCCAGGGCTGCGTGACGTGGTCATCGACGGCGACTCGATCTTCGTGAGCAAGTTCCGGACCGCCGAGATTCTCGCGCTGACACGGAGCGGCGACATCACCCAGCGCGTCTTCCTTCCGGGTGGGGCGCCCGCTGGCGCGACCGGAGATTCGGTCGCGTTGGCTTGGCGCATGCGCCTGACGACAGACCACTACCTGCTCGCGGCATATCAGATCGACTCGGTGTCCTTTGTCCCCACGACACCGGGCGGGTACGGGGGGGGTGGCGTTGGCTCCCCTCCACCCATCGTGCGAACCGCTGTCGCCGCGGTCTCTACGGCGAACATGACGACTCAACAGATGATGGCGTCCGTCGACCAAATCGTGCTGCCCGTCGACATTGCCCCTCCGCCGGCGGGCACCGCGAGCGGCAATCCAGCGACCTTGGTGGCGGCCGCGAACTGGAAGTCGCCCGCGACGCCGCCCTATGCGAGCGTCGGGACTGGTGCGGGCCAAGGCAGCGATCCCGCGCCCGTCGAAGGCCAGATCATCGCCGCGGAGATTGGCCCGGACGGCACGATTTTCCTCCAGAGCCGTGAACCGGCACGTCTCTATGTGATTGCGCGGGGCGGAGCCGGCGCGGCGGCCGACACGATCGTGAACACGATTGGGCTCTCGGACGTGAGCCGCGAAGACACCGGGCATACGATCTTCCACACGAACTCCGGCGGATCCCTTGCCTGCGCCTCCTGCCACGGCGAGGGCGGTGACGATGCCCAGACGTGGAACTTCAACGGCACAAAGCCCCGCCGCACTCCGTCGCTCCTGGGTACGGTGAAAGGCACCGAGCCGTATCACTGGGACGCCGACTTCGCCGATCTGCAAGCCCTCGCTCACGAGGTCTACACGGGGCGCATGTCGGGCCCCGAGCTCGCGTCCGATCAACTCGCGGCGTTGCGCGGCTGGCTCGAGCAGCTTCCCGCGCCCAAGCGTCCCGCCGTCGACCCCGCCGCCAGGGCGCGCGGTGAGACTCTCTTTCTTGGTAAAGGCGCGTGCGCCACATGTCACTCCGGCCCCTCCTATACCAACAATGCGACGGTCGACGTCGGGACGGGGGCGGCGCTCCAAGTGCCGCCGCTCGTCGGGGTAGGAGCGCGCAGTCCTTTCATGCACGCCGGCTGTGCGGCGACCCTCACGGAACGTTTCACGACGTGTGCGACGAGCGCCCATGGCTCGACAGCCAATCTCACGACAAGCGAGGTCAGCGACCTCGTCACGTTCCTGAATTCGCTGTAATTTACGACGCTAAAGCTTCCACTCGACGCCGCCCCCGAGCGACGGGCCGCCAAGGGTCGAGCTGTTACAGGCGCTCGTAAACGGGGGAAAGCTGTTGCTGCTGCACAAGTCGACCATGATCGAGGCGCCTCCGGCAAACCCCGTGAGCGCCACGGTGCCCTTGCCTCCGTCGCCGTGCGCGAGGACGCGAACTCCGAGGTCGCCGTAGGCAAAGCCCACGGGGCCGCCGCCGCCGCGAACGACGAGCATCACGGTTCTCGTGATCGGTATCTGGAGGCTCGAGAGGAAATACCCGAGGTTGAACTGCCCGCCAGCCGCGATGGCACTACTCTCCAGATTCAGAGCGAGCCCGTCGCGCGCCCCGATTCTGGCCGACTCCGCAATCGAAAGGGCTCCCGTGGCCGGGGTTCCGCTGACCGAGCCGATGTTCTGGTTGACGGTCGCACCCCCGATGCCGAGGCTCACCTCTAGAAACTGGGTATCGATCCCGAACAGCAGGTGTGCGGCCGCGGTCGTGATCGCGCCGTTGCTCGTCGGGGCGGCCTGGGCGCCGCTGCCGGTTACGGACGTGTTTGTCGAGGGCCCCGCGACGCCAAAGGGATCGAGCTCCGCGCGCAAGACGAACGGCAATTCGAAGCGATAGACGACCGACGCAGAGCCCAGCGCCCCCACGCCGAGCGTGCCAAACGCAACAAAGGCGCTCGTCAAGAAGGATAGCTCCCAGAGATTGCCTTGTCGGGGGGGCGCCACGACGCTCGGCCTCTCCGTGTTCTCAAGAGGAGCCTCCGGTGGAGCAGCGCCCTTTGGAGCGGGGGTCGCCTCGGGCGGTGGCAGTGGAGCCAGCGCCGATTTAGGTGGAGCCACTTCGCGTGGCGTGAGCGTGGGCGCGGGCCCTGAAAGTGGGCTCGGAGTCTCGACGCGCACGGGTCGGGCGTCGACGTGCGCAACCTCGACCCATACGCGCCCGTCGCGAAGAAAGAGCGCTGTGGCGTCTCCCTCCACCTTCATCGCGCCGTCGAGTCGAGGCGATGCCACATCAGAAACGTCGACCTCCACGACCCCCGCCGCTCCGCAGGCGACGAGAACCTTGGCCCCGGTCTGCAGTGCGGCCCGTCCCGCGCATCCGAGATCCACGACGGTGCTCGCGCCGCCGTGCGTGATCCGCAAAAGGTCGCCTTCGAACGTGTATTCGGGCTGCGCTGTGAGTATCTCGCGGGTTTGGGCTTGCGCCTGTCGCCCGAGCCCGCTGGCCGCGAGGCTGACCAGCGCCAGGGCGAGAACTCGCTTCATCGCTTGGACCGTCGTCGGCGCGCGGACCCGAGGACGCTGGCCCCGAGCGCCAGCGTTAGCGCCAGCAGCCCGGAGTGAGGCGCGGGGCGCGAGCTCGACATCGAGCAAGAGAGCCCACCCCCCTCGATCGTTCCGCCCGATGGAGGCGGGAGTCCCGTCTCGTTGGCTTCACCGGCCTCGACCGAGGCATCCCCCGTCGATGCTGCGACCGAGGCATCACTCGTCGATTCTGCGTCGCCGCCGGCGTCGACGGCACCGTCCGGGCCTGCGTCGGTCGCGACGCTCACACAGACGCTCGAGGCGACGTCGCATGCGGGCATCCCCGCCGTGCACGCGGTCGCGTTCGTCGCCGTGCACTGTACGCACTCGTTCGAGGTTAGGTTGCAGGCGGGAGTGGCGCCCGAGCAGTCAGCGTCCGTCAGGCACTGCGCGCACTTGTCCGAATTTGGGCCTGACGAAGCGCAAATCATCGTGCGGCACACTGTGACGCCGGTGCCCGCGTCTCCTGCGGTGCAACTTCCGTCGCCGCTCGCGTATCCGCACTTTCCGTCGGTGTCGCAGACTCCGCTCGTGCACGCTCGAGCCCCGTTCATGGCATTGCATGTGCCATCGACAGGGGCGGCGGTCGGCAGAGGTTGTCCGTTCGGCGTCTTGGGCGTGCAAACCCCTGCTTGAGAGCACCAGTCGGCCATGGGGCAGTCCGCGTCGACCATGCAAGTCGTTCCGCACGCGCCCGTCGTCGTGTCGCAGGTCGGCCCGGGGTGACCGGTGATCGCGCAGTCGGAATTCGATGCGCACTTGCCACACGTCCCCGCGGCGGCGCAGTAAGGGTTGGCGCTCGTCGGGCACGGCAGCGTCGCGGTCGACCCGTTGTCGCCGTTGCATCCGGCGCAGGTGTTCTGTGTCGAGCTACACACGGGAGTCGCGCCATTGCATGCCGCCATATCGGGGGTCGTGCACTCCACGCACGTCGCCGACGTCGGGTTGCACGCGGGCGTCGGAGCCGTGCAATTGGCGTCGCTCGCGCATGTCTCGCACGTGCCCGCGAGGGCGCCGCTTGCCACGCAAATCGTCGATACGCACGCGCGCGTCGCGACGGCAAGGACGCAGCTGCCCCCTGGAACAGGCTGGCCGTTCGACACCTTCGGCTGGCACATCCCCGCGCTCGCGAGGTCGTTGCACCAGTCTGCGGCGCCGCATTCGGCGTCGGTGAAACACGCGCTGCCGCATGCGCCCGTGGTCGTGTTGCAATATGGGCTGGCCGCCGAGGGGCAAGGGCTTGTCGCCGAGGATCCGTTGTCGCCGTTGCACGCCACGCACGCGCTCGCGCTCGAGCAGACGGGCTCAGGATTGGCGCAGTCCGACGAGGTCGCGCATGCCACGCACGTGCCCGCGCCCGCGTCGGCCGTCACGCACACACCCGCGGTGGTTGTTGGGCACGCATGGGTCGCGGCCGACCCAAAATTCCCGTTGCATGGCGCGCACAGATTGGTCGTGGGGTCGCATATCGGCTGGGTTGCTGGACAGTCGCCGTCGAGAACGCAGCCACCGCAGCTATTGTCGGCGATCACGGCAGGAGTGCAGACCTGGCCCCCGTAGCCGGCACCGTTCGCTGGCGTCGCAGTCCCCGCCGCCCCGGGGGTGGCGCCGTATGCAAGACCCAGGACATTTGCGGTCGGGGTCGTCCCATTCGCGCCGGCCGCCGCGCTCACGGTACAGGCCCCGCTCGTGGCTTCGACGAGCACGTACCCGCCCGCGCCGCCGCCCCCAGTACCGTCGGGGTCCGTCCCACCCGATCCGCCCTGCCCGCCGTTGGCGCTTGCCAGAGTGCAGCTCGCGGCGCCTGAGACTTCGATGACCACTGCGCCGCCGGCTCCACCGCCGCCGGAGCCGTCGTTTCCGGCCACCGTCGTGACGCTGCTGCCCGCAGCGCTCACGGTGCCAGCTCCCGTGAGTGAGGCGGCCCGCAGCAGAACGACCCCGCCGCCGCTACCTCCCGATGAGCCGACGGCGTTGTTCTCCTCGCCGGCTCCTCCGCCGCCGCCCAACGCCGCGTAGTTGGCGAACGAGTACGTCACGGGGGCGCCCCCCAGGCCGCCGACCGCTCTTGGGACGCCCGCGATTACATCGCCGATCCACGTTCGCCCACCCAACCCGCCGACACCTGCGTTGCCGCCGCCGCCGCCGCCGGCGTTGTGGGCATCGCCTCCTCCTCCTCCGTTGGCGTAGTTGCCCCGTCCATACGTGGCCGGCGGCCCCATTCCGGGAGCCGCCACGTTGGCGATCGCGTAAGCGCTTGGGAAGAGGCCCTCGCCCTTGTGGGCGCCGCCGCAGGTTGCGGCCGGGACGGCATTGCTCCAGTTGTCCAACGAAACGCACCCGGTCTGAACATTGGCGTTCTCGATGCCACCCCCGCGAAAGCCGGCGCCGTCGGCCTGAATGGCCCCTGCGTTCGAGATCGCGACGGTCGCGAAGAGAGCCACGATTCCCCCCGAGCTTCCATCCCACGGATAGGGTGCGACGCTCGCCCCTGCGGCGATGGTGAGTGTCGCGTATTCGGGCACGCGAACGACTTGCGAACCGGTCGCAAATCGCGTGGCGCTGCTCAGCGGATTGGTCAGCGTCAGGGTCGTCGCGCCGGCGCTCTTGACGCGCGCAAGCTCGTACGCGCCGACATCCCCCGTGAGCGAGACCGGCGTCTGGTTACCGGATGTTGCGGCTGCGACTCCGGTCGTGTGCCAGAGCAAGACCAGGTCGTCGGTCGCAAAGCCTGCCGCAGCGCCGTGGAGGGCGCCGAAGGTGACTTGGGTAGCCCCGACATTCACCGCCGTGACGGCCGCGTAGCTATTGAGCACGGTGCCGAGGGCGGCAGCGGTGGCGTTCCCATCACGCCCCGAACCGATGCCGAACGAGTCGGGCGTCTCGGCCTGCGCGAGGGTAGCCGTCGGCTCGCTCGGCTTCGTGGTCGAGCAGCTCACAGCGAGCATGCCCGATCCGAGCAGCGCCGCAGCGACCCTCCCCCTAAGCCTCAACGTTGCTCTAGCCATGTGACTCTCCCAGGGCGGCGCGGCTACGGGGTGGAAAGATCCCCGATGTGGAATTCTACGCGACGATTGTTCTTGCGCCCGTCGGGAGTGTCGTTTGAGTCAATCGGCCGCTCGAAACCGAAGCCCTGGCTCGAAAGCCTCGACGCGTCGACTCCGTGTTGCACCAGCCAGCGGACGACTGAGGCGGCGCGCTGTTCGCTCAGTTTCTTGTTGAAGTCGGCCGCCCCCTGATTGTCGGTGTGCCCTTCCACGCGCAGCGCCTTGATATCCGGATGGTCGGTCAGAACCTTCAGCACGGCGCTCAGAACTTCTTCGCTCTCTTTGCCCCGGACGATCGCCGCGCTTGCTGTCGCGAACTTCACTTGGTCCAGAATCTTTATCTGGGTCCCCTGGATGAACGCTTTCGGACACCCATTTCTCTTCGGGTCGCTGTCGGCCGGTCCGGCTACGTCCGGACACGCGTCGTCCTCGTTCGCGATTCCGTCCTTGTCGCGATCGGGATCAGGTGGGCAACCGTTGGTCTGAGGATCGTCGGTCTTGACGCCCGCCTGGTCGGGGCACGCGTCGTCCTTGTCGGCGATGCCGTCGTTGTCTCGATCCGCCGGGGGGGCCGGGCAGCCATTGGTCTTGGGATCCTTGGTCGGTATGCCCGGCGTGTCGGGACAAGCGTCATCGCTATCCGCGATTCCGTCTTTGTCGCGATCGGATGGACAGCCGTTAGTCTCCGGGTCGCTGGTCTTGACGCCGGGCTCATCCGGGCAGGCGTCTTTATCGTCCAGGACCCCATCCTTGTCGCGATCGCTGGGCGCCGCCGCGGCCCCCTCTCCCTGCGCCGGTACCACGGGAGCCTTGGGTATGGCTGGAAACCATTCGAGCGCGGCCAGAACCCGCAGTGTCGGCTCGCCGAAGCCGCGCGTCAGGCCAGGCCCGGCCCCTACGCTCACGCGCCAGTCGGGCGCGAGCGCGCCGTGGACTCCGAACAGGGCTTCGATTGGCGTTTGGCGCAAAGCGCCGAGGGCGCTCGCGCTGGTGACCACCGTCGAGCCGGTGGCCTCGACGCCTATGAGAAGCGCGCGATCGAGAGCGCGCACGCCGAGCGCCGCGCCGCAAACGAGGTCTCCCCCGAGCGGATAGCCGGCGAACTCGGCGGCCTGCGCGTGGTACATGTAACCGCCACTCAGGGCATACGCGAGGGGCCCCGCGTCGCCCGCAATCAGCAGGTGCGGCAGGACGCGGACCGCGCCGTCACTGAGGTAGCTGCCCTGATCGCCTGTTGGCAGAAAGACCTGACCCCCAATGGCGAGGGTAAACGGGTCGCCGTAGGTGCCGAGCAAACGAAGGTCGAGAGCAAGGCGCGTGTCACCGAGCTCTCCCGACTTCGCGGCCGGGTACGTAATCCCTCCCAGCGTGCCGCCTGTTCCATCTTGCCAAGCCGCGATCGGCAGATCGGCTGCGATTCGGACGCGCTCCCAAAGGTTGAGCGCTGCGCCAACGTGCGCGATGAGCTGATCGCGAATGATCTCCGATGCGATCGAACCATCGGAATTGTAGAGCACCAATGGGCGATATCCGTAGTCGCCCACGATGCCGATGGAGGGGCGCAAGGCTCCACGCAGATCGAGCGAATCGAGCGCGAACCAGTCGCTACCGCGTTCGGACGGGTTGAACCTGTCCAGCGCAACGCCACTGGCCGTTTCCTGGGCGCGCCCCTCGCCAGCGTGGGCCAGCAAGAGGACGGCTGCACCGACGGCGACGAGACACTCTCTCTTGCAAAGCACGCTAGGCAAAAGACTATGCACAGGAGAGGCAGAAGAAAAGGACCGTCCGCGCCGCTAGTCGAGGACCGATCGTTCAGCCAGCAAGAGGTATGGTTCGGCGACGACTTGGCCGCCGTGGACGGGACGCAGCCGCAAACCGCGGGCGCCCCCGTAAATGAGCACGCTGGAACCGGCGCTCGAGTCTTCCACGGTCACTCCGTAGGCCGGGGAAGGCTCGCCGCTCGTCCCGCAGGACTCGACGGTCCATTCGTCGGTCGGCGCGTCCCCGTCGAGGCGCACACGGCGCACGATCCGCGAGCCTCCGATCGCTTTGAAACGCATGCAACAGCCTTCGGGGAGGTCCTCATGCTCGTCGACGATGACCGTAATGAAGGTGGCGGTCACGGCTTGCCGCGACGAGCGTCGACCGCCCAATCGTATACGTGGGCATAGCGCTTCGCGGCCGCGTCCCAACCGAAGCGCTTTCGCATCGCACGTCGCTGCATGGCTCGGAAATCGGTCGGCCGACCTCGATAAGTCTCCACCGCCCACCTTACCGTAGCGACGAGGGAATCCACGTTCAAGTCCGACAACATGAACCCCGTTCCGAGTCCTCTAACGGCGTCGTAGTTTTCGACCGTGTCGGCCAGGCCACCGGTCGACCGGACGATCGGCAGCGTGCCGTAGCGCTGGCTATACATTTGATTGAGCCCGCAAGGTTCGAAGCGCGAAGGCATCAGAAACAGGTCCGCTCCAGCTTCGATCCGATGAGCGAGCGGCTCGCTGAATCCGATCCAAGCGCGAAAGCGATCCCCACCCCGCTGTGAGTGCATCGCAAGATACGCCTCGGCCGCGCGGTCACCCGATCCGAGAATCACGATTTGCACGTCGAGATCGAGAAGTCGCGTGAGGGCCGCGAGGACGACGTCGGTGCCTTTTTGCTCGCTCAGCCGCGAAACGATGCCGATGAGAGGCACGTCGCCGCGCTCGGCGAGCGCGAGCTCTCGCTGCAGCTCTTGCTTGCATTTTGCCTTGCCGAAAAAGTCGTCGGCGTCGAACGGCGCAGGAATCCATGGATCGCTCGCCGGGTTCCAGTCCGTCTCGTCGATGCCGTTGAGAATTCCCACCAGGTCGGCGCCGCGGAAGCGAAGCAAGCCATCGAGGCCCGCGCCGCCTTCGCGCGTGCGGATCTCTTGGGCGTACGTCGGCGATACGGTTGTGAGCTTGGTGGCCTGATAGAGACCGCCTTTAAGCGGACTCACGCCGCCGTGATCCTCGAGCCCGTCCGCTCGAAACTCGCTCCATGGAATGCCCGTGAGGGGCAGATCGGCGCCGGGAAACTTCGCCTGGTGCGCCAGGTTGTGAATCGTGAGCACCGTCGCGGAGCCTGCGAGCGCCCCGTGCGCTTCGGTCGTGTTGAGGTAAACCGGGACGAGCGCGCTTGGCCAATCGTGGACGTGAAAGACGTCGGGAAAGAAGCCCAGATACTTGCAGAGCTGGAGGGCGCCTCGACACAGAAACGCGAAACGAACGAGGTTGTCGGCGGCGACTGCGCCGGGTGGGTCATAGAGATATCCGCGCCCGAAGAGGCCCTCGTGATCGAGCAAGTACACAGGAACATCGGTTCCTGGCAGGCGCGTTTCGAGCACCGCCGCCCAAGCCTCGCCCGTACCGAGCGGCACTCCCAAAGGGGTTCGATGGTGGGTGAGCCCCTCGGACGGGATGACGTCGTAGCGTGGGATTACGATGCGTGCGTCGATGCCGAGCGCTCGAAGCGCGGCCGGAAGCGCTCCGACCACGTCGCCCAAGCCACCGGCTTTGACGAAGTGCGTGCACTCGGACGCGACGAAAAAAACGGAGCGGGGGGGCACCGTTCGGGATTTATCCTATCTTCCGCCGGCCGCAGCGTGCAAAAGAGACCGGAGCCACGAATGCAGAAGGCCATCGGCATCGATTCGATCGGAGTCTACGTGCCGCGCCTCTATGTCGACCTGACCGGCGAATGGGCGCAGGTGAGGGCTCCGGTGCTCTCGCAGGGCGACGTCCGCAAGCTCGTCGGCAAGGTCACCGATGGTGTCGGGGTGACGCGCATGGCCGTCCCCGATGCGCACGAAGACTGCGCGACCATGGCCGCGATGGCGGCGAAGCGGGCCATCGACGCGGCACACATCGATCCCCGCGACATCGACTATCTTGCCATCGGCACCGAGACGACGGTCGACCAGTCGAAGTCGGTGGCTTCCTACGTTCTCGGCATGCTCGAAAGGCACTATGGCGTCTCGATGGCGGAAGCCGGCGCGCCGCAATTTCAGTTCGCGTGCATCGGAGCAACCTATGCGCTCGAGGCCGCGATCAGCCGCATTCGCGCGGGCGACAACACCAAGCCGTACAGTCTCGTCATCGCCAGCGATATATCGAAGTATCCGCTCGGTACGGCCGGAGAATACACGCAGGGCGCCGGTGCGGTCGCGCTGCTCTTGGCCGAGAACCCGCGCATCTTGGCCTTCGAGCGCGGGCTCGCCGCCACGATTACCCGAGACGAGCGAGATTTCTTTCGCCCCAATTGGAGCGGGGCCGCGGTCGTCGACGGCAAGTATTCGGTCGACGTGTATCTCGAGTGCGTCGAGGCCGCCTTTATGGCTTACGCGAATCGGCTGAAGGCGTTCCTCGGGGTGGACGATGGCGGCGTCCTGGGCGCTATCGAGCACTTTCTCTTTCACGTGCCTTTTCCCCGCATGGCCGAGTATGCCGCTGCCCGCGTCTTCACCACGCAGTGGTTGGCGGATGCGGGCTCGTGCGCGCGTCTTGCCGAGCAGGTGCCGCTGGTCCACACGCGGCCCTCAGGCGATGCGCGGCAGTGGCAAAAGGAGCTCGAGCGCGGCGTCGCGAAGTCGCCGATGTTTCGGGAGCTCTACGAGCAAAAAGTCGCGTCCTCCCTGGCTCTCGCCCGGAGCGTCGGCAATGTCTATTCGGGTTCTCTCTACCTCGCGTTGGCGGGTCTTCTAGAGCGTGGCGGCCCGACGTTGCTCCCGGGACACCGACTTGCCTTCGCCTCTTACGGCAGCGGCGCGAGTGCCAAGGTGTTCAGTGGCATCGTTGGAGAGGGTCATGTCGAGGCAGCGAGCGCGTTGCGGACGCACGAAGCCCTCGTTCCCGAGGCCGAAGGGGGGAGTCGTGTCCCGCTGTCGATGACCGAATACGAAAGGCTGCACGGGCTAACCGATTGCGAGCTCGACGGTGACGAGAGCGTTGTCCAGAAGCTGCGCGACGGCTTGGCCCTGAGTGCCATGGACGCGACAGCACTGCGATCGGCTTGGACGAAACCCGCGTGGCGCATTCGCGCTCGCGGAGCCTCGGTACGCCCTCCGACGGGGGAATTTGCGCTCGACCACCTCGGCACCAGTACCTCCGCCGAGCTCACCGATGTCGGCTACCGCTACTATGCGTGGGTGCCCGAGCCGGCGAAAGAGGCGTGAACGTTTCCTGATTATTGCGGGTCGGGGCAGACTTGGTCGGTTGGGGTGAGGAAGACGTCGCGGCGCGACGATGACGCGCACAAGTTCACCACCAAAACGCACGCTCGTGCTACGAAGCCAACTCGAGCACCGTGCAAGAGCTCCTCGACGACGTAAAGCTTCTCACCCGCTTGCTCGACGACGCCATTGCGGAGCGGTCGGGCCCCGAAGCCCTTGCGATCGTCGACGCGCTTCGAACAGCAGCTCCCGAGCTTCGGGCGCAAGGCGGGGGACCGGCGCGCGAAGCCTTCGCTCAGCGAATGGCGGCTTTGGGCACACCCCAGCTTGCCGACGTCGCCCACGTTTTGACGCAGCAGCTTCAGTTGATGAATGTTGCCGAAGAGCAGCACCGCGTCCGGGTCCTTCGCGCGCGCGATCGCGGGCAAGCTCCGGTGGTCGAGTCCATTGCTGCAGCGGTCGACGAATGGGTCCGAAACGGGGTGCGCGCGGATGACGTGCGGGCCCTGCTCGCACGCCTCTGCGTGATGCCGGTCTTGACCGCGCACCCGACCGAGGCGCGACGCCGCACGGTTCTAGACCATCTGGCGGGTGTGTCCTCGGGACTCGACCGCCTCGACGATCAGCGTCTAGCCGCTCGCGACCGTGCGCAAGTTCTCGGGCGTCTGCGTGAGTCGGTCAGCGCTCTCGACTGCACCGAGGAAGCCCGGGCGATCCGTCCAACCCCCCTCGACGAGGTGCGCGCCGGCTCCGACTTCTTCGAGCGCACCCTTTTCGACGTAACCCCGGCCGTGATCGCCGAGCTCGAAACCTCCCTCGTGCGCTCGTACCCCGGCGAGGTGTTCGAAGTGGGGCCCTACTTGCGTTGGGGCACCTGGATTGGCGGCGACCGCGATGGTCACCCTGGCGTGACGGCCGACGTGACGCGCGCCGCTCTTGAGCGCTACCGCACGGTCGCCATCGGCCGCGCGATGCGCGACGTCGCGGAGCTCGGGCGCGAGCTCTCCATATCGTCTGACCGCGTCAAATCGTCGGGCGTCGCCGAGCTTGAGGCCGCCCTCGCAGACGATCGCCTGCGGTCTCCGGCAGTCGCCGCCCGGGCCTTGAGGAGCGGCATGCGCGAGCCGTGGCGCGAAAAGCTCCGGCACATGGCGGCCCGGCTTGAAGGTACGTTGGTACGAAGCGATGCCGCGTATCCCGACGTTGCGAGCTATCGCAGCGACTTGGGGGTACTGCGACGCACCCTCGTCGATGCGGGCCTCGCCCGCCTGGCGGCTGGCCGAGTTCGCGACGCCGAAAGGCGTGCCGAGGTGTTCGGTTTCCATCTCGCGACCATGGACCTTCGTCAGCACGCTACCGTTCACGAAGCCGCCGTCGACGAGCTTTTGACCGCGGGCGGAGCTCGCGGGTACGCCTCTTTACCGGAAGCCGAACGCGTATCGTTGCTCTGCGGGCTCCTCGAGCGGGCCGACGTGTCGGCCCCGCGCGACAGGCAAGGGTTGTCCCCGGTCACGCGCGACTTGCTGGCCACGCTCGACGTCGTCGGGCGCGCCAGACGCGATCAAGGGTCGGAGGCCTGCGAGCGCTATATCGTGAGCTTCACGAGCACCCCGAGCGACTTGCTCGAGGTTCTCTTCTTGGCCCGTGCGGCCCGGCTCGCACCCGACGAGCTCAGGCCGATGCCGCTTCTCGAGCAGCTGCAAGACCTCGAAGGAGCCGAGAGTCTAGCGCGCAGTATGTTGTCGCTTGCGCCGCTTCGCGCCGCTTTGCGTGGCGAGCTCGAAGTCATGATCGGCTACTCGGACAGCGGAAAACAGGTCGGCTACGTCTCGAGCACGATCGCGCTTCGCCGAGCGCAGGAAGCCTTGGCGCGCGTCGCTGACGAAGCCGGCGTGATGCTTACGGTGTTTCATGGGCGCGGTGGCGCCGTGGGCCGCGGTGGCGGTCCGCAGAACCTCGCCATTCGTGCGCAGCCGAAGCATGCCTTACGCGGGCGCCTTCGGGTAACCGAGCAGGGAGAGACAATTTCTGCCCGATACGGACAGACCGAGATCGCGCGCCGCGAGCTCGAACAGATGGTCAACGCGGTGCTGGTGGCTTCCGTGGGCGATACCTCGGCGAGCTCCGCCACCCCCGAGCGCAAGGCACGCGAGGCGCTGCTCGATGTGGCGTCGGCATCGGCTGCAGCCACGTATTCGGCGCTCGTCGGAGATAGGGGCCGCCTGGCGCGTTACACGGTGGCGGTGACGCCGATTCGAGAAATTTCCGAGCTTCCCATCGCGTCTCGACCGGCAGCGCGCAAATCCACGTTGACGCTCGACGACCTAAGGGCGATCCCCTGGGTATTTTCGTGGAATCAGTGCAGGCACGGCATCCCGGGATGGTTTGGGCTGGGTTCCGCGCTCGACGCGGCGATTGCGAGCAAAGGTCTGGATTACGTCGCGTCCCTCTACGCGGATTGGCCTTTTTTCCGCGTGCTCGTAGACATCGCGCAGCTCGCCTTGGTGCGCGCCGACATGGACGTGGCCGAGTACTACGCGCGCCTCGGGGACGCCGAAGGTGGGCAGGTGTTCACGTTGATTCGCGAGGAATACGACCGGACGGTCGCTCGCGTTCTCGATGTTGCGCGAAGCCACGCCCTGCTCGCTGCCTCGCCGATGCTGGCCACGAACGTCGCGCGCCGGAATCCATTTGTCGACGTCCTGAATCATGCGCAGATCGAGCTGATGCGGCGCCTGCGTGCGGCCGACTCCGACGAGGAGCGCGAGCGGCTTCGGCGGGCCCTGTTCGTCACGATCAACGGGATCGCGGCAGGCCTGATGACGGCAGGGTGACCGGAGTCGCTCTAGAAGATCGCGTCCAGCGCCAATCCGGCGCGACCCAGCCCAACCACCGGAACGATCCGCCACGCAGTCGGCGGCGTCGATTCGGACGGCCCCGAAGCCTGCTGCGGAGAGGTGAGAAACAAGAACACCCCGGTTCCGAGCGCCGCGACGCCAGCGGCTATGGTGATGTCGGAAATGAGAGCATCGCTCTTTGCGTCGTTGTTCTCGTTCACGCCGGTCGAGTTGCTGCAAGGAGACGACGGACAGAGCTTCCTTGCGTCGCCGCTATTCGAGATGGCCGTAGCCCCGAAGTAGCTTCCAATGGCCAAAGACACGATGCCGGCGCCGCCCGCAACCAGACCGACGACCCGCATCGTCGAGGGTGCGCGATGATCCGTCGGCGGCTCTAATGCGGCGGCGGTGCCCGGGGAGGGGGGCACCCCGAGGGGCACCGACGTGGCAACGGTGTTGACGAGAGGCGGAACCACGATCTCTTTCTTGTCGGCATTGGCCTCGACGATGATGTGATCCGACCAGGGCTCTCTATCCGGCGCAGTTGCTTCGATGAGGTGGTCGCCGGGATCGACGGGAGCCGCCACGCTCCAAGCGGGTGGGGCTATAACGACGCCATCTCTGCGCACTTGCAACTTGGGAATGAGGGCGGCCTCTGCGGAGACCTGGATCGTCAGCCGAGACAGGAGTGGTTCTAGCGCGGCGATCTGTTGCCTCGCGAATGCCTCGCGATCGGCGCGACCTTGCCGCTGAGCCGACGACGCGACCTCGGCGAACTCGTTCCATGCCGTTGCAGTCTTGCCGATGTGCTGATGACAGACGGCCAAGGCCGTGAGCGTGCCGGTCCCCGGATCGAGGCGGTAGCTCTCGGCCAGTTTAGGACATGCGCTGAGGTAGTCGCCGCCGGACATGAGTTGCTTCGCTTCGGAGAAAAGCGAGTCGGCGTTCGCGGCGTCACTGGACACGGGCGCCGATTGCGCCCAAGCCGATCTTGCGATGCACATCACGGCAAGCGCCGTGCGCGCAGGCGGCCCGAGCCTAGTGGCGCGAGTCGAGGACATGATCGAAATCGGGAGCCGGAGCGGGCCGCCTCGTGGGAACGGGTGCGCGAGGCGGCGCAGCGTTGGAGCGTGGGGCGGGCGAGCTTTGAAGAGCGCGCGCCGTTGGCGCCACGGGCAGCGCCGTTGCCGCGGGGGCGGCCGATGAAACCGGCGCGGAATCGAGCGCCGCGGGGTGCGGTGCAGCGACGACGTCACTCGCAGGTAGGGCTTCCGGGGCTTTCGGTGCCGGCGTTACCTTCTTTGATGCGGCCGGATCGGGTATCGATATCGTAGCAACGATCGGTACCGCGCCGAAGGGCACGGGTGACTGGTCGATGAACCGAAAGGCGACGAACGCAATCGCGACGGCCACGACCACCAAGGCTCCGAGCATCATGACCACGCGGCCCTTCGAGGGGGGCGGCATGGCCTGAACCGCGCTCGGATTGGACCCCGTAGTCGCCAAGCTTTGGTCGTTGGCCGTCCGCCCCGATCGGAGCATGAACTGCGAGACGGGCATGGATGACTCGTCGACCTGGAGGGGCCGCGGGCCCGACTCGGAAGGCGAAGAACGTGCGATCATCGCGACACGCGTGGCGCGCGACGCGATCATGCGTCCCGCGGTCGCCTCCACCCAGTCGCCGACGTCGTACGCCGTCGCGGGAGGAATGACTCGCTGCAGCGCCTGCCCCATCTCCCTCGCGCTCGCAAATCGTCCCGCCGGATTCGGGTCGAGGCCTCGCATGACGACGGCATCGACCTCGCGCGAAATGCCCCCGACGATCCTCCCGGGGGCCTCCACGCGCGGATAGAGCACGTTGGCGAGCGTCTTGGCCTGGGTCTCGGCGAAAAAAAGACGCTTGCCGGTCAGGGCCTCCCAAAGGACGACCGACGCCGAATAGACGTCGGACGTGCGGTCCACAGTGCCCTGCACCTGCTCGGGCGCCATGTAGCTTATCTTGCCCTTGAGTTGGCCATTGTGAGTCGATTGCAGGCGACCGGCGGCCTTGGCTACGCCGAAATCGAGCACCCGCGCGATACCGTCGCTGCCGATCAGAATGTTGTGCGGGGAGACGTCGCGGTGAACGATCCCAAGCGGCTCGCCGTTATCGTCGGTCGCCTCGTGCGCAGCGTGGAGTCCGTCGAGGACGCCCACGAGGATCGCCGAGACAATCGGGAGAGGAATCCTTTGGCCCGTGTCGAAAGAGGTGCGCCAGAGTCGTGCGAGCGACTCGCCAGGGACGTACTCCATCACGAGAAAGAGCTCGCCCTCGAGCGCTACGACGTCGAGCGTGCCGATGACATTGGGGTGACGAATGCGGGCGGCAAGCCGCGCCTCGTCGAGGAACATCGAGACAAAGTCGGGATCTTTTGCGAATTGTGCGTGCAGCCGCTTGATCGCGACAGTCCGCGAAAAACCCACCGGACCAAGCAAGCGACCAATGTGAATGGTCGCCATGCCCCCGGCGGCAATTTCGTCGTAAAGCGCGTAACGTCCAAAGACTTGAGCGTCGGACTGTGGAAGAGGCACCACTCCCACCAATCTTACACAAACGTCGGCGCACGCGAGAGGGGAAGCAATGCAAATTGCTAGCTGGAACGCTCAACAGTAAGCAAACCTACGCAGCGGCAGCCTAGAATGGGTGGAGCGAGGCTTGTGTGTGGAAAGCGGGGCGCGACGCGTTTCGACTCCTGCTCGCCCAGCGGCGAGTGATGCCTCACTCGGCGCTCTGGCGTATCCGCTCCGGGTCAACCTGAGCGCTCCAGTCCCAACCCGAACAGGTGGCTCCTGGCAACGTCATCGCGAGCCGCTGAGCGAACTGGGTCAGCGCATCGTCTACGGTTTCTCCGGAATATTGCATCGCGATCTCGGCCACCGAGTGGTGCTCAGAGACGGAGAAGAGCGACGCCACGATGTCGAGCACGTTGGTGTCGACGTGCTGCCCGGCGTGCCCACGGTGTCCGGGAGCCGGCGGCGGACTGTTGCGGCCGCCACCGCCCGGACCGCCACCGCCGCCCATGCCGCCTCCACCAGAGCCCGTGTCGCCGACGACTGAGACCTTCTCGGGCGTGGGAGGCCTCCCCGCCACGGTCACCGTGAGAACGAGATCTCCTTTGGCGGCGGGCGCAAGCTGAGCCAAGAGCTCGTCGGTCGGGCCGTTCGCTCTCGTGTAATCGTCGATTGCGGCGACCAGCGTTCCCCCCGACGCCGCGGTCGCCAAGCTATATCCGACGGGGCACTCGGTGGCGCGCAACCATGGAGTGAGCCGCGTGGCGATGGCCGCCCACGCCTCGGAGCTCATCTGGCCATCCTTGTAGACTCCGAGAACGGACACCGAATGGTGCGCCGCGCTGAAACCGGGAGCGAGCTTGGTGTCGAACTCGGCGCCTCCAGCGCAGCCGGTGAGCAGCGACGCAGTCGCCCCCATCGCAACCAAGGGGATGATCATCGCAACCAAGGGGATGATCAAGGCGGCGGAACCCGGAAGGTGAGGTCTAATCACGGCGCGGAGAGTGTTTCACAGTGATGCGTACGTCCAGTAAAGAACCGTGGGCATGTTGTCGGGCCATGGGCGCGCCCCCTAGGAAGCTCGACAATTGCGGCCGGCAGCAAGGCGGCCGTCGGTCCCATGTTTCAAGACAAATACGCCTGAAGAGGCCAGTGTCGGCGCGCGTCGGCGACCGTCCGATACGCTTGACTGGGCGTATGCTTACTTTCGAGCATCTGGGTCGGGAATTGTCTATCCTGACTATTCGGCGATGAGCATCTTCTCGAAGCTCTTCCCGGGCGGGGTCAAAGGCGAGGGCGATACCTTGCCGACTGCCGAACCCTCGACCGATCCCCTCGCGGAGGGCTCAACGATGAAGCGGCCGCCAAACGACGCGAAGCTCGTTAGCGCTTTGAGGCCAGATCCAGACGCGCAGAAGACGGCGTCGACGCCGCGCGGCTCGGGCATGCGCGCACAAGCGATGGTTCAAGCGCGGCCAGCGGGGCCGCCGCGTACGACGCATCCCGATCCTACCGCTCCTTTACATGCTGCCCGCCCGCAGGTCGTCCCCTCGAGCGGCAGGCCCGCGCCGATTGCTGCACCTGTCCGCGGGCGCTCGTCGCCCCCCCGCGCCCTGCGGGAGGAGCCGGTCGCGACGGTGGCGCAAGCGTCGTCCAGCCATGCGGGATCCCCGGGTTCTTACGTGGCGGTGTCCGCATCGAGGCTCCAGGGGCCGGCTTCCTCTCCCGCGCCCGCGCCCAAGGCCGCTGACGCCCCCGTTGTGGGTGCTACGCACCGATCGCGTCCGGAGATACCCGCCGTCAGCATTGGTGCGTCTGGCCCGTCGCAGGCATTGCCGCCGCCCGGGTCGTCCCCGCACAGCGAAGGACGAATTATGGCGGCCGCGGCCCAGCCACCAGTTCTTGCCGAGTCAGCGAAGGTCATGTCGCGGCCGCCGCCGGTGGAGGTCGAACGCTCCAACGGTGGATCGATCGCCGACACGTTTGAAAGGCTGCTGAGCTCGGAGCTCGAAGCGGGGTTCGCCTCGATGCAGCAGCCGGCAGGGGCGGCCATCGCGCGTGGCGGGGCCGGGGCAGACCTCGGCGAGGTGCGGTCGCTTTTTGCGCAGCTCGCAGCCAATCATGTCCGTTCCGTCCGCGACTTCGTCATCGATCTCCGTTGGAGTGACGCCACGGTCGAATGGGTCTCGATTTGCTCGCCGGCGCTTCAATCCCTGCGGCGCGCCGCCGAGAAGTTGGAGCTTGGCGATCTTTGCCGTGCGCTCGACAAGTTCTCCGAGGGCCTGTTGGCCGCGCAGAGCGATCCGGGGCACGCGATCGGTGGCGAGCGTCGTGCTGCGATTCTCGCGTGCTACGACGAGCTGAGTCGTCTGATGCCGCAGGCCTTCGCCCTCGACATGGACCAGACGCAACGCGAAACCGTCATCCTGCAGTCTCTACTTTTGCAGGTTCCCGATGTGAAGAAGGTGACGCTCGACAAGATGTACGCGGCCGGGCTTTCGACGCTCGAAGCGATGCTTTTGGCGACGCCCGAAGACATCGCGGCCACGACGGGCGTTGCCGAGCTGACCGCGCAACGCATCGTCGAGCGCTTCCGCGCCTACCGCGCGCATGTGAAGGCGACGGCTCCCGACGCCGCGCGCACGCGAGAGCGACAGCACATCGCCGATCTCACGTCGAGGCTCAAGCGTGAGCACGACGCGTACGAGCGCAGCTCTCAGGCGTGGTCGCGTGAAGCTGCCGAGCAGAAGAAAGAGCTACGCAAGGTGCGCGCGCAGACGCTGCTGGACATCCAAGTCGAGCTCGCGAGACTGGGCGAGGTCGACCGGCTAAACCAGATCGAGCGCCTTCCGTTCGAGGCCAAGCTCACCGAGCTCGAATCGTTCCTCGAAGACGCGCGAGACAAATACATGGTCCAGCCCTAGTCGGGCGGCAAGGAGAGACAGGCGCAAATGCCCGAGCTTACGGCAGACCTCGTTCTGAAAAAGATAAAGATTGGCGAGAAGGTCGACAGGGCGGACCTTCGCGGACTCGTTCTCACCCGCGCCGTGCTCGAGGGAGCCAGCTTTCGTCGGTGCGATCTCGACGGAGCGAACCTCGAAGGCGCGCGCCTCTCGAAGGCGCTCTTCAAAAACGCCAGTCTTCGCGAAGCGTTCCTCGCGGGGGCGGACCTTCGTGAGGCCAACCTGGAGAGCGCTGACCTGGAGGGCGCGAATCTGCTCGGGGCGAAGCTTGTCGGAGCCAATCTCAACAGGGCGAATCTCGAAGGAGCGAACTTGCAAGGGGCAGACCTCTCGGGCGCTCGCCTCACCCACGCGCAGCTCGAATCGGCCACGCTTGGCGGGGCGCGCCTCGTTCGAGCCGAGCTCGCGCACGCGGATCTCAGCGAAACAGATCTGTCGACGGCGAAGCTCGACGAGGCGGATCTCACGAGCACGGATCTCTCGGGCGCCAACTTGGAAGAGGCCAGTCTGGCTCGAGCCCAACTTCGCGATGCCGTGCTGCGTGGCGCAACGCTCATTCGCGCGGATCTCTCCGGAGCCGACCTTCGGCGAGCCAACTTGACGGGGGCGCGGCTCGAGGGCGCCCTGTTCACGGGGGCACGCGTGCGGAGCCTCGTAGGGACTGGGGCGCCAGTCGTTGGCATCCGAGCCGAGTGGGTCGACGATAGCGAAGACGCCAGTCGAGCCGTGCGCGTGACCGGCCCTCAAATCGCTGCCCTGCTGTCGGGGATGACGCCGTCTTCGCCGTCTCACAAGCGCTACTTCGGCCGCGGGGACGTGCTTCGCAACGCCCACCTTGAGTTCGACACCGGCGCGGCGGTCGAAATCGAGAGCCTCTTCGAGCACTGCACGATTGCTCTTGGGGAAGGCACTGAGCTCGTCGTCGGCAGGGGCGGTGTGCTCTCCGGGTGTCAGATTCAAGGCGCTGGAAGGGTTACGATTCACGGCAAATTCGTGGAGCGGGAGGGTCCGGGCATCGTCGGCGCGACGCAGCTCGTCGTAAGCTCCGAGGGCTTCCTCGTCGGCGCCATCGAGCAGGCTCAGGACTTGACGCGTTTCGCGTTCGAGCCGGGCTGCTACTTGCGCGTTCAGATTCTCCAAGCGAAAAAAGAACGGACTACGAAAAGCGGGAGGCAGTCATGAGCGAACCGATGCATGGGATGCAAGGGCGAAGGACGCTCGTCGAAGAAGGGACGAGCTTCAAAGGGTCGCTCTCGTCGACGTGTCCCGTCGAAGTGAAAGGACGCGTCGAGGGCGACGTGACCGCGCCGGCTCTTTCGGTGAGCGCGAGCGGATCAGTGCACGGCAAGGTCAAGGTAGGCGAGATGCAATCGCACGGGGAGCTGGCGGGAGAGTTCGACGCCGATGTCGTCCAGCTCTCTGGATCGGTCAAAGACCGGACGATCATTCGGGCGAAGTCTCTCGAAGTGAAGCTTTCGCCAGCGGAAGGCAAGATGCAGGTCGTTTTCGGCGAGTGTCAACTCGAAGTGGGCAGCGAGGCGGCTCGTAGCGAGCTGGCCGCGCGAAGCGCGGAGGCCCTCGTCCGATCGAACGAAAAGGCAGCGAAGGGCTCGAGCGTGCCCCCGGAGCAAGTCGCGAAGGCTCCAAGCACGGCTCCCGAGCCCCCGAAGGCCAGCGTCAGGCCCCCGACCGACGCCAACGGCGCGTAGGTTTTCTCAAGCCGCCCGCGCGCAGGGCGCCGTGTCGATCCATCGGGCGAGCGCGTCGAGCGCCCGAGCCGCGAGCGCTTCGGTGCGATCGTGTTTTTTCAGGCGACGGTTTTCGAGTGGTGGCAACCACGCCCACGTCACGTTCGACGGCTGGTAGCCTTCGACCAGGCGCGTGAGGTGTGTGATGACTCCACCGAGAGCCGTCTCCGGAGGGGGCGGCACCGGAGTCAGCCCTCGCAGGGTCTGCGACAACAAGACGGCGCAGACGAAGCCGCACGCACAACTTTCTACGTAACCCTCGACGCCGGTGATCTGACCCGCGAGAAACACGTTCGGCAGAGAGCGAAGCTGCATGCTGGCATCGAGAGAGCGAGGAGCATCGACGAATGTATTTCGGTGGACGCTGCCGAACCGCAAGAACTCGGCCGCCTCCAGCCCAGGGATTGTGCGAAGAACGCGCGATTGTTCGGGCCACGTCATCCGCGTCTGAAAGCCGACCATGTTGTACGCACTGGCTGCGAAGTCTTCCGGCCGCAGCTGAACGACCGCGAAGGGTCGGGCGCCGGTACGAGGATCCATCAAACCAACCGGTTTCATCGGACCGAAGGCGAGCGTCAGCTCGCCACGGGCCGCCATGACCTCTACCGGCAGGCATCCCTCGAAGTAGCGAACATCTTCGAAGCTTCGCGGCTCCACTTTCGCCGACTCGCGAAGCTGCTGAACGAACGCGTGATACTGGTCGGCATCCATCGGACAGTTGACGTAGGCCTCGTCCCCGCCAGTTTCGCTTCCCTTGCCGTAACGCGACTGTTTGAACACGCGGTCCCAGTTGATGGAGTCCGCGCTCAGAATCGGTGCGATGGCGTCGTAGTATGCCAAGTGGGTGCGTCCGACTGCGCGCGCAATGTCGGCCGCCAGCGCATCGCCCGTGAGCGGCCCGGTGGCCAGAATGACCGGTGTACACGCGGTTGCGGCCGGAATCGATTCGACCACTCGCGCTTCGACAGAAATGCGCGGATGGCTCCGGACGCGCCGCGTGACCAAAGCCGAGAAGGAGTCTCGGTCGACGGCGAGCGCGCCGCCCGCCGGTACCCGGGTTTCGTCCGCGCAGGCGATGATGAGCGAGCCGGCTCGACGGAGCTCTTCTTTGAGCAACCCCACCGCGTTGGTGAGCGCTGCCCCACGCATGGAGTTCGAGCACACCAGCTCGCAGAACTGATCGGTGAACTGGGCCGGCGTTCGCGAGATGGGCTTTTGCTCGACGAGCAGCACTTCGAAGCCCCGCTCCGCGAGCTGCCAGGCCGTTTCGCATCCGGCAAGCCCGGCACCAACTACGACAATCGGGTCGGTCATCTCGGGCCGGCGACGGTTTTTCGGAGATCCACCAGCGATGCGTGGGGCAGGAAACCTTTCGGCATTGCGGCGATCGCGGCGTCCGCGTCGGCGAGACGATCGTCCAAAAGAAAGCCGAACGCAAGCAGCTGCAGCGCCTCAGCCCGCACACTGTCCGTGCGGCCTTGTAGGGCAACTGGCCGCGCGAGCGATAGTAAGCGTCCGGCGTCCTTGGCCTCGAGGGCTGCATAAGCTTGCTCCAAGGTCGCCCGGAGCGGCGCGTCGTGCTCCGCGGCGGACAGCGCTCGGAGGGCCTGCCAGTTCATCGAGACAAACGAGGCAGCCAGGATCGCGGGCCAGTAGGCCCGCGTCATCAGGGCCGCGACAGCGCAGACGCCGGCCAGGGCGATCGAAATGAGGTGAGCGGGCCTCTCGCTCCGGCCAGGACGCATGGCCCCTAGAACCTGGGCCATCACGTTTCCTCCGTCGAGGGGCAGGATGGGAAGGAGGTTGAGGACACCCCATGCAAAGTTGACGTAAATGAGCTCTCCAGCGAGTACGGAGCCCAGTTCGGAAGACGCGCTGACGGGTTCGGCGTGCGAGCCACCGCGGCCGAGGAAGGTCGCGGCGACCACCAGCGCGCCCAGGCCGAATCCTGCCACAGGCCCGGCGAGAGAAATCGCGATGCGCTTGCCGGGGGAGAGTCTGCGCGAACCAGCCCACGAGGTCGTTCCGCCGGTCCCGTGAAGCGCGATACTGGGCTGGAGACCGAACGCCTGCCCCATTACCGCATGGCCGAGCTCGTGCACAATCACCGAAGCCAGGACGACGACGACCCAGCCGACGATCTTGATCGGATTCGACAGCCACATCCCGAACAGGGCCGCCATGATGAAGAATGAGGGCAGAATGCGAACGGGAATTTTGCCGATCCTGAATGTGATCCCGACCATCGACGCGCAAGCCCGCTGCCCCCAAGGCTACCGCGGTTTCCGGACGCGATCTCGCCGGACGTGGTAGGAAGGCGCTCGTCCGGTGCACCCCGATCTCGACCGCCTTCTCGCCTTTGTTTGCCGCGAGCTCGGCGCACGAGAAGCCGTAGTCGTGGAGAAAGGCGCCGAGCCAGCTCCCGTGGATGACCCGCGTGAGATCGCGTGTCTGCACCCGGACGGGCGGACAGTCGTCGCCCGTTTCGATGTTGCGCCCACCGACCGTGAGGCCAAGCTTCGCCGGTTGGAGATGCTCGTCGGCACGTTCAGCTCGGCGATCGGCGATTCGGCGCCAGGGCCGTTCACTCGTCCGGCTGCGGCTGAGGCGCTGCACCAAGAGCTCGAGGAGCTCGGAACGCGCGCCGCGGCGCTCAACGCGATCGTGATCGACGCAAACTCGCCCGTGGTCTGGGGGGCCGCCAGGCCCGCGGGACTGGCGACCGACTGGTCAACCGGTGCGGGCACCGAGAGCTCGGTCTTCGCAGGTCCGGGCAACGATCCCTCGCTCATCGAACTCTCGCGTGCCGCGGTCGATGCGCTTCGCGGAGACCGCGATATCTCTTCGAACCGCAAGGGCCGGCACGTGCGGCACATCGAACGAGCCGGCGACGTGCCTTTCGTGGCGCACTCGTTTGCGGGAATCTACTGGCTGATTCTGGTCTTCGACGCCCCGTTCGACGAGCTTCGCGCCGAGCGTGCCATGCTCGAGTCGTTGCCGCGCGTCGAGCGCCTGGTCATGGCGCTTCCGCCGATGGACCCGTCGCCTCAGGCCGGGGCGCGGGCCATGGCACGCAAGCGGCGCTGAGCTCAGAGCGTAAAAGAGACCTTCGCGGGCCAACTGCCTGGGGAAGGAAGCCCTCGCAGCTTCGCGAGCACGGCGGTCACGCAGTCGGCTTTGGCGTCATCGCTCTTGCTGCCCGTGGCCACTCCCGCTGCGAGGACGCGCCCTCCGGGACCGACGTACATCGTGGCGCGAAGGCTCGCGCTGCTGCCCGTGCACGCCTGCAACGCGCCCGCATTCTTCGCGAGCACAGCGGTCACCTTGTCCGAGCTCCAGTCGCTCGGAGGTCGAGTCGTTTGCAGCGGCAAGTCCATCGAATACCGCGCCTCGGCTTCGCCGCCGTCGGGCTTGGGCCAGCGCGCCCCGAGCGCTGCGGCAATCAAACACTTCTCGGTCTCACGATCTCCGAGCTCGCTGTCTTCGAGGTAGACCCACCTGGCGGCGCCGTCGCCGGCGATGCGTACGAAGAATTTCACGCGACCCGCGAGTACCTCGACCCGTTCGAGCCCTGCCTGCTGACACTTCGCGAAGCGATCCTCGAGCTCGTGGAAGACGCGTGTGACGGCTTCCGGATCGACGCTACCGAGCTCGCTCTGAACCTGCAGAGCGGGCCTTTCGGTCGTAGAAGCGGGCGCCTCCGGAACGCGAGGCGGCGGCTCGCTCGCGCCGCAGGCCATCAGAGTTGCGCTGCATATCAAACACGCTGCTCTTTGCATGAACCTCACCGAAGAAGATTGGCCGCGATGACGATGCGCTGAATCTCACTCGTTCCTTCGTAGATCTCGGTAATGCGCGCATCGCGGTAGTGGCGCTCCACCGGGAACTCGGTCGAATAGCCGTATCCCCCGTGAATTTGAATGGCCTTGTGCGTGACGCGCGTGGCCATCTCGCTGGCGTAGAGCTTTGCGATCGAGCTCTCCATCGTGTGACGAACCCCGCGATCTTTGAGCGTGGCGGCGCGCCACGCAAGCAGGCGCGCGGCGTCGACCTGCGTCGCCATGTCCGCCAGCATGAACTGAATGGCTTGGTGCTCGGCGATGGGCACGCCGAAGCTCTTTCGCTCCTTGGCGTAGGCGACGCTGCGTTCGAGAGCCGCGCGCGCGATGCCGATGGCCTGGCAGGCGATACCGATGCGCCCGCCATCGAGCGAGGCCATGGCGACCTTGAAGCCTTCGCCGACGGGGCCGACGACGTTTGCGTCGGGGACCTCGCACTTGTCGAAGAACACCGTGCACGAGTGAGCCGCGTGAATTCCGAGCTTGTGGTCGTAGGGATTTTGCGTGAAGCCGGGCGTTCCGCGTTCGACCAAGAACGCCGTGTGCCTGACGCGCTCCGCGCGCTCGGTGACGGCAAAAACGAGGATCCAGTCCGCGTACGGGCCGTTGGTGATCCAGTTTTTCGCCCCATCGAGGACCCAGCCCGAGCCGGTTTTCGTGGCCGTCGTGATCATCGTCTGAGCGTCTGAACCGCTCATGGGCTCGGTGAGGCCGAAGCAACCGAGCTTGTCTCCTCGCGCGGCGGGGGCCAAAACCTCGCGCCGTTGCCGGTCGGTCCCAAACTTGTAGATCGGGTCGCAGAAGAGAGAATTGTTGACGCTCATGATGACCCCGCAGCTTGCGCAGGCCGCGCTCACTTCCTCGATGGCGAGCGCATAGCTGAGAGCGTCCATTCCGGCTCCGCCGTGCTCGGTTGGTATCGCGACGCCCATGAGGCCCAGGGCGGCCATCTGGGTGAGGATCGATCCTGGCCACAGCTCCAATTTGTCGAGCTCGGCCGCCCGCGGCGCGATCTCACGGGCCGCGAAATCGCGCGTGGTGTCGCGCATCAGGCGCTGCTCTTCCGAGAGCTCGAACTCCATGGGGGTCGCTATGCTAGCGTGCCGGTCGCTCTGTGGCGTCGGAAACGTCTACGCTTCGGGCGACTTTCACGAGAGGACCTTTCATGCCCAAGCTCAGCGTGGTCGTCGCCAGCACGCGTCCCAATCGTGTCGGCCTATCGGTCGCGCAATGGTTTGCCGCGCAGGCGAAGGCTCACGAAGGTTTCGACGTCGGCCTCGTGGACCTGAAAGAGATGAATCTGCCTCTATTCGACGAGCCGAAGCACCCGCGTCTGCGCGACTACCAGCACGAGCACACGCGGCGATGGAGCGCGGTAGTGGATGCCTCCGATGCCTTTGTGCTGGTCACTCCCGAGTACAACTTCGGCGCGTCTCCAGCGTTGCTCAACGCAGTCGACTACCTCTTTCACGAATGGGCCTACAAGCCCGCGGGCTTCGTGAGCTACGGCGGGGCATCAGGCGGCATGCGCGCGGTGCAGATGACCAAGCTTTTGCTCACGTCGCTCAAGATCGTGCCTCTCCCCGAAGCCGTGTCGATCACTTTCGTTCAGCAGCTCATGGATCCGGGCGGTGTTTTTCGAGGGTCGGAGCCTCTGGAGAAATCCGCGACGACGATGCTGGGCGAGCTCGTTCGCTGGTCAGGTGCCTTGAAAGCTCTGCGCGCGCCATCGTCCCCATCAGCGAGCTAGCTCGACGATTCCGTGGACGTCGCCGGCCTGCCGCCTGAGCCGCGGTTTCGGGCGGACCGCGACTGCGATGTGCGCGCTCGCCAGCATCGGCACGTCGAACGCGTTGTCACCGAACGCCGCATAGAGCGGTCGTCCGGGCCCGACCCGCTCCCGAAGACGCGTCACTTTTCCCATGCCGTATGGGATCGGTCGCTGCACGTCGGGTTGCATGACCTCGCTCTCATAAGTCGCCCGCGCTGCGACGATGTGCTCCGCGTCGAAGCCGAGTCGAGAACCTGCCTCGAGCACGACGGCAAACGGCGATGCGCTGACGAGAACGACGTCCACGCCTGCGGCGCGAGCGCTTGCGACCACGGCCAGGAGCTCTGGGTGAAGGCGCGATGTCAACGCGCCGGCCTCCACGACCTCGTGGGCAAAGGTGCTTACCTCGTGATGCGTCCAACCCGCGAAGCACCAAGTCATCAGCTCGCACAGGCGCTCCTCGGGGAACCGGCCCCCTACGTAAGCATCGTAAATCCTCCGCGCGACGTCCGGACCCTTGCCTGCATCAGACAGGCCGTGAGCGCGTGCGTCACGGACAAGGCCTTCGAAGGCGGGTGGGTCGACGCGCCCGTGATCCAGGAAGGCGTGGAACATGTCTTCGCCGACGTCGCCCGTCCAGAGTGTTCCATCGCCGTCGGTGGCCACCACGCCGCCGGGCTCCTGGCGCGCCAGCTCCTCGATGCGGGCCCACACCGTGTCAGGAGTCTGGAGCTGCACCCGCGCAGCATAACGCCGAGCAGGCTACTGCGAAGCGGGCCGGAAGGAGAAAAGCGCCGCGCGTCTCTCACGTCCTGGCGGTCGCTTTCATTTTTCGGCGAGCTGCTAGGCTGCGGCGCTCGAAAGGACGGAGCTTGATGCGCAAAGTCGTTGTGGTTGCCTTCCTCGTAGGGATGTCGATGCCGTTTTCACTCGTGGCTCGCGAGGCTCACGCGCAAGCCACGCCCGCACCCATCGTCGACTCTCCCTCTCCGCCGACGGGCAGCGACACGACTCCGCTCCCCATCCCGAGCGAGCTTACTCAGGCTCATCCCGGCGGGATCACCTCCGCTCAAGTGGGCGATCGCGCTGCGGCGACCAGCTGGACCGCGAGGGCCAACGAAGAGACGCTGCGGGGAGCGGCGGCGCTCGTCGATCAGGCGTTGGCTTCCTTTCTCCCGCGTCTCTCGGGCACCGCCAAGTACACGCGGCTGAGCAACTTCACCCCTCCGTCGATATCGTTCTTGACGCCGGCCCAGGCAGCGGCCCTTCCGAACGACCTGAAAGGCCTCGCGCAAGGCTTCGCCTTCCCCCTCGTTCTCGATAACTACCTGCTCGAGGCTTCGATCAACATCCCGATCAGCGACTATCTCGTGCGCCTCGACCAGGCCTATACGGCCGCCACCGCTTCCGTAGATGCTGCGCGCTGGGACGTGGTAGGTGCCCGCGCGGCGTCGAGCGCAAACGGGCGAGTCGCGTACTACACGTGGCTTCGCGCGCGGGGAGGCGTCATCGTCGCCGTTCAGGCGCTCAACGATCAGAAGACGCACCTTCGCGATGCGCGCAATCAGTTCAACGTCGGCAACGCATCCAAGGCTGACGTGCTTCGGGCAGAGACGGCCGCGGCGTCCGCTGAGTACGCACTTGAGCAAGCCAAGAATCTCTCCGATTTGAGCGAGAAGCAGCTGCGAGTGGCGATCCACGTGCCCGACGGGACCGCGCTCGCCCCCGGTGAAGATCTCGACGCCCCTGTCGTGCCCGTGCAGGGCAACGTCCATGCCTTCACCGTCGAAGCGCTGGCTGCCCGCCCGGAGATCAAGAGCGCCGACGCCAACGCCGAATCGATTCGCAAGCAAGCGGACATCGCGCGCGCCGGGCGGTTTCCTAACCTGAGCGCGTTCGGCGACGCGATCTACGCCGACCCGAACCCCAGGTACTTTCCGCAGAGGACGGCAACGCAGGGCCCCATATGGTTTCCAACGTGGGACGTCGGCGCGCAGCTCACCTGGTCGCCCAACGACATCCTCATCAACGGCGCATCGGCGGCCGACATGGACTCGAAAGCAGCCAATATCGAGGCCAACAAGAACGTCGTACGCGACAGCATCGACGTCGAGGTCACCCAGACGCTTCAGGCGGTCCGCTTGGCCGACTTCGGCGTCGAGTCGAGCACGCGCGAGCTGGCGAGCGCCGACGAGGCGTATCGCGTGGCACGCGAGCTCTTCAACAACGGGCGGGGCACCTCGACGACGCTGACCGACGCCGAGACCGACCTCACTCGGGCCCGCCTCGACTTGCTCAACTCCAAGACCGACGCGCGGATAGCGCGCATTCGTTTGGACCACGCTCTGGGTCGCGACGCGAAAGCCCCGAGCCACTGACACGACGAGCCTAAACGCCCGTCGGGAGAGAGCTACGCGCTCGCTACTCTCCCTCTCGGTCGATGATGAGCTGATTGTTGCCCGAGTCGCCGAGAATTCGCGTGAAGACGCCATCTCCGTTGATGTCGCCAACGGCTTCGACCACATACCAGGGTGCCGTCAGCGCGGAGAGATTGACCGACGTGGCCATGGCGTTGGTCGCCGGGGTCACGCTCGCGCCGGGCACGCCCGAAGTGGCGGCGACGACCGCATATCCGAAGGCGACCATCCCCTTGGGCTCCACCGCCAGCGCGCTCCAGCTGGCGGCGCACGTGGCGCATGCGCCGCCCCAGGTGCTTCGGAAAGCTCCAGGGGTCGTCGCTGGATACATGTACCCGAGGTCGAGCGTGCTCGAGACATTGAGATAGGCGCCGGCTTCGGATTTGAAAGTCTCTTCGGCGGCCCGAATGTTTTGCACCATGTCCGTCGCCTCGGCCATATAGGAGGTGCGGACCCAGCGCTTGTAAGCGACAATCGCGAGCAGCGCGAGGACGCCAACGACGGCGACCACCGTCATCACTTCGACGAGAGTGAAGCCACGCGAGCGCAGCGGAAGGCGCATTTCAAGTGAATCGTAGCTGACGGGCCGGAAGCGCACCAGGCGCGGAGGGGCCGACCCTATGTGGTAGCGTGCGTGCCTGCATGCGCTTTGGCCGCACGGGCCGCCTCTATTGGAGCGCTACAGTCCATCGCCGCATTGCCGGCATTGCCGGCATCGCGATGGCCACCACTCTTTTGGGGTGCGCGCGCTGCGGCGCGCCAAGGGCAGACGCCCGCGCCGACTTTGGCGACACATCGGCATCTTCTCCTGCCGATGCGCGGCCCTACCTCAATCTGGCGCGGGCCATCGTGGAGCACCGAGGCCGCGCTGCAGCCCCCGAGCCGCCACCGGCCGCCGCAGGACGCGTATTCCTTGTGCTCTGGAATGCGCCCTCAGCCCCTGTCGTGGCCACGGCGAAGGGAGCGAGTCTCGCGGACGCAGTGGCCGCTGCGGCTGAAGCCGTGGCTGGACGGGCCGTGGCGGGGGCCAAGGGGCGCATCGAGATCGATGTGGCCCGAGCCCCCGAAGCGGCGTCCCTCGAAAGCGAGCCCGCCGCGCTGAGTGCGGTCGGGCTCTACGGCTACCTCTCGGTGGGCGAGGACGGGAAGGAGGGGTTTGTGCTTCCCGGAGAGGTCGTCGAGCGCTCTCTCTTTCACCGCAGCAATGGCGTGGCCACGATCGACGGCGAGAAGCTCTTGCAACTTCTCGCCGAGCGATCAACGGCGAGCCTGGCCGATTTGAAGCTCTCGCGCGTCTACCGATTTCAGGCGAGCGCTTACATCGAATCGTCGGACCGGGAGCACGTGCTCGACGTCGAGCGCGGAATGGTCCAGCGGAAAGGCGGCGTGCGGCCCGAGCTTCTCCTGGCCAGTGTGGCTCGTGGCGCGGACTACCTCGTGCGCACGATGAGCACCGAGGGGCGCTACGTCTACGTTTATCACCCGGTGGAGGACCGCGACGACACGGCCTACGGCTGGCTGCGCCACGCAGGCACGACCTATGCGCTGCTCGAGGCCTACGAAGAGCTCGGCACGCCTTCGTACCTCGCGAAGGCCGAGCAGGCTCTCACGCTCCTCGAGCGAAGACTCCGTGATGACCCGAGCAGCCTAGGCAAATATCTCATCGACTCCACCGACGAGGAGCAGCAGAAGACGGGCGGCGCGGGCCTCGCCCTCTTGGCGCTCGCGAAGCACGCTGCCATCACCGGGAACACCAAAGAGCTCGAGACCATGCGCGCTCTCGGGCGATTCATCTTGGCCCAGCAATACGCAGACGGCCACTTTCGCTCGAATGCCGATCTCGAATCCGCTCGCGACAAGAAGCTCAAGACCGAGCCAATCTACTATCCAGGCGAGGCGGCTTTGGCCCTTCTCCGGCTCGCCGCCGTCGACCCGCGACCGGCCTACACCGATGCTGCTCGGCGGGCGGCCGACTGGGTTATCTCCGTGCGCGACGCCCACGTGCCAGAGGACAGCCAAGAGCATGACCACTGGATGGCGTACGCGCTAAACGAGCTTTACCGCGTCACGTCCGATCCTCGCTATCTCGAGCATGCGTTCAAGATCGCCCACGCCATCATGAAAAAGCAGCACCGGGTCGACGACGCCCCCGCCCCCGACTGGGTCGGAAGCTTCTACGAGGGCGAGAGCACCCTGGCGGCCACGCGGCTCGAAGCGTACGACTCGGTCATCGCGCTTTCACGGTTTGCCGGCCAGGAGGACGCGCGAATGCTCGACGCGGCTCGTGACGTCGCGACGTTCGTCGCCGGTCAGCAGTTCGACGTTGAAGATGCCTATTGGTTGAAGAATCCGCTGAAAGCCGTCGGCGGCGTGCGCGAGAGCCTGTACGTGCAAGATGTGAGGATCGACTACGTCCAGCACTCGATGAGCGCATGGCTGCACCTCGCTCGTCTCTTGAGGGATCCCGCTTACGGAAGGGCGGTCGCGGCTCCGCAGGCGCCGCTTCACCTCGGCGCTCCCTGACGTCGCGCCTCTGCTAGCGTCGGAGCGCCATGCCGGAAGAAGGGATCGAAACGCAGGAGTTGAAAGAAAGGCTCGAAGAAGCGCAGGAGGAGGCGCGCGGGCTACCCTGGCTGACGTGGCTGTCGCTGTCGACTGCGATTCTCGCCGTCGTCGCTGCGATCTCATCGCTCGAGTCCGGGGCCTACGCCAATGATGCCATCGTTCAAAAGGACGACGCTATCCTGCATCAGTCCAAGGCCGACGACGGATGGGCGTATTACCAGGCGAAAGGGATCGAAAAGACCGTTTATGCCACCCAGGCGCGCCTGACCTCCGACCCAGCACTTGCCGCCGAATGGCGGGCTTCATCGGAGCGAGAAACGGAGGAGCGCGCGGAGATTCGCCGTCACGCAGAGGAGAACGAGCAGGCCGTCTCCGAGTGGAACGAGAGGTCCGAGCACAGCCTGCACTTGCACCACCAGTTCGCCAGGAGCGTGACCATCTTGCAGGTGGCCATTGCGCTCTCGGCGATCGCCGCGCTCGCGAGGCGAAAGTTCGCGTGGTGGATAAGCCTAGCGGTCGGCGGCGTGGGAGCCGTGTTCTTCGTCCTTGGGGTGCTAGCCAGATGAGCGCTCGCGCCCGCCGAGAGCTCGCGCTTACTTGTTCGGCTGCGGGGTTACGCGCAGATAGGGCTTCACGGCTTTGTAGCCCTTGGGAAACTTCTGCTTGATGACTTCGGGGTCCTGCAGCGACGGAACGATGATGACGTCGTCGCCATTTTTCCAGTTGGCGGGCGTGGCGACCGAATGACCATCGGTCAGCTGCAACGAATCGACGATCCGCAGAATCTCGTCGAAGTTGCGGCCGGTGCTCGCCGGGTAGGTAATCGTCAGACGGACCTTCTTGTTCGGATCGATGACGAACACCGAACGCACGGTGAGTGTGTCGTTCGCATTCGGATGAATCATCCCGTAGAGGGTGGACACCTTGCGATCCGGGTCGCCGAGAATGGGGTAGTTGACCTTGGCACCCTGGGTCTCTTCGATGTCGCCCGCCCACCTCTTGTGCGAGGCGACGTCGTCGACGCTGACGGCGATCACCTTTACGTTTCGCTTGTCGAACTCGGGCTTGAGCTTGGCCACGGTGCCGAGCTCGGTCGTGCATACAGGGGTAAAGTCTTTGGGGTGAGAGAAGAGGATCCCCCACGATTTGCCGAGCCACTCATGAAAGTGAATGGGACCTTCCGTGGACTCTTGCGTGAAGTCAGGTGCGATGTCGCCGAGCTGAATGGCCATCGTGGTGCTCCTCGTTAGGACGTCGGTACGCGAGATAGTATGTCCAATATGTAGGACGTCAAGCGCGGCGGTCGGAGGACGAGCTCGACGCATCGGGTGTCAGCGCGGGCGTGGTCGACGCTCTGAGGCGCGACCACTCCTCGAGCAAGCGAGCGCGGCATGCGTAGCCGGCAGCTATCGCCCCAACGAGGAGGAGCCCGACGACGATCCAGCGGCCAATGCGACGCTTGGGTTTGAAGAAGGTGCCCTCCCAGTCCTCGAGTGCGCCGGGTTCTTCCTCAAGTAGCGAGGAGCCCTCTGTTTTCTTCGTGACGAGGTCGATGGCGACGTTGGGCTCGGCCAAATCCGCCAAGGTCACGGCTCCTTGCTCTGCCACGACCATGCGACCGCCGTAGACGAGCGGGGCGACGAGGAGCGAGGTCGGCGGTAGCGTTCCGGCCCCTGGAACGCGTGGGCGCGAGGGAGGCGCATCCGGCACGAACGGAGGAGGCTCTGCCGGAGATAGCCTGTCGACGAGAGCATCGATGGCCTCAGACACGGCGTCGTCGACGTCGATGAGCTTTACCCCCATGCCCGCGGGTCCCTCCTCGCCCGCCAGCCATCGGGCCCAGGCGACTCTCCCCAGGGCGGACCACGGCCCGGGCTGGCCAATGACATGGATCTCGAGCGACAAGCGCTTGCCGACTGGCACAGGGCTGTCGGTCTGCAGAAAGATGCCGCCTCGGCCCAAGTTCGGGACGTCAGCGTGCTGTTGCTGCCCGGTGGCGCCTTCGAATGTCGCACGCACTCCAGGAAGAATGGCGCGGCGCGCCGTGCGGCGATCGTCGGGCATGGGCTCGGCGGAGAATAGATGCGTCAGGGTCCCCGGGACAATCGCTGGCCGATCCAAGCCTACTCGAGGGCGGGCGGTGAGCACGCCGCGCGGGGCCCCGCGTCGTCGACGTCGGTGTTGACCATCCTGCAGTTACCGAGGCCCAGGCTCGCACAATCGGTTCGAAACTGTGCGCCTCGCGCGCACCCCGCGAGCGCTCCCGCGTCGCAGCTATCCTGACAGGTGTCTCCGCCCGAGCAGGGGCTGGTCCAGTCGAAAGGAGGGCTGAGGTCGGCGTCGCTGCAAGAGTCGATTGTCCCGAGAAGCCGCGCACAATCGATCGTCTCGGTCTTGCCGGTCGGACACGATGTTGCCACGCCGTTCGCACACGAGACCGACAGTCCCGCGGGACACGCAGCGTCCGCCTCAGGCACACAGGCCACCCAAGCTGCGTCGGTGCGACTCGGGTAGCCGTTACACTGGCCGGCGCCCGTGGCCGTACAATCGATCCCCACCTCGCCGGCCGCGCCGCACCAGTAAATCCGCCCCGTCCCGCCGACGCAGCTTCCCGGTGCGCCGCCTTCGCCGCACGTGAGCCCCCCGCCGGGCCCAGGACCGCAGGCGGCGGGCGAGGTTTCCGCGCCGCAGGTCTCCCCCCAAAGGGCGCAGTTTTCGATCAGCGCTCCGCCGTCTGAGCAAGCTACTCGGACGGACCCCGTTCCTGCGCTCACACAGCCGGTCGAGCCTGTGGCACCCGCACAGAGCGTGGCGTCGCTGGGGAGAAGGCAACGCCGGACTTCGCCGCACGATCGGACGCTGGCCAGACACTGCCATAAGTCGTGTGTTTCGTGGATGACCTGATGGTTGGGGTTGAGGTTGCAGTCAAAAGCCAAGCGCGCCTCGATCATGCATGGACCGAACGCGTTTCGGCCGAGCGGCGATTCGCAAGCCCCGAGCCACGCGCACGCGTGCTCCGCGTCCTCCTCGGCCGTCTGAGACGGCAGGGTGCAGAAATCGAGCGGGCACGAGGCCGCATCGATCTCGCACTTGTCGAGCACGTCCGCGGTCGAGTGAAAGAGGTCGGTGCACGCGAATGCGCCGGCGAGCGCGCTCGCCGCGCCTAACGCGAAGACGACGGGACCTCGCATCTAGAAAGTCCCGGCCACGCCCAACGATCCGGGCCCCACCACGACGCGCGCGCGGTACCGAGCGGCGGCGTCGATTGACCGTCGGCTCCACAGAAAAGCGGCGAGCCCCGCCGTGCCGGCCGCACCACTCCAAGCACCGAAAGCGGTCCAATCCCAGATCCGCACGGTCTCTTTGAGAGAATCGCACGACGTCGTCGAGGCGCATTCGCGGACCGCGTCGCTGTGGGCGGCGCCGCCCGCAACGAAGGCACCGATCCCGAGACCCGCGAGAACTCCCGCACCGGCCGCGGCTGCGATCGCGGCGACTGGGGGCGGGGACGACGGAGTTGTCTGCTGGGTGCCCCCGTCGTCCGATGCGGATGCCGCGCGTCCAGGGGGCGGCAACGGAGCCAACGAGAGTCGAAAGACGGTGACATCGCCCTCGTGGACCTCGATCGTCACGCTGGAGCTTAGATGACCGGGGGCGGACGCTTCGACGTGATGCATCCCCGGGTTGACGGCGATCGCCTCGTCGAGACGGAGGGCATCGACGACTTCCCCGTCGAGCGTCACGATGGGATCGTGCAAAGTCGGCTCTGCGTGCAAGGTAAGATGGGGCACACGCGGCGTGAGCGAGGCGAGCTGAGCACCGACAAGCCGTAAGACGTCCTGCGCATCGGTGCTCGTCGCTTGCTCTTGCGCGGCGCGGAAGGTGGAGAGCGCCGTGGCCAGGCGCCCAAGGTGCTCCTCGCAAAGGGCCACGTGGTAGCTGACACCCGCGGTCAGCTTCACCTTCGACACGCGGTTCAGCTTGTCAAGAGCCTCCTGCCAGCGCCCAGCGTCCTCGTCTTGCTCCGCCTGAGAAAAGAGCTGTCGAGCGGCTCGGACGTCGTCTTCCGTGGGAGCCGCGTGGGCCGGCGGCGCAAGCACAAGCGTCGCAAATGCGACGGTCGCACACGCCAGGCGACTAGATAGGCGGAGGGAGGGAATGGCGGCTCCTCGGAAAGCGACGTGTAGCAAACGCGCGGGCCAGTGGGGAGAGCTAGAGTGCCCCCGATGTTTCCAGTGATGGCATCGACCGCGGGCGACGTCCGAAGAGCGTGCGATCGGGTTCGGCAGCGCGGCGACCGCGTGGCCTTCGTTCCGACCATGGGGGCGCTCCACGCCGGTCACTTGGCGCTCGTCGCCGAGGCCAAGAGGCGCGCCCCGTTCGTAGTGGTGTCGATCTTCGTCAATCCGGCGCAGTTTGGGCCCGGCGAAGACTTCGCGCGTTATCCGCGCTCCCTCGAGAGCGACCGCACGCAGCTCGCTGCATGGAGCGACACCTGCGTCTTCGTGCCCACGGTCGGCGAGATGTACCCTCCAGGCGAGCAGACGCGGGTGCGGGTGGGAGCGCTCGCCGAGCCACTTTGTGGCCGATTTCGCCCGGGCCATTTCGAAGGCGTGGCCACAGTGGTGGTCAAGCTCTTTTCCGCCGTGGGTCCGTGCGAAGCTATCTTCGGTCGCAAGGACTACCAGCAGCTGCTGGTCGTTCGCCGCGTGGTGGACGACCTGCTCCTGCCCGTGACGGTCGTCGATCGTCCCACCATGCGTGAGCCCGACGGTCTCGCCATGAGCTCGCGCAACGCCTACCTCTCGCCCGACGAGCGCGTGAGGGCGCTTAGCCTCGCGCGTGGGCTCGATGCCGCCGCCAGACACTTTGCCCAGGGGGAGCGAAGCGCACGCGAGCTCGAACGCGTCGCCCGCCAGCCGCTCGAGGCCGCGGGCGCGCGGATCGACTACGTCGAGCTGAGGGACGCGGACACCCTCGCGGACATACCCGCGGAGGTGGGCGATCGGGGGGTGCTGGCGGTCGCTTGTCGGGTGGGCGCGATCCGTCTCATCGACAACGTCGTCCTCGGCCAAGATCCGCCGCCGCTAGCCGCGGGCGGGTCGTGACCGCGACCCTGGGCGCCTTGTCGGGACTACCGTTAGCCAGGCCTTGCTGACTCCGTGCCATCTGCGGTATCCGGTCGCGAAATGCCCACAGCGCCAGGAAAGCTCGTCGTGCTCGAGGGAATCGACGGCGCCGGTACTACCACCCAGGTGGCACGGCTCGCCGATCGGTTGAGGGCCATGGGCGTTCCCGTGCGCGCCACGCACGAGCCCAGCGAGGGCCCCGTGGGGGTTCTCGCTCGCCAGGTGCTCGCCGGAGCCGTCGCCGGGGCAACCGGCCATCCGCCAGGGTGGGCTACGATGGCGCTGCTTTTCGCGGCAGACCGCATGGACCATCTCGAACGGGAGATCGAGCCCTATGTGGCTCAGGGTGTCGTCGTCGTCTCGGACCGTTACGTCGCGTCGAGCCTTGCCTACCAGAGCCTTTCGAGCGGGGTCGCGGCCGACGAGGTGATTGAGTGGATTCGGACGATCAATCGGCACGCCCGACGTCCCGACCTTACCGTCGTGCTGGATGTGCCGCCAGAAATGGCCGCTGACAGGCGAGCCGGGCGCGGCGAGGCGGCACAGCTTTATGACCAGGACGAGATGCAGCGAGCCCTGGCCACTTTTTATCGCGACCTCCCGCGTCATATGCCATCAGACCGGATCGCGAGCGTAGACGGAACGGGAACTGTGGGGGCCGTCGAGGAGCGTGTCTGGGCCGAGTATCGGCGCGCGTGTGGCTGACCGGTGGGAAGGTAGAAAACTTGCGCTGGCCGCCGTCCGGCGAGATAAGTGAAAACCGTGCGCGTGCGTCTGGCGTTAACCATCGTCATCTGCGCATCTGGCTGTGCGAGCACAGCGCCGCCGGCGGTCAGGGCATCGTCGCGCACGAGCGCTCCCGTTGCGTCCCCGCCCGCCGCGCCAGCGCCTGTGTCGTCGCCCGCGCCGGGCGATCCGCACCGGCTTGTGCGCGCCACCGTGAAGAGCGTCGTCTCGCAGGGGCTCGGTTCGTTTCTGCAACAAGTGGATCTGGACGACGAGCCCGCCCTCCTTGGCGGCAAGTTTCGAGGTTTTCGCATCGCGGCGCTCCGTGGATCGCGTTTCTGGAGCGGCGTGGATCTGAAGCCCGGGGATGTCGTGACGCGCGTCAATGGGTTTCCTATCGAACGACCGGAGCAAGCGCAGGCGGCGTTCGACTCGATCGCCGCCGCGAGCGAGCTACGCGTGGACTACGACCGCGACGGACTGCCGCGTGCGCTCGTCTACAAGATCGTCGATAGCCTTTAGCCGGGAAATCCCGATCGGGCGGCGTCGGTGGCCGCGCCGCTAGTACCCCTCGTCTTCCTCTTCCTCCTCGGGAGGCGGCGCCGCGATCCCGCTCTCGCGAAGCGCCGCGTCGACGTCCGTTCCGACGACGAAAGGCTCGATGAGCGGCTGATGCCTCGCTTGTGCCTCCGCGTCGCTGCTCGCAGCCAGGCCGCCCAAGATGCCGCGCTCGCGGCTGTGCTTGTGCGGTCCACTGTCGTCCACCCAGAAGTAGCTGCGGGGCCGAATATCCACGTGCACGAATTGACTTCGGGGGTAAACGCCAACCCCGACGAAACCCATTTCACGCACGAACCGGGCGACTTCCTCGTCGGCCGTTCCAGGCACGATGAGATCCATCGCGCGGCCTCGCCCATGATTCGAGTGCGAGCCGGGTTTGGGGGGCCTATAGCCGGAGACGACGCGAATCTCGGACACGACGAAATGCGTTTGAATGCGATAAACCAGCGCGAGCGTGCGCGGATCAATCGGGTGCTCGTCCCCGCCCATCGCGCGTAGAAAGTGCGCAGCGCGGTCCAGGTCGACGGAGGCAAAGCTGCCTTCCGCGTTCGCACCGATCGTCAGGGAGTCTCCGCGGTTCATCGATCGCAGGCTCAGCATGGGCCGACCTTGTGCATCGCGCGGCGCCGGCGCCTCAGAGGTCGCGTGGGAGCCAACCAGTGCCTGCTTTCCAGCCAGATAGGCGATGGCCCGTGGGCTCATCGGGCGCACCTCTGGCGGCGGGCCGGCCATCAACTGGGTGCGTCCGGGCGACTGGCCCGATGCGTTGACGGTCAGGGCGAGCCCGACACCTGCGCAGATCGTCTGAGCCAAGCGCGTCGCGGACATCACTCCCGGTGCGCGTTAGCGGCGGACGTAGCTCTGCGAACGTCCGAAATCGAAACGAAGCTCGCCGCCCTCGAGCCCTTGCGAAACGAGAGCCCCGCTGCGCACACGGTGAACGACCAGCGTCCCGGAGTCGCCCAAGAGCGCGGTTTGGATCGACGCGCGGACGAGCGGGTCGCCGGCGGCGGCTTCCCCCGCCAGCACGCAGCGCTGGGCGCCGGGCTGAAGGTCGACGTAAACGACGTCGCTATCCGCACCCGGTGGCCACGAAAAGCTTAGAGACGGGCCGCTCACCACCAGCGTGCCGCCGACCGTGGCTCCGTCCGTCAGCACATTGCTCGGATCGGCCGGTGCCGACGCCAACACTTCGAACGGCGGGAGGTCCGACCCGCCAGCGACGCGAACCGTATAGCGGCTGTCGGCCGGCAGCAGACCGGGGTCGGCCGTTCGCGCGTAGACGACTCCGCTCACCACGTCCGTCACGTCAGGAAGCAGTCGTGACGCCAAGTGCGTTTCTCGTCCGTCGGCGTTGAGTGAGACCGAGCCAACGTCGAGCAGCTCGACGACTGGCGCCGGCTCGCCGACCAGGCTGGTGCCCGACAGCGCTGCAAGAGACACGCAGTGGCCACTGGCCGGTAGGACGAGGGCCGCGCCAATGGCCCGAAAGGCCTCCTCGGTCGACGCGGGCGCCGCGACGCGTACGAAACGGGCGCTCGCCTCGGCACGCGACGCGCCCGCCGAGTCGACCATTCGCTCGACCACCACGATGGCGCTGGTGGTCAGCCGCGGCTCGGCGTCCCCGCTCGTAGCCGACACGGTCGCCGAGCACCCGACACCGGGCAACGTGAGCGCGATGGCCAAGGAACGTCGAAAGAGCACGATAGCCAGAGGTTAGTCGGCCGTGCCGAGCGAGGCAAGGAGGCGAAGGACGCCTAGCGCGCTACGTTCGTGTGTCGTGATCGCGGCGAAGAGCCCTTGCGATGTCCTCGTGCTGGCGGCCTTCGATCCGGAGCTGTCCCCTCTGAAAGGCACCCTTGGCCCTGGGCTGGCGGGCTTGGTGGGGGCAACGGCCGTCGAAGCCCGCGCCGTCGGCATCGGCCTTGTGGCCGCAGCCATCGGAGCGGCTCGGTTGCTTCGTGTGCCTCTGCCGCGCGCGGTCGTTCTCATCGGCACCTGCGGCGCCTATGCGCGGCTCGACCGGTCACCGCCGGCCCTAGGCCAAGCTGTTGTGGCCGAAGGCGTGAGGCTCGTCGACGTCGGTGTGCTGTCGGGAGCCGTCGAGCTCCCGGCCGTAATCCCCATTGCCTGCCGGCCAGACGAGAGTCTGCGCGTAGCGTTCGTCCAGCAGGGCCTCCCGGCCGTCGAGATCGGAACTACCCTCGGCGTCACAGTCAGTGACCCGCTCGCGGCCGAGATGGCTCGCGGCGGGGTCGAGGTCGAGCATCTCGAGGCCTTCTCGGTGGCATCGGCATGCCAGGTGGCGGGCGTTGCCTTTGCGGCGGTGCTCGGTGTCTCCAATATAGTGGGCTCCGCCGGGCGCGAGCAGTGGCGGGCCAACCATCGTGCCGCGTCCGCTGCCGCGGCAGCCGAGGTGATCCGTTGGCTTGAGGGCGGCGCGCGCGGGCTCGGACCGGTGGTGGATTGAGGGCGAACTGGTGGGTCTTTTGGGCGGTGCTGTCGGGGTGCTCACGAGGCGAGTCCCTTCAGCCGGTCGATGGTTCGGCAGATCTTCAAGTGCCTGCCGCGCAGGCCTTCGAAGCGAGCGCGGCTGCGACCACTTCCGCTCCGTCGGTGCTCGCATCCTCCCTGCCGAGGTCGTCCACCAAGGTCGCCCCGCCCGAAGCGGGTGCTTCCGTTTGCCGCTCGCTCGGCGGTCCGGTCCAGGTTTCCCGCCGCGGAGCCTCGACTCTCGCCGTACGGGGTGACGAAGTCGTTGCCGTCCTGAACGAGGATGGCCACCCGGCCCTCGCCAGGTTTCGCGTCGCCCCTTTGGCCCCCGGACCGCTGATATGGGTGCCGCCCCCAAACGCGCCAACCCGAGCCCAGAGCGTGCCCTGCGCCGTGACGGGGGACCTTGCATTCTGTCCCGATCGTACGGGCATTGTCCGCAGGTCGACGCTCGCGGGTGCCGATTCCCAATGGACCGCCAGCGCTGTCGCGGGCACTCGCGTCTCGGCGGCTCGTGCACCGGGGTCGAGCGCCGTACTCGTCTATCTCGCGCGGCGGCAGACGTCTGAAGGGTGGGTTACCGAAGCGTGGGTTGTCGCCGAGGAAGGGCGCCCCGAACGCCTCTCCGAAGACGGGAGCGGGGCCACATCGGCGGCCCTGGCAGCTCGGGGGTCTTCTCTCCTTGCGGTGACCGTCGACTCGCGGGTGGCGCTCACCGCGATGCACGCGAGAGAGGTTCGCTGCGATCACGGTTTGCAATTGAGCGAGGACGTCGTCACCTTCGTGGGGGGGCCGGGTGCGCCCGGAACAGCGGCCGCCCTGGCGCTCTTTCCGTCGTCGTCGGCGGGCTGGGCGCTCCTTCCAATTGCCCAGGACGTTAGCTCGTTCGGCGTGGCCGCCGTGAGGCTCGACGCCCCTCCCCAAGTGGACGAGCCCGTTCTTTGGTCGCCGTATCCCGATGGCTTGGACCCTGCGGCCATCGCGACCGTGGCGGTCGGGAGCCGCATCTGGGTCGCGCGCGTCCGCCCGCGGGAACGCGGTCTCGGCGCGCCCCGCCTCCTCGAGGTAGGCGAGCTAGCGACCGACGGCTCGTTCGCGGGAAAGCACATCGTCGCGGGCGCCGACGGCGCGACCGACGTCGCTCTAGCGTCCGACTCGCGTGGCGCCCTTTGGATCGCGTGGCTCGACGCCTCCGGAAGCTGGGTTGAACGGCTCGGCTGCCCTTAGGCCCGTGCTAGAGACGCGGTGGATGGGCGCGCCTCGACACTCTCTCGAAGCGACGCGCGCGTACTACGACGAGTTCTCGCACCGCTACGAGGCGGAGCGCCGTCCGAACCGTCCCGAGGGCTATCACGCGCTGATCGATGACCTCGAGGTCGAGCTCGTCGAGCGTTTTGGTGTAGGGCGCGACGTCCTCGAGTGCGGGGCCGGAACTGGCTTGCTGCTCGAGCGCATGGCCGGTTTCGCAGCGTCGGCGAAGGGAATTGACCTCTCCCCGGGCATGCTCGAGAAAGCGCGGGCTCGGGGTCTCGACGTTCGGGAAGCGAGCGTGACTGCGATCCCGTTTGCAGACGCCAGCTTCGACGTCACCTGCGCATTCAAAGTGCTCGCGCACGTTCCGGAACTCGGCCAAGCGCTTGCCGAGATGGCGCGCGTGACGCGGCCGGGTGGAGTCGTTCTGGCCGAGTTCTACAATCCGCTGAGCCTTCGGGGCTTGCTCAAGCGACTGGGACCCGCCGGCTGGATCTCGCATACCACGCGCGAGCACGCGGTCTACACACGCTTCGACGCTCCATGGGTAGTGCCGCGCGTCGTGCCGTCGAGCTTGCGCATCGAGGGGGCTCGAGGTGTGCGCATCATCATTCCCTCGGCCCGCGCGATGCGCGTACCATTCGTGCGCGACTGGCTTGCGGCAGCCGAGCGCCGGTTGGCCGATACTCGCGCGGCGTTCTTTGCTGGCTTTTACGTAGCCGTTCTTCGCAAGGCGGCGCCGCGCTGATTGCAGGCCTGTCGCGCTCGCTCGCGCGGGGCCTATACTGGACGACCTATGCGTATTGCGGACCGACTCGCCAAGGCTGGCGCCCTCATTCTTTCCTTTGGCGCTGCGAGCGTGCTCGCGCTCCGCTTGCATCACGGCGCGGATCTCTGGCAGGGCCTCTCGCCTGCGCTCGCCGCGAGTGCTCCAGGAGGGGCACCGAGCAAGCCCGCTCCGTACGACCTCACGCAGCTCAAAGTGGTCAACGAGGTCCTGAGGACGGTCCGCGATCGCTACGTCGATCCTAAGCGCGTCAAGCCGCGGGACATGCTCTTTTCTGCGCTCGACTACGTCCAGAAGGACGTCGCCCAAGTCATGGTCACGCGCGACGACAACGCGCCGGGGCAAGTGCGAGTGCGTGTCGACACCCGTGAGAACACGTTTCGCGTAGACGACGTCGTCGCCCCTTGGGACGTGAGCGCCCATTTGCGACAAGTCTTCGCGTTCATCCAGGACGGATTGCAGGGGACCGATGTCGATCTCCGCGACGTCGAGTACGCGGCGTGCAACGGCATGTTGCACACGCTCGACCCGCACTCCGTCCTGCTCCCGCCCGAGGCTTACAAGGAGATGAACCTGACGACCCAGGGCCAATTCGGGGGCCTGGGGATCGTCATTTCGATTCGGGACCAGCAGCTTACGGTGATGAACCCGATGCCGGGCACGCCGGCGGGCAAGGCCGGCCTCCGAAAGTACGATCGGATCGTCAAGATCAACAATGAATCCACGCTGAACATGGGCCTCAACGAGGCCGTCAATCATCTGCGCGGACAGCCGGGGACGAAGGTTACCGTCTGGATCCATCGTGACTGGCCGGACGGTTGGACGGGGTCTCATGCCTTCGACCTGACGCGCGAGGTCATTCACGTCGCCTCCGTGGACCACAAGCTCCTCGATGGCGGCATCGGGTACGTGCGGATCAAGCAGTTTCAGCAGAACACGACGGCGGACCTGCAGGCTGCCCTCGCCGACATGAAGCACGGCGGCGAGCTGAAGGGTCTCGTGCTCGACCTGCGCGGTAATCCGGGAGGGCTCCTCGATCAGGCCGCAAAGGTGGTCGATACGTTCATCAGTGAGGGGCCGATCGTGGCGACGGTGGGCAACCCGAGCGAGGGCCGTGAGGAGAAGGAAGCGCGAGGAGAAGGAACGGAGCCCAACTACCCGCTCGTGCTGCTCGTGAACGGGCAGAGCGCCAGCGCGAGCGAGATCGTCACCGGCTCGCTCAAGAATCACGAGCGTGCGGTGGTTGTCGGCGAGACCACGTTCGGCAAGGGCAGCGTTCAGCTCGTCTTTCCGGATCTGCCGGACAAGGCCGCGTTGAAGCTGACGATTGCGCAGTACTTGACCGAGCCCGGGGACGTCTCCATCCAGGGCGTCGGTGTGACGCCCGATATACAGCTCGACCCGATGACCGTCGACCCACTCGAGATGGATCTAACGGTCGACTCGGGGGGTCTCAAGGAGCGAGATCTCTCCCGCGCCCTCTCCAACGTGCGGGCCAAAGAAGGCGGGCATCCTCTCGAGGTCTTGAAATACGACCTGCCTATCCAAGAGCGGCTCGCCCAACGCGATCGCGGCGGAGAGCTCGACGAGAGCTTCCAGCTCGATTTTCCCATTCAGTTCGCTCGCGGGTTTCTGACGCACGTGCAGTCGGGCAAGCGCACCGACCAGGTTCGTCAGGCCCGGACCTTCATCGCGGATACGCGTCGTTCCGAGCTCGAGAAGGCTGCCGAGGAGCTCAAGAGCGAAGGGGTCGACTGGGGGGACGCGCCGGCCGACGCGCCCGTCGCCCCTGGGTCGCCGGCTGGCGTCGAGGTCAAAGTCGAGACCGACCGGCCGAACAATGAAGTGACGGCCGGAGAGACGATCAACTTGAAGGTGACCGTGACCAATCACGGTCCCACGACTCTTTACCGTCTCTCGGCTCTGTCCAAGAGCGAAGACCCGATGTTCGACAACAAAGAGCTCGTTATCGGCCGGCTCGAGCCGGGCAAGTCACGCACGGCATCCATTCCGGGCGGTTGGTGCGACGTCAAGGGCCACAAGATCGGGTCTACCGTTCAACCGCCCAAAGACGCTCCTCGCGAGTGCCCCATCCCCAAGGACGCGCTCATGCGCGCGGACGGCGTGAAGTTTCATTTCGACGAAGCGCGCGGGCACGCGCCGCCCGACGCCGAGCTCCGGGTCACGGTCAAGTCGCTCGATAGGCCAGTCTTTGCTTACACCTACGAGATTGTCGACAATCGGCACGGCAATGGCGACGGTCGCGTTCAAAAAGGCGAAGGCCTGACCATGTATCTGACGGTTAAGAACGTCGGCAAAGGGCGGTCGTGGGAGACGCTCGCCAATCTGCGCAATCTCTCGGGAGACGGCCTTCTCCTGCACGACGGGCGATTCGATGTCTCGAACATGATGCCGGGCGACGTTCGCAGAGTGGCGTTCACGTTTGATGTCGAGCCGCAGCTAGGCGACCCGGAAGCGAAGGTGGAGCTGTCGGTGCACGACGAAGATCTTCGCGAAGGGGTCCTCGAGAAGGTCCGCATTCCGATCGTCGATCCGATCGCGATCACAGCGGCGGTCGGCGCCTATCGCGCCAAGGCGTCGGGCGCTGACCTTTTCAGCTCTCCGGATCCCTCGGGGCGCGTTTTCGCGCGACTCGCGGCGGGTGCGGCGGCGCCCGCGCTCGGCATCGCGGGCGGCTTCGTGAAGCTTTCGCTCGGCGACGGGCGATTCGGCTTCGCTCGAGCCTCGGATCTTTCAGCTGGAGCTACCGCCCCGGCTCAAGTGGCCTTTCAGGACGCGATGGAGCACGCCCCGCCCACGCTCGAGATCCCGCAGCCACAGCTCGCCACGCGCGACACGCACGCGCCCGTGCACGTGACGGCTGGGGACGACGCGCGACTCCTCGATACCTACATCTTCGTCGGCGCTCGCAAGGTCTTCTACCGGTCGAATCGAGACGGAGCCGATCCAAAGAAGATGACGTTCGAGGCCGATCTTCCGCTCCGGCCCGGTGTGAACGTGGTGATGATCGTCGCGCGCGAGAACCCGGACACGACGTCGCGACGAACGTTCATCGTGCGACGCGACGGCCCGGGCGGAGAGCTCTTGCCGACCCCGAAGACCGACGAGGAGCTGAGCGAGACGTCCTCGGACGATGAGTGACAGCGTCGCGAGCGCTCCTGCCACGGGCTTCATGGGCGTTCGCTTGCACATCAACGTCGATCACGTGGCGACGCTGCGTAACGCTCGCGGGACGCCCTATCCTGACCCTACCGCAGCTGCTCTCGAATGCCTCAATGCGGGCGCAGACGGAATAACAGCGCACTTGCGCGAGGATCGCCGTCACATCGTCGACGCCGATATCGAGAGCCTTCGCGCGGCGGTTCTGGCGGCTCGGCGCACGTTCAACCTGGAGATGGCGGCGACCGACGAGATGGTGGGCCTGGCGCTTCGCGTGCGCCCGGACGTTTGCACCATCGTGCCCGAACGGCGGCAGGAGCGAACGACGGAAGGTGGGCTCGATGTGGTTGGCGGAGCCACGGACCTCGCCCGGCGCGTGCGAGAGCTAGCCTCGGCGAAGATCAAAGTGAGTCTCTTTGTCGCCGCGGATGCGCGGCAGATCGACGAATCGAGGGCGATCGGGGCGGCGCAGGTCGAGCTGCACACGGGTGAGTATGCCGAGGGGCATCCGGGCGAGTTGGCGAAGCTGACCGAGGGCGCAGTTCGGGCTCTCGGCCACGGGCTGGAAGTGGCAGCCGGTCACGGACTGACTCGAGGCAACGTCGGTGCGATCGCGGCGATCCCTGGGATCGTGGAGCTAAATATTGGCCACGCGGTCGTGAGCGACGCCGTGTTTCTCGGCATGCGCGGCGCGGTGCGCGCGTATCGAAGCGCGATGGGGACGCAGGGAGCCAGAGGTTAGTGCACGGCTGCGCGGGTGCAGACGAGCGCGGTTGGCCCCGAAAGGCGATCGCCTCTCGCGGCGCAAGAGGCCTCGTTGCAATCCCCGCCAACGTTCTGCTCGCCCTGGCGCTCGGCGGCTGCCCGTCTCCTGGGCACGCGCCTTCCGGTTTTGACGGCCGACAGACCGAGTCGTGGATCGCATTCGACTTGGAGTACGCCGCGGGCGCCCCCGTCGACCTGTTCTCCCCCTTCGATGCGCGCGCTCAAGCCCTGGGCTGTCGCACGGAATGGATAAGCACGCATATCACCTATCACCACGTCGGGTACGGCATCGCCGCGCACTGCGCGGAGGGCAGCATCGCGCTTCTCGGCTGGCCGGGGGATCGGATCAGGATCGGGTGCTCCAGGCCGACGACTCGTGACCGTTGCGAAGGGCTGCTGAAGGAGATCAGCGAAGGTCGTTCGCAGAGCTCTCACGCCGCTGGCCCCTAGCTGGCCCCTATCCCGGAATCCCGAGCATCCTTCTCGCTACCCCCGGGTCGACCGGTTCCCGACCCACCGACCGTCCATAGGCGGCCGCGCGCGCGACGAGGGGGGCGCTGCCTTCCGCGAGAACCCCGCGACCGAGAAAGATGTTGTCTTCCAGTCCCACGCGAGCGTGCCCGCCGAGCCGCATCGCCAGCTCCGTCATCGGCTGCTGAGCGCGCCCGATCGCGGCCACGCCCCAAGTGGCGTCGGACGGCACCAGCGATCGCATGAGCAGCAGAGTCTCCTCGCGGGCCCCGATCGCGCCTTTGACGCCGAGGACGAACTGCAGGTGCAGCGGTGCCGGGACCGCGTCCTCGGCGAGTAGCGCCAGAGCTTCTTCGACGTGCCCCACCTCGTAGCACTCGAGCTCCGCCACCGCGCCAGCCGAGCGGATGCGCTCTGCCAGCTTCCGAATGTCCGGGCGAGAGTTGACGAAAACCGCATCGCCGAAGTTGATGCTCCCGCAGTTGAGCGTCGCCATCTCGGGGCGACAGCCGAGTGGACCGGCACGCTCGTCGAGGGACATGCCGACTTCGCCCCCAGTCGACGTCTGTATGACGCAATCGCATTTGGCTCGGACGGCCTCGATGACCTTGGCGAAGCGCTCGACGCCCTGGGTGTTTTTCCCGTCGTCGCTCCGGACGTGCAAGTGAATGATCGCGGCTCCCGCCTCGCGGCATCGAGCCGCCTCTTCCGCGACTTCCGCAACCGTGAACGGCACATAGGGGGTCTGAGCGCGCGTAAGCTCGGCTCCTACGATGGCCGCCGTCAGAATGAGGGGTCCGGGCTCGGGTGGGGTCACGATCGCGGACGACTTGGGTGGGGGGCCGGCCGGGAGGCCCGGCAAATAGAGCTCGCGCGGCTTTCGCTGCAGCTCTCGGGGCACCACGCACGTGCCGACCGCGCGCGCGACGACGACCGGCTCCGCAAGCAGATCCGCCGCGCTGCGGGCTGGGGCTGCCGTCGGCGACTCGGGATTCCAACGCGAGCCTGCCGCGGAGATGACTTTCCGAGCCTCGAAACGCATCTGGCGGCTCGTGGTGCCAATCGCGACGAGCTCGGCGCTAGCCTCGATGAAGTCTCCAGCGAAAACTGGGGCCAAAAACTCGACCGCTTCGTACGCTCGAAACAGTCCTTCGTCGCCGTCGAGCCGGATGAGTAGCTCGGTCGCCAGGTCGCCGAAGAGGGCGAGAATGCGAGCGCCGTCGACCAGATCACCGGCGTAGTGAGCGTCGTGAGCGCCCATGCGCAGCCTCAGACCGACCCTTGTGCCAATCATCCGGTGAAAATACCACGACCTATCCGTCGAGTCGGATGCGCACTCTCACAAGGTGCCATCCCGCGCGTAAAGGGTCCTGGTCCCTGCGGCGAAGGACGTCTCGCGGTGCCGTCGGCAAAACCTCCGGTCGACCGACTGCGACGGCCACTTCCCACGGGCCCAACGCAACACCCGCGAATAGCTCGCCCACAGTCCCCGAGATCCGAACCACTCCGTCGACCGCGACCGAAAACGGAGGATCCCACACGTGGACTTCGTCCCCGCGAAGCAGAAATGCCCGCGCGCCGATCGCGCCGGTGACGGGCCCTTGGGGGTGCAGCTCGATTTCGAACTGTCCACCTCGGCGGAGCACCAGCGCTTCGGGGGGCTCGGCCAGCGGGGCAGTCGCAACCGAGCCTCCGACGAGCGTCACGTCGTAGCGCGGGACGGTCGGCGGCTGAAAGTGAAGGCGTAGCGCCACCAAACACGCGGCCATGACGACGGCGCTTGGCGCGAGCACCAGCGCGACTGGGTTGCGTCGTCCCGCGGGTGCCCCCGTCTTGGCGTCGCTCATGGCCGGGGATCTCCCGGCTCGGTGCGAAACGCGGCTGCGTCGGGCTCGCCGTGGAGGTCTTCGAGGCGGTCGACGCCCGCGAGCTTGGGGAAGCGCCATGCCCACAGGAGGACGACCAGAAGAGTGCCGATGCCCCCCACGACGACCGACGGCACGGTGCCTAGCCATTGGGCGGTCACGCCCGACTCGAACTCTCCGAGCTCATTGCTCGCCCCAATGAAGACCATGTTGACGGCGCTCACCCGACCGCGCATGGCTTCGGGTGTGGCAAGCTGCACGAGGGTAGATCGAACGAATACGCTGACCATGTCCGCCGCGCCGGCAATCACCAGGGCCGCAAGCGAAAGAGCGAAGCTGCGGGACAGTCCGAACACGATCGTGGCGGCTCCGAAGATGGCGACGCAAACGAGCATTTTCGAGCCGGCGCGCCGTCGGATGGGCCAACGCGCCAGCGCAACGGCGATGACGGCTGCCCCTGCCGCCGGCGCGCTGCGCAGAGCCCCAAGCGCCCAAGGTCCGAGCTTGAGAATGTCGCGCGCGTAGACTGGCAAGAGCGCCGTCGCGCCGCCCAGAAGGACGGCAAAGAGGTCGAGCGAAATCGCACCGAGGACAATGGGGTTTCCGCGCACGTAGCGCACGCCCGCGAGAACCGAGGCTCGCGTCGTCGCACCGCGCGTGCGGGCGGGCGTCTTGCTCATGGCCGCGACCAGGACGAGCGCGACGAGCGAGCACGCCCCCGCGACCGCGTATACGGCGCCTGCCCCGCCCGCAGCTGCGTAGACAACGCCGCCGAGCATGGGGCCGACGACTGTGGCGACTTGGAAGAATGAAGCGCCCCATGCGATGGCGTTTCCGAAATGCTCGACGGGCACGAGCGTGGGCAGCATCGATTGTGTGGCCGGGCCGATGAAGGCTCGTGCCACACCGATCCCGACAAGGACTGCGTAGATGGAGCCGATGCCTGTGCCCACCCGCGTGGCTACGAAAAGGGCCAACGAAAGCGCAGCCAGCGCGGCCTGGCACAAGATAAGAATACGGCGCCGATCGAACCGATCGGCCGCGTGCCCAGTCACGAGCGACAGTCCTGCCGCCGGCAAGAACTGCGCAAGGCCGACCCAGGCAAGATCGAGCGGACGGCCCGTCGCGGCGTAGATCTGCCATCCGACGGCGACGCTCTGCATTTGCACGCCGAGCATCACGCACGTGCGCGCCCCTTGAAAGCAGTTGAAGTCGCGGTACGCGAACGCCGCCCGCCACGGGACGCGCGGGGGCGTGGGATCGGAGGGAAGGGGAATCACCGCCCGGCAGCCCGCCGTTTGCTCGGCCTGGGAGGACGCGCAAGCGTGCCGCGGCAAGACGTCACACCACAGCGGCACGGATAGATTCGGTGTAGGTCGTCGAGCGAGTAGCTCTGGTCGGTGACGTACCAGTAGTCGTAGGACAGCTCTTCGCCCGCGCGGATGGGCCTCAACGCATGGATGAAGATGCGTCGGCGCTCGATCACGATCTCGCAATTGGGGTCGCACGAGTGATTGATGAGGCGAGCCGCGTTGCCGCCCCGGCTGCCGTCGACGACGATGTCGTCGTCAACCGCGAACAAGAAGGTGTGATGCCGGCGCGAGGCCTCATCGTCGGGGCAGAGCGCGTCGGCCTCTTCGGAGGAAATGCGCGTCCCGACGTATTCGATGATGCGTTCGCCTTCGGGGATGGCGCGGGTCGCAAAAACGCCGCGGCCCTGGATGCGCGAACGGCGAACGCGAACGGGAGGAGCCGAGACTGGCGGCACGATAGTGGGCATGGACCTCTAGCGATCTATCGCGAGACGGCCCGCATCGCGATGGCCGGCCTTCCGTCGCGATTCGAAGCCTCGAGATCCACGATGCACGATATCGCCCAGTCGTTGTCTTCCTCGGGGTCGCAGAGGACTTGAACGATTTCCCACGCGTCGCGGCGCTGGTCCACGACGCGCGTGTTCTGGGGAGATCGCGCCGCGGGGTCCAGCCGAAGGGCCGAGTGCTCGGCGAAGAACGCCGCCAGCTCTCGAGCGAAGCGCTCGCCGGTCCAGGGCTCCTCGTCGGGGAGCGTCGAGACCATCGACGCGGCCAAGGTCCAGTCTTTTCGGGCGAGCGCGCGTACCAGCTGGAACATCGCCGTCCGCACGAGCACGGTGAAGCCTCTCTCGTCGCTCGTGAGAAGCGGCGGAGCGCCTTCCGCCGCCTCCGGGGCGGACCCCTTCGCGGGGTCGACGGGCGCGCGCATGCGCTCCCATTCATCGAGAAGGCTCGAGTCGACGGAGCGGACGATGGCGCGAAGAAAGACCTCGATGTCCTCCACCGGCCGCGTTTTGGCTGCCGCGGGGACTGATTGGACGAGCACCCGGTAGGTGTCGGTGAGGTACCGAAGCAAAGTGCCTTCGGAGCGTCCAAGCTCGTACTCGCGCACGTATTCGTTGAAGTCCATGAAGCGCTCGACCATCTCTCTGGCGACGGACTTCGGCCGCACGTTGTCGCCTCGCGCCCACGGGTGCTCGCGGGCGAAGGCGTTGAACGAGTCGTAGACGAAATCGCGCAGCGGCTTGGGGTGCTCGAGCTTTTCGAGCTCCGCCACGCGTTGTTCGTACTCGACACCGGCCATCTTGAGCTCGGCCAACTTTGCGCTCTTGATGACCTCGAGCTGCTGACGGAGTACGGCATCCGGATCTTCGAGGATGGATTCGACGAGGGTAAGTACGTCGACCGCGTAAGTCGCGCTCTCGGGATCGAGCGCGCCGAGCGCCGCCACGAGCCAAAGGGACAAGGCTCGGTCCAGCGAAAAATCCTCTTGCAGATCGACATGCAGCCTTACCCGACGCGACGCGAGATCGGCTTCGACGATGCCCGCGTCGACGAGCGACTCGAACAAGACTTTGGCTTCGCGACCGAACTGCCGGCGCTGGGCTCGACGCTCATGGGATCGGTGAATGATCCGCGCCAAATCGAGCAGACCGGCACCGTCTCGCTGCAGAACGTTGAGAATCATGCCGTGCGACACGCGGAACCGGGACTCGAGCGGTTCCGCCTGCGCAGCGACGAGCCGATCGAACGCCGCGCGGTCCCAGTGGACGTAGCCGCGCGTTGGCGGCTTCTTGCGGACGATGCGTTTGAGCTTGACGGGATCGCCAGCAGCTTTTTGTGTCATTCGGGCGTTCTCGATGGCGTGCTCGGGCGCCTGGACGAGGACGTAGCCCTGTTCGTCGAACCCCCTGCGTCCTGCGCGGCCCGCGATCTGTTGAAACTCACGGGCTTTCAGAAGCGCCGTCTTCTCGCCGTCGTACTTGCAGAGCTGGGTGAAGACGACCGTGCGAATGGGGATATTGACGCCGACCCCGAGGGTGTCGGTTCCGCTCACCACTGCGAGCCACCCTTTCTGCGCCAGTTTCTCGACGAGCAGTCGATACTTGGGAAGGAGACCCGCGTGGTGCAGGCCGATGCCGTGCGTGAGAAACCGTTTCATCTCCTTGCCGTACGGCGTATCGAAACGGGCCTCGGTCGCCAACGCGGCGCCGATCTCTTTCTTGCGCTCCTTCGCGCAGAGATCGAGGCTCATCAAGTCTTGCGCGGTCTCCGCGGCGGCGCGCTGCGTGAAGTTGACCACGTAAGCCGGCGTGCGGCCCGTGCGCAGCAGATCGAGGACGGTCTCGTGCAGAGGAGTCTCTCGGTATTCGAACGAAAGAGGGACCGGGCGGTCGAGGGAGCGAATGGCGACCGTCGCGCGTTTCGTCAACCGAGTCAGAGCCTTCTCGAACGGCTCCGACGGGCCGAGCGTGGCGCTCATCAGCAGAAACTGGGCTCGCTCCAAAATGAGCAGCGGCAGCTGCCATGCGACTCCGCGTTCCCGATCGGCATAGTAGTGAAACTCATCGACGATCAGGCAATCGATCGGGGCGTGCTTGCCTTGACGTAGAGCAAGGTTCGAGACGATCTCTTCTGTGCAGCAGAGGATCGGCGCATCCGGGTTTACCGAGCCATCGCCGGTGAGCATTCCGACGCTGTCGGGCCCAAAGTCGCGGCACAGCGCGAAGAACTTCTCGCTTACGAGTGCCTTGACGGGCGCTGTGTAGTAGCTGCGCCTGCCCTCGCTCATGGCGAAAAAGTGGAAGGCAAGTGCGACCAGAGATTTGCCGCTGCCCGTCGGGGTGGCGAGGATGACGTTGCTGCCTGTCAGAAGCTCGAGGATCGCCTGCTCTTGCGCCTTGTATAGGGCGAGGCCCATGGATCGAAAATGTGAAAGCAGAAGATCGAGCACGGCTTCGGGCGAGCTTCCGGGTCGCGGGGGCACGCGGTCGGCTAGCGAGACCTGCTGGGGGGCCATGTACGTAGCGGCGCTTCTTTAGCATCTCGCGTTGACGTCTCCCTCGCTCGTCGTCAATGCTCGCGGCCACCATGCCTATCGATCGATCCCTTGTCGGCCGTTCGAGCGACCCATCGATTCACGAGTTTACCTGGCGCGACACCGTGCTCTACGCGCTCGGCGTCGGTGCGAAGCGAAGTGAGCTCGACTACCTTTACGAAGGGCGCGGACCGAAAGTCCTCCCTTCGTTTGCCGTGGTCCCCAAATTCGGACCGATGCTCGAGCTCTTGGCAAGGACGGGCGGCAACTTGGCGATGATCGTGCACGGCGGCGAGCGCGTGCTGGTGCACGAGCCTTTGCCGCATGCCGGCAGGCTCAAGACGACGGTTACCTTGCGCGGGGTCTACGACCTTCGTCGCCTTGCGCAGGTGCTCGTCGACTCTCGCACGACCGACCTTGGGGGCCGCCTTCTGGCTGAAACGACGTCCTCGATTCTCTTTCGCGGGGAGGGTGGCTTCGGGGGCGATCCTCGCCCGAAAGAGCCCGCGCCCGTGGAGCGCCCCCGAGACGTCCCGCCCACGTTCTCGGTCGAGGAAGACACGTCCTTGGAGCAGGCGCTTTTGTACCGCCTTTCCGGCGATCACAATCCTCTGCACGCCGATCCCGTCTTCGCGCGTGAGGTCGGCTTCGAGCAGGGTCCTATTCTTCACGGTCTTTGCACGTTCGGGTTCATGGTGCGCCACGTGGCTCGCGCGGCGTGCGGCGGAGATGCCGCTCGGATTCGCGGAGTGGAGGCGCAGTTTCGTCGCCCCGTTTGGCCGGGTGACACTCTGGTGACTGAGGGCTGGCAAGTGACTCCCAACGCCTTTGCGCTCCAGGTGAAAGTTCAGCAGCGTGATGAGGTCGTCATTTCGGGGGCGTGGGCCACGCTCCGTGAGTGACCCTCCTCTTCAGACCCCCTTACCGGAGGCCCTCGCGGTCGCAGGCGGCCCGGGGTTGGTGCGCGACCCCAGGGCGCTAGGGCGAACCTGGCCTCTCGTACCCCTGGTGCCGGCGGTGGTGGTCGTCGTTGGGCTCGCGGCGGCGGGGGCCATCGGGCTTTTTGGGGTGTCCAATCTCGCCCGAGCGAGCGACGAGCATGCCGCAGCGCGCGCGGAGCTCATCGTGTCCACGCTGGGCGCACGACTGTCGCAGGTTCCGCTGGAGGGCCGTTTTGAGATCATTCAGCGAGCAGCCCGCAAAACCGGAGCCGAGTTCGTCGTCGCGGCGTCGAATGGCGACCTCGTGCTCGACGCCAGTCTGGGTCAGACCGATCGGAGCGCCTTTCGCAAGGTCGTGACCGAGCGCCGGGGTGAGGTGAGCACGGGCCTCGGGCGGGCGCGCTTCGCGACCGTTCTTCTGGGGACCTCAGGCACGCTCGTCGCGTTCGTCCGAGAGCCGAGCGCTCCCGAGGGCGCGGCGGCGTTGCTGCGCGCCCTTATCGCCCTCACGACGCTGCTGATCGTGGTTGCCGCCTCCGTCGCGTATTCCGTCGCACGCGATGCGAGCCGCGACGTCGAATTCGTCGGCGGGCGCGTTCGCGACATGGTTCGCGTTCATTCCGAGCCCACCGGCGAAGCGGTTCCCGTCCGCACGATGGATGAGGTGGGCGCGCTCACGGTCGCCTTCAATGCCTTGGTGACCCGCTTCGTAGCGGCCCAAGCTAGCTATCAAGAAGATCTCGGCCGCGTGCGCTCCGCGGACCGCGACCGCGCCGCGTTTCTCGCCGCAGTTAGTCACGAGCTGCGCAGCCCGCTCAACGCCATCTTGGGCTTTGCCGACATTCTCATGGCGGAGGTCGATGGCCCACTTTCGCCCGTCGCTCGAGAAGAGGTCGAGCAGATTCGAAGCTCGGGCAAGCACCTGCGGGATCTCATCAACGATATACTCGAGCTGAGCGCGCTGGAGAGCGGGCAGCTGCGCCTGGAACGCGCGCGCGTCGATGTGTGGAGCATCGCTTGGGACGTCGTGCGCGAAGCCACGGGGCTTCTCGGCGCTCGTCCGATCGCGCTCCGGGTCCATGGCGACGAAACCGTATTCGCGCGCGGCGACCCCAAGCGATTGCGTCAGATCCTCACCAACCTCGTCGGCAACGCCATCAAGTTTACCGAAACGGGCGAAGTCGTCGTCGAGATAGGCCGCGAAGGCCGCTTCGCGATCCTCAGCGTGCGCGACACGGGTCCGGGCATACCGCCGCAGGAGCTTGCCGTTGTCTTTCAGGAGTACAAGCAAACGAAATCCGAGCGTGCCCGCCGCCGAGGAACCGGTCTTGGGCTAGCGATCACCCGGCGGTTGGTCACGATGCAGGGGGGCTCGATCCAGGTTCACAGCGCACCCGGGCGCGGCTCGGTCTTCGAAGTGCAGCTTCCACTGTGGAGAGAAACTCGGGGAGGCTCGGCGTGAGAAACCAAGCTGAGCGGCTCATCTCCCGCTTGATTGCCATTCAGGTCGCGGCTTGGACGGCGACCGGCCTGCTCGTCAGCGCCTTCTCGCCCCGGCTGCTGTTGCTCGACGGCGGGGTTGTCGAGGGTAGCTCGGAAGTGGCCCTCGCGGGTTGGGTGGCGATCCTGGTCACGATTGTCGCTGCCACTCTGCTGGTGGGGCTGCGCGCTCGCTCGCTACTGGCGAGTCTCGGTACGCCAGGGGCCAGCGCCGACCCGAAAACCGTAAACTTTCTCTATTCGACGCCCGCTCGCCTGGTCGCCGTGAGCCTCTTGGCGACGCTGCTGGTCTGCGCGCTCACGCTCGCGACGCCGATCCGGCCCGTGACCAACGACCTCTATACCCAAGTCGAGCTCGTTCTCCTGGTTCTCACGATCGCGAGCGCGGCCGTGCTTCCGGCATATGTGGCTATGCGCGCGTCGGTTGCGGCCACTCTGGAGCTCGTGTCCGTGACGGCGTCGCGTGATGCCATCGAGCTCTTCGTCACGGCGCGAGGTCGCGTCGCCCGGGTGCGCCGCCGGCTCCTGGCGGCTGTGGCGGCGCCGGTGGCGTTTGTGGCCCTGGGAGCTTCGCTTCTCGTGCACGCCCATTTGCGGGCCTTCGACACCTCATCGCGACAGACGGACGTGGCGGAGCTGGTCGAGGGAGTGTTCGACGCGGTCGAGGGCGACGTGCGAGGTCGGGACGCCGCGCTCGACGTTGCGCGCGCGCACGGGCTGTCGCTCGCTATCTTGCCCGGGCGCGCGCTCTTCTCGGTATCGCGTAGCGAGAGCGGGCTCACCCGACTGACGATCCCGCTCTCGGATGCGCACGCCGTTGTCGACTTCGAGACCGCGCGCGTGAGCCCGTGGACCTTGGCTCTCGTCGCCATTGCGACCGCGGCCATCGGCATCGCCGGGACTCTAGGATTGCGCATCGGAACCGCTTTTGCAGACGACGTCGCCTTCGCCACGCGGGCGATCGAGGCCACCGGCGTCGCGGACGTGTTGCGCGGAGAGCACATTCGCGGCGACGCGCGCTTTGGCTCCGTGGCAGCCCTCATCGGCGCTGCCGACGAGCTTGGTGGGGTCTTTCGCGAATTTGCCAATGCTCAGCGCCGAGCCATTGCCGCTCGCGCGTCCACCGAACGAGCCCGCGGGCTCTTTCTCGCTTCGATGAGCCACGACCTCAAGGCGCCCCTGAATGCCATCCTCGGCTTCGCCGAAATCGTGTCGCGAGGCCCGCTCGCCGACGAGCAACGGCAGAGCGTTTCCATCATCGAGCGTCGAGGGCGCGAATTGTCCTACCTGGTCGAAACGATCCTGGACTCGGCTCGCGCCGAAGCCGGTGAGCTGTCGGTGTCGCCCGAGTGGACGCGCGTGGGCGACGTGGTCATGCCCGCCGTGCTGAACGCCCGCGAAGTGACCGAAACGGTCGAGCTTCACATCGTCGGCGAAATACAGCCAGGGGTGCCGCGGATCCTGGTCGATCCGGAACGGCTCGTGCAGGCCCTGGTGGCCATCATTCTGGCCACGGCTCGATTCGCCGAAGGAGGCCACGTCGTGGTCCGCGCGGGAATGCCCGCCGAGGGCGAACAGGTTCGGATCGACGTCGAGGCCACGGGACGCGGCGCGTCCGTCCAAGACCGAGAGAACATATTCGAGGCTTTCGAGCATCTCGATCGAGCCTACCGGCACGGTAGCCTCGGGCTCGGTCCCTCCCTTGCGCGCACCATCGTGCGCCTTCACCATGGCTCCGTCGCCGTGGAAACGACGGCGACCGGCGGCAGCATCTTTCACGTCTGGGTACCGAGCGAGCGGAGAGCCGGACGCGACGACGCGCAGCGGTGACCTCGCCGTCGCACCCCGAAGGCGGGTGCTACGTTCGTCGACCATGTTGCCCGTTCTGTCGCGCGCGCAAATGCGCGAGCTCGAAGGTCACGCGGCTCGCAGCGGCGTCCCGACTCTTCTGCTGATGGAAAACGCGGGTCGTGGCGCGACCGACGTTCTGGTGCGCGAATTGCTCGACGGCGAGGCCCGAGGGGCCCGCGCCATCGTCGTCTCCGGGACAGGGAACAACGGGGGCGATGGCTTGGTCGTGGCGCGCCATCTGGCCGCTCGAGGAGCCTACTCGACGGTGTTTCTAGTAGGCGACGCGGCGAGCCTCTCGGACAACACACGCGCGAATCTCGACGCGTGGCGTGGCCTCGGCGGCAAAGTCGTGGAGCTCCATGACGGGATCTCGCTAGACGAGCTCGTCGACGAGACTTCAGCGACGGACGTCGTCGTGGACGCGCTATTCGGAACGGGTCTCGGCCGTCCGGTCGAGGGCTGGTACGCCGAAGTCATCGATGCGATGAATCGGGCCGAGACGGCGCGTTTTGCGATCGACTTGCCGTCTGGGCTCGATGCAGACACTGGAGTGTCGCTGGGCGCAACCGTTCAGGCGCACGTAACCGCCACCTTCGCCCACCACAAGCTCGGGCTACTGACCCCCAATGGATCTCGGCTGGCCGGTCGAGTCCATTTGGCGGACCTCGGAGTACCGGGCTTCGTCGCGGGCGCGGCGGGAAGCAGTGTCCAACTGATGGAGGAGCAGGACGTGCGCCGTTGGGCACGGAGCCGCTCTCCCGGAGCCTACAAGAACTCTTCGGGCCACGTTTTGGTCGTCGCCGGGTCGCCGGGGAGGGTGGGGGCACCTCAGCTCGTCGCGCGTGGGGCCATGCGAGCGGGGGCTGGGCTCGCGACGATTGCGACGTGGTCACCGGTGGCCGACGCCATCGAATCGCACGCGCTCGAAACGATGACGCTGCGCATCGATCGCGACGATTTGAGCGGCTCATTGGATCGCGCTCTCGAGGGCAAGCAAGTCGTGGTCGTTGGGCCCGGTCTGGGGCTCGATGAAAATGCGCGCACAGTCGTCGAATACTTGCTCGCGGCCTGGCGAGGGCCAATCGTCGTCGACGCGGACGCGCTTACCATGTTCGCCGCCAGGCCGAGCGTGCTGATGGCGACGAAAAACCCGATCCTGACACCGCACCCGGGCGAGATGGGCCGACTCCTGGGCAGGACGCCGCGGCAGATTGAGGACGACCGCTTTCGTGCGGCTCGAGAGCTCGTGGCCGTGACCGGGGCGGTCGTCGTTCTCAAGGGCGCCCACACGATCATCGCGGCGCCCGACTCCAGACTCGCCGTGTGTCCCGTGGCCTGCCCCGCGCTGGCCACGGCAGGGTCCGGAGACCTCCTGAGCGGGATCATTGCGGCGATGGCGTGCTCGCTCGAAAGCTTTGAAGCGGCGTGCGCCGGGGTCATGCTTCATGCGCTCTCGGGCCAAGCTTGGTCCCGAGCTCGGGGGGGCGCGGACCGCGGTCTTTTGGCATCGGAGATTGCCGACGGCCTGCCCGCGTTCTTTGCCCCCGGGCCGTGATCCCGCTCCGCGACGGGGCTCGCGGGCGTCCTCGTTTGAACACACGGCGTTGCTGCCGGCCCACGACTTCGCTCAACGCGGTGGCCACGGGCCCCGACAATTCGCGGTGGATCCGACGTGGCACCGGACTTGCGCTGGTGGGTCGGGCAGGAGGATTCGATGTCTCAATCAGCTCAACACAGGGGTCACACGATCCATCGCCCCAGAGGTGCGACCGGCCAAGTGCTCAGCGGCCTCGTCGAACTCGTACCCGACCTGCGCGCGAGAGCGCTGCACCTGTCCGGCGATTGTGCCGCGGCAAACGACATTGCCCAGGAGACCCTCGAGCGCGCCGTGCGATTCGTAGACCGCTACGAGCCCGGCTCGAACCTGCGAGCGTGGACGTTCCAGATCCTCTTCCACGTGTTCGTGTCGCGTTGGCGTCGTAGTCGCCGAGAGCGGCGCGCTCTCGAGAGGCTCTCGAGCGATCCGAGCGCCTGGACGAGGCCCGCAGATTTCACTCCTCCCGACGCGGGCCCGGGCGCTCTCACGGTTTCGACACGGCGAAAGCTGGAAGCACTCCCGGACGTGTTTCGTTCGGCCATCGCGCTGGTCGACCTTGAGTGTCTGTCGTATCGGGACGCGGCTCGTGAGCTCGGCGTCCCCGTCGGGACCGTGATGAGCCGCTTGCATAGGGGGCGCAAGCTCTTGGCGGCGCAGATGGCGGCCGATCGGGCTGTCGCCTGAGAGAACCCCGATTCAGGCTCTCGGGGCCCACGGGACGTCTTCGACGCCGGCGTCGATGTTGGCGCGGCGCGCGAGCACGAAGAGCAAATCGCTCAACCGATTGAGATAGATGACGATCTCGCTCCGTACCGGGGGTTGCTCGATGCTCAGCACGGCCCGTTCGGCTCGGCGGCACACGGTTCGGGCGAAGTGGAGCGCGGCGGACGCTGCGGACCCTCCGGGCAGAACGAAAGTCTGGAGCGGAGGGCAGGCAGCATCGGCGGCGTCGATGGCTCGCTCGAGCGTCTCGATGTCCGTCGGGCCCAAAAGACGCATCCGGAGCTTGGATTCGCGCCCCGGCACGCAGGCGAGCTCGGCCCCGAGCACGAACAGGTCGTGCTGAACGCCCGCGAGCACGCTGTCGATGCCGGCTCCCGGCTGGTGCACACGCGCGACCCCGATGGCGGCGTTGGTCTCGTCGACCGTCCCGTAGCCCTCCACGCGCGCGCTAGCCTTGGGCACCCGATCGCCACCGAAAAGCCCGGTGGTCCCGTCGTCGCCCGTTTTCGTATAGAGCTTCATCGGCCCTTCAATATGTATCAGGCGGCGGGCCGGGATCTACTTGACCCACTCGCGCGCGATGAGAGCTTGCAGATCGGCGTCGCGAGCTTGCTGGGCGCCCCGCGCGGCCTCTGTGAGGGCATAGCGGGCCTCGGAGAGCCGGCCCCGAGAGCGCAGGATGCGCGCGCGAGCGAGCTCGCAGCGCGGGGCGCTTGGCGTCGATTGCCGCGCCGCCTCGTAGAGGCGAAGGGCCAAGTCTGGATGTTGTGCTTCGTAGCAGGCTCCGAGCGCCAGCCACCCGCGTTCGTCCTCCGGCGCCAGGTGGATCATCCCCCGAAAGACCGAGCGCGCGTGGGTTACTTGTCTCTTGGTGAACAGAAAGTATCCGGTGGCGTAGAGCGCGTCGACGGCGCTCCGCGGAGCCGGGGGCCAGAATGGACGCACGGAGCGGTTCATGAGCGCCTTTCTCGCCTCCTAGTCGGCCCTCGCCGAGCGCGAGTTGCCTGTTTCCCATCGGCCCCGTACATGAAGTAGCTCCCAGACGATGAGCGAAGTCGGCCTGCCGTGACGCGCGACGCGATCCATGTCGGGGTCTTGCTTGCGGCCTTTGCGTTGCTCGTAACGACGCACATTACCCTGACGATCGGGCTTCTTCGTCGGACGCCTTCGTGGCGCGGGCCCGTCGGGTTCGTCTTCGCACCGCTCGCCCCATGGTGGGGATGGCGCGAACGGATGCGCCTGAGGAGCAGCCTTTGGGTGGCGGCTGCCGTGGTCTACTTCGGAGCGCTGGCTAAGGCTCTTCGCTGAGATCCTCGGGGTCAAAGCGGCCGCGGCTTCCCTGAGGCCAGGGAGTGGCAGTAGGTTGGGGTCCGCTACGATGAAATCGTCCCACGAGTCTCGGCCCCCCGACGGCCGCGTCGGCATTTACGGCTGGGGGGTGGTCGCACCCGGGGCCCGGAATGTGCCGGCGTTGGAACAGCTCCTGCGAAGCGGGCGCTCGGCGCTCGTGCCCAGTGGCTGTCCGGAGCTTGGTCCAGGCCTTTTCGCGGTGGGCGCTCCGGACTTTTCGTTCGAAGATTACGCCCCCTGGATCGCCGAACGACGCGGCGATGCGTACGTCGGGCGCCTCCGCAGCAAGATGGGGGAAAACGTCCAGTTTGCGCTGGGAGCGACCATCCAAGCGGTCCAAATGCAGCCGCGCCTAGAAGCGCTTTTGCGCGAGGCCGACGAGCAATGCACCGTCCTCATCGGATCGGGTGTTGGCGATCTGTACGAGACCCACAAGGCCGCGAGCGCGCTCGATCGCGCCACCCGCGCTTGGAACCACTTTTGGGCGCGCCCTTCTCGCTGCTCCGAGCGTCGGCGCTTCGAAGCCGGGCAGACTCATCCGGTTCCGCCCCCGCCTGTCGATCCTGGCTCGCTCGACGTCGATAGCCCAGAGCGCTGCGACGCCGTCGCCGCACTGGATGCTTACTGGGTGAGTCGTTCTGACGAGCTCAGGGGCTTTCTCGAGCGTTTTGCGGCGATCGAGCGCATGGAGGCCAGCCACGAGGATCTGGAAAACGCGCACCTGAGCGCCATTCGCAAGCGCCTTCGGGCGCAGCGCGCTCTCGTCGAAGAGGTGGGGTGCCCGCCGCCTCCGTGGACGGCAGTGAGCTCGAACCTCATCTGGAATATCCAGAACGCGCCCGCCGCGCAGATTACGATGCTGCTCGATCTGCACGGCCCCGCTTGGGCCCCGGTGGGTGCCTGCTCGACGTTCGGGGTGGCGCTCAAGTGCGGGCGGGACGCGATTGTGCGGGGTGAGGCAAAGTTCGCGATCGTCGGCACCACCGACCCACGGCCCGACCCGGCCCTCGTGGGGGCATTTCACGACGCGCGCGTGATGCCCGGCAACGGCGACATCAACATGCCCTTCACGTCGCTTCGGGGCACGCACATCTCGGGCGGCTCGTGCGTCTGGATCTTGGGCGACCCCCGATGGTGCGCAGAGCGAGGCCTTCGCCCTGTCGGCGGGTGGCTCGAGGGGGTTGCCCTCTCGTCGGACGCCGAGCACATCATCACACCGTCGAAGCGGGGTCCGAGGCGAGCCATCTTGCGCGCGTACGAAGAAGCGAAGATAGCGGCGAGAGACGTGGCCGTCATCGATCTGCACGCCACGGGGACACCGGGCGATCTCAACGAGCTCGCGCTCGTCGAAGACTTCGTCAACGATCAGACGCGCATCACGGCGCGCAAGGGGCAGCTTGGTCACGGCATGGCCAATTCGGGCGGATGGGAGCTCACAGCCCTCGCGCTCGGGCTGGCCAGCAGGGCCGCCTTGCCGACGGGGATTCGCATGGACGCGCTTCACGAGCGCGTGCCTCACCCGGAGCGCATCGTGGGGGGCAGCGCCGTGATCGATGGGCCGGTCGGCGTCAAGCTCATGCTCGGCATCGGCGGCATCACCGCTTGCGTCGTGCTGCGCGGCGCGGAACCTTCAGACGAGTAGCTCGTCCCAACCTGCGTCTAGCTCGTCGAGCTCGCTCGCAGCCGGCGGGGCTTCTGAGATGGAGATCGCGCGTATCGACGTGTCCGGAGGCGGCGCGACGCTCGCCGATGCCGCCTGAGGCGGGGACGTAGAGTTGCGGCCTTGTTCTTTGCGTTGACGCGGCGACTGCGATCGGCGCTTGGACACTGGGTCTCCTCCACCAAGGACTTGCCACCGTACTCGCTCATCGGCGCGCGAGCATCTGGCCGATGAAAACTCCAGCGGCAACGGAAACATTCAGCGACTCCACCTTGCCGTGGCCGGGGATGGAAACGAGGGCGTCACATCGAGCGCGAACGCGCTCACCCAGCCCTTCTCGCTCATGGCCGACGACGAGAATGACTGGCCGAGCAAAGGAAAAGCCGAAGACGGAGAGCTTGGCGCCGGCGTCGGCGCCGACCACCATCACTCCGAGAGCTCGCAGCCGCGAGAGGGTCTCTGCGAGATCGGTGGTGCGCGCCAGATGCAGGTGCTCGATGCCCCCTTCGGCCACCCGGACCGCGACGGGGGCCAGGCCGGGGTGGGGCGCTGGCGCCCCCAGAATAGCTGCGTCGACACCGAAGAAGGCGGCGCTCCGGAGGATGGCGCCGACGTTGTAAGGATTGCGAACCCGCTCGAGGGCGACGGCGGTTCCTTTGGACCTCGTGAGAACCCCGGCAACGTCTTGAACCGATCCCCATCGTCGGGCCTGGCACGTCACCAGAAGGCCTTCGTGGGGAGCCGAGTTGACGAGGCGATCCATCTCGCGTTCGCTGGTCTCGACGCATGACAGGCCGCGCGCGGCCGACCACTTCACTAGCTCGTCAATCTCGCGCCGCACCGCCCGGCAGTACGCGACGCGCTGGATGTCGTCGCGGCGCCGCGCAAAGACGGCAAGTCCCGCGCGCAGCCCCTGGACGACCTCCGGCGGCTCGCCCGCTCGCTTCTCGGATTTGGGCACGGCCCAGCCCTAGCCCCCGGCGCTCGTGTATCTCGCAATCGAGGCCTTCCAGACCGCGCGCGCGACCGCAAAAAGCACGACGGCTCCGGCAAAGGTTGCGACTCGAGTGCTCACCGGAAGCGTCCCGAGGAGGGCTTGCGCGGGATAGGTGGTCATGAGGGCGAGGGGAACTACGAAGGTGAAGATCGCGCGCATCAATCCCCGGAAGACGCTGTTTTCGCAGCGCCCGCACCCCGGATCATGGCGGCTAGAACGTCCACCACAGAGCCGTGGCTGGGGTCAGCAGTACGCCCTGCACTTGCGCGTGCGTTTGGTTGTAGTCCCCCGAGATGTTCGCGTAGCTCACGTCGAGCTCCATGGCGACATGGACGTGGCGAAATCCGACCGCCAGGCCGAGCAGCCCTCCGGCCCAAAGTCGCGTTGCCGAGAGCGAAATCGGAGTGGGCCCGAATGTCGTGGCTCCCGGCTCGCTGGTGACCTCGCTGATATCGACTTGCTCCCAGCCGGCGCGCGCACCGACCCACAGCATATAGAGGCCGGCGTCGCTCTCGTAGCCGACCAAGACGGGCACGTCGGCGCCGATGCCGTGCATCTGGCCGAGATCGACGTTGGGCAAGTCCGAGCCGTCCTGGTGTCCGTAGAGCGCGACCGAGCCCCCAGCGCCCACCGACAGCGCAAAGTGGCCGGTCAGGTCGAAAGACCGCCGCAGGTCGATGCGCACCGCGCGGCCCGTGTACCCGATTCCCGCTTCGGCCTGTGCGCCTATGCCCACGCGCGCGGCGACGAAAGGCGCCAATCCGGCGCCGGCGGACGCGGCGACGAGCGCGCCGCGGGCGTACGTTGCATCCGTGCCCGGAGGCCCCGGTACATTGCCGTTGGACGCGGCCGCTTCGTTCGTGGCCGTTCGCAGCGCATCCGCGAGACCGGACGTCACGATGTTTCCGCTGAACCCCGTCGCGGCGCGGACATCGCCCGAAGGCAACGTCTGGGCGGGGTGAAGCAGCGGGATCCCGCCTCCGCACGCGCTAGCGCCCAGCAATACGCAGAGCGTCAGCCTTGGAGGCGAAAGGGAAGAAGGCCTCCCATTCCCCCGCCCTGCGGCCATTACTTCCGAAAGCGCGAAGGGAAGGAATCAGCGGCAACGCGCTTTTTAAGCTCTTCGTCCTCGGGGTGCAGGCGCACCGCTCGCTCGAGAAGCAGCTGCTCCTCTTCCCGATGATTCGGGTCGGGAATGCAGCACTCGACGGGACACACGGCCTGACACGCCTCGTGATCGTAGAAGCCAACGCACTCGGTGCAGAGCTCCGGATCGATGACGTAGATCTCGTCACCTTCGCTGATGGCTTCGTTGGGGCACTCGGGCTCACAAGCGCCGCAGTTGATGCAGTCGGACGTGATGTACGTGGACATGACGGGCGCGGGTAACGTAGGAGAACATAGCCGCTTGCGCAATGGCTGGCGCCCCGACTACGGTCCGCGGCATCTATGAACCGCGCGCTCGCGCTCTTCGGGCTCGTCGCCGCATTGGGGCTCGCCGCGTGCTCGCCGACAATCGGCTCGCCCTGCGCCCAGTCGAGCGATTGCGCGACCCAGGGCAACCGCGTCTGCGACACGTCGCAGCCCAACGGCTATTGCACGGTGTTCGGATGCGGGGACAATTCGTGCCCGGATCACGCCGTATGCGTTTCGTTCAACGCTGCGCTGCCCGGCTGCGGCTACAACGACTATCAAGCGCCCGCACGCACTTCGCGCACGCTCTGCCTGGAGCACTGTCAGTCGGACTCGGACTGTCGCGCTAGCGAGGGGTACGTTTGCGTCGACCCGATGGCCGCGCCCTTGTCGGCGCACGTGCTGGACGACAACTGGAATCAGAAGGTCTGCGTGGTCGCCGCGACGCCCGTTGACGCCGGAGTCCAAGGGGGTGGCGGCACGCTGTGCAACGCCGGTCGCCTGGTGCCTGATGCGGGCGAAGCCAGCGACGCTGAGGCTGCCGACGAGACGCTGGCGACCGACGCCGGCGCCCCTGACGCGCCAGACACGGCCGACGCAGGTTCCGCCGATGCGCCCGGCGGCGGGTGACGCACGACGAATCGGCCGCGTCGCCGTTGCGGCCGCAGCCGAGGCACTCCTAGTCGCCCTTGCCCTCTCCTCCTTCGTATTTGCAGCGTTTCGCTGGCTACCTGGTGATCCGGCTCGGCTCGTTCTTGGCGACGAGGCGAGCGATGCAGCGGTCTCGCGTTTGCGCGGGCATCTTCATCTCGACGAACCCCTCTCTTCCCAATACCTGAGGTTCTTGCGCGGGCTCATGACGCTCGACCTCGGTGATTCGTTCCGGCGTCCCGGGACCGGGGCGATGGCCGAGGTGCTCTCGGCGCTTCGTCCCACAGTCGAGCTCTCTGCGTTGGCCGTCGCCATGGGCGCCACCTTCGGCGTGGGGGCGGCGCTCATGGCCACCGGGCCATGGTTGCGCCCCGCCCTGCGCGACTGGGTCGACCGCGCCCTGGTGCTCGGGGCCGCCGTGCCGCTCATTGCGCTAGCCCCTGTGCTGACCTGGGCTCTTGCCGCTCGCGCTCGCGTCGTGCCCCTCCCCGGCGACCCGCAAGCAGGGCTTGAAGGGCTGCTCTTTGCGAGCGGGCTGCTCTCGGTCCCCCTCGGTGCGCACGTGGGCCGCGTGGCGCGAGCCGCACTTGCAGACCTCGGCCGGGAGGCCTTTCTGACCGTGGCTCGCGCAAAGGGCGGCCGGCCGCTTCGCGTCTGGTTGCTGCATGCGCTCCCGTGCGTCGCGGGACCCATCGTGACCGTAGTCGCCTCGCAACTTGGCGCGCTGCTCGGTGGAGCGGTGGTGCTCGAACGCCTCTTCGAGCGCTGGGGCCTGGGTACCCTCATCCTTCAGGCGTACGCAGCGCGCGACCTGCCGGTTCTCGAGGGCGCCGTGGTGGCCGCCGGGGTTCTCTTCGTCGCTGCGCAGATGCTCGGAACCGCGCTGCATGCCGCGGTCGACCCACGGGTGAGAGGAGGCCTCGAGTGAGGCGGCGCTGGCTCAGGCTGGTGCCCATTGGCGCGCTTGCCGCGGCGAGCGCGGCGGGGACTGCGTTCAGCCGAGGGCTTCCCGGGCGTCTCGACCCCCAGCTGTCCTGGTGCGGACCCTCGTGGGAGCGCCCGCTCGGTTGCGGCGAAGCGGGCGTCGATCTCCTCGCGCTCGTCTCCTCGGCCGAGCGTGGGGCCATGGCGCTCGCCATCGTCGTGGGCCTCGTGGGCTTTGCTGCGGGGACGTCCTTGGGCGCCGCGGCGGCCCTGGCCCGCGGCACCGTCGAACGCGCGGTGGAGCGAACGTGCGACCTCGTTCAAGCCTTTCCAAGCTTCATCATGGCGTTGGCCGTCCTGAGCGCCGTGCGCTCGCCGTCGCGCGTCTACATCGGGTGCGTTTTCGCGGTGACCGCCTGGGCGCCCTTCGCTCGCCTCGCGCTCGCGCAGACGCGGTCGCTCAGGTCGGCGTCGTTCGTCGAGGCGGCTGCCGCGCTGGGACGGGGGCGTAGCGGAGTTCTCTTCCGCCATATCGTCCCGAACTTGCTGAGCGTCGCAGCGGTTCAGCTGGGGTCCACCGCGGCCGCGGTCGTCGTCGGCGAGGCTTCATTGGCCTTCGTGGGGCTGGGGCCTCCCGACGGCGTGTCGCTTGGCGGAGTTCTGGATCAGGGCGTCTCCGCCATGCTTCGTGCCCCCCACGTTCTGCTCGTGGGCGCCCTCGCGGTTCTGGCTACGAGCAGCGGGCTGCTGGTCGCGGGACGAGTCTTTCAGGCCGAGCCGACGCCTCGCTGAGCGTGCTATGCGCAGGCCGAGATGCTCGCCCCATCCCCTCTTCCGCGCAGCCTCGAGGCGAGCTTCCGAGACGTCGTTTCGGACCGGCCGGCGATCCGTGCTTCGGCAGTCCGCGATCTCGTGCGCCACGCCCTCGCCTCGGATCCCGTGCGCGCGCGAGCGATACCCGTGCTCGAGCGGCTGCTCCGTGAAGACGAAGCCGCCGGGGTTCGCTCCGCGGCTGCCGTGGCCCTGGCGGATCTCGCGGCACGAGAAGGCCTTCCGGCGCTCCTCGTTTCTGTCGAGGACGCGGATGCTGCCGTTCGGCAAATGGCCCTCGCGGCCCTTGGTGAGATCGGCGATCCGCGCGCCACGCAGCGGCTGAGCCGCGCTCTGCGCGATCCCCGTCCGGAGGTACGCTACCAAGCCGTGATCGCGTTCGCCCGAGTCGCGAAGGACGACCCGATCGAAGTGGTCGGCGCGTTGGCGCACGCCATGGACGATCCCGATGAGGCCATTCGATACATCGCTCTGCGCGTCGCGGAAGAGCAGCAGGCGGACAGCGGCCCCCTTCGCGACGACCGGCTTCGAGCGCGCGCCGAGCAGCTCGTCGAAGGGCCGAACGTTGCCATCGCGGTCGCGGCCGCCCTCTACCTCGCCCGGCTAGGACGACCACGCGGGCTCGAGCTTGTCATGGATATCGTGGCCGAGCGCGCCCACACGCCGGAGATCGAGGACGAAGAGGCCTGCGTCGAGCTCGCCGGGGAGCTTGCCCTCACCGAGGCGGTCCCGCATCTCGAGCGGCGCGTGTGGGGTGCCCGCCGCGTCGTGCGAAAGGTCTTGTCTTGGGGCGCCGGAGACCGGCAAAGTTGCGCCTGGCACGCGCGCATTGCCCTCGCGCGAATGAAGCACCCGAGGGCGCGCGCGGAGATTCTCGCCGACCTGAGCTCGCGCACGCGCGAGACGCGTGAGGCCGCGGTCGTGGCCGTTGGGCGAGCTCGTTTGGGCGAAGCTCGCTCCGTTCTCGAGCGCCTGCGGGGATCGGTCGACTCCGCTCTGGTCAACGAAGCGCTCTTGCGCCTCGCAGTCGACCCCACCCCCGGTTGAGCGGGCGATGGCTGTCGGTCGCATAGCTTCCGTCGTGGCTCTTCTCGCGATCGCGGTATGGCTCGGTGGACTCCTAGCTCTGGGGGCAATCGCCGCACCCGTCGTCTTCTCGATGGTCCCACCGCCGACCGCAGCCGACGCCATGACGGTTGTATTTCGCCGGTTCGATCTCGTGGCGATGACGTGCAGCGCCGTGGTCCTGCTGAGCGAGGCCCTCCGGGCCGTCCGCCGGACGCCGTTTGCCCCGCGAGATGTGGCTCGCGCAGCCGCGTCGGTCCTAGCGGCGGCGGCGTCCGTGGTCCAGGGCATGCGAGTGTCCCCTCGCATTGCCGAGCTTCACGCGGCCGGCGTCAGTCGAGGGCTGGGCGCCAAGGGAATGGAGCTCGCGCGTCTGCACGACCTCGCCGAGCTCTTCGGCCAGGGGCAGGTGATCCTTCTGGCGGTGGCGATCACCCTGCACGTCGCGACCCTATCGCCCTCGCGCGCTGCGCCCTCGTGACTGAATCCCCGAGCTTGGGCGTGCTGGCGTGAACGGTGTTGGCCGAAATTTCCGTGCTGGCACACTTTCTCGGCGCATAAACGCCGGTTGACGCAAGATTTCGTGGGCCGTAGCGTGACTTGCGAGATCGAGTCCCGGGCGTCAGGGTAGAGGTCATATGGCTGCGCGACACGGTCGCAGGGCTGGCGAGCCGAGCGTAATCGGGGGTCGAGGAGGAAGTTGATGCGTTCGATGTTCTTCGGTCTACTGACCGCAACCGTAGTGGCCCTGGTTATCGCCTCGGGCTGTTCGAGCTCTCCCAAGGCGACATGCCCCCCAGGAGACACCTGCACGGCAACGATGGCGCCGGTGGACAGCGGCCCGATCTACCACCGGTTCGACGAGTCCGGGACTGAGGCCTCGACGGTGTCGCTCGTCGCAGACGGTACTTCCGGCAAGGCTTGCACGGCCGACTCGGACTGCGTCGGCGACAGCGGTGCGGGGGTCAACAAGTGCAGCAGCGATTATCAGCTCACCGTGGCGGGCGTTGGCGTGCAGCTCTGGGCCTCTCCGGTCTGCATCATCCCGATTTCTTCGAGCGGCAACTGCGATCCCGGCACGGATCCGACCCAGATCCAATTTTGCGACGGTGACCCGAACGACCCCAATTCACCCGGGGTCTGCATGGCGTTCGATCCGAGCGCGCCGATGACCGGTCAGGGTATTTGTTTTCCGAAGTGCACATTCGGGACCGATGGCTCGCCCGCGACGGGTTGTGTCGGTCACGACGCGTGCGGGCTGGTGACGTACCTTCTCGACACCAGCAACAACGTCACGGGACTCGGTGTCTGTCAGAGCGCCTGCCAGACCAACGCCGACTGCGCCGCCCTCGGCACGACCTACGTTTGTGAGCCCGACATCGGCGATTGCACGATGGCCGCGGTCCCGCGCACCAAGACTCCGGGGACTTCGTGCACCACGACCGACCAGATGGCGGGCGCGTGTTTTTGCGCCACCGGATCGGGCACGACGGGTTTCTGCACCGGCACCTGCGTGGTCGGAGCCACTCCGAGCGATTGTCCAAGCGGATGGGTCTGCGACACCGGCGAGCCGCAAACGCTCGACTTCGGGACCGGGAGTCCGACGTTCCCCCCGCTGACCAAGCAGACGGCGGGTATGCTCGGGGTGTGCTCGCCGACATGTACTTCGGCCGACGCCGGCGTGGCGGAAGCGGGGACTCCGGCTCCCGAGACCGACGGCGGCGCGGCTCCCGAGGCTGCGGCCCCGACGGCCTTGGCCGCCTGCCCTGGCACATCGACGTGCGTTGACGAGACCATCGTAGGACCGGACTGCCAGCCATAGGAGCGAGCTCTTCGGGGGCGCGGGTCGCCGTCGCGTCCCGCGCATGTCATAGTTCCGATACCTTTGATTTCCTCTTTGCTTGGCTTGGGAGTGCCGGCTCGGATTGCCCTGCTCGCTGGGGCTCTGGTCGGTGTAACGCTATTCGGCGGATGTAACAGTCTGTCCGCGTTGCCGATATCCCCCGGCTCAGCCGCGAGCGGGCCCGCCGACGATGCCGGCTTCGTCACGGGGGGCGACGGTTCGGCCGTAGGTACATCTTGCCATCCGGGCAACGTCGAGACCTTCGTGCCTGGCACCTATCGACATGCAGCGGCGGCCGGTCAGGGGGCATGTGTGCCCAGTGATGGGGGTCCTGACCCCATCCAAGCTTACTACGACGCGTGCATCGGCCCATCCATGTCCAAAGGCGCCTGCGACGCGTTTGCGGTCTCGAATCCGGGTTGCACGGCCTGCATCGTGAGCTCGGAGAGCGCCACGGCCTATGGCCCTCTCGTTCTAGCGAATGGATTCCTGCAGGCCAATGTCGCCGGCTGCGTCGAGATTGAAGATCCATCCAATCTTTCGTGCGCGCAGGCGCAACAAGCGCTCTCCGATTGCGAACTCGCCGCGTGCTCGGCCAACTGCCCGGTGACCGATCAGACTTCACTCGTCGCGTACGAGCAATGCGCTGGCCAGGCCGACGCGGTGGGCTGCCAGGCCTACTACCTCGCGGCCGAGTGCCTGCTCGCTGAAGTCGAAGCAGGGGTCCCCGCCAACTCCGAAAGCGCCTGCCTTGCGTCTACCTTCGACACCTTCTACGCCACCATCGTTCCTCTGTTCTGCGGTCAGGCGGCCGCGGACGCGTCGGGCTCGCCGGCCATCGACGCTTCTGGCGACGCCAGCCTCTCGGTGGACGCCGCCGCCGAGGACGCCGGCGCCCTCGACGTTCGATCCCCTAATGGGGCCGCGGACGCGGGCGGTGACGGGTCTCTGCTCCGCGACGCGGGCGCGGCTTCTGCCGACGGTGGAGACGCGATGTAGCCTCGCGGCGTGGTAAGACGAGCGGCCTCGATGTCGCTCGAAGATCGCGACCAGGACCCGGACATCGCCCTCTTGCGCGTTCTTCGCGACGACGGCACGGCCGATCCCGCGACCGATCCCCGATTGGCCGTCGAGCTTCTTCGGCGCGCCTATCGCGAGATGCGCCGCTGCCGCCTGCTCGACGCACGCATGCTCGCCATGCAGCGGCAGGGACGCATCGGCTTTTACGGTGGCGCGCGCGGCCAGGAAGCCGTTGCCGTCGCCGCCGGCCTCGCCGTGGGCGAGAACGACTGGGTGTTTCCCGCTCTGCGCGAGCAAGCCATCATGCTCGTGCGCGGCTTTCCGCTGCGCACGTTCATTGCGCAGATCTTCGGCAACTCGGGCGACTTGCTCAAGGGAAGGCAGATGCCCTGCCACCAGTCGGCCCGCTCCGTTTGTCACGTGAGCTGGTCGTCATGCGTCGGCTCACAAGCGCCTCACGCCGTCGGAGCGGCGTGGGCTATGCGCGCTCGCAAGACCAACGCGGTCGCCGTCGGGTTCGTGGGCGATGGCGCGACGAGCCAGGGAGACTTTCACGCCGCCATGAACTTCGCGGGGGTCTGGCGCGTGCCCTGCGTGCTCGTGTGCCAAAATAACCAGTTTGCCATCAGCGTGCCTGCCGAACGGCAAACCGCGTCGCGGACGATTGCCGTCAAAGCTCGCGCTTACGGATTGCCCGGTGTGCGCGTCGACGGCAACGACTTTCTCGCCGTCTACTCGGTCATCCGGTCGGCGCTCGACCGAGCCCGCGCGGGCGACGGCCCGACGTTCATCGAGGCGGTCACTTATCGCATGGGTCCACACTCGACGAGCGACGATCCGTCCCGATACCGCTCCCCCGACGAGGAGGCGGCCTGGGCGGCCCGAGATCCGGTCGACCGCCTCCGGCGTCACCTCGGTGAGCTGGGTCACGTCACCGACGCCACCGACGCCGACCTCGATGGCGAGCTGTCGGCCGAGCTGACGGCCAGCATCGAGGAGGCCGAAGCCCAACCAGGCCTCTCGACCGAGTCCCTGTTCGACGATGTCTACGCCGAAATGCCGTGGCACTTGCGCGAGCAGGTCGCCGAGACAAAAAGGCATGCCGCCGGTCGAAGACGCGGCCAGCCAAGCTAGACTGCCGCGCATGGCCCAAAAGACTTACGACGCAATCGTCATTGGTGGCGGCCCAGGCGGATACGTCTGCGCCATCCGCCTTGCTCAGCTCAAACAGAAGGTGCTCTGCGTCGAGAAGGACGAAGTGGGCGGCGTCTGCCTGAACTGGGGCTGCGTGCCGAGCAAAGCCATCATCGCCACGAGCCACACGTTCGAAAAAGTAAAGAGCGGCGCGACTTATGGCCTGATGACCGACAACCCGCGCATCGACGTCAACAAGCTTCAGGACTGGAAAGAAGGGATCGTCAAGAAGCTGACTGGCGGTATTCGGGGTCTGTTTCGCGGCAACGGGGTCGATCTCGTCATGGGCGACGGCCGCGTCGCGGGGCCTCGGCAGGTCACCGTCAAGACGCGCGAGGGCACCACCGAGACGTTCGAGGCGACCAAGGCCATCGTCATCGCCACGGGGTCGTCAACCATCGAAATCCCTGCCTTCAAGTTCGACGGACAGAAAGTCATTGGCGCGAAGGAAGCGGTCAGCCTGCGAGAGATCCCCAAGCGCCTGCTCGTCATCGGCGGGGGCATCATTGGCATGGAGCTCGGAGGCGCATATCAGCGTCTTGGTAGCGCGCTCACCGTGGTCGAAGCGCTGCCCAAGGTTCTAAACGGAGTCGATGCCGATCTGGCCGCCGTGGTCGAGAAAACCTATGTGAAGCGCGGCGCCACCATCCTCAAGGAAACCAAGGCGCTTGGCTGCGAGCCGCAAAAGGACGGCTCGCTTGCCGTGCGCGTCGAGATCGCGGGCAAGATGGAGACTGTGGTGACCGACGTCGTGCTCGTGGCGGTAGGTATGCGTCCGAACGGCGGCGGGCTCGGCCTCGAAGAGCTTGGAGTGAAGGTCGAGAGGGGTTTTGTGCCGACCGACGGCGTGGGGCAGACCAACGTGGCCGGGATCTATGCGATCGGCGATTGCTCAAGCGTTCCCATGCTGGCTCACAAGGCCAGCAAAGAAGGCGAAGTCGTGGCCGAGGTGATTGCGGGGCACAAGGCGGCGAAGGATTGGGTGGGGATTCCGGCGGCCATTTTCACCGACCCGGAGATCGCGACCGTTGGTTTGGGCGAGGAGGAGGCCAAGCAGAAGGGGATAGAGGTTCGCGTCGGCAAGTTCCCCTTCAGCGCGCTCGGCCGGGCCATGGCAGTGAGCGAGACCGACGGCTTCATCAAAGTGGTCGCCGGCAAGAGCACGCACGAGATTCTCGGAGTGCACATCGTCGGGCCTGAAGCCACGGATCTCATCAGCGAGGGGGCGCTCGCCCTCGAGATGCACGCGTTTCTCGAAGACGTGGGGCTCACCATGCATCCGCACCCGACGCTCGGCGAGGGGATGATGGAGGCGAGCCTTCATGGTCTCGGGCAAGCCATTCACATCCTCAATCGATAGCGGCGCGGCGGCGGGCGGAGCGGCGGCGACGGGGTTCAATCAGGCAACGGGATGAGCGGTCGGCTCGCACGACTGAGCGCGCGGATTCGTTCTCCGCTCGGCCTGATTCTTTGCGGGGTGCTGCTGCTCCATGCGGTGGGCCTATGGTGGGGTCTTCCGTCCACGAGCGGATGGGACGACGATGGCGTCGCACCCCGCGATTTTCTCGTCGGCGTCGTGCGGACGTTCACCCCCGGCTCCTATTACACGTATCCCCCGCTGCACGTCCTTATCCTCACGGCGCTCACTTTGCCGGTGTGGACTGCGGAGCTCGTGCTTGCGCCGTCACTGTCGCCCGAAAGCTTGGTGCACGCGTTTTTGAACGTGCCGTGCATGACGGCGTTCGCGCTCGTGGCCCGGGCTGTCGCCGTCGCGATGTCGCTCGGTGTCGTCTACGCCCTCGCAAAGGTCGGCGAGGAGCTGCGCGGGCGCCGCGCGGGGCTCATGGTTGCGGTCGTGGTCGGGCTCAACGCTCCATTCACGTATTACGCGCATACCTCGAACCTCGAGGTGCCGTACTGCTGCTGGGCGTCTTTTGCGCTGCTCTATTTCGTTCGCGCGCTGGCCCGACGAAGCCCCGTCGAGCTGAGGTCGGCGGGAGTGTTCGCGGCACTCGCCGTGTCGACGAAGGACCAAGCCGCGGCCCTGTTCCTCTTAGGCTGTCCGCTCGGTCTCGCCGCATGGTTCGCGCTCGACGCTTGGGCGCGCGAGAACCCTCGCCCGATCTTGAAGCAGGTAGCGCTCGCCGGCGCCCTGTCGCTCGGGATGGTGCTCGCCATCGACGGGGCGGTTTACAATCCGTTGGGCCTCCGCGCCAGAATCGGTTTCATGCTCGGGACCGCGAGCCAGGACCATGCGAGCTACGCGGAGACGCTCTCGGGCCGGTTCTTCGTGCTTCGTGACGCCGTCCTCAACTTCTCCCGTTTCTACCCGGCTCCGTTTGCCGCCCTCGCGTGCATCGGGCTCGTCGCGGCCGGGGGTTCGCGCTCGAAGCGAGCCGCCGGGCTCGCGCCGCTATTGTTGAGCGTCTCGTTTCTCGCTCTCTTCAACTGCCTTGCGAGACGCACGGACGAGCGGTTTCTGCTGCCGCAGATGCTTTTTCTCGGCGTCTATGCAGGCCTGGGGCTCGATGCCGCCCTTTTCTCGGTCCCGGCCTCCGCGGGAAGACTGCTGCTTCGGCTCGCCGCGCTGCCGCTCCTTGCCTGGGCTCTCTTCGAGTGCGCCGCCGTCGACGTGACCCTCCTTTGCGACACGCGATACGACGCGGAAGCCTGGCTTCGAGCGCACGTGCGGCCCGGTGAGAGTCTCGAGGTCTACGGGAACCTCGTCTACTTGCCCCGCCTTCCCGCCCAGGCGCGCGTGGTGCGGGTCGACAAGAAGCCCGTCGACAAGCGCAGCCCCCTTGTGGGCGCCAAAGAACTCGTCGCGCCCTTCGAGGACATCGAGCAGAGAAAGCCGCAGTGGATCGTCCTGACCGAGACGCAAGTGTGGCCGTATCTCGTCGACCCGTCGGAAGTGCAGCGAATGGGGAGAATCCTCACCCCCGGCCAGCTGGCTGCACAGCGCGATCCGGCGCGCGAGTACTTTCGCGACCTCGTGGCAGAGAGGGCGGGCTACCGGGTGGCGCACGTCTCGGAGTGGACGTCGACGTTTTGGCCGGTCGTGCAAATCCACGCGAGCACGGGCCAGCGTGTGCGCATTTTCGAGCGCGTCAACTCGAGCTAAAACGAGCCGGCGAGACGAAAGGACGTTTTGCCATGCCGACGTGCAAGGAGTGCGAGAGTGAGGTCGACGCGCTCGTGACCGTGAAGGTCGCGGGCAAGGCGCGGCGCCTGTGCGAGGACTGCGCGGACCGCGCGCGAGAACAGGCCGAAGTCGCCGAGGAAAGCGAAGCCGTCGTCCAGAACATGATGGGGTTCAAGGGCCGGCGGTGAGGTCTGCTCGAAGCCTTGTTGTGTTACCTTGCAAACATCTCTTTTTCTCGTCTGCCTGGCGCTCCTGGCGTCCTGGCGGTGAATCTCCCCTTCTAGTTTCGAGAGAGCGAGCCATGGGCATCTTCGATCGCATGGGTAGGATCATCGGGAGCAACCTCAACGCTCTGCTCGACAAGGCCGAAGACGACAAAAAGCTCATCGAGCTCAACCTCGACGAGATGGATGGGCAGGTCAAAGCCGGGCATCAGGAGGTCGTGCAGGCCGTCGCCGCCGAAAAGCAGCTTCAAAAGAGGTGCGACGACATCGCCGCCGACGTCGCCCGGTGGGACCGGCGCGCCGAGCTCGCGCTCAAGAGCGGGGACGAGCCCCTGGCTCGCGAAGCCCTGAATCAAAAGCGGCGGATAAGTGGAGACCTCGCCTCCGCCAAGCGCGCGCGAGCCGAGCAAAACGAGGCTGCCGTTCGCATGAAAGACGAGCTCGAGAGAATGAAGCAGAGCCTCTCGGAGCTTCGCCTGCGAAAAGGGACGCTCGTCGCCCGTGCGGCGCAGTCGCGCTCCGGAGCGGGCGCCGAGCAGCTCGGGGCCAAGGGCGGCTCGGGCGCCTTCGATACGTTTCGGCGCATGGAAGAAAAGGTCGAAGGGCGCGAGGCCGAGGGGCGCGCCATGGAGGAGGTCGAAGCCGCGCTGGGCAAAGGGCCGCGATCGGACGACCTCGAAGCAAAATTCCGCGAGCTCGAGCGACAGGCAGGGGGGCAGCCGAGCAACGAGCCGGGCGGTGTCGAGGACGAGCTTGCCGCACTGAAGAAGCGAATTCGAATCTAGTGGGGCCGAGGAGCATCGTCGTCGCGTTTCGGATGCCGCTCTCGGCAATCATGCGCGGGCCAGAGGGCGTCTATCTGGCGCGGGCGCGCCCGCTGTGCGCCCGGGGCGAGGCGCTCGGCGCTCGGTTGGTCGCATGGGGTGCGACTCTCATCGCGATGGCGTGGGATCTCGACGGAGTCGAAGAGGCGATTGACCTTGCGTCCGCCGTTCATACCGAGTCGCTCTCGGCGGAGGACGCCTGGGCGTGCGGGATCGCGCAAGGAGATCTCGAGGCGCTGTCTTTGGAAGGCCAGCGAATGCACCTTGCATGGGGCGAAGCTCTGCTCGTGGCCGCGTCCTTGGCTCGCATCGCGAGGCCGGGCGAGGTCTTGATCGATGGCGACGTGAGCGCCGTGCGAAGCGGGGGCTTGGGATTGACCGGGAGCCGATCGGCGAGCGATGGCGGTCAGCGGGTGCGGGGCTGGCAGCTCGATCTCGCGCGGCCATGGAGGATCGCGCCATCCGGCGCGAACGAGCGCGACACCGGCCCAGGCGACGCCTTTCCCGAAGAGCTCGCGAGCGCCGACGTGCTCGAGCTCACAGAAGCCGCACAAGTCACCACGCGCCCCCGCGACCTCGCTGGGCTCGAGCGACAGCGTCGCGGCGCCGAAGGTGGCCCCCCCTCAGAACGCTGCCGCGCGTCACTTGGCCTCGCCATGGCGCTCGCCATGCTCTCACGCCCCGAGGACGCCCTCATGGAGGCGCTCGACGCCCTTGCCCGTGCGCGCGAGGACGGCGACCCCAAGGGGCTTGCGGCTTGCTACGCGCTCTTGGCCAAGCTTTACGCAGCCGTCGGAAAGATCGACGCTGCGGCCGAGCTCCGAGGTCTGGCCGCCGGCGCGGCCGACCCCAGTCCATAAGGAATGCCCCGAATGCCCGCCCCGAACGCTCTTCGCCTCCCCGAACCGGGCGATCTCGTTGCGGGCAAGTACTTGCTCGTTCGGGTCATCGGTCAAGGAGGCATGGCGGTCGTCTACGAGGCGACGCATCCGCGCCTTCACCAACGCTTGGCCATCAAGGTGCTTCGCCCCGACGTTCAAGACCTCGAGGACGTGATGGCACGCTTCGAGAGGGAGGCTCGGGCGACCTCGAGGCTGCGATCGGCGCACACCGCCCGCGTCGTGGACGTCGACGCGTTGCCCAACGGCCTTCCCTACATCGTCATGGAGTTTCTCGACGGCGAGGACCTGGACGCCGTGCTGCAGGCCAGTGGCGCCCTGCCGGTCGAGCGGGCCGTCGATGTCGTCCTTCAGATCGCAGAAGCGATGGAAGAAGCTCATGGCTTCGGGATCATTCATCGGGACCTCAAGCCGGCCAACATCTTTGTCTGCAAGGCGGACCCGCGCCCTCTCATCAAGGTGCTCGACTACGGAGTGTCCAAGAGCGAGGACGACGCAGGGTCACGCATCACGCAGGCGGACGCCTACTTCGGCACGCCTTGCTATGCATCTCCAGAGCAACTTCGATCGGCGGGCGAGGCCGACGCACGAAGCGACGTGTGGTCGCTCGGGATCATCCTGTTCGAGCTCGTCACAGGTCGGACGCCCTTTGTCGGGTCGACGACTTCGGTCATCGCGAAGGTGATGGCCGATCCGATCCCATCGCCCACCGACCTCAAGCCAGAGGTCCCAGCCGAGCTGGCTCGCATCGTACTTCGCGCGCTCGAGCGTGACCCCGCCAAGCGGTTTCAGAGTATGCGCGATTTTGCATCGGCCCTGGAGCCGTTTGGTCCCGCCGACAAGCTGCCTTCGCACGCGCCTGGGCCGCGCGGCCGCCTGGGTGAGATCTTGATCGCGGACGGGCTCTTGCAGGAAAAAGACTTGCAGCGGGCTCTGGTCGAGCAGCGTCACAGTGGCAAGTTGCTTGGTCGCGTACTGCTCGACATGGGCCTCGTGGCGCACGCCGACTTGCTGGCCGCAGTGGCGAAGCAGCAAGGTATTGAAGTTGCCGGGTCGCGCAGCCCGTCCCCGGCTCGAGCGCCGGTCGAACCAAGACGCACTCGGATCCTCGTATGGATCGCGATCGGTCTCGCGCTCGTCGGCGTCTTCGGCATTGCCTCGGCCTTCTACGCGACCTCTGGGGCACCCAACTCGTCGGTCCCCCCACGTTGACAGCGGCCGAAGCCGACGCACAATGTCCGGCACGCGTGGCTGAAGCCCGTGTGCGCGTGTGGCGTGTTGCCACACCTGCAAAGCCCGCTGGGAGCGATGAGCCCCGGCGAGGAAGGTCGAGAAAAATGCATCCTGGAATGTTTGCTTGGTGGCATGCGCGCCGACACGCGGCATGCGGTGAAACTGGTTGCCATGCCGAAGCCGGCTGCGACTCGCCCCGAGGTGCAGGTGGACCGTGGGGGTGGCACTCGGCGCCGCACGGAGGCGACGGACGTGGTGACGACTTCGGCGCGGGCAGCTTCGGAGTGAGGCGTCCGCTTCGATTTCTCGCATTCAAGCTCGAGCTCGACGAAGCGCAGACCACGGAGTTTGCCTCGATCTTGAGCGCGCTCAAGACGGAGCGAGCGCAGGCTGCCGTCGATCAACGCCGTACGACCGCGGCCTTGGCCGATGCCGTCGCGGCCGAGTCGTTCGACGAGAGCGCCGCCAAGGTCGTCGCAGACGATCGGGTCAAGAGCACCGAGCGGGTGGAGGCGGCGGTGGCGCGTGCGCTCGGGCGCATGCACGCGGTGCTCCGCGGCGATCAAAGGACGCGGTTGGCCTATCTGCTACGCACGGGTGCGCTCGCGATGTGAGAGCGCAAAGCGTTGCATCCAGGTCGGTGCGCCGGGCAGCGGCCTCGTGGGCCATCGCCCTGTGGGGTGCGGGCGGGGCGGCTTGCCGTGAGCCGCCCTTGGCCTCAAGGGCTCAGTGCGAGCTTCTGCGCGACCGCTACGTCGATCTAGAGCTTTCCGCCCAACAAGCCGCGCGCGCCATGACGACGGAAGCGCGTGCGGCTTTGCGCGGGCAGCTGGCGCTCGAGGCCCTCTCGGGACCGCAAGCGGCGCGAATGGATAAACGGTGTGAGTCGCAAGTGACCGAGGCCGCGTACAAGTGCGCGGTTGCAGCGAGCACGCTGGCCGCGTGGCAGCGGTGCCTCGAGTAGACATGCTAGAGAGCGCCGCGGCCCGGTGAAGTTCGTCGACTCGTGCAAGGTCAAGGTGATCGCGGGAGCCGGGGGCAACGGCTGCGTCGCGTTTCGGCGCGAGAAGTTCGCCCCGCACGGCGGCCCGGCCGGAGGCGATGGGGGCAAGGGCGGTGACGTCGTCTTCGTCGGTGACGAGGGCAAGAACACGCTGCTCGACGTGGCCATCTCGCACACCTTGCAAGCCGATCGCGGCGAGCACGGACGCGGCAAAGATCAGTATGGCAAGGGGGGCGAAGACCTGGTCGTCCACGTTCCCGTCGGCACCCAGGCCTTCGACGATTCCGCGAATCATCTGCTCTTCGATGTCGACGCTGCGGGTAAGCGAATCGTCGCCGCTCACGGTGGACGAGGAGGGCGCGGCAACCTGCACTTCGCCACGCCTTCGGAGCGTGCGCCCCGCCGCGCCGAGCCCGGGGAGCCCGGTGAGGAGCGCAGCCTCCGGCTCGAGCTCAAGATCATGGCCGACGCGGGGCTTCTTGGGTTCCCCAACGTCGGCAAGAGCACATTCATTCGCGCGGTTTCGCGCGCTCGACCTGCCGTGGGCGACTATCCGTTCACGACGCTCGTTCCGCATCTCGGGGTCGTGGCCCTCGATTTGGAGTCGAGCTTCGTGCTCGCCGATATCCCTGGGCTCATCCCCGGGGCGGCTCGGGGAGTGGGCCTCGGCGTGCGCTTTCTCAAGCATGTCGAGCGCACCCGCGCTCTTCTCCACCTTGTTTCCGTCGACCCTGGTGACGGTCGCGATCCGCTCGCCGACTTCGACACCATCAACGCCGAGCTCCGAGCGTTCGATCCTGTGCTCGCCGACCGCCCGCAAGTGGTCGCCATGGGCAAAGCCGACTTGCCCGACGCGCGCGCGGGTTGGGAGAGGGCGCGGCCCCAGTTCGCGGCCCGCGGAGTCGACCTCAAGCTGCTGTCGGCGGCGACCGGGGAGGGTGTGCGCGAGGTCTTGTTTGCGCTCTACTCGCTGATCCACCCGGCGTGAGGGGGAAGTGGCCGAGAAGACCGAACAGCCCACGGCGCGGCGGCTGCGGCAAGCCCGCAAGGAGGGCGACAGCCCCGTGAGCGCCTACTTGGCGCAATCGATCGCCTTCGTCGTGGCCGTGGCCCTCGTCCCCGGCGCGATTCGCGCCCTTTGGGCGAGCGCCGCAAGGGGCATGCGCGACGCCCTGGACCCGTCGGCGCACCTCACGAATGCATCGCTTGTCGCGGCGCTCGAAAGCGCCGGGGCGGCCCTGCTCGCGCTCGCGCTTCCGCTGATCGCTGCGGTGGGTGCTGCGGGAGCCTTCGCGCAGGTGGTGCAGACCGGTGGCGTCTTTGCGGTCGGCCGGCTTGCGCCCAAGCTCGAGAGGCTCGATCCCGCAGCCGGGCTCAAGCGACTCTTTTCGCCGATTCGCTTCTTCGCGGTGTTTCGCGCGCTTGTCGCAGGCAGCCTCGTCGCGGCCTTGGCCTACCTAGGCCTGCGCGGTCACGTTGCGGATCTAGCTCGAACAGCGGGTCGGTCGCCCTGGGTCGGGGCCGTAGTCTCCGGGGTGGCCGGCGTGATCGTCTGGCGGGTCGCTTTCTTGGGCGTGCTGCTCGGCGCGCTCGACTTGCTCGTCACTCGCAGGGCGTGGCTGCGCCGCCTCCGTATGAGCAAGGAAGAAGTGAGTCGCGAGCACCGGGAGTCGGAAGGCGACCCGCACGTCAAGGCCGCTCGTGAGCGCGCGCACCGGGAGCTCTTGGCGCAGGCTACGATCGCGGGCGTCCGAAACGCCACGGTGGTCGTGGTCAACCCGACGCATCTGGCTTGCGCGCTGCGCTACGACGAGGAGGCGGCCGAGCCGGCACCCGTCGTCGTCGCGACAGGTGAGGGAGATCGGGCGGCTGGTATCGTTCGCGCTGCCCACGCCTACGGCGTTGCCGTCGTCACGGACGTACCCTTGGCGCGGGCCCTCATCGAGCTCTCCGTCGGCGAGATGATCCCCGAGGCCCTTTACGTGGCTGTGGCCGAGGTCTTGCGCGAGATTGGGGGGACTGCTAAACGACCCGCGCTCGTCCGTACCGGTACGTCCGGGCGTGCACGAGACGAAGTGCGCTGAAGCGTCTGCGACTAGGCAGGCGGCCAACCACTCGGAATCGCGGGCGTTGCCGACCGTTCGGGGAGCGGCGCTTAAACGAAACGATCGAGAGGTTCGCATGATTTCCATCACGTCACACGGACGGCGGGGGCTCCCGGGGTTGAGGGTTCTGCTGGCCTGGGTCACGCCGATTCTTCTGCTGTCGCTGTTCGCCGCATCGGCCTTCGCGCAAACCGGGGCATCTCATGGCGGCGAAGACTCGCTGGTCATTCCCGCTCAGCTCGACACCCTCGAGTTCTTCGGACTGGCGGCCAGCAAGCTGCTGATGCTCGGGCTCATCGTGTGCGCGGGCGGCGTCGCCTTTGGCCTCGCCATCTACGTGCAGCTCAAGAACGCCCCGGTGCACAAGTCGATGCTCGAGGTCTCCGAGCTCATCTTCGAAACGTGCAAGACCTACCTTCTCACGCAGGCCAAGTTTCTCGCGCTGCTGTGGCTCTTCATCGGCACGATCATCGGGCTCTACTACGGGGTGCTCAAGGGCGAGCCGATCGGCGTCGTGCTCCTCATCCTCGGGTTTAGCATCGTGGGCATCGCCGGCAGCGCCACCGTCGCGCTCTTCGGCATTCGGGTGAACACCTTCGCCAACTCGCGAACGGCCTTCGCCAGCCTGCGGGGCAAGCCCTATCCCGTCTACGCCATTCCGCTCAAGGCGGGGATGAGCATCGGCATGCTTCTCATCAGCATCGAGCTTGCCTTCATGCTCATGATTCTGACGATGATCCCGCACGAGTACGCGGGCAAGTGCTTCATCGGGTTCGCGATCGGTGAGTCGCTCGGAGCTGCGGCCCTCCGCGTCGCCGGCGGCATCTTCACCAAGATCGCCGACATCGGGTCGGACCTCATGAAGATCGTCTTCAAGATCAAAGAAGACGACGCGCGCAATCCCGGGGTCATCGCCGACTGCACGGGCGACAACGCCGGCGACTCGGTGGGGCCGAGCGCCGACGGCTTCGAGACCTACGGGGTGACGGGCGTCGCTCTCATCGTCTTCATCTTGCTGGCCGTGTCCGATCCGACCGTGCAGGTGCAGCTTCTGACGTGGATTTTCGTGATGCGCATCCTGATGATCATCTCGAGCGCGCTCAGCTACTTCGTCAACGAGGCGATCACCAAGGCTCGCTACGGCAACGCCGACAAGCTCAACTTCGAGGCGCCGCTCACGCAGCTCGTGTGGGTCACTTCGATCGTCTCGGTTCTCTTCACCTTCGCGGCGTCCTACGCGCTCATCCCGATCCTCGGCGACGACGATTCCCAGTGGTGGAAACTGTCGTCGATCATCACCTGCGGAACGCTGGCCGGCGCCATCATCCCGGAGCTCATCAAGGTCTTTACTTCGACCGAGAGCGCTCACGTGAAAGAAGTCGTGACCTCGTCGAGGGAAGGCGGAGCGTCGCTCAACATTCTCTCGGGGTTGACGGCGGGAAACTTCAGCGCGTTCTGGATGGGGATGGTCCTGCTCGTCCTCATGGGGACGGCGTACTTCATCAGCCAGGCAGGCCTCGGAGCGACGATGACCATCGGCAAGATGGACGTCTCACCGGTCTTCTCGTTCGGCCTCGTGGCGTTCGGCTTTCTCGGGATGGGCCCGGTCACGCTGGCCGTCGACTCGTACGGACCGGTCACCGACAACGCCCAGAGCGTCTACGAGCTCTCGTGCATCGAGGCCATTGCCAACATCAAAGAGGAGATCAAGAAAGATTTCGGCTTCGACGCGAACTTCGAGAAGGCCAAGCACATGCTCGAAGAGAACGACGGCGCAGGAAACACGTTCAAAGCCACGGCCAAGCCGGTGCTCATCGGGACGGCCGTCGTCGGCGCGACGACGATGATCTTCGCCATCATCGTCCTATTGACCGACCGGCTCTCCAACCCCGACAAGATCCAGAAGCTGTCTCTGCTCTATCCCCCGTTTCTCTTGGGCCTCATCGCGGGCGGGTCGGTCATCTACTGGTTTACTGGAGCAAGCATCCAGGCCGTCACCACCGGTGCCTATCGGGCGGTCGAGTTCATCAAGGCGAACATCAAGCTCGAAGGCGTCGAGAAGGCGTCCATCGCCGACAGCAAGAAGGTCGTCGAAATCTGTACGACCTACGCGCAGAAGGGGATGTTCAACATCTTTCTCGTGGTCTTTTTCGGCACGCTCGCGTTTGCGTTTCTCGATCCGTTCTTTTTCATCGGATATCTCATTTCGATCGCGCTCTTCGGCCTCTTCCAGGCGCTCTTCATGGCCAACGCCGGCGGCGCCTGGGACAACGCGAAAAAGATCGTCGAAGTCGAGCTCAAGCAGAAGGGAACCGAGCTGCACAACGCCACCGTCGTCGGCGACACCGTCGGGGACCCGTTCAAGGACACGAGCAGCGTGGCCATGAACCCGATCATCAAGTTTACGACCCTCTTCGGGCTTCTCGCGGTCGAGCTGGCCAACGATTCGCAGCATCCCATCCCGCGCGAGACCACGGCGGCCGTCGCCCTCGTGTGCTTCGTCGTCATGCTCGTTTTCGTGTGGCGCAGCTTCTACGCGATGCGCATCCACTCGTCCGGAGAGCCCGACAAGGCTCCGGTCACCGAGGCTAAGCCCGCCGAGTGACCACGCGGCCCCCCAAGTTACCGGGCGTGATCGATCGGAGAGGAGATCGACCGCCAGGACGCAAGCAACGCCAGGGGGAAACATTTTCGTGTGTGTTCCTGGCGAGCCTGGCGTCCTGGCGGTCATTGTCGCTTCTCGTACGGGGTTGCGCTCGCCCGTTTGGATCTGGGGGCTCGGGGTCGCCATGAACGTCGGGGACCTCGTTCGGGCCATGGAGGCGATCGCGCCCACGAGCCTTGCCGCCCCCTGGGACAATGTCGGCCTTCTCGTAGGCGACGAAGCGAGCGCGCTCACGCGCGTCCTTCTGGCGATCGATTGCTCGCGAGCGGTCGTGGCAGAAGCGGCCCGCGAGCGCTGCGAAGCGATCGTCTCCTATCATCCTCCGATCTTTCAGGCCTCCAAGCGCTTCGCCGCAGGAAGCATCGCCTACGAGCTCGCTCGGGCGGGCATCGCCGCCTACTCACCGCATACCGCCCTCGATGCGGCCGCCGGGGGGACGAACGACCTTTTGGCCGATGCCGTCGCCATAGTCGAGCCTGCGCCGCTCCGGCCTCTAGAGCCCCGAGAAAACCAGGTCAAGCTCGTCACCTTCGTGCCCGTCGACCACGTCGAAGCCGTGAGCCGAGCGCTCTTTGCCGCCGGAGCCGGTCGCATCGGCGACTATTCTTCTTGCAGCTTCCGCACGAAGGGCACGGGAACCTTCTTCGGCGAAGAGGGTACGCACCCGGTCGTCGGGGACCCGGGCCGGCTCGAGGAGACCGACGAGGTTCGGCTCGAGACCGTCGTGCCGCTCGGCCGCCTGGACGCCGTCGTCGCTGCCCTTCGTCTTGCCCATCCTTACGAAGAGCCCGCGTTCGATCTGGTCCGTCTCGCCGCCGTGCCGGGAGGCCCGGGATATGGCCGGGTGGGGCTAGTCCAGACCGCTCCTACACGTATGGTCATCGACCGAGCCAAGCGCGCGCTCGGCCTCGCCCACGTGCTCGTGGCCGGCCCTCTCGAGCGCGAGGTCTACCGCGTAGCGGTGTGCGCGGGCAGCGGGGGCGACCTGCTGGACGACGCGATCGCCTCGGGCGCTCAGCTCTTTCTGACCGGTGAGCTGCGGCACCACGATGCGCTTCGCGCGGTGGCCGCGGGGCTCACTGTCGTCTGCGTCCTTCACTCCGCGAGCGAGCGTGGCGTGCTAATGGCTCTGGAGCGCCGCCTCGCCGAACGCTTGCCGGACGCATCATTCGTCCGGAGCCGCGCAGACCAAGAGCCCTTCGTCTTCATGTAGGCGCGGGAGGCGCGTAGGCGCACGAAGTGCCTTTGACGCGCCGCATAAGAACCGCCTTTTCTTTCGACTCGACCGAGCACGCGCTAAGACTATGTCGTGCGCCAAGGAAGCATCGACGTGAGCCCGAGCCCCTCGCGCCATCCCAACGCGACCCCCGCCGAAGAGCCGCCGCTCTCGACGGAGGTGCTCCTTGCCTTGCACGACGCCATGCTTCGCGCTCGGTGCCTGGACGAGCGGCTCATTCGCATGAACAAGCAGGGCGACGGCTTTTTCTGGGTCGGCGGTCCCGGCGAGGAGGCGCTCAACGCGAGCCTCGGCCTGCTGGTGCACAAGGGCCAAGGCCCCGAGTACGACTATCTGCACCTGCACTACCGTTCGACCGCGACGCTCGTCGCCATGGGCGCCGACCCGACGGACACCCTTCGGCAAATGAAGAGCACGGCGAGCGACCCCTACTCGGCCGGCCGGAATTTCTGCAATCACTACTCGGTGCACCGCTGGAACGTGGCGCCCGTGTCTTCGCCCATCGAAGTGCAGTTCTCGATGGCGCCGGGCACGGCCATCGCGAACAAGCGCGCGAGCGGCCGCGGGATCACCATCGTGCAGGGCGGCGATGCGGGCACGGCCGAAGGCGACTTTTCGACGTGCCTCATCTGGTGCTCGCGTCCCGGCCACGAGCTGCCTTGCCTCATGATTGTCGCCAACAATCGCTGGGGGATCTCGACGCTGTCGGCCGATCAGCACGCCGAAAAGCACATCATCGATCGCGCAAAGCCCTTCGGGATCAAGAGCGCGATCGTCGATGGGAACGACCCGGAGGTCGCCTACCGGGAGCTCAAGAAGGCCATGGACTACGTGCGCGCCGAGCGTCGGCCGTTTCTGCTCGAAGCCACCGTCTCACGCCTTTACGGGCACTCGTCGGCCTCCGGGGCGAACTCCGTACCCGACGAGCCCGATTGCTTGGTCCTTTTCGAGAACAAGCTCGAAGAGCGTGGGACTCTCACGCGTCTTGCGATGGACGAGCTTCGGGCCAAGTACACGCAGGAGCTGCTCGAAGCGAGCAAGCGCATCCGAGACGAGCCCCAGCCCAAGGGCGAAGACATATGGAAGCACATATTTGCCGAGCGCGATGGCGCCTCCAAGGCCGACCCTAAGGTCGGCGGCTGATGGCGACGCTCGTCCAAGCGATTCGCCTCGCGCTGCATGTCGGCGAGGAGCGCCACGGGGTGACCGACGTCTTCGGCCAGGACGTCGGGCCGCCGCTCGGGGGCGTCTTCACGCAGTCCCAGGGGTTGAAGACCGCATGGAACACCCCCCTCGACGAGCGCGGAATCGTCGGCACGGCCATCGGCCTTGCCCTCGCGGGCCAGCGCCCCGTCGCCGAGATCCAGTTCTGCGACTACGCGTTCAACATGATCGACCTCTTGAAGCTCGCCGGGGGCGTGAGCTGGTCGTCGGCGGGTGATTGGAGCTGCCCGATGGTGCTCATGACGCCGGTCGGAAGCGGCATCCGGGGCAGCATCTATCACTCGCATTCGTTCGACGCCCAAGCGACGCGCATTCCGGGGTGGAAGATCGTCATTCCGAGCAATCCGCTCGACGCGTACGGCTTGATGCTTTCCGCGATTTTGGACCCCAACCCGGTCATGTTCCTCGCGCCGAAAGCGCTCCTGCGGGCCAAGGCGGGGCGTAACGAGCGCATCCCGGGAGAGCCGGAGGACGATCGCACGCTCTCGAGGATGATCGACGCTCCGCTCGGCGACCGTTCGAAGTGGCGACCCGATTGGCCCGACGTTCAAGACTTTTTCATTCCGTTCGGCAAGGCTCGCGTCTGCCGAGAGGGACGTGACGTGACGGTCGTCACGTACGGGCGGATGATGGTCGTGGCGGCCCAGGCCGCCGAGCTCGCGGCCGCGTCGGGCGTCGACGTCGAGGTCATCGATCTCCGGTCGCTGTCGCCTTACGACTGGGACGCCGTCAAGACGAGCGTGCGTAAGACCAAGCGCGTGCTCTATCTCAACGAGGACACCGAGGTGACCAACTTCGGCGAGCATCTCTTGCGACGCACCGTCGAAGAGCTCTTCTACGAGCTCGAAGCTCCGCCCCGGGTGATGGCAGGCGCCCACGTCCCCGGGATTGGGCTTTCCGACGCGCTCGAGCGTGCGAGCGTGCCGCAGACCGATCAAGTGCTCGCGGCTTTGCGCGAGCTCGCCGCTCATCAGCCCTAAGAGAATCCGGGCGCAGTGTGGCGACGACGAAGCATGCGGTGGTGGTCGCCGGCGGAGGTCCGACGGGCATGATGTTGGCGGCGGAGCTTGCGTTGGCGCACGTCGACGTCGCCATTGTCGAGCGGCGCAAAAGCCAGGACCTCGAGGACTCGCGCGCGGGCGGCCTGCAGTCACGCACCCTCGAGGTGCTCGATCAGCGCGGAATCGCGGATCGCTTCCTCTCGCAGGGCAAGGCCATGCAGGTTGCGGGGCTCGCGCTGATCCCTCTCGACATCAGTGACTTTCCGACTCGCCACAACTACGGGCTCGCGCTGTGGCAGAAACACATCGAGCGCATCCTCGCGGCCTGGGTCGCCGAGCTTGCGGTCCCGATCTATCGCGGGCGCGAAGTCACGGGCTTTGCCCAGGACGACGCCGGCGTCGACGTCGAGCTGTCCGACGGCTCTTCGTGGCGGGCAAAGTACCTCGTCGGATGCGATGGCGGTCGCAGCGTGATCCGCAAGAAAGCCGGTATCGACTTCCCCGGGTGGGATCCGTCCACCAGCTACTTGATTGCCGAGGCCGAGATGACCGGCGAGCCGGCGTGGGGCATCCGCCATGGTGATAGAGGCGTCAACGGCGTCGGCAAGCTCGAGGACGGGAAACGCGTGCGGGTGGTGTTGGTCGAGCCGCACGTCAGGCAAGGCGACGAGGTGACCTTGGACGACCTCCGCGAGGCGCTCATCGCCGTCTACGGGACCGACTACGGGGTTCACAACGTCACGTGGCTCTCGAGGTTCACCGACATGACCCGGCAGGCGGCGGCCTACCGAGAGAGACGGGTGCTCTTGGCGGGCGACGCAGCCCACGTGCATTCCCCCGCAGGCGGACAAGGACTCAACATCGGTGTCCAAGATGCGGTGAATTTGGGATGGAAGCTGGCCCAAGTGGTACGCGGCACATCGCCCGAGAGCCTGCTCGACACCTACCAGGCCGAGCGGCACCCGATCGGCGCGCGCGTGCTCCAGAGCAGCATGGCGGCAACGGCCCTCAATCGCGGCGACGAGCGGACCAAGGCCTTGCGCGAGACCCTGTCCGAGCTCTTTTCGATGGACGAGCCTCGCAAGCGATACGCCGCGAGGATGTCGGGGCTCGACATTCGCTACGAGCTTGGGCCGGGACACCCGCTGCTCGGTCGCCGCATCCCCGATCTCGACTTGGTCACCGAAAGCGGCCCACGGCGGGTGTTCACCTTGCTGCACGATGCGAGGCCGGTGCTGCTCAGTCTCGGTGAGCCCGGCGCGCTCGACATCTCTCCATGGGCGGATCGAGTAAAGCGGGTGGACGCTCGATACGCGGGCGCGTGGGAGCTCCCTGTGCTCGGCGCGGTCGCGGCTCCCTCCGCCGCGTTGATTCGGCCCGACGGACACGTCGCGTGGGTCGGAGACGGCACGGACCGGGGCCTTCGTGACGCCCTAACCACCTGGTTCGGACCGCCCACTGCGTCGTAGCGCGCTCCGCGCCGAACGTCGGCCCCCCAGCGTCCCCGATCAGTAGCTTTCTTTCGGCTCTATCGTCGTCAGGAGCTGGAGCTTGGGCAGAACCTCGGTCGCGAAACGGTCGCGAACGGCGCGCGCGCGTGCAAGCTCGCCGCGTGCGGGCACCGCCATTCCAAAGACGAGACAGGCGCCGGGCCATGCGGGGTAAACGGCGTAGACGCCGGCGTATTGGTCGCGCATACCCAGCGTCGCAGTCTGCGCCACGAGCGAGTCGACGTCGACGATCTTCCCACGCCATTCGATCGCGGCAGGGGGGTCGTGCGCCACGTCGACTTCGAAGACCTCGATCCACGGCTTGGCCCACTTCTCGAGCGTCTCGCTGCACGCGCCCTGCACGGTCTCGTCAGGCACATGAACGATAAAGCCCCCCACCACGGCGTGGTGGTCTTTGCCGTAGCGAAAGGCCACGAGGCTCTTTTTTCCCCAGAACTTCACCCGCAGCCAATGCGAAGCATCCGGGAGAGGCACCCGCAAACTCCGCTGCTGGTCGGTGGCCCAGCCGACGCCGGCGAGCTTGAGCTCTTCCAACGCTTGCGCGTGCTCCACTCCGCCCCCGGCTTCGTTCGACGCTCGCCCGTCGTCCATCGGCGGCGAAGAAGGCAACGTGGGCCGGGGCCGGGCGGATGCCGGCGCCGAGCACCCGCAAGCGAAGGCCAGAAGCCCCACGGCGCTCACGGCGCACCGCATGCGCGAGCGGCCATGTGGTGGTAGATAAATTGGGGCTGCCATCGGTCCGCGCATGGCTCGAGCCCCCCCATGATAACGCAGCCGCCTCCCTCTTCGATCGACAAGCCGATCCCCGAAAACTCCGCTCTCAAGGCCTGGGTCGCCGAAATCGCGAAGCTCACCAAGCCCGAGCGCGTCGTCTGGTGCGACGGCTCGGACGAAGAATGGGTGCGCCTGACCGATGAAGCGGTGAGCTCTCGGGTATTTACGCCGCTCGACCCCGAGAAGTGGCCCGGCTGCTACCTCTACCGAAGCGACCCCAACGACGTTGCGCGAGTCGAGCAGTTGACCTTCATCTGCACGCCGACCCGTGGCGAAGCCGGCCCCACCAACAACTGGATGGCGCCCGACGACGCCTATCGAAAGCTCGGGGGGCTCTTCGACGGCGCCATGCGCGGTCGGACGATGTACGTCGTGCCGTACGTGATGGGGCCGTTGGGCTCGCCCTTTTCGAAAGTCGGCGTCGAGATTACCGACAGCATTTACGTCGTGCTGAGCATGCGAGTGATGACGCGCATGGGGCGCCCCGCGCTTCGTGTGCTCGGCGCCTCGAACGACTTCAGTCGAGGCTTGCACTCGACGCTCGATTGCAGCCCCGAGCGCCGGTTTATCTGCCACTTCCCGCAAGACAACACCATCTGGAGCGTGGGCAGCGCGTACGGCGGCAACGTGCTGCTCGGCAAGAAGTGTCTTGCGCTACGCCTCGGCAGCTATCTCGGGCGCCAGCAGGGCTGGCTGGCCGAGCACATGCTCATCATGGGGGTCGAGTCGCCCGAAGGCGAGATGACGTACGTCGCCGCGGCCTTTCCGAGCGCCTGCGGCAAGACCAACTTCGCGATGATGATTCCGCCGCAGCGCTTTCAGGGCTGGAAGATCTGGACGGTGGGCGACGACATCGCGTGGATGCACGTGGGGGCCGACGGGCGCCTTTACGCGATCAATCCCGAGGCGGGTTACTTCGGCGTCGTGCCCGGAACGAACACCACGACCAATCCGAACGCGATGAAGATGATCTCGCACGACACCGTCTTTACCAACGTCGCTCTGACGCCGGAAGGCGGCGTGTGGTGGGAGGGAAAGGACGGCGAGGTTCCCGCCGAGCTCACCGACTGGCTCGGCAAGCCGTGGAAGGCGGGTTCTGCCGACAAAGCCGCGCACCCAAACTCGCGCTTCACCGCTCCCGCGACCAATAACCCCGTGCTCAGCAAGTTCTGGGACGATCCGCAGGGCGTTCCGATCAGCGCCATCGTGTTTGGCGGCCGCCGAGCGACGACCATTCCGCTCGTCATGCAGGGCTTCAATTGGTTGGCTGGGGTCTTTTTCGGAGCCACCCTCGGTAGCGAGACCACGGCCGCGGCGGCCGGCCAGGTGGGCATCGTCCGGCGAGACCCCTTCGCGATGTTGCCCTTCTGCGGCTACGACATGGGCGAATACTTTGGCCACTGGCTGGCGATGCAATCGGCCATCGTGAACCCGCCCAAGACATTTCTCGTCAACTGGTTTCGCAAGGACTCCGAGGGGCGCTTTCTCTGGCCGGGCTTCGGCGAGAACATGCGCGTGCTCAAGTGGATCGTCGACCGCGCGCGGCTTCGCGTCGGTGGGCAGGAGACGCCGTTCGGCTGGGTGCCCAAGGCCGGAGATCTGGACCTTTCCGGCCTCGACATCGCCCACAACCGGGTGGACCAGGCGACGCACATCGACCTCGCCGAGTGGAAGACGGAGCTCGAATCGATTGGCCGGTTTTTCGAGACCTTGGGACCGACTTTGCCGAAGGTTCTGGAGCTCTATCGCCAGATCGCGCTCGAACGCATCCGCATCATCACGCAAGCCAAGAGACCGCAGCCGTAGCTCGCCGCAATCCGCGGCGCCGGGCAGTGGTAGGCTTGTCGGGGCACGAGGAACCCCATGTCCGATCGCATCGAGTCGCGCCTGAAAGAAGAGAGGCGCTTTCACCCGAGCGCCGCCTTCTCAGACCGGGCGCGCGTGTCGTCGCACGCCGCCTACGCCGCGCTCTATCGGCAGTCCATCGAAGAGCCCGATGTCTTCTGGCGCGAGCAGACCGCGGATCTCTCGTGGCGCTCGCCGTGGTCGAGGCTTTCGGAGTGGGCGATCGAGCGCGATCCGGCCACGGGGCAAGGCAAGGCGCGGGCGCGATTCTTCATCGGCGCCAAGCTCAACGTGAGCGAGAGCTGTCTCGACCGGCACCTTTCGAGCGCGAGAAGAAACAAGACAGCGATTGTGTGGGAAGGCGAGCCGGGAGACCTGCGTTCGCTCACGTATTTCGAGCTCCACAGGCAGGTCGTGCGCGCCGCGGCGGCCCTGGCCGATCTGGGCGTAGGCCCAGGTGACCGCGTGGCCATCTATATGGGGATGGTGCCCGAGGCCGTCGTCGCGATGCTGGCGTGCGCCAGAATCGGCGCTCCACACTCGGTGGTCTTCGGGGGCTTCAGCGCCGACGCGCTGCGCGATCGAATCAACGACTGTGCGGCCTCGGTGCTCCTGACCCAGGACGGCGCCTGGCGGCGGGGACAAGTCGTTCCCCTGAAGCAGATGGCCGACGAGGCCGTCGCGCAGTCGCCGACGATTCGAAGTGTCGTCGTCTTGCGCCGGACGGGGCAGCCCGTGGCGATGAAAGAAGGGCGCGATGTGTGGTGGCACGAATGGGTCGCTCGCGAGCCCAGCGCCGCTTGCCTCGAGCGCGCCAAGAAGCCCGCCGCCTTCGACGCCGAGCACCCCCTTTTCATCCTCTACACGTCGGGGTCGACCGGCAAGCCCAAGGGGGTGCTCCACACGAGCGCGGGATATCTCGCAGGCGCCCATTTGACGACGAAATACGTGTTCGACGTCCGCGACGAAGACACCTACTTTTGCACGGCGGACGTCGGCTGGGTCACGGGCCACAGCTATCTCGCTTACGGGCCGCTCTCGGTGGGGGCAAGCTGCCTCATGTACGAGGGTGCGCCGAATTTTCCCGATTGGGGCCGCTTGTGGCAAATGGTCGAACGCCACGGCGTCAGCATCCTCTACACCGCTCCGACGGCCATCCGCGCGTTCATTCGCGCGGGCGACCAATGGCCCCAAAAGCACGACCTTTCGAGCCTGCGGTTGCTCGGAAGCGTGGGTGAGCCGATCAATCCCGAGGCGTGGATCTGGTACCACCGCGTCATCGGAGGCGAACGCTGCCCCGTCGTCGACACCTGGTGGCAGACCGAAACCGGGGCCATCATGCTCACCACGCTGCCCGGCGCGGTGTTCGCGAAGCCCGGGAGCACGGGCCTTCCGTTTTTCGGCGTCGATATTGGCGTCGTCAAAGACCGCGGCGAGACGTGCGGTCCCGACGAGGGCGGCAAGCTCGTCATCCGAAGGCCTTGGCCTTCGATGGCGCGCACGCTCTGGGGCGACGACGCGCGCTACTTCAAGACCTATTGGGACGTCGTCCCCGACGTTTATTTCACGGGCGACGGCGCGCGCAAAGACAAGGACGGCTACTTCTGGGTCGTCGGCCGCATCGACGACGTGCTCAACGTGGCCGGGCACCGGATCGGCACCGCCGAGATCGAGAGCGCTCTCGTGAGCCATGCCGCGGTCGCCGAGGCCGCCGCTGTGGGTCGTCCCGACGAGCTCAAAGGGCAGGCGCTCGTCGTGTTCGTCACGCTCAAGCACGGGGCCCCGGCTGGCCCGGATCTCAAGCGCGCTCTCACCGAGCACGTCGAGAAGGAGATCGGCCGCTTCGCGCGCCCCGACAGCATCCGCTTCACCGAGAGCTTGCCCAAGACGCGGAGCGGCAAGATCATGCGCCGGCTTCTCAAAGAAGTCGCGGCGGGTAGCGACGCCAAGGGCGACACCTCCACGCTCGAGGACTTCAGCGTCCTCGCCCAGCTTCGCGCGAGCGAAGAGGATTAGTGCTTCCAACCAAACGCGAAGGAGCAGGCGGCGCGTCAGGGGGCGGGGGACGTTTCGAGCCGCTACCCGGCGTGGTCGTCGCCGGCAAGTACCGCGTCGAGCGCCCGCTCGGCGAGGGCGGGATGGGGATCGTCGTGGCGGCGACCCACCTCGGGCTCGAGCAACACGTCGCCATCAAGTTTCTCTTGCCCGAGGCCGCGCGCAACAAGATCGCCGTTGAGCGCTTTCTCCGCGAGGCCCGCGTCGCCGCCATGGTCAAGAGCGAGTACGTCGCCCGCGTGCACGACGTGGGCACGCTCGACGACGGGGTGCCGTACATCGTCATGGAGCACCTCGACGGGAGCGACCTCGGAAAGCTCATTGGTCGCTCCGGGGCGCTGCCGGTGCCGGAGACGAGCGAGATCGCGCTTCAAGCGTGTGAGGCTCTCGCCGAGGTGCACGCGGCCGGAATCGTCCATAGAGACCTCAAGCCCTCGAACCTCTTCGTCACGCGACGGGCCGACGGGTCGCCCGTGGTGAAGCTCCTCGACTTCGGGATTTCCAAGCTCACCATCGGCGCTCAAGACTCGAGCCCCGATCCGGGTCTTACGGCCACCACGACGATCATGGGCTCGCCGTCGTACATGTCGCCCGAGCAGCTCAAGTCCACCAAAGAGGTGGACCCGAGAACCGACGTCTGGTCGCTCGGCGCGGTGCTCTTCGAAGCGCTCTCGGGCAAGCAAGCTTTCGCGGGCGACTCGGTCCCGCAGGTGTGCGCGATGATCGCCTCGGAGAAGCCCGCTTCGCTTTCGCACCTTCGGCCTGGCCTTCCCGCCGACCTCGTGCGCGCCATCGAAGGTTGTCTCGAGAAGGATCCGGACAAGCGTATCTCGCTCGTGAACCTCGCCGCGGTTCTGGCCCGCACCGCTCCGCAACGTGCGCGTCCGCTGCTCGAGCGCATCGAAGCGACCCTGGGCACGCAGGCGACCCGTCCTCGCGCGGACACTTCGCCGCGGGATCTGCCAGTCTTGCCCCTGGCCACGGCGGACCAGGCGCGGTCCGAATGGCCGCAGCCGATACGCAAGAAGCGGCGCTCCTCGCGGCTCAAGCTGCTGGCGCTCTTCTCGCTCGTCGTCGCCGGTCTCGCATCCGCGGGCCTCTATGCAAAGAGGGTGGGCATCGGCACGGTGCGCGGAGAGCTCGTGGGCGCGACGAGCGCGGTGGCGTCCGCGGCGAGCGTTGCGGCCTCCGCGGCCAACGTGGCGGCATCGGCGGTCAACGTGGCGGCGTCGGCCGTGGCTTCATCGATTCCCGCGATTCCTGTTCCGAGCAGCGTGTCGGCCGTCTTCGACGAGTCGTCCCCAGAGCCGGATGCCGGCGAACCGCCGGAAGACGCCGGTGCCCATGCCGCCTCGAAGCCGGCTGTCGCCAAGCCCCACACCGTCAAGCCGCGGCACCCCAAGCCCGTTCACCACAAGAGGTAGCGGCGTGGGCCTTGGTGTCGAGATGAACCGCCAGGACGCCAGGGCCGCCACGAGAGGGGATTCGGGGGCATTTGCGGCTCGGCCCTGGCGCTCCTGCTGTTGGTGCGTTGGGATCTCCCTTCTTGTCCTTGGCTGCCACGGGTCTGGCAGGGGAGAAGCGGCGGCTCTCGACGACGCCGTAGACCGCTATCGCCGCGCCGAGGCAACCCAGAAGGCGTCCGAGTCGCAGACGGTCGCGGACTTGTCGTGCACGGTCCCCGAGGTGTGCGACGCCAAGAAGGCGTGCTTGGCGGCCATGGGTCCGACCACGCGCGCGCTCGCCATCAAGGACGAGGTCGCCCGGATGCTGGTTGAGCTACAGCAGAAGCGGTTGCCTCTCGACGCCGCCTCGGCACAGGAGCTCCCAGGAAAGCTCGACGAAGCCACACAGCTGCTTCAGGAAGGGAAGGCGAAAATGGCCGACTGCGAAAAGCAGCTCGTCGACCTTCGCCTGCACTTTGGGCACTAGGGGAGCGTGCGGAAGAGAAACCGCCAGGGTCGCCAGGGGCGCCAAGAGAGGGAAGGGGGCATGCTGGGTGTTTTGCAAGTGTGGGCCTCGCCCCTGCCCTGCATCTCCGCTGATCCTGGCGTCCCTGGCGTCCTGGCGGTCGATCTCCGAGGAGTGAAGTCTCGCGAGTCGTGCTAAGTCCGGGCCCTTCCCCATGTTCGACGCCCTGGCAAAAGGGTTCAAGGCCGCTCGAAACCGCCTCGCAGGGCTGACCGAGCTCAGCGAGCAGAACGTCGAGTCGGCGCTGCGCGAAGTGCGCGTGTCGCTTCTCGAAGCCGATGTCGAGCTCGGCGTCGTCAAAGCCTTCATCGCGCGTGTGAAAGAGAAGGCGCTCGGCGAAGTCGTCCGGACGCGAGGCAAAGACCAGGGCGGCCGGGCTGTGAAGGTTTCGGCGAGCGACGTGTTCGTCAAGATCTGTCACGACGAGCTCGTTTCGTTCATGTCGCCTGGAGACGGCCCATCGATCGTCTTCGCGCCCAAGGGTCAGGTGACCGGCATCATGATGGTGGGCCTTCAAGGCTCGGGCAAGACGACGACGTGCGCCAAGCTCGCGCGCTGGCTCGAGAAGCAGGGCAAGCGGCCGCTTCTCGTGGCGGCCGACATGCAGCGGCCGGCCGCCGTCGAACAGCTCAAGATCCTGGGCGAGCAGATTGGCGTTCCGGTGTTCAACGTGCCCGGAGCGACGCCTCTCGAAATATGCAAGCAGGGTCTCGCAGCGGCGCGCGAAGGAAAGCAAGACGTCGTCGTGTTCGATACCGCCGGACGCCTGGCGATCGACGAGACGCTGATGACGGAGCTCGCCGACATCAAGGCGGCCGTCGCTCCGCAGAATGTCCTTCTCGTCGTGGACGCCATGATCGGCCAGGACGCCGTCAAGACCTCCAAGGCGTTTCACGATCGCCTCGGCCTGTCAGGGGTCGTGCTGACCAAGCTCGACGGCGATGCCCGCGGCGGAGCGGCTCTCAGCATTCGCGAAGTCACAGGCTCTCCCGTGCGCTTCGTCGGCGTCGGAGAGACGCTCGACAAGCTCGAGGAGTTTCGAGCCGACGGCATGGCCAGCCGCGTGCTCGGCATGGGCGACGTCGTCGGCCTGATGAAGGATTTTCAGGAAGTCGTCGACGAGAAAGATGCCGCCGAAAAGGCGATGAAGATGCTCGAGGGGCAGTTTACCCTCGACGACTTTCTCGAGCAGATTCGGATGATCCAGAAAATGGGGTCGCTCAAAGACCTCATCGCGAAGATGCCGGGGATGGGCGACATGCTGCCGCCCGGCGTCAACCTCGATGACGGCGAGCTCGTTCGCGTCGAAGCGATCATTCAGTCGTTCACCAAGCTCGAGCGCCGCGACCCCTATGCCCTCATCCGCGAAGAATCGCGTGTAGTGCGTATCGCAAAGGGTTCGGGGCAGCCCCAGGAGCAGGTCAAAGAGCTCGTCCAAAAATTTCTCTTCATGAAGCAGATGATGGACGGCATGGGCGCGAACCTCGGAATGATGGGACGCATCCCCGGGATGAAGAACGTGGCCATGGCCAAGCAGCTGCGAAAGCAAATGGCACAGGGCGGCATGCCCGGGATGGGCGGGCTCGGGATGCCCGGGATGGGCATGCCAGGCATGGGTATGCCGGGGATGGGGGGCTTCGGGATGCCGGGGATGGGCATGCCCGGAATGGGCATGCCCGGAATGATGCCGGGCGGAGGCGAGAGCATGACCAAGATGCGTCCGCTCTCGACTGCCGAGAAAAACGCCCGCAAGGCTGCGCGCAAGCGCGAGAAAGACGCGCGCAAAAAGAACCGCAAGTAGTCGCGGGGGCGGGCGCGTTTGCGACCCAGGCAAGATTGAGAAACCGCCAGGACGCCAGGGCCGCCACGGGAGAAGACGCCTGTCGATGTGTTCTCTTGGCGGCCCTGGCGTTCCCTGGCTCGCTGGCGGTTCTCTTGGCTCAGCGTTCTTCGGGATCGCGCGATTGGGCCGCCCGCCAGAGATCGAGGTACTTGGGCTGCACGTACGGGTCGAGCTGGCGACCGAAGTCTTCGGCCAGATGTACGGCTCGAATAAGCTCGAGCACATCGGCGAGGTCTTTCAGGCGGTGAGGGGCTGTCATTCCAGATGCCAGCTTGAGCTCGACGAGCTTCGGCAATGGGAGCACGCTCAGCCGCTCTCCTACGAGGGCGGCCTCGGCCGGGTCGGGGAACCTTACGGGCTTTGGGAGGCCATCTCCCGGGTACTCGCCCGCGAGAACAATGTCGATCGAGACCCCATTTTCCACGTCACGGAGTCCCTTGCTTCCAGGGAACCGCTCGACGTAGCCGCGTCCTAGATGGCGCTCCTTGAACCGCGTCAACCCTTCGAGTGACAGCAGGAGATCGACGTCCACCGTGACGCGCTGATAGCCATATTCGTTGACGGCCATCGCCCCGATCAAGGCGTAGGGGATCGCGTCCTCGCGGAGCAGTCGCGCGACCTTTTCGAGGGCCCGCTGCACGTCCGCCACGCCCATGAAAAATTGGGTCGCATGTTTGGCACCTGCGAGCAAGCGCTCCTCGCGGGCGGGGTCGAGGCGCTGCGCCACTTGTGTTTTATAGCTCGCTCGGGGTGGCCATTCCATGTGCGGCCCCGGGTCATCCCAGGTGATCCTCGACCCCGGGGGGGCTTTGTTGATAAAAGGCCCCATGCTTCGATCTTCTGGATGGTTTGCGGTCGTCGTGGCCGGGTGCGTGTCGGCCGGATGCGTAGGCAGTAACAAGGGCCCGAGCTCCAACGACAAGGACCGGCTCAAGGCCTACGTCTTGGACGCCGCCCCCGCCGATGCCCACAAGCTCGACGTGAACTTCGAGAACAAAGTTCACCTCGTCGGCTACAAGTTCGACCCGGAGGCCTCGCACCCGGGCGACGAGGTGAAGCTCACGTACTACTGGCGGTGCGACGACACCGTCGACGACGGCTGGCTGCTCTTCACGCACACCAAAGACGAAGGCAGCGGCAAGCTTGGCAACCTCGACTTCGACGGCCCCATTCGCGAGCAGCGAAACGGCCACCAGGTGCTCGGGCCCGACCGCTGGGAACGCGGCAAGGTCTACGTCGACGAGCAGAAGTACAAGGTTCCGAACGACGTCGTCGGCGCCGAGGTCACGGTCTTCGTGGGCGTCTGGAAGGGCGATAGCCGCCTTCGCATCATCAGCGGCCCGAACGACGGCGACAACAGCGCCATCGTCGGCCGGCTCAAGACGGGAGTGCTGCCGAAGCCCGCGGAAGAGCACACCCAGACGGGCCTGCCGTCGATGGTCGTCGAAAAGCTCGCCTCGGCAGGCAAGATCACGATCGATGGCAAGGCTTCGGAAGCCGAATGGGGAGGGGCCCCGAGCACCGGCCCTTTTGTCGACGTCGGCACGGGTAAGCCGAACACGGCTTTTCCCGTGAACGGCTCGGCGAAGCTGCTCTGGGACGACAAGAATCTCTACGTGTATTGCGAGGTCAAAGAGGCGGACCCCTACGTCGGCTTCACCGATCCCAAGGCGCAGCCCGGAGCCTTCACGGTGACCGGCCAGCCCAAGCTCTGGACGAAGGACACCGTCGAGATGATGGTCGAGCCTGATCCGACCGGGGACAACCACGACTATTACGAGCTGCAGATCAACCCGCAGAACAAGGTCTTCAAGTCGCAGTTCGACACGCTTCAGCAACCGAGCGGCGGCCCCAACGGCCCCTTCGGCCACGAGGATTGGGACCCGAAGCTCAAGAGCGCCGTACAGCTCCAAAAGGGGCCCGACGGCAGGGTTACCGGCTACAGCGTCGAGATTGCGATCCCGTGGGCCGGCTACAGCAAGGCGGCCAACCATCCCCCGAAACCGGGAGATGTCTGGCGCGTCAATTTCTACGCGATGAAGGAAAACGGCGGCGTCTCATGGTCGCCGATTCTCGGGCAGGGCAACTTTCACAAGGCCAGCCGGTTCGGGCGCGTCACGTGGGGGGCACCGGGGACACCTGGGGCATCCTCGGGAGCTTCTGAGAGCTCGGGAGCGCCGGGCGACGCGAAGCCGCTCAGTGCCGGCCCGGGCGACGCGGGTCCGAAGTTCATGCAGCTCGTCCACAAGCCGATGGTGACGCGGCCGGCCGCGGTGCCTTGATCCGGCCCCGACGCTTTCGTCCCGCTCAGGTGAACCGCCTCCGTGCGCGCTGCTCCTCGAGGATGCGGCGGAGCTCGGCGATGTCGGGAACCGAGAGGTGGGGCCGGAGCCGCTCGAGGAGCGCAGCGTCGTCCACGGTGGCGCCTTGATGGAGCATCAACACGTCGGTCTCGTAGAGGGCGGCGCGAGCGAGGTTTGCGGTCCGGTAGAGGGACGGCAGCGCGTAAAGCTTGAGGAGGAGCAGCCCCTCTCGCGTCGCGGTGACCACGGGGCGTCCCTGAAAGGGCACCGTCGTGCGCGCCGTCTTGGCCACTTCGTCGAATAACGCGTTGGTGCGCAGCAGCAGGTCGACGCGAACGCCTCGGTAGGTGGCGCGCGCGAAGTCCGCGTCCTGCGCCTTGGCGTCCCAAGGCAGCTTGCCGAGGTCGTCCGTTGAGACGATCAAGTCGATGTCCTGCGTATTGCGCCCCTCGACGTAGGAAAGGAGAGCGACCCCGCCTACGAGCACATAGTCGACGCCCTTGGCCTCGAGCTCGTCGAAGAGCGCCTCGACGGCAGGACGAAGGTCGGTCGTCATAGCAGCGCGCGGGTTGAAGGCGTGTGCGTTCTGGACGATTTCATCAATCCTGAGGAGCACACGACAGAATATCACGCTCCGTCCACGACACGACGGCGGACTCGTAGCACAACGATGCTTCCATTCGGCAGCCGGACCCTGCTCGTGCTTCGTTGGACGCTCTCTGTGATTTCGGTCATGAAGCGCCGTCGTGGGGGCTGCGGGGCGTGCTAGAGTTGATGGGTGCAATCGCGTCGGGCGAACGAACGTCGGAAGACGTGGACCGGGGGCGTGGCGCACGGTTTCTCGGAGATGGAGGAGGCCGATCTCGCGTTCTGGATGGTGGCGACGCCCGCCGAGCGGATCCGCGGCGTGACGATGCTAATCGACGAGATGTGCGCCATGGGAGGCGAACGTGGACCTACCCCCCGACTTCAGAGAACTGTTGGCGGAGTTCGCCCGCAGCGGAGTTGAGGCCGTCCTCGTCGGCGGCTACGCAGTCGCCTTTCACGGCAGACCGCGAGCGACGAAGGATATCGACCTCGTCCTGGAGGGGAGCCTTGCGAACCTCGAGCGAGCTTCGGACGCTCTGGCGCGCTTCGGTGCACCTTCCGTCGTAGTGGAGGCGGTCCGCAGTCAGGCCCCTACCGACGTCGTGTACCTCGGGCAGCCCCCGCTCCGCGTCGACCTCCTCCGCATAATCGATGGCGTTGATCCCGCGGGTCTCGCGGCCCGCGCCATCGCTGCCGAGATCGACGGCGTTCCGCTCCGCGTCATCGATCTTTCGGACCTCATCGCCAACAAGCGCGCGGTCGCGCGTCCGCAGGACCTCATCGACGCCGAGTTCCTGGAACGGGTCCGCTCGTCTCGCGCCAAGTCCACGTAGAGGCTCCATCCCGTTCGGACGCGATCTCACGGACCGCGTCGGTTGAAGAGCACGCTGAAGGGGCCCGTGGGCCCCGCCACGGGTCTGCCCTGGCGGTCGCGGCCCGGGTGATACCGGTATTCCATCGCGCACTCGACCGCGTCCGCTCCGAAGTCGTGGCCCGCCTCACGGACTAGGTGAAAGGCCCCTCTGCGCGGCGCGCTGAAAGGAGTGAGCGATCCGCTTGCCGAGCTCCAGCCCCGGAGCTTCGATGAATTTGTACGCCGCCCAAGGCAGTAGCCACATGAGTGCGATGAAGATCGCAAGGTGCGCGACGATCGGCAATTGCGGCGCCCAAGCGAAGGCAAGATCGATCGCAAATATGTGCGTTAGGTAGACTCCGTACGAGTAGGTGGCGATGACCTTTCCTAGGCGCTGGAGAACGTGGCTCGTGATGTCCTCGCAAAGTGGGATCGTGATGCCGAGCGCGAGGCAAACGAATGGCGCGAGAAGGTTTTCGCGGATGCCGCGAGCGACGAGAATCGGGTAGGCAACGGCCAGAGCGCCGACGAGACTGAAAAGAACAATTGGGGGTAGACGTGCTGTCCGAGCCGATGGCTTCTGTGTGCCCAGCGCGTAGGCCAGGACGCCCGGCAGGAAACAGGGAATGTACTTTACCAAGTCGTAGCGCCCATTGAGTCGGTAGAGCCCCAAGGCGAGCGCCATCGCGGTCAGCCAGAGACCAACGACACGCATCGGGGCGCGGCGGCCGGATGCCCGGACCAAAAGAAATAGCGCCGGCAACAAGACGTACATCTGCATCTCGAAGGGCAGGCTCCAGAGAGCAGCCAGCGAATTGGGCGTGAAGGAGGTTGCGGGTATGTTTTGCACGAGAAGGATGTCGTAGGCGAACGAGGTGAGATGATGCTCAAAGCCGTGTCCCACGCCGACGAGAGAGAGCAGTTGCACCAAACACACGACGCACACGCTAAGTGGGTAGATTCTGAAGATGCGGCGGATGAGAAAAGTCGATTGCAGTCGCCTTACCCCCAACTGCGCCACCTGTCGTTCAAGCGAGAGCATCAGGACCAGCGACGTGTGCACGAAGAAAATGAGAACGCCCAGCAGCCCGAGAGATTGCAAGTGATAGCCACGAGGGCTTGACAGCCCCAACGCGGACGGCGGGAAGTGGCTAATCACCACAAAAGCGACGGCGAACGATCGAAGCAGGTCGAGGTTCTTTGATTCGGCTTGAGATTGAATCATTGTCGCGCGACACGTCTAGCACCTCTTGCGAGCGGTGCTGCGCGGGGATCGCGCGCGATCTCAAGGACCGCGCCGGTTGAAAAGGACGCTGAAGGGGCCCGTGCGGCCGGCCACGGGTCGCCCCTGGCGTTCGCGGGCCGGGTGATACCGGTACTCCATCGCGCACTCGACCGCGTCCGCTCCGAAGTCGTGGCCCGCGTCGCGGACCAGGTGTGCCGCGATGGGAGCACCAGTGACCGCGACGTCGACGGTGACGAGGACCGCGGCGTGATTGATCCCCGCGTGGTCGGCCGACGCGGGCCACGGGCAGTCCCAGTACACAGGGCCGCCCAGGCGCGGGGGCGACGACAGGTCCCGAGCCGGCGACCCTTGCCCGTAAAGCATGGCATCGACGGCCTTTGGATCGCCTTCGGAGAGCTCGGCGGAGACGTCTCGCGAGGTATAGGCGTTCGCGTCTGGCGCCGGCGTGGGCATCCAGGCGGGTACTTTGGCGGATTTGGCGGCCCGCCCGCGCGGGATCGCTCCGGCCAGGACCCGCATCCGGCTCGTCGTTGGCTCGACCTTGGGGCCCGCCGAGTCCGAACAGGATTGGCCCGCGTTCGCCTCCGGCTCGAGGGCGGGAGCGTCGACGGGCGGAGCAGGCTCCTCGTGGCGGGGCTGGGGTTGCGGGGAAGCTCGATGCGGGAAGTGCGGGACTCCGAAAGCGAGCAGGCCGTGGACTGCCGCGGAAATCGTGAACGCAACGATGACTTGCGGGCTCACGGTCTTGCCTTGGAAGGCACCTCTTCTGAGGGGAAGGTACCTCTTCTAGGGCAGCAGCAGGCCGCTCCGCGTCGCCCCTTCTAGGCGGAGACCCGGAGGTCTTTGGTTCCTCCCCGGATTTCGCTTTCGTGCGCAAGATACCAGGCGTACGTGTCTTCGAGACCGCGGCTCAGGGCAACGCGGGCGCGCCAGCCGAGAGCGTGAATCCGTGAGACATCGAGGAGCTTGCGGGGCGTGCCGTCGGGCTTGGACGCGTCAAACACCAGGTTTCCACGAAAGCCGACGACGTCGGCCATGTGGCCCGCGAGCTCGCGGATCGACAAATCCTCGCCGACTCCGACGTTGACGATTGCCTCGCCTTCGTGGTCCCGCATCAGAAAGAGGCAGGCGCTCGCCAGATCGTCGACGTGCATGAATTCTCGGCGCGGCGTTCCGCTGCCGCTCCGCGCAACCGGCATGGCTCCCAAGATGGGAGGGCTTGCTCCCACCTTGGGAGATGCTACGTTTTTCGTGTGTGTGGATCTTAGAAGAGCGAACCCTAAGGGCCTTCTGGAAGAAGCATCCGGGAGCAAGGGGCCCATTGGTTGCTTGGATCAGAGAGATCAACCACGCTCGTTACAGCACCCCAGTACAACTCAAGGCGCGTCACGGTTCAGCCGATTTCGTGGGCGACAAGGTCATCTTCGACATCGGAGGAAACAAGTACAGGCTCATCATTCGCATCAAGTACGCGAAGCTCCACGTTCAGCCGCCGCTCAACGGCATCGCCTTCGTCCTCTTTGTGGGAACGCACGAACAGTACGATCAGATCGACGTGGCGACGCTGTGAACGCACCCCAAATCTACGCAAGGTTCAAGGCCATGGACATTCGACCGATTGCCACCGACGACGACTACAAGGCCGCGCTTGCGGAAATCAAACGACTGTGGGCGGCCGAAGCCGATAGCCCGCAAGCGCAGAAGCTCGAAGTGCTCGCGATGCTTGCGCAGAACTACGAGCGTAGACGGGCACCTCTCCCTAAGGCAGACCCCATCGAAGCCATCAAGTTTCGCATGGACCAGCAAGGGCTCAGCCGCAAGGATCTGCTCCCGATCTTTGGGACGACGGCGCGGATCTCCGAGATCCTCAGCGGCAAGCGTCCTCTGACCTTGGAGATGGTGCAAAAGCTACACTTCCGCCTCGGGATCCCGCTCGATTCGCTCGTCGTGCCGGAACGCCGGAGAGCCAAGCTTCCGACGACCCGACGCAAGCATCAAGGCAAGCGGCACAGACAGCACCGAGCGCCTGACTCCATGCCGTTCAGGTGAACCGCCTCCGTGCGCGTTGTTCCTCGAGGATGCCGCGGAGCTCGGCGATGAGGAGGGGCAGCCCTCTCGCGTCGCGGTGACCAGCGGTGTCGCGTCGGCGACGAGGATCACGTCAGCGGGGCCGACTCCCGAGCCTAAAGCGAGCGCGCGCACCCCATCGCGCGCGCTCTCAGCGATCGCGTCGGTTGAAGAGCACGCTGAATGCGCCCGTGCGGCCGGCCACGGGTCGCCCCTGGCGGTCGCGGCCCGGGTGATACCGGTACTGCATCGCGCACTCGACCGCGTCGGATCCGAAGTCGTGGCCGGCGTCACGGACTAGGTGCGCCGCGACGGGAGCGCCTGTGACCCCGACGTCGACGGTCACCAGCACGGCGGCGTGATTGATCCCCGCGTGGTCGGCCGACGCGGGCCACGGGCAGTCCCAGTACACAGGGCCGCCCAGGCGCGGGGGCGACGACAGGTCACGAGCCGGCGACCCTTGCCCGTAAAGCACGGCATCGACGGCCTTTGGATCGCCTTCGGAGAGCTCGGCGGAGACGTCTCGCGAGGTATAGGCGTTCGCGTCTGGCGCTGGCGTAGGCATCCAGGCGGGTACTTTGGCGGATTTGGCGGCCCGCCCGCGGGGGATCGCTCCGGCCAGGACCCGCATCCGGCTCGTCGTGGGCTCGACCTTGGGGCCCGCCGAGTCTGAACAGGATTGGCCCGCGTTCGCCTCCGGCTCGAGGGCGGGAGCGTCGGCGGGCGGAGCAGGCTCCTCGTGGCGGGGCTGGGGTTGCGGAGAGGCTCGATGGGGGAAGCGCGGGACACCGAAAGCGAGCAGCCCGTGGATTGCCGCGGAGAGCGTGAGGGCAGCGATGACTTGCGGGCTCACGGGCTTGGCCTCGAAGGTACTCTCTCTGAAGAGAAGGTACCTCCTCTAGGGCAGCAGCAGGCCGCTACGCGCCGCGCCGTCTAGGCTGAGACCCGGAGGTCTTTGGTGCCTCCCCGGATTTCGCCTTCGTGCGCGAGATACCAGGCGTACGTGTCTTCGAGACCGCGCCGCAGAGGAACGCGGGCGCGCCAGCCGAGAGCGTGGATCCGTGAGACATCGAGGAGCTTACGGGGCGTGCCGTCGGGCTTCGATGCGTCGAACACCAGGTTTCCACGAAAGCCGACGACGTCGGCCAGGTGCCCTGCGAGCTCGCGGATCGACAAGTCCTCGCCGACGCCGACGTTGACGATTCCCTCGCCTTCGTAGTCGCGCATGAGAAAGAGGCAGGCACTCGCGAGATCGTCGACGTGCATGAATTCTCGGCGCGGCGTTCCGCTGCCCCAGAGAACCACCTCCGGTCGGCCCGCGACCTTCGCCTCATGAAACTTGCGCATGAGGGCGGGCAGGACGTGCGCCCTGCTCAGGTCGAAATTGTCGCCGGGGCCGTAGAGATTGGTCGGCATCAGGCAGATGCCTCGCATCCCGTACTGCTGCCGATAGGCCTGGACCATGCGGATGCCGGCAATCTTGGCGATGGCGTACGGCTCGTTGGTCGTCTCGAGCGGGCCCGTGAGGAGAGACTCCTCCCGCATCGGTTGCTCGGCGTGCTTGGGATAGATGCACGAGGATCCGAGAAAGAGAAGCTTCTGCACCCCGCTTCGGTGGGCCGCATCGATGATGTTCGTCTGGATCTGCAGGTTGTCGCGAATGAAGTCGGCGCGGTACGTATTGTTGGCGAGAATCCCGCCGACGGTGCCGGCCGCCAGGACGACGTATGCGGGGCGAGTGGTCTCGAAGAAGCGTTCGACGGGCTCCTGGCGCCTTAGGTCGAGCTCGGCGCGCGAGCGCGTGATGACGTTGCGATGCCCGGCCGTTTGCAGGACCCGCAGGATGGCGGACCCTGCGAGACCGCGATGGCCGGCCACGAAAACGGAATCGTCGTTGTTCATGCTTCCCTCGAGCCAAAGAGATGCTTGGACCGCCAAGTGGCAGGCCCCGTTCGGTCACGAACGGCCGAAGGCATACTAGTATGCGGCGCGGATGGTGAAGAAGGCTTTCGTCGAATCGGCGGCGGCGAAGGCTCAGCGGCGGCTGCTCTGCCGAGTCGCTCTCTGCGGGCTGGCGCTTGCTTGCCTGAGCGCGCCGGCGTGCGTGCAGCAGAGGCACATATCGATCGCCGCGAGCCCGCGCAGAGATTCGCAGACAAGAGATCCGCAGACACCGGTTGTCGCTCCGGCTCCCAAGGCGCAGCGCGCCTCGGTTCTCTTTGTTTCCCCCTACGGCGCCGAAGGGGTCGATCTGCAGTACCTGCGCGAGCTTGCCAGCCAAGGCTTCGAGGTCGATTACACCGACAGGCTCGACGAGCTGACGCGCGATCGCATAAGGCACTACAACGTCCTCGTTCTCTTCGTCACCCCCGACTCGCTCGAGGTCTGCGACAATCAGAACTCCTCTTCGCCGGCTCGCAACGAGTCGTTCGTGAGCATCGTCGAAGAATTCGTCCAGAATGGCGGCGGCGTGCTGCTGATGCCGGGCGAGATGAATATCCGCATGCAACGGCTAGCGGCTCTCACTGACCGCTGGGGTGCGCGGCTCCCGGCAGAGCGAATCATCGAGAACAACCCGAACAACGTCGCATCGATGCCTCATTCCGCCCACGCGACGCGGCTTGCCTTCACCGACGATATCGCCACGTCCCCCGTGTCGAACGGAGTGCGCTCGCTCTGGTACCCGTACGAGCCCACGTACCTTGCGAGCATGACGAACCCGCTGATCGTCGACGACCGATGGCAGGTCGTCGTGCGCGCGTCGGCAACGGCCACGACCAGCCCCATCGATACTCACCGGAGCGACGCGGCGCCGGGATTGATCACTCGCGCCACACCCGAGCCTAGGCCCCCGCTGATGGCGATTCGCACTTTGGGTGCCGGCCGCGTCGCGCTAATCGCCGAGTGGCCTCAATTCTCCGTCGGCTCAGGAACGAAGTGGATCTTCGACCGCGATGTCCTCGAGCGCGGACTATCGGGTCGTCCCAGCGACTTTGGCAAGCTGCTTTCCAACACGCTCGGTTGGCTTTCGGTGCCGTCGCTCGAAAGTGCTGCTTTGGGCGGATGGACGATGCCACCCGATCGACTTCAAGCCCCCAACGCAGCTCCTGCCATAAAGGCGCAGTACGCGGCCCCGGCCCTGGCCTACGACCGAGCTGCGCTCGGCCACGTGGAGCTTCCGCCGGGTCGCAAGTTTTTCCGTGGGCTGCTCGGCGCGAAGAGCTCCTATAGCTCAGGCTCCGGATCCGTCGCCGATTACGCGCGCGCTGCTCGTGAAGCGGGCCTCGACTTCGTCGTCTTTCTGGAAGACTTCGATCACCTATCCAAGGAGAAGTTGGCTGCCCTTGCGTCGGATTGTGCGCGAAGCTCGGGCCCCGACCTTCTGCTTCTTCCGGGGTTCGCCGTCGAGAGCAACATCGGTAACCATCTCTTCTTCTTTTCGCCGCATCCGGAGTGGCCCCCGGACGAGGTTCTAACTGGCCCGCACCACAACCTGCTCTACGTTCAAGAGCAAAACAGCAAAGGCGAATTTACCGGGTTTCTGACTCCATTCTTTACCTGGGTCGCCAACGCGTATCATCCTTACAAGGGACAGGTTGGCTACTACGATTTTGCTGACTCACCCCATGGGATGCGCCTCTACGACGCGCGCTTGTATTCCATGGTGGGGCTGCGCTTTTATCGAAATGGTAAGAGCGTCGAGGACCTGACCGACGCCTACCTGCTGTCGGCTGCCAGCACGATCGCGCCTACCCCCGTGAGCGTCGAAGAGGTGAGCTCCCCCGAAGACCTCGTGCGGGAGGCAAGACGAGGCCACGCGATGACCTACGCTGCGGGGTCGTCGCTCGACGCCGACGCCTCTGACGGAGTCTTCCGCACGGCTCTGCGCTGGGCGCATCAGTACGACGGGGTGCCCGTCTTCGTTTCGTCGGGCCCCAAGATTCTTTCGTGGCCGGCCTGTTTTCGGTCAGCGACCTATGGCGCAGAGGGGTTTGCCCCGGAGCGGGCCGCCATGGAGTCGCCGCTCGTCGTGACATCCGAAGTTGGTCTCGATGAAATTCGAATCTACAACGGCCCCGATCTCTTTCGCCGCTTTGCGCTGGATGGGGCTCGAACCTTCGAACAGAAACTGATGCTCGATGGCACCGTACAGCGCAACCTCGTCGTGGTCGCGCGCGATCGCCGTGGGGGCGTGGCCGTCAGCGTCGCTCGGCGGTCGTGGGCGGATGGCGCCCTCGCCCCGGTATTTTGCAGCGACCACATTAACGACTGCCACTGGTTGCTGCTTGCGCATGGGCCCTGGTCTCAGGCGTTGAGCAACGCACCACGACTTTCGCTGGATGTTGCCGGACCGACGTGGGACGGCGGCCCGCCCGCCGCCATCTCGGCGTTGGGCCTCCAGCTGTCACTGCCCGAGGTTGCCCGCGACGAAGGGCCTGCCGAAGGAGCACGTCTCGATCCGATTCCCGTCCTGGAGCTTTCGGACGAAGGGGCCGTGGGCGTCGACTCGTGGCGACGAGAAGAGTACGACGCTCGGCTACTCCAGGTCGTAAACCCGTGGCAGACGTTCGGCCCGGTTGGAGGACCTGCGCGAGTCTTCGACAACACCCAGCGCTATCGGCAATGGGTAAGGGCTACGCGGGGGCCCCCGGCCATCGGTTGGCCCGGAGAAGCAGTCGGAATGGGTCCAAGTCCCTCCCTTTTCACCGATACCCTCCGCTTTCGTCGCGCGACGAGGGTGCGCGGGATGACGCTGGCCCGCTTTCGCCCCGAACGCGACGCGTCCCTCTTTCTCGCCACGCGCAACGGCAGTAGGCAGGTCGCGCTCGGCGACGCCGCCGGTCAGGTCTTTCCCCTCGCCCCCGGGGAATGGTTCGGGGTGTTCGGCCAGCGCCTCATGAACGCGCATCTATTCGCGAACAGAGGCGGCGCTTTGCAAGTTCGCATTGGAGCCACACTCGACGTAGTCGCCGACGGCGTCGACCGGCAGTTCCGCTCGGGAGAGGAGTACACGTTTGAACTGTCTGGGATGGCTTTTCCGCTGGATGCGCCAATCGCGGATGAACAAGAGCTCGCGCGATACGTCGGCTACATTCGCGCGCCTTCGGGTCTAGAACTTCTTCGAGGCAAAAGAAGGGAGAGCCCGGGATTGTTGGACGTCGCGGTCGATGACGGAGCCGTCGAGCTGTCGATTCCAAAGACCGAGGAAGCCGAAGGCTTCACGATTCCGGTTCGTGTATTGGGCCTCAATAGGCGTTGGTCAGCCGCGCTCCTGCAGAAGGAGGGCTACACCGCGGGTTTCTACGGTCCCGGGCACGACCGCTTTCGGTCTTTGGCTACCGATTTCGACGGCGTGGCTTACGTGCCTCTTTATGTCGATCGAGCCCCTTTGACGCGGATACTTGCCGGTCATCCGATCGTGGCTGATGCTCGAGGGGGCGACCTCTTCATCCAAGTCACGTGTCTCGGGGGAACCCCCTTCTCGTGGCACATATCGGTCAACAATCCGGAAGCTCATTCCGTCACGACCGTTTTGAGCCAGGCCATGACCCTGCCGGGCCTTCACTTTGTCGACCGACAAATTACCGTGGCTGCGGGCGGCTACGTCGTCCTGCAGTAACATCGCCGCTCCCTTTATCGCGACATTACTTCTCCAGTAGCGGCATCGACGGTCACGACCGCACCGGCGGGGAGCTCAATGCCGGTATCCTTGACTACTCGCTCCAGCATCGCGCGCATGGCCTGCGTCTCTTGGTGCAGATGGCCTCGAGCCTGCGCCCTGCGCGCCTCGAGCTGCGCCATCTCGTAATCGAGCAGGCCGAGCGCCTCGGCCGCCAACCGGCAGCGAGCCGTCAGGACGCGCGCTTCTGCGAGCTTGTCGCCTTCGAGTTTCGCAATCATGTGTTGTAGAGGGGTATCATATAGCTCACTCCGTTGACGGTGATCGGCATGTAGCCTGCGACTTGAGCCGGGGCGGCTCCACTCGAGCCGGCCGTCGCAGAGGCGGCAGGTGGAGCGGCTACGTGGATGGCATGGGTGAAGACAGTCGACCACGCCTGCCCGCCGATGCCGATACTGCCGGTGTTGTCCGTGGTCGGATAGAATCGGGTGAAACTGACGTTATTGTCGATCGTGGCGTTCTGAACGGAACTGCCTTGGCGGAGCTGAATCGTATCGAAGCTGAGGTAACACGCGTGCCCCACGCCGGCGGCCAGAGCGAGGTCTCCCGCCGGGCTACTGAACGACATCCCGCCCCCGAGGGATTCCATGACGAGGCCGTTGCTTGCGGCAATCACGTAGTTGGTCGGAATGACCAAAAATACGCCGTCCGTTATTTTGATTTGTTGTGCGACTGGGCCGCCCTTGGGTCCGCCGAGGATGTCGAGCGAGCTCGTGTACTCAAAAGAGAGAGTAAGGTCTCCGGTTGTCCTGTTAATGACAAAACCCATCGGTCTGTATGAAACGCTGGCTCCGTTTTGCGCGCATTCCATATAGCATTCTAGTTGATGATTGCCCGGATACGATTCGTAGTCTTGCTCGATCGCAAACCTACAGAACGGTTCGCCGGCCGTCGCGATGTCGACGTTGTACCCAAAAAATAGCACATTATCGACGGTCGAATTGAACGTGGGCGCATAGAGACCCAGCTGAAACGGGGCCTTGAGTGGATCGCGCGGCTGTATGACAAGTGGGAACTCTACGGTCGGCGACGCGAGCGTCCCCCCCTGCGTCAAGGCAACCGCAGTCGTGCTCGGGAGATTGAGCGCCCCGCGCCAAGTAGCGTAGGTTCGGTCAACGGAGTCGCTCGCCTCGGGTCGCCCCGAGTCACCCTCGACGCGGCTTTTGGATATTGTGTAGTGGACGATGCAGAAACCCGCCCCGGTGGTAGGGGAACCAGAGACGGTGACGAGGATGGCCGCGGCCTGTCCCCACGGCGTGTCTTGATCGACCACGTAAAGGCCGCCCCCTTGCGGGTCGTTGTCGCTGGCGCCAATGAGCTGGGACGGTGTGCCGCTCTTGCCAACCTGTATCGTGGCCCCCGTCGAGTACGGAATCACGATGTCGAGCCGCGCGCTCGTGACCACTCCGCCTCGCGGGACGTGAAGGGCGCTGGTCTGTGCAGCGGCCGTCGTCACCGGGAAGCGGATCTCGCGAATCAAGGCGGCCCCGGGGTCGAGGCTTGTACCCCCGAGAATGGGATCGGTGATTCGACCTGTGGGCTCCGGGACGGGGAGCTCGTCCGGTTCCGAAGCGCACCCAGGAAGCGTGGCGACGCTCGTCACTCCACCAAGTATTCCGAACAGGTCTCTGCGCGAAAGGTCTCGGTCGCGTTCTCTTTGCCCCATGATTCTCCTAATTCAAGACCAGGGGCATGCAGTCCGCCCGGCTCACGCGCGTCTGCGAGGACGCTTCAAGGCACTCTCCTTCCTAATTTGGGGGCGCCGCTAGTCAAGCGCGTCCTCTTCATGATGGGCGCCCTGTACGCTAATGTCGCCGTGCGCCCATCTCGGGGCTCCGCGTGCGGAGACGAGTCGCGGCACCTGGCCGAAACGCTCCGGTCTAGCGGGCCTGCAGGGCCACCAGTTACGCCCGCGCCGCCGAACACCCGCGGAGTGAATCGACGACATGGGATCGCGAGGGGGCCTGTCGCCTACGACTCGCCCATATCCCGTCGGCAACACGTCCCGTCGCCCAGGTGAGTGGGGGCACGACTTCGTCGATTGTCTTGGAAAGGAGAAACACCGGTCCGGTCTACGCCCCCCCCTTGCGCCGCACGAGCGCGTCGAGCTCGCCCACGTTCTTCAGGCGCATGACCTCGTGGCTCTTGAAGCGAATGCCAAATGCGTCCTCGACGGCGGTAAGCACGCGAATGTGGTTGAGCGAGTCCCAGCCCGGTACTTCGCTCGCCAACATGTCTTCCGTGATGGCGTAGTCGTCCAGCGCGAGCGCCCGCAAGATCACGCCTTTCAGTTTCTCGGAGATCACGCGGACCTCGCTTCGAGTTGCATGAGCTCTCCCAACCTGTCCTTATTTGCGCGTCGCGACGGCTTCCCCGACGAGCTCTTGATCAGCCACCGGGGCGGAGCGAGATAGACGCGCGCGATCGTGACGTCGATCGCCATGCCCGCTTTGAGGATCGCAAGCTTCAAGGCCTTTTCCTCCGCTCGTTCGACCGTAGTCTCGGCGATGACCATTACGATTTCGGTCCCGAGGGCCGCGTCGTCCTGGCCAAGGGCGACGACTCGGCCAGCGATCACGCCGGGTACTTGGCCTACCGCATCCTCGATGTCCTCGGGGTATAGATTCTTGCCGGCTACGATGATGATGTCCTTGCGACGACCAATGACGTAGTGCTCCCCCGCTAGGCGGAAACCATAGTCGCCACTCGCATACGATCCAGCCCGCAATACTTCGTGCGTCGCCGCTTCGTCGTTCCGGTAACCCTCGAACATCGACACCGAGCGGATCTCGATTTCTCCGACATGTCCGTCCGGCAATGGCTCGCCGGATGGACTGACGACCCGCACGTCGCAGCCCGAGAGGACGCGACCGGACGAAACGCAAGCTCGGGCGCCCTCCCGCGACTCCGACGGCTGATAGCGGCCCTCCGACAACGCCGCGCGATCCGCATAGAGGACGTGCGCCGCCTGCCCGGGAACCGTTTGAGTGACCGCGAACGTCGCCTCGGCCATCGCGTAGCAAGCCCCGAGGGCTCGAGCGTCTAGCCCGTGCGAAGCGAAGCGCTCGACGAACTTCTCGTGGCTATCGGCGCGTACCGGCTCGCTGCAGTTGATGAGCATTCTCAGGCTGCTCAGATCGATCCCCTCCGCGTCGTCTTCGCGCAGGCGGGTGGCCAGCAGGTTGTAGGCGAAGTTCGGAAGCCAACAGAGCGTCGATTTCTCGCGTGCGATGACGTCGAGTAGCAATCGCGGCGCAGACACCCATTCGAACGGATCGATTTGCACCGCCGGGATACCGGAGGCAAGAGGGAGATGGAACGCCGCGATCAGCCCCATGTCGTGGTAGAGCGGAAGCCAACTCGCGACGCGGTCCTCCGCGCGCAATCCGATCGCGGCGCCGTAGCGCGCGACGTGCTCGAGCACGGCCCGATGGGAGAGCGCGACGGCCTTCTGTAGCCCCGTGGTCCCCGACGAGTGCTGCAGCAGGCAGACCCCGTCGGGGGAGACTTCGATCTCCACAGTGCGTCGGATATCGAGGTCTATCTCTCGCGGGAAGAGGAGCCCTTCTACGGTGCTCTCGGTGACCGTTACGAGGGGCCTGACGGTGCTCTCGAGGTCTCGCTCCGTCAGCAGCCAGCGAAGACCGGAGCGCTTCGCCATCCCGACGAGCCCGTGGATGAACTTGTCCTTGTGCAGCCTGGCGTTCGGATAGGCGAGCACCGAGGGGATGCCGCCGAGAGCCGAGATCCCCATATAGAGCGGATAGAAGAGGGGAGTGTGCCGCATCATCAACCCGCACACGTCGCCTCGCCGGACGCCAAGGTCCGCGAGGCCTGCGGCGGCCCCCCGCGCAGCCGACAGAAGGCGCTCCCAAGTAAAGCGGACTGGCTCCGCGTCGGCGCACCACGAAATTACCGCATCCGCCGCGGGCTGCGCGGTGGCCTGCCGCTCCCATCTCGCCCAGAGAGTGTCGATCATGCTCGCCTAGAACTGAAAGTACACGAAGGCTTGAACGTCCCTCTCGAAGACCACGATCGATAGGATCAGGCCCGCGTAGAAGACGGCCTTCATCATGCGGTAGCCGGACGCATATCCTGCGATACGCTCGGCGACCCGCTGGAGCCGAGGGCGCAGGACCTGAAAGAGAAGGAGCCCGGCGCAGAAGGAGGCCACGACGAGAACTCCATTCTCGCGCATCACGGCCGGCCGGAGCCCTCCGCGCATCGTCAGCATGGCGCGAAACATCGCTCCGGCTTGCCTAACCGTCTGTGCACGGAAAAAAACCCATCCCGCACATACTGCGAGCATGGTCGTCGCCCATGCGAGCAGACGGACGACGGGGCCCGATGGACTTTTCGCTTCATCGAATCTCGGCCAGAGCTTGCGGAGCACTGTCTGGGTCGCGAGCAGAAGGCCGCCATGCCAGATGCCCCAAAGCACGAACGTCCATCGGCCGCCGTGCCAAAGGCCGCACAGCGCCATCGCGAGCACCAGCCACACGAGCGCGAGCTTTGGCTTTCGTCTCGACGCAAACGCGAGCGGGGTGAACACGTAGTCGCGTATCCATCGCGTCAGCGTCATGTGCCAGCGATTCCAGAACTCTTGCGGCGAGCTCGCCGCGTACGGGTAGTCGAAGTTTTCCGGGAATCGGAAACCGAGCAGTCGGGCCGAGCCGATGGCGATGTCCGAGTACCCACCGAAATCGAAATAGATCTGCATCGCGAACGCCAGGGTCCCGACGGCGCAGTCGAGCGCGGCCGGCCTCGCGGTCGTCTGAAACACCCCGTCGACATAGGGGGCGAGCGTGTCCGCGAGCACGGCCTTCTTGAAGAAGCCATTCAGAATGCGCTTGGCGCCTTCCGAGATATCCGGGTACTCGATTTGTCGGTCTGCCGCGATCTGCTCCCGAATCTCGTGCGGCCGTATGATTGGGCCGGCGATGAGCTGAGGCCAGAAGGCCTTGTACAGAAGGAAATGGTCGCCGCGACGGATCGGCGCCTCGCCGTTGGCGATGTCGACGAGATAGGCGATCCCCTGAAACGTGAAGAAGGAGATTCCTAGCGGTAGGACCACGTCGGGCACCTGCGCGCGCCACCGGGAGCCGAACACCGAGACGAGCGCGGTCGCGTTGGTCGCGAGAAAGCCCGCATATTTGTAATACACGAGGGGCAATAGCTCGACGGTGATCCCGAGCGCGAGCAAGCCACGGCTCCCGCCGCGCCGGGCCAGCAGCGCGCCGAACGACCAGGTGAAGATGCTTACTGCCAGCAGCAGGAAACCAAACTGCCATTTCCACGAGCAATAGAACGCGTAGCTCAGCACGATGAGAAGCGGGTTTCTGAGCGGTTTGGGCAGGCTCCAGTGCAGAAGGAAGGCTGCCGAGAGAAAGAGCAGGTACGTGTAGCTCGTGAAGATCATCGGTCGGCTCCGACGTCCCGAACCGCGGGCCGTGCTCGCTCCAGGATCTCCCCGAATCGGTCGAGGATCGCGTTTGCGACGAGCTCGTGGCCTCGCTCTCGAAAGTGCTTGAAGTCGGGCTCGCCGTTCGAAAGGCCCCAGTCCTCATGGGGCACCACGCCCTCGAGGTTTGCGAAGGGCAGCCCGCGGTCCGACGCGAAGCCTTGAAGCCATGACTTGAACGCCAGGTACTGCTCGGAAACGTATGGGTTGTCCGCGCCAGGATTGAGCGGAATGACATAGAGCACCAAGGTGACGGAGCGTTCTTTTGCCACCTCGGCCATGAGCCCCAAGAACTCTTGGTTGAGGCGATAGACGCTCTCGAGGAGCGGGCGCTTGCTCGTGGCCTTGATACGAAAGAGCCAGTTTCGGAAGAGAAAGATGTCGAGCTGGGCCTTGGCGTTGAGATCCGGGCCGTCGCCGATCATCGGGACGACAAGCCCGAGGCGTGCGCGAAGGCGGTGCTCCACGTCGTCTTCGCGGGGTCCCGGGCCATTGCCGGGCGTATCCTCGAGGGCTGTGCGCATCTTTGCGCACGCCATCGGGTACTCGATCGACCGGGATGCGCACACGGCCGACCAGGCGTCGCGCAGGCCAGGCCGCTCCCGGAGCAAGCCCATCAGCCCAGGGCGCAGGTCCACGTTCCGGAACTTGTCGAAGCAAACCCCATAAACGAACGAGGTCGGCCGGGTCTGCGCCTGGAAACTCGTGGCCACGAAATAGAGAAGAGCTTCCTCATTGTTCATGTTCGGCGCCGCCAAGCCGAACGCGCGAACGCCGTGAGGCGATAAAGCGTCATCCAGATGCTCGGCGATGATCTCGTCGCCCGGCTGGGGGTCATTGATCGCGTACATCTGCGACATCCCCGACACGATTACGAGCGGCTGCTGGCTCGCGTCGGGGATCTGAGCCCAGTATCGACCTGGATCCTCCCCGACCGACCAGTCGTATCGCGATGTGGCGACGCTCCCCTCCGCCGGGTTCGTCATCATGAGCAGATTGGCCCGACGCTCCTCTTGAAACCCGCGCTCCAGCCGCGCGATGTAGGCGTTGGCGAGAATCAGCAGGACGGCGCAGGCGGGCCCGGCCCCACCCCAGAGGCGCCGGTCGAGCAGTAGGCGGACGACGTCCAAGGGCGAGGGCTCCGCAACTAGCCGGAAGGCAAGGATGTTCCCTAGCGGCCTGCCCTGTAAGCGTCAACCGAGACGCATTTTGCCGGGGCCGAGAATGCCGAGGCGGCCGCCTGCAACTAACTGGGCTACTCTGTCGCACGTTCCTGACATGAGAGCGTTCGTCTTCGCCTTCGTTCTTGCGGCCGTTTCGACGGCGCTCTTGACGCCGTTAGTCAGGCGCCTGGCGCTGCGCATCGGCGCCGTCTCGAATCCGGGTGGGCGCAACGTGAACGAGCGCAGCGTGCCCCGCCTCGGGGGCATCGCTATTGCGTTCGGTTTCCTGCTCCCGCTCGTAGCGCTCGTCCTCACGAAATCCTCGGTGGCGGAAACGCTCCGGTCAGAATGGCACAAGGTGGCGGGGCTGCTCGCTGGCGCCGTGCTGCTCGTCGGCGTCGGTGTGCTGGACGATACGCGACGACTGCGTGCGAGCCACAAGCTCATCGCGCAGATTGCCGCGGGATCGCTGGCATACGCGGCTGGTTACCACATCGACGCTGTGCGCCTGCCCTTGATCGGCGACTTGAACATGGGGATCTTCGCGCTTCCCGTCACCGTGCTCTGGATTGTGGGCATTGTGAACGCGCTAAACCTCATCGACGGGCTCGACGGGTTGGCCGGCGGCATCGCGTTCTTTGCCGGTATCACGAACTTCGTCGTCGCGTGGGTCTCGAAGGATACGTTCATCGCCGCCGTGATGGCCACCATGCTGGGTGCGGTGCTTGGGTTTCTCGCTTTCAACTTCAATCCGGCCCGGATTTTCATGGGCGACTCGGGGAGCTACTTCCTCGGCTTCATCCTCGGCACGTCATCGGTCGCCGGGGCGCAGCAGAAGACCTCGACGGCTGTCGCGATCCTGGTGCCCGTGCTCGCCCTCGGTGTGCCCATCTTCGACACGCTCCTCACGATGCTGCGGCGTTTCCTCGAGCGGCGTCCGATCTTTTCTCCGGACCGGGGGCACATTCATCACCGACTGCTCGACATGGGGATCACGCATCGTCGAGCCGTGCTCATTCTTTACGGAGTAAGCCTCGTCCTAACGGCCGCAGCCATCGGAGTGTCTCTTGGGCGTAGCTGGCAGGTCGGCGTGGCGATCCTCGTGGCAAGCGTCGCGCTCGTCGGGCTCACGCGCTTCGTCGGGTACTTCGAATACCTGCTGCTCATGCGGCGGCAGCGCGCCCGGCTGCGGAGCCCGGAGACCGAAGCGCTGCGCCACCTCATCCCCGAATTGCCTGCCCTCTTCGCGGGGGCTCGGTCCGAGGATGAAGTCTTCAAGGTGCTCGGTGCGATTGGGCCACGCGCCGCGCTGGCGGCGGTCGAGCTGACCGCGTCGGCGAGCAAAGAGCCCGCCATCCATCGATGGGAATGGAAAGACGCTGCAGGGGACGCTTCCGAGCTCGTGTCGGCGCGCTATCCACTCGGCGACGACAGGTCTGCCCGCGTGGACGTGCGCTTCCGTTGGCGCAGCGCGACGGGCGACGTGAGCCCGCAGATGGAGGTGCTTCTGCAGGTGTTCGTCGATGTGGTGTTCAGCGCGCTCGTGCGGGTGACGAGCCCGCTCGTGGCTCCCGTGCCGGCGGCCCTCCCGGCAGGCGTCTCCGCAGAGCGCGCCTCGCAACCGGCGCCGGTGGACGCGTAGGGTCCTGTCCTTACGGCGTTCGCGACAGCGCCACCTCACGCGGAGACGCCGTGCTGGCGACACCACTCCGTGAGGGCGATAGCCGTCCACACGCGCGAGAACGATGCGTGACGACGTCCACGCAGGAAACGCTCCCAGAGATCGGCCAGAGCCACCGCGTTGAGCGGGCCCCCTCGAGAGCGGCCGCTCGAGAGCAGTCGCTCCTCGGCCCAGCCCCGTAGCGGCCCTCGCAGCCACGCCTCGAGAGGCAGCGTGAACCCCATCTTGGGACGGACGCTCGAGGCCACGGGGAGCTCCGGGACCGCGCGAGCCAGGAGCGGTTTATTCTGGCCAGGCGCGAGCTTCCACGCACCCGGCAAAGTCATGGCGCGCTCGACCAGTCGATGGTCGAGGAGCGGCTCGCGTATTTCGAGCGCATGCGCCATGCCCATGACATCGGCATCTCGCAGCAACGTGTTGCGCAGGTAATTCGTCAGATCGAAGAGCCCGTAGGCCTCCAGGGCGTCTCCACCGGCCCCGCGCGCCCATCGCGCGACTTGCCGGTCGAGATCGGATGGATCGGTCTCCGAAGCGTGGGCGCGCCCCAGCAGCGCTCGGCGCTCCTCCGGCAGAAACATCCCCCGAAGCGTCGCATAGATGGTGAACGGGTCGCCCCGGCTTGCCAAGAGCGCGAGCCCTTTTCGGACATTCGTCGGAAGAGCGAATGAGGATCCCAAGCGGCCGAGGCCAAGCCCGGGAAGCCGCCCCAGTGCCTCGGCATGGCGGCTCCACCTCGCGAACCGCCGAAACCCGGGATATCCCGCGAAAAGCTCGTCTCCTCCGATACCCGACAGAGCGACTGCGAGGCCTGCTTCGCGTGCAGCCTTGGCGACGAAGTAGGTATTGGTCCCGTCGGCGGACGGTTGATCCAGGGCGCCAAGAGCGTCGTCGATGTGGTCGAGCAAATTCCGCGATGACAAATGCACGACGTGGTGCTTCGCGCCGAAGCGTCTTGCGACGTCTCGAGCAAACGCAGATTCGTCGTAGGCGGTCTCGTCGAAGGTCACCGTGAAGGAGTGCACAGGCGTTTTCGATGCCGTCGCGGCGAGAGCCACGATGGCGCTGCTGTCCATTCCGCCCGACAGAAACACACCCACCGGAACGTCGGAAACGAGGCGCAGCGCGACGGCATCGAGTAGCAAAGCGCGAGTCTCCTCGACGGCGCTCGCCGATGAGACGGCGGAGTCGATCCGGAGCGGCGGCTGCCAGTAGTTTTGGATGCGTAGCTCGCCCCCCCGGAGCTCGGCGCTGCTCGCGGCGGGCAGCATCGCGATGCCTTGCACGATGGTGCGCGGCTCGCGCGCGGAGCCAAACGCGAGGTAGTCGTCCACCGCCACGGCATCGAGCTTCTTGGGCACGCGGCCCGTCGCGAGAAGGGATCGCAGCTCAGACGCGAAGAGCAGACCGCCTGGCACTCGAGCGAAATAGAGCGGCTTGACCCCCAGACGATCGCGCGCGAGAAAAATCCGCCGCTCGCGAGCGTCCCATATCGCAAAGGCAAACATCCCGCGCAGCCGGCGAAGCGAGTCGGCGCCCCATCGAGCGTAGGCCTGAAGAACGACCTCCGTGTCCGATCCGGTGCGTATCGCGGCGCCTGCCCCTTCGAGCTCGCGCTGCACTTCGCGGTAGTTGTAGATCTCGCCGTTGAACGTGATGGTGTGTCGTCCGTCGGCAGTCGTCATCGGCTGCCGCCCGGAGGGCGAGAGGTCGATGATTGCAAGCCGCGTGTGCGCAAGACCGCAAACCGGATCCATGGTCTGGTCTGCAAAGGTGCCGTCGCCGTCCGGACCGCGATGTTTCAGACCCCGTACCGCGGCTTCGAGCGACGGCAACTCGCCGCGTTGGCCGGAGAGCACGTATCCAAAGATGCCGCACACGCTAACCTGCCCTCATCTACGGCTCACGAGCTGCGATAGCAGCCGATGCCATGTCGCCAAGCCGACCTCCTTGCAAAAGTGCTTGTCGTACACCTGCCTCGCGCGCCGCTGCATGACATGGAGGGCATCTGGCGATGCGGCGAGCCCGTGAAGCGCGTCGACGGTCTCGCTCAAGCGCTCTGGCTGAGCCACGTACCCCACTTCGAGCGCGGACACCCACTGTGCGATGTCCGAGTCATGGGGGCCCGCGTAGACTACCGGACGGCCCACGGCGAGAGATCCAAAGAACTTGGAGGGAACGACCAAGCCCGACCACGCCGACTGAAGGCTCAGAAGGTGCAGCTCCGCGGCCTCGAGCTGCGCGGCGAGCTCGCTCTCGGGGCAGAACGGAGCGATTCGGACGTTTGAATCTTCGGCTCCCAACGCCGCCTTGAGCTCGTCGAGCCGATGGCCGCGGCAGGAGAAACAGAAAGCGACGTCGTCGCCAGATCGGGCGCGACAAGCCCGCGCGAGAGCCAGAAGTTGGCGAAAGTCGTGCGCGCGGCCCAGAGTCCCCGAGTACAGGAGGCCGAGCTTCGCGCTGCCGAAGAGCTGCTGGCGCACATGGGGATCGGGGGCTCGCGGCGCTGACTCGGGTTCCGCGAGCGCCCACGGTGACACCGTCTCTCGCATCGCGGGGCTCTCGTACTTGGCGAGGCGTCTGCGCATGCCAGGTCCAAGATCGACGATGAGGTCGCAGCGGCGATAGGCGGCGGCCATAGCGCGCTCGGCGAGAGGGTAGAGCGCCCGAACGATCCGGCTCGCACCGTCGGCCGCGATGGCTTCCGGGTACACGTCGTAACACCAATGCGCCGTCGCCACGCCCGGCCACCGACGCCGCAACGGAAGCAGAATCAGCGGCGCAAACGACGGATCGGAGCCTACGACGATCGCATCGAACGGGGGCATGGTCGCGATCCGATGCGACCACGCGGTCACCATCCAGCCCGCGTTGGCGAGCCGCTCGATCGGGCGCGCCTGGCCCCACGCCGGCCGATGAACCCGTTCGATGGCAATGCCCGAGTAGCGCTCTCTCGCCGGATATCGGGTCTCGGGATTGGACCACGCGCGATCGCTCGCGAGGGCCGTCACGTCCCAACCCGCCGCGTCGAGCCCGAGCGCCAGATCCGTGAACAGACGCGCGCTGACAACGTCGTCCGGATAGAAGAAATGGTACGCGAGAAGGACGCGAGGGCGGACCATTCAGTCGGCTTTACCTGCAGCGTGCTGCTTGCAGGTCGATTGACGGCTGACTAGCATTTTTTCGGTGACGCCGCGAGATCGTGCGAGGAAAGGCTTGCGGATCGGCATGCGTGTCATCGCGTAGCGGCCTGCGCGTTCTGCAGGCAACGCCGGGGTATGCGCCCGCCTACGAGCTCGGTGGTCCCATCCAGAGTCTGGAGGGCTTGACCCATCACCTCGCGAACCTCGGCGTGGATGTGCGGGTCTTGACGACGGATTCTGGAGGCGACAAGCGGCTAGACGTGGCCGACGGATGGCAGCAGTGGCGCGGCATCCCCGTGCGCTACGTGCGCCGGTGGTTTCGGCCCGACGTGGCGCCGGGCTACTTCCCGCTGGCCCTCATCGAGGCGCTGCGGGCAGACGTCTTGCACGTGACGGGGATATTCTCGGTTCCGTCGATCCAGGCCATGCTCGCGGCCCTTGCCGCGAGGCGGCCCGTGGTGCTTTCGACACGCGGTGCGCTCGAGCCGGGCGCGCTGTCCTATGGACCGGTACGTCGCAAACGGTCCTGGCTTTCCGCGGTGCGTCCTCTGCTCCGCCAGGCGACCGTGTTTCACGCGACGTCCGAGAAGGAGGCGCAATCCATTCGCGCGTCGCTAGGCGCGTCGTCGGAGGTGCGCGTCGTGCCCAACGGCGTCGACCTGCCTGCGGACGCAGAGCCGATCGAGGCCAGCGGAGATCCCGTCGTCGGGTTTCTTGGCCGAATTCACCCCGTCAAAGCCCTCGGACAACTGATCGACGCGGCGGCGATCCTGCAAGAGCGCGGGCTACGTTTTGCACTGAGGATAGCGGGGCCAATGCCGGACCCCCGTTATCGCGCGGAGCTCGAGGCGCAGATTCAGAAGCTCGGGCTAGGACGCGTCGCGCTCCTCTCGGGCGAGCTGCGAGGCGCCGAGAAGCGAGCCTTCTACGAGGGATGTAGGGTCTTCGTCCTGCCCTCATCCACGGAGAACTTCGGAAACGTCGTCCCCGAAGCCTTGGGCTACCGCATACCGGTCGTCGCCAGCCGTTTTACACCCTGGGCCGAGCTCGAGGACGTCGGCTGCGGTCGCTGGGTGGGAAACTCCCCGCGCGAGCTGGCCGATGCCATCGAGCCCTACCTGCGAGATCTCGATCTCGCTCGAAGGGCCGGCGAGCTGGGCCGCGCGCTCGTCCAGCGTCGCTATACCTGGGATGCCGCGGCTCGCTCGATGATCGAGGTTTACAACGAAAGTATTGCGCTCCACCGCCGCGCACCGCCTGACTGAGCAGCCCGACCAAGACGCCGGACCTGTCGCCTCGCGTCGCCGCGAAAATAGTTCAGGCCCGCGTCGCGTGCTACGTTTGACGACGGTGCAGCGCGCAGGCGAGCTAGAGCAAGCGGGACCCGCCACGGGCCACTTCGGCATTGCGGCGGATACGTTCTCCATCCGAGCCCCTGACGGCGAGAGGATCCATATCCCTCTCGCGTTCGACCCACGTACCGACCCATATCTTGCGCTGACCAGCCCCGCGAAGATCCGGTCGTACTACGATGCCGAGGGGTACGTCGTCATTCGGAATGCCATCGACGCCCGGCTCTGCGATGAGGCCACATCCGCCTTCGCCAGCGAAGTGAAACCGTACCGGGGCTATATCTACCGCCAAGCGTCGGCCACCCCGGAGAAGAACATCTTCACCGAACACGGTCACGTGCTCAATTCGCTGCTCAACATCCAAGATCTCGATCGCCGCTCCTTTCCCCGCTTCCGGGATTCGGGCATGCGAATCATTACGCACGACTCAATCCAACGCGCCGTGCGGACTCTCGTTGGCGAAAGCGGCAAGCTGACGCAGAGCATGTACTTCGACGGCAATCCGGCGACGTGGGCGCACCAGGACACTTACTACCTCGACTCGACCGATCGCGGCCGGATGACCGCGGTGTGGATCGCGCTCGAAGACATCCACCCCGGCGCGGGGCGTTTCTTCGTCTATCCCCGCAGCCACTTGATCGATATGGCAAAAAACGGCGGCGCTTTCGACGTCGCCTTCAACCACGATCGGTACAAGAAGTTGGTGCTCGATACGATCCGCTCGCAAAGGCTCACCTGCCGCGCTCCAGCGCTGCGAAAGGGCGACGTGCTTTTCTGGGCCGTACGCACCATCCACGGGAGCCTGGAGACGCGAACGCACCATTCCAGGGCGTCTTTTACCTCTCATTTCATTCCGGAATCCACGACATTGCTTCAATTCGAGACGCGGCCGCGGAAGCTCAAGGTCCACGTGGTAAACGGCGTGCAGGTGCACCACCCCAAAGACCAGAACAGGGCGCTAAACCGCGGGATTCTTCGTCTCGAAACCACGTTTCCGCGTGCGTTTCACGCGGCCAAGCGATTGGCGGTCAAGGCACTCACGCGCTGAGCCCTCGAGTCGGAAGGGCCATCGAACGTTTTCACGCCTCGACGCAACTATTATAGAGCTACGTAAATGGCACGACTTGTCTTGGGGATCAATTCTGCGCACGGCGACTCTTCCGCCGCGCTCGTGGGCGAAGAGGGGCTCATCGCGGCCATCGCGGAAGAGCGCATCAACCGGAAGAAGCACTGCGGCGGCTTTCCGAGGCTCGCCGTAGAGGAGGTGCTCCGGCTCGCGGGCGCGACTGCGAGCGATCTTACGGACATCGCCGTCGCGCGCGATCCTCGCGCGAACCTCGTGGCCAAGCTCGCCTTCGTGGCGCGTCATCCCGTGGTCAACGCGCCTCGCGCGCTCAGTCGTCTGCGCATTCATCGCCGGGTCGCCTCGTCGCGGGAGGTGATGGCCGAAGCGTTGGGCGTGCGCCGCGAGCTGCTGCGGGCACGCTTCCACGCTGTGGAGCATCACGTGGCCCACATCGCGAGCGCCTTTTATCCTTCGCCGATCGAGCGGGCCACCGGCTTTAGTTGCGACAACACGGGTGACTTTGCCACCAGCATGGTCGCCGCCTGCGAAGGGACGCGGATCGACGTGCGGCGCCGCGGTCTTTGGCCGCATTCGCTCGGCGTCCTCTACACGGCCATTTGCCAATACGCGGGCTTTACGAAGTTCGGCGAAGAATACAAGGTCATGGGGCTGTCGGCGTACGGAGTGAATCGATTCGCGCCCGAAATGCGCCGACTCGCCACCTACCAGCGGGATCGCGGCATCGTGCTCGACCTCGGCTACTTCCGGCATCACCTCATTACCGAGGGGCTCATCGAAGACGAAAACGGACAAATCCTCGTCCCCCAGCTCTGGGGCGAGCGCATGCTCTCGCTTCTCGGGCCCCCGCGGCTTCCCCAAGATCCCATCCTGGATCGGGACCGCGACCTCGCGGCCTCCCTCCAGGTTCGCTTCGAGGAGATCTACCTCGCTCTGGTCGCCGGCGCGGTCGCGGAAACGGGGATACGCGATGTCGCGATGGCTGGCGGCTCGGTCCTCAATTCGGTGGGAAACGGGCGCCTCATCACCGAGCGCGTGGTGGACCGAGCGTACTTTCACCCGGCGGCTTCGGATGACGGGACGGCGGCGGGTGCTGCCCTTTACGTGAGCCACGGAATTCACGGCGCTCGGCGCACGGTCAAGCTCGGCGGGGCATACCTCGGCACCGAGTGGCGAGACGAGGAGATCGAGAAGGCGTTGGTTGAATCCGGCCTCCCCCATCAGCGGCTCGACCGCGCGCCCCTCTTGGGGCACGCCGCGGACGCGATCGCGCAAGGCAAAATCGTGGGCTGGTTTCAGGGCCGCGAAGAGTGGGGGCCGCGGGCGCTCGGGAACCGAAGCATTCTTTGCCATCCCGGCTGGCCTGAAATGAAAGCAACCCTCAACGCGCGGATCAAGAACCGGGAGCCGTTCCGGCCCTTTGCACCTGCCGTGGTGAGTGAGAAGCTCGCCACCTGCTTTCAGGGCACTCACGAGGTGCCTTACATGATCGTCGTCTACAAGGTGCGGCCCGAGTGGAAGGAGCGCTTGAGCGCCGTCACCCACGAGGATGGGACGGGCCGCGTTCAGACCGTGCGGCGAGAAGACAACGCGCTCTTTTACGATCTCATCGTCGACTTCGAGAAGCGCACGGGGATCCCGGTGCTCCTCAACACCTCGTTCAACGAAAACGAGCCGATCGTGCATACGCCGGCCCAGGCCATCGACTGCTATGCGCGAACGCGCATGGACGCGCTCGGCATCGGGTCTTTCTGGCTTCAGAAGGCGTAGCTCGAGGAGGGCAGGGGTCGCGTCAATGCGCGACCCGCAAGTACGCCGACGATGGGAAGTGCCCCGTAGAGCCAGGCACTTGCAGGCCATCGTCGTTGGGCTGTGGCTCGTAGTTTGGAAGTAACCGTCGTAGCTCGTTCGGACGCTGGTAGTGGAGCATGCTCAGCGCCGCCGAAATGGATACCCGTGAGTTGTGCACGAGAAACGCGTGCAACAGCGTGCTCTCCGTGGGGAAAAAGAAGTCCTCCTTCAGCAGCGAGCGCGTGTAGTCGTAGGGAAAGGCGATGTCGTGGAAGTGAATGTGACTTCCGCCGGCAAGGCGAGGGAGCACTTCGAGGATGATGCGATTCACCTCCCCGCCGGGCTGCACCGTGTGCGTCGAATCCACGAAGAAAAGGTCGCCGCTGCCCAGGGCCAAAAGCTCGTCGAGAGATACGGCCTGCGCCTTCTCGGCGATCAAACGGATCGTACCGTCGCGGGCGGCATCCCTGAGAAACTGGTTGGGATAGGGCTCGACGCAGACAACCTCGATCGGGATTCCCGTCTCTCGCGCCGCCAGCAGGATCACCGCGGTCGACACCCCGGAGCCGATTTGGACGACCTTTCTCGGGCGCTTGGACGCGATGAACGCGTAAAGAAAATCCGCCTCGATGACGCCGAACCCGGGCTCGCCATTGGCCCGCATTGCATCGGCCGCGATGTCGCCTCGCGCCAAGCGCGCGCGTATCGGCTCCGGACAGCACTCGCCGACGAACTCGAGCTGACGGTCTGCGTCGGCCCCGGCCACCCCCACCATGCTGAGCGGTTGCCGCCACCGTGTGTTTGACTTCAACGTTCGGAGGTCTGGGATCGACGAGTAAAAGTGACGAGGCAGGATGTCGAGACCGACGCGCTGCCCGGCCTCGAAGAGCCTATGGGCCGAGCCTTTGCCGAGGTTTCGAAGCGTCCGCGAGATCTTCATTCGTGATGAGCTTTCCGTGCTGGCCCGATCTAGCCGGGAGCGCGTGCCGTCATGACCATCGCCTTCCACAGAAGAGGCAGACGTCCCGCACCCTCGAAGGTGATCGTGTGGAAATGTTGCTCTCGGAGGAGCGCGGAGAGTGTCTCTTTCGACCAAAACTTGATGTGACCGCCATCCCAAAGCGCGGAGAAGTGAGCGTCCATCTTTCCCGAAACCGCGAGCGCGAGATTCTTCAGGTATCCGTGATACGGCGTCGTAAGGATCAAGATGCCGCCGGGGACGAGCGCATCGCGCGCGCGTGCTACGAAATCGCGGGGCGCGAAGAGGTGCTCGACGACCTCGGCGGCAACAATTGCATCGAAGCGGGGACGGGCGGCGAAGAGCGCGGTTATGTCGTCGTACGCCGAGCCCAGGCAGAACCGCCCTGGTGCGTACTTTTGTGCGATCGCGATGCCTGATGTCGACGTATCGCACCCGTAGACTTCGAAACCCATGGCCGTCAGGCTCCGGGCAAAGCTGCCGCTGCCGCATCCCACATCGAGCACGGTCCGCGCGCCAGCCGCGGACAGGCGGCGCTTGACGGGTCCCAGTAGGTCGCGATGGTGAGACTGGCTGACGCCGCCATCGTCGTCGCGATATGCGTATTCGGCCTTCTCGTGTGGGTCAGCGGGCGGTGTAGTAGCCGGATCGGTGGCCGGGGTCATGCGCGCTCGTTCTTTCGCATGTCATATTTATTGACGGCGACCATCTGTTGGTAGAGCGCCCGCATGGTGCAAAACGCGAGACCGTCCATGCCATCGCGGAAACCGCCGCGCAAGAAATAGCTATAGAGAAAATAAAGTGGCGCGCGCCCCGGGGCGCGGTAAAAGGCCCTTTTGAGCGCCGCATGCCGAACGAGGGGATCGCGCGACACGATCTCGGCGTAGTCAAACGGCAGAGCCTCGCGCGCAACTTCGTACGCCGCATCTTTGCGGGCGTAGCGGACCTGGCGTTCGAACCAGTCGACGATGCCCTTCGCGTTCTCGTCGATGAGATCCGCGCCGAGCACCGCGATGGTTCCCTGCACGTCCTGCGTCTCGCCATGCCCGCGGTCGACATATCGAACCCGGTGTCGGTGAATGAGACGAACGACCCAAGTCGGATAGAGCGAGCTATAGCGGAGCCAGCGCCCCCAGAGGTGAAAACGACGCGCAATGCGGTACGCCGCGACCTCGGCCGGAGCCGATGCCAGGGTTTCCGAGATCGCGCTTGCCAACTCGGGAGGGACGCGCTCGTCGGCATCGAGAATCAGGATCCAGTTGTGTTTCGGCGATGTGTTGTCCAGGGCCCAGTTTCGCTGAGTCCCGAAGCCGCCGAACGCATTCTGGAAGAAACGTACGTGCCGCTCGCGACAGATCGCTTCCGTGCGATCGGTGCTGAACGAATCGACGACGATGACGTCGTCGCACCACCGCAGGCTGTCGAGGCAACGCGCGAGGTTCGGTTCCTCGTTCAGGGTGAAGATCATCGTGGTCACCGGGGCTCTCAGTGCTGCCTTCTCTGGAGGACGCGCAAGAGGCGACGGGCCGTTGACAGGTCTGGAGTCGTTCATGGTTTGCGCTCGATCCGTACTGAGTTACAGGTCGACGCCCAGCACCCGGACGGGCGGCGACTGACGAATGCGGTTCTGCACCTCGGCGAAATCGCGGACATAAAGCGCGTTTCCATCCGAATCCTTGCGCCCACTCGGTCGAAGGATGCGCTCGAGAGGATCGTACGTGTGCAGTCGGAAGCCGAACGATTCGATTCGACGTTGCAGCGCAGCCTCGTCAAAGCCGTACCTAACCCCGGAGCCGTTGAGCTCGACGAGCACCGCCCGCAACTCCGGCTGCGCGAGCACATGCTCGGCGCCGGCGAAGACCTCGGTCTCGAAGCCCTCCACGTCCACCTTGATGAGCGCCGGCGGTCGCTCCTCTGCCAACTGATCAAGAGTCGTCACGGGGACTTCGACGGTATCCACGTCGGCCACGTCATCCCTAGAGAGGACGTGATTGATCGTGTCGAGGGAACGGGTGAACCTTAGAATTCCAGGCGTCGATGCCAGCCCAACGTTCATAGCGCGAACGCGATTGTCCAGATCGTTCAGCCGCACGTTTGCCCGAAGGCGATGGAAGGTGGCGGGGAGTGGTTCAACGGCAATAGCCTCTGCGTGACGAACCCCTGCAGCGAGAATCGTATAGCTTCCGATATTTGCGCCAACATCGATGAAGCGATCAGTCGCACGCAAATAGTGCAAGAGGAATGCCATGCCCGAGAACTCATGAAGGCCCACATAGATGTTCCCCGTGGCGCCGGTCATTCCCGGATTCACGAGGAGGACTGTCTCCCCTACGAACGGGACGACCACGGGCCCCAATGTGACGCGTGAGCCGACCTGCCAGCGGACCCAGCGTGCGAGCGCACCGGGCCGGTTCCGTGCGGCTAGCGGGTGGTTCCATATCCATCGGAGAGTCCCCCAAGCGCCGGCGGGGAGAATCGCTCGAATCTGCCGCATCAGAGGGAATGCGCCTGCGCATACCGGTCAACGGGATCGACGCAACATGGCCTTTGGATCGAGGGTGCGCGCGGCACCGTGGTAGCTTCGCAGCGTGTTCGACGAAATGCACGCGGTTCTGGGGACGGCACGCACGACTTGGCAGGCACGCGGTCGCCGAACGGTCGCGAGGTGAGCGATTTCGGCGGCCCGCATAAACTGCGCATCGCTGTCGTATCCAGTCATCCGGTGCCGTACCACGTTCCGATGTACCGGGAGCTTGCCGCGCGATCCGAAGTGGAATTGGAGGTGCTCTTTACGCACGATCATGGCGTAAAGGAGACGTTCGATGCCGGGTTCGGCCGCGTCGTGAAGTTTGACGTGCCTTTGCTCGAGGGCTACCCGCACCGATTCTTAAGGAATGTGGCGGCGACGCCCGGCTTCTCCTTTCTGGGCCAGGTCAATCCCGAGCTGCCGTTGGCAATCGGGCGCGGGAGCTACGACGCGGTGGTGGTGCACGGATATAGTGTCGCGAGCACCCTTGCGGCCCTCGTCGGCCCGCGCTCGCGAAGGACGCGCGTGCTCTTGCGAAGCGAGTCGAACCTTTTAAATAAACGCCCATTCAGGACGCGGGCGACCAAGCAGCTGCTGATTCGCGCGCTCTTCTCGCGCATCGACCACTTCCTCGCGATCGGTACGAAGAGCCGCGAGTACTTCCGTGCCTACGGGGTTCACCCGGAGCGCATTACGCTGGCTCCGTACACGGTGGACAACGCATGGTTCGAGCAGCGATCCGCCGACGCGCGACGGGATCCGGCCGCAGCCCGAAGGAGGCTTGGCCTGCCAACCGATCGGGTGCTCTTTCTCTATTGCTCGAAGATTGCGAAGCACAAGCGGCCGCTCGATGTGCTCCGCGCCTTCGTGCGTTCGCGGGCGCCGGGGTCGCTCGTGTACGTGGGCGAGGGTGAGCAAATGCAAGAGCTGCGGAGCGAGATCGCCCGTGCAGGCGTCGAGCAGGATGTGCGCCTCCTCGGCTTTCGCAACCAGAGCGAGCTACCAGAAATCTACGGCGCGTGTGACGTCTTCGTCCAGCCGTCCGAGCTCGAGCCTTGGGGTATGGTCGTCAATGAGGCGATGGCGTCGGGCATGGCCGTCTGCGCCTCGGATCGGGTGGGGAGCGCCTACGATCTCGTGAGCGATAACGGTGCGATGTTTCGGATGGGCGATATCGAACAGCTCGCGAATCTGTTCTCGAAGTGGGCCTCGTCGCGTGAAGAGGTTGACCGTATGAAGGCCGCCTCCGCGGCGCGCATTCGCCTCTGGAGCCCGCGCGAGACGGCTGACGGAGTGGTCGCCGCCGCGCGGGCGGCGTTTCAAGAAAGCCGGTGAACTTCCGTTCGCCGCGTTGCAACTAACTCCTGCACGCGGTCCCCCCCTTCATCATAAGACCGATCTGAAGCGCAAATGACCCGACTTGCCCTTCGCGCCAGTGGGCTTGGGACTACCCGCGCACGTGGAGCGCCAATCGAAAGCGATCGCGAACCTTTTTTTTGACCCTTGACACGAGGGCAACAATGCGACTTGCTGCCGATCACCTTTAATGGCGAGGCCCAATGTGATGAAGGATCTGCTCCGAAAGAACATCCCGGCGCTCTACGGCGCGGCATCCCAAGTCAAGGCAGGCCTGGTTAAGGCGCTGGAGACCGCCCCGGCTTACGGCTGCGACGGGATGAAGCTTTATGGCAAGTCTCTCGACTTCTTGACCGACCCAAGATTTGTGGCCGCGTACGCGGCCGGGATGAACACGGGCCATCACATCTGCCGAGAAAAAGGTAGCGATGCCGACATTCACAACGAGTACCGCGTTTACATGTGCTGCTGGGCTGCCACGCACGCCTCGCGTTTGCGAGGTGACTTTGTGGAATGTGGTGTTAATACGGGGATCACAAGCGTCGCCGTTTGTACGTTCATCGATTTCAACGAGACAAGGAAGCAGTTCTACCTGTTCGACACCTACCAGGGCATTCCGCTGGAGCAGGCAGGGGATTTAGAGCGAGCCGCGAGGACTGAAGAAAACGCACTTTTCTACGAAGAATGCTTTGATCTCGCTCGCCGCAACTTTGCGTCGTGGCCTGGCTGCGTGCTGGTGCGAGGCAGAATTCCTGAGACCCTCACGAAGCACGACATCAAAGAGATCGCCTATCTGCATCTCGACATGAACATTGCAGCCCCTGAGATCGCTGCCATCGAGCATTTCTGGCCACGTCTCGTGGCCGGTGGAATCGTTATGCTCGACGACTACGGTTTCGAGCAGTACCGGCCCCAGAAAACGGCGATGGACGCTTGGGCACGAAACAACGGCGTGCTCGTGGCTACTCTGCCAACGGGTCAGGGGATGATGCTCAAGGCCTGAAAGGTGCTTCGCGTCTCCCCCGGCGGGTGAACTCGGGTCCGTTATGCTTAGTGCTCAGCTGTCGAGCGCACGTTTCTTGGCGGAGACATGGATCGACTGCGACCCATCCTCGGCGCGGATCGATCGCGAAGGAACGTCGGAGAGATCGACGAGGCTGAATCCGGCGGCGGAGACGCGCTCGGAGATACTCTTCTGGTCGTACATCCATCGATGCTTCAGGCCTTCGAATCCCAAGAATTCGAGGAATCGGAACATGAATGTCGGCCTGTGAGGCGAGCTCAGGATCGTCGACTGCAGGAGAGCGTCGGCCCCGCTGTTTCCGGCCACGTAGTCGCGAACGATGTAATCGAGATTGGGGACGATGACGTGCAGAGTGCCGTCCGGGCGAAGAACTCGACGGAAGTCTTCGAGGATTCGAGCTGCTTCGTCGGGGTAAACGTGCTCGAGGAAATGCGAACAAAGGATGTGATCGACCGACTCGGGGGGAAAGGGGAGGCGCTGACGGCAATCGTGCAACAAGACCGGTGCTCGACGTTTTGCCGCACGGAACTGCTCCATCGCCTGCACGCGCTCGGCCTTGAACGCATAGCGGAGAGCCGGGATCAGCGGCTCGAGTCGGTAGAACAGTCCGTTGTCGAGGTTGACGTAGTCAGGAAGCACCTCAAACGAGGATGCGACGTTGAGCCAGATCTGGCCGCGATCGTTCTGGGTGCGGGCCCGTTCGACGACGCGTCGATTCAGCGGTTTGGACAGCATGGTCGTTCTATGTTCCACGGGGTAAGTTCGCGGGGACGTTCTTCTGCGCCACGGAACGGTAGTGCGGTCGCCGCTTTGCCGCGAGGATCTCGTCCAGGATGTGGTGCCACCGCGCTTCGAACGGGGGGTATCCGAAGCGCTCCAGCCCCGGCGGAATCGCCTTGGGTATCGCGAGGGCCTCCGCGAGCGCGCGCGCGGTAGCATCGGCGTCGCGGGGATCCACCTGGCGCGCCAAGAGCGCGCCGTCGAGCGCGCGCTCCTCATCATCCTCGCAGCGGGCACCCACCACGGGCACCCCGCAGGCCATCGCTTCGAGGAAGGCGAATCGAAGCGGATACCGATCAAAGTCCGGACCCGATCCCGGCATGGCGTAGGCGTCCCCCAGCCGGTAGTAGTCGGCCTTGCGCTCGTCGGGCACGAAGCCTGTGAACACGACGCGGCCGTCGACGCCCAGGCTCTTTGCCTTCTCCCGGAGCCGCGGGAGATCGGGTCCGTCACCCCCCACGAGGTAGACAACGTCCGGGACCTCGCGGACCAACCGGCCCAGCGCTGCGAGGACTTCGTCGACCCCGATGTATTGCTCTCCGAGACGGCTCAGGGTCATGACGACGCGCTTGCCGCCGAGACCGAAGCGTTCGACAAGGTCGGGTGCCTTGGCGGCTATGCCGTAGCGCGACAGATCAATCGCATTCTCGAGAAGGTAGTCGGCTGCGCCGTCGAGCATGGCCCAGGAGCGAAGCGCCCGAGTCGTGTTCCGGCGGATCGACACGACCGCATCGACCCTGGACACCCATCGGTTCGCGAGAGACTTGCCCGTCGGCTGTTTGACTTCGATGCCATAGACGAAAAGGACGATGGGCGCCCTTTGCAGGCGCGCGATCGGGTAGGCGAGCGGCAGCAGATGCACGTGCGTGCAGAGCACGAGATCGAAAGGGCCACCGCGAAGCGCCGCGCGCACGACGGCTCGCGCATAGCGCCCCTTGCCTCCCAGCCCCGACACGTCCCAGTCGAGGTTCTCGGGAATGGATTCGGGCGCGAAAGGCATGACCCGCGGCACCGCGACGACGTCGGGTCGCGGCCCGTAGGTGCACAGGCCCCGCAAGATATTGCATGTGTACAGCGCGATCCCTCCGTGCCCGCCGAAGCCGTCCGTTGCAATCACCAAGACCTTCAAGCTTTTCGACCTTCGGTGCTCGAGCGCACTCCACTCGGATGGACAAGACGGCGAACCGGTTCGACGCAGCGAATGTAGGGCAGCCACATCGCAGGCCACAAGCTTGCCCGCCGCGACGGATCGAGCTAGACGTCCCTGCCGTTCGCTTCGGAAAGGGCTCTCCCGACGACCGGCGACGCTCCGAGCTTGGCCTCGAAAACACGCCGATGACGCCGGTCGCGAAGACTCCGCCTAGGGTCATGCTCGTTGCGCCGCGCGGCGAGCCCGGGCTGCTGGGGTCCTACGGCCGCGCTCTCGAACGTCTGGGGGCAGACGTCTGCTATTGGGATGAACAAGCCGCGATCGGCCGATCGGTTCGGCTGGGCGGCCTTGGAAGACGATTCAACGCTTTCGTTCCAGTCGCCCCCTGGGAGGCTCGTGCGAATCGAGAATTCATCGTGGCCGCCCGCGCAGAATGCCCTGACGCCATCTTGGTGGCCGCATCTGCGCGTATCGACGCAGGCGCTCTCGGGCAGCTGCGGGCTGCGCTCCCGGCGGTGCGGCCGGTGCTCGTGTGGCCCGACCCGATGATCAACCTGCGACAACCCACGCTCGCGGCCCTGCCGCTCTACGATCTGGTCGCCACATACAGCGAACGATCGGTCGAGTCGTTCAAGAAACTGGGTGCAAGAAACGCCCAGTGGGTTCCGTTCGCGGCGGACCCTGACTTGTTTCCGGCGGACGTCTCGACAACCACCGAGCAAGAGCGGAGGTACGCCTGCGACGTGATCTTCGTGGGAAACCCGCGGCCCGAGCGCGAGCGGGCCGTCCTCGCGCTCTTGGAACGCGGTCTTGACGTCAAAGTCTGGGGGACGAGCGACTGGGTGCGGAGTACGACCGATCGCGCGCGTGCTCGTCGCTATTGGCAAGGGTCGCCAGTGTTTGGTGAAGATTTTGTTCGCGCAAACCGATGCGCGAGGTTCGCTCTCAACGTCATCGACGACACCAACTATCCGGCCGCAAACATGCGATTCTTCGAGACCATGGCCTGCCGCGCACCGGCGCTCGTGTCGAGCTGCCCCGAAATGGAAGGCGAGTTTCCCGAGGGCACGGGTGTAGCCTACTTTCACAGCGAGGCAGAGCTCTTGTCGAAGGCGGTAGCGCTTCTCGACGATGTCGAGGGTAGACAGCGGATGGCCGAAAAAGGCTACGAGCGGGTGCTTGCGCGGCACACCTACCAGCATCGCGCGCGTCAGGTGCTCGCGGAAATCGGGCTCGAGCTCTAGGGCACCCGTGCAACCCGGCTAGGAGACTGTCGCCTCCACGGCGTTGCGAAGGCCTTCTTCAAGAGTAAAGCGGGGCGCCCAGCCCAAGTGCCGGAGCCGCGTCGCGTCTCCGGCGAGATACATGGCGTCGCCCGAGCGGTGGGGCCTGCCTCCGAACCGAAGCAGATCCGCGCGTCCCAATACATCTGCGACGATCTCGACGACCCTGCGCAGGGTCACAGGCTCGCCCGAGCAGACGTTGAAGACCCCGTTGGCATCGCTGACGGCAAGGGCAGCGATCGCCACCCCGACGTCGGACACGTGCAACTGATCTCGCACCTGAGTGCCGTCCGTCAGCTCGACCGGCTTTCCCGTCCGGAGCAGCCCGACGATAGACGGGATCAATCGGACGGGCGGGTCGCCCGGCCCGTGAACGTGAAAGATGCGCGCCCACGCAAAGCTCTTCTGCTCCTGCGCCGAGAGCGCTTCCATCGACAAGAACGCCGCTCGCTTGCAGACGCCATAAAGGCTTCGCGGGTCGGTGGGGTCGGTTTCGAGCTGAGGTCGATCCTTGGCGGCGTACTCTGCACAGGTGCCGATACCCACGATTTTCTGGCACCCGTGCTCGTAGAGGCGGCGCGCTAGCGTGGCCGTCATCGCCAGCGAGTCCATGTTTCTGGGCGAAGAAAGGTAGGTCGTGGGCTCGGCGTACCAGGCCATGTGAACGGCGCGCTCCACTCTCGCTTGGCGAGCGAGCGCCTCGATTGCCAAAGGATCGTCCAAGTCTGCCGGCCACCCCACGAAGCGGGTATGGCTCGCGAGATCGGGGGGCGGGACGTGGCCGGGTCGGAAAGTCCCGACCACCTCGTGATCCCGATCGAGGAGCGCTCGGACTACCCAGGCGCCGATGAAGCCTGTCGCCCCCGTCACGAGCACTCTCATGGATTCGCACCCGGCGCCCGCGGCTGCAGCCGCAGCCATTCGCTCAGGCTGGGTAGGCCGGCGTCGCGGTCGGACATGGTCCGTTGGGCGATCGGCCATGAGATGCCAATATCGGGGTCGTTCCAACGGATCCCCGCAGCGCCCTCGGGGCGGTAGAACTCGCTCATCTGGTAGGCGACCGTTGATTCTGCCACCAGGGTCTGAAACCCATGCGCGAACCCTTTGGGCACATAGAGCGCCAGCAGGTTGTCCGGCGTGAGCTCTTGGGCGAAGTACCTCCCGAACGTCGGCGAGCCGAGGCGAAGGTCTACGACGACGTCGAAGATGGCCCCACGAGCACAGGAAACGATCTTCTGCTCGGCGTAAGGGTCAGCCTGGAAGTGGAGGCCCCGCAATGTGCCAGCATTCGTGTTGAACGAGACGTTGCTCTGGGCGATGCGGTCGAACAATCCGGCAGCGCCAAGCTCTCTCTGGCAAAACGTCCGCGCGAAGTATCCACGACTGTCGTCCTGACGCTCGGCCTCGATGACGAAGGCTCCGCTCAGCGGCGTTTCGCGAAGCTTCATCGGCCACTCTAGACGATTCGCGGGTGCGGTAGCGGAATGATGAACCTTCCCCCCGCCTCGCGATAGGCCGCTTGTTGCTCGAGGATTTCGTCCGCGAAGTTCCACGTGAGCAGGAGCACGTAGTCGGGGTGGTCGGCCAAAAGGCGATCGGGCCCGACGATCGGAATGTGGACACCGGGCATGAAGCGCCCCTGCTTGACCGAGCTGCGATCGACGGCAAAGTCGAGCAACTCTCGACCAATGCCGAACGCATTGAGCAGCGTGCTGCCCTTGGCCGAAGCGCCGTAGGCGGCAAGCGATTTGCCGCTCGCCTTGAGCTCGCGCAACGTCGAGAGTAGCTCCTGGCGAAGAACGTCGACGCGTTTGCCGAAGTCCTCATAGAAGCCGAACGAGTCAACGCCCAACCTTTTCTCGTCCGCCAGCAACCCTAGAACGGCCGGGGACCGCGCCGAGGCGCCCGCGTGACGCACGCTGAGTTGCAGGGAGCCCCCGTGAATGGACACGCGCTTTACATCCGCGAGGATGAGCTCGTGCCGCTCGAAGAGCGCCTCGAGAGCGGTCAACGAAAAATACGAAATGTGCTCGTGATAGATCGTATCGAATTCCACGTGCTCGACGAGGTCAATGACGTACGGGACCTCGATGATCGCCAGGCCCGTGGCGGCCAGCACTACCCTTAGACCCGCGACGAAATCGTTCAGCTCCGGGACGTGAGCGAGCACATTGTGCGCGTGCACGACGTTCGCCTGCAAGCCACGGCGAGCGAGCGCCGTCGCTGTGGAGAGGCCGAAGAACTCGCATTCGGTGGGGATCCCCTTGGCCGTGGCGATGGCCGCGATGTTCTTGGCGGGCTCGACGCCGAGCACGGGGACACCTTCGCGCGCATACCACTGCAGGAGATAGCCGTCGTTGCTCGCTATCTCGATGACGAGGCTCCCGGCTCCGAGCCGCTCATGGTCAATCGTCTGGTGGGCGAGAGAGCGTGCATGCTCGACCATGGTGGTCGAAAAAGACGAGAGGTAAAGGTACTCCGAAAACATCACCTCGGGCGGCACCGTCTCGAGAATCTGCACCAGCGCGCATTGCGTACAGAACGCTACGTCGAGAGGAAACCTAAGCTCCGCTCGGGCCAGATCTTCTTCGCGAAGCAGCGCATTCGCGAGCGGAGTCTCCCCCAAGGAAAGAAAGCAGCGGAGCGAGCGCGATTGGCACGAGCGGCATACTTCCGTTTTCATGAACCGTCACCCGCCTCACCGCGTGGAGCCCTAGTCGTGCCAGATCTTCCAAGGCGCGCGCCCCGCGGCCCACATCTCGTTGAGCAGGTTGTACTCGCGCAACGTGTCCATCGGTTGCCAGAAACCCCTGTGCTCGAAGGCCATCAGCTCTCCGGACTTTGCCAGCCGCTGAAGGGGGCCCACTTCGAGGACCGTGGCGGCTTCGGACGGAAGGTAGTCCCAGAATCGCCGGGCGTCGAAGACGAGAAAGCCTGCATTGATGAGCCCCGAGCTGACCTGCGATTTCTCGTTGAACTCGGTGACGCGCGCGCCGTCGGCCACCTCCAGCTCTCCGAAGCGAGCTTGCGGGCGAACGGCCGTGACCGTGGCGATGCGCCCGTGAGAACGATGAAAGGCCAGTAGCGCTTGCAGATTGATGTCCGCCACACCATCGCCATACGTGACCAAGACGTACTCGGCGTCGTCCAGATAGCGACGTACGGCGGCAATCCGCCCGCCGGTCATGGTCGCCTCGCCGGTGTCCACCAGAGTCACGCGCCAATCCTCGTTGCGCCCGCGCAGATACTCGACGGCTCCCGGCCGGTCGAGGTTCACGACCAGATCGGAGCTCATGGCCTGGTAGTTCAGGAAAAACTCCTTGAACAGCCAGCTCTTGTACCCGAGGCAGAGCACGAAGTCTTTGAACCCGTGCTCGGCGTATCCCTTCATGATGTGCCAGACAATCGGCCTGCCGCCGATCGGCAGCAGAGGCTTTGGGATCTGCTCGTTCGCGTCGCGAATCCGCGTCCCCATTCCGCCGCAGAGTATGACCGTCTTGCTCGCCAACCGCTTCGACCTAGTCAGATGGACGTTACCGTTTACCAGAAGCTCGCCCGTCCGCGCAACCAGCGTGGCAAGCCAGTTTCGGCGGCCGGCTCGCTCATCTAAGCTCGGCCGGGCCAACCGAGATGAGCTTGATCCGGCGAAACATCGTGGCCAACGCGCTCGGTCGCGGGTGGTCGACGCTTTTGGGTGTCGGCATCCTGCCCGTGTACATCCGCTTTCTGGGCGCAGAGGCGTACGGGCTCGTCGGGCTCTACGCAACCATTGCGGCGATCTGCTCGTTGTTCGACGCGGGCATATCCGCGTCGCTAGGCCGCGAGCTCGCGCGCGCAAACGCCGGAGAAGCTCCGGGCAAGCAGACCGCGGAGCTCGTACGTACGGCCGAGGTCCTCTATTTCACGATTGGGCTCGCCCTCGGCGGCCTCATCGCCTTGAGCGCACCGTGGATCGTGACCAAGTGGCTCAATCTGCGGCACCTCAGCCCCGAGGATGCGACCCAGGCCGTGCGGTTGATGGGGCTCTTTTTCGTATTTCAATGGTCGACGGGTCTCTATCTCGCGGGGCTATCCGGACTCCAGAGACAAGTCGAGCTCAACCTCGTCACCTCGGTGGGAAGCACCGTCCGCGCGGTCGGTTCCGTCGTGATCCTGTGGGCGGTGTCTTCGAGCATCGTGGCTTTCTATTGGTGGCAGGTCTGCGCGACTGCGGCATACTTTGTAGCGTGCCGAGAAACAATGTGGCGCACGCAGGGGGTGGACAGGCAAGAGGCTGCCTTCAGGTGGTCGGTCGTGCGGAGCGTGCGCCGGTTCGCTGCAGGCGTCACGTTGTTGTCTGTTGTGGCAGTGGCTTGCTTGCAGCTCGACAAGGTCGTACTGACGAGGTTAGTGCCCTTGGAAGCGTTCGGTTACTATTCGTTCGCGACCTCCGTCGCCGCGAGCGTGACGGTGTTCGGACAGCCGGTTCTCGCCGCCATCTACCCAGCCATGATCGAAGCGCGCGAGCTCCGCGATCAGCCTCGTTTGGCAAGCCTGTTCCACAGAGCCGCACAGATTGTCTCCGTCGCTATCTTCGCTCCCGCGGCCGTCCTGTGCGCCTTTTCGCCTGTGGTGCTTCGGCTCTGGGCCCGCGATCCGGCGATGGCCGGACACGCATCCCAGCTGGTCAGCGTCTGCGTAGTTGGAGCCGCGTTGAATGGGGTCGCGCTCATGCCCTACAATCTCACGTTGGCGGCAGGGCGTGTGCGCCCCGCGCTGATAGTTGCCAGTAGCGGCGTGTTCATCTATGCAACGGTGCTCGTGCTGCTCGCGCCGCGCTTGGGGGTCATGGCCGGTGCCATGGGAGGAGTATTGGTCAATTTCACTGGGCTCCTCGTGTACGCCTACTTCGCTGTAGGCCCGCTCTTGCCGGGTCAGGGTTGGCGCTGGCTTGGTGCCGATCTTCTATGGCCCCTGTCGATCGCGAGCATCGCAACCGTCCTGGTACGTGCTGCCGCGTCGCCACGAGCTTCATTTCGCACCCAGACGGCGGGCCTTCTGTTGGCGTGTTTTGGCACGCTCATTTGTACGGCCCTAGCGGCCCCTGTGGCTCGACGCGAGCTGCTCGTCCGAATCCGGGACATGCGCTCGAGAAGGGTGCTTCGATGACAGGAGCGCTGTCGTCGCCTCTAATCAGCATTGTCGTTCCAACGCGCGATCGTCCGGAGTTCGCAGCGCTGGCCTTGGAAGGACTAAGGCGGCAGTCGTTCCAGGACTTCGAGGTCATTCTCAGCGACAACGCCCTTCACCGCCCTTTCGAGCCGAGCCCGCGCATATTCGACGGAGCGCGCTTCCGATATGTACGCCCGCCAAAGCCGGTCTGGATGACCGATCACTATGAATTCGCTGTCGGCCAAGCGCGCGGCCGCTACGTCGGTGTTCTTGGAGACAAGAGCCTGCTCGTCCCTGGAGCGCTAGAGCACGTGGCAGCCGAGATCCGGAAGAATTCACCCGAAGCGGTGAGTTGGCGGTTCGGCGTTTGCCAGCCCTCCGGAGACGACCTCGCTGGGCCCTGCGTGGTGACCGTCAAAGGGGTAGCGGACTCCCGTCCTGTAAGAGTGCCCGCAAGGGACGTCCTCGAGTATCTGCTGGCGACGTATCTAGACCCAGGCTTCGAAGCCGACCACCAGCTAGAAATTCGCGGCTCTATTTATCATGGGGTGTTCTCGGCGGAGCTCATTTCCGCCATGAGGTCGAGGTTCGGAAGGGTGTTCCGGTTCTATGCGCCAGATGTGAATGCGCAATGTGCCGCGATGCAGATTGCGCGCGACGTCACCCAGATCCGTTGTTCCCTCGAGTTGATCATGGCGGGGCCCTCGAATGGCGTCGATGTGGGCGTTGTCGTCGCAAAGTGTCTGAGCACGCAAGAGGAGGCCGCGCGCGGCGCCTCGGGCGCATCTCCGCGTCTGATTCCTCAGGTTTCGACAAGCATCGCGCACGTCCTCGCGTCCGACCTTGTGACACTGTCGGGTCGAACGCTTCGCCCAGAGCAATGGGTCGAGCTGCATGGGAAGGCGGCCTATGATATTTACGGCATAGGTGGTTGGCCAGACCGGTCGCTAAGGCGGTCGCAGTTGGCGGCCTTGTGGAGCAGCGCAGCTCGTTTCGGCCCCGACGTAGGTCGCCGGATGCTCAAAGAAAAGTGGAATGCGCGTCGAAGTAACGCGAGAAGGCTCGTCGTTGCCCAGCTTCGTAGCCGGTTGGGCGCCCGCCTCGACGGCCTTCGCCGGATCCTGGCCACGAAGGATGCGTCCGTCGACAGACGCTCGTTCGCTCACGTGTTCGAGGCCTTGGAGACCACGGGCGCCGCAAACCGTTAGTTGGGTGCCGCACCCTGGCCCGGTGCTTCGTCCCGATCGCCCGTGCCGATGGGCGTGTTGTATCCACCCTGCTTGTAGTAGTGATAGTGATAGTAGTAACTGTACTCCTGCCGATTCAGGTCGACGGCATTGAGCACGGCGCCGACGATACGGGCGTCGACATCGCGAAGCACGCGGAGCCCCTGGGCGCTCAGATGCTTGCTGGTTTTGAACGCCCGCACCACGAATACCGTGCCATCGGTCTGAGTCGAAATGATGGCGGAGTCGGTCACCGCGACGAGGGGAGCACTGTCGATGATGACGCGGTCGAACTTGGCGGCGAGATCGACCAGGAAGCGCCTGAAGGCCTCCGAGTGGAGCACATCGGCCGGATTGGGAGGAATGGGGCCCGCGGGGATGGACCACAGGTTGTCGACGACGGTCGGCAGCGCCACGTCGTCGATCGTTGCGTCACCTACGAGCACATTGGTCACGCCTTTGTCCGCCAAACGATCGAAGATGCGGTGCAACCGTGGACGGCGAAGGTCGCAGTCGACGATGCATACCCGCTGACCTCCCTGGGCGAGCGCGATAGCCAGGCTGCACGCAATCGTCGTCTTGCCCTCGGAGGGCGCCGCGCTCGTCACGAGCAGCGTCCGATACGGGTGGTCGGGATTCATGAAGAGCAGGTTGGTCCGGATACTACGAGCCGCCTCGGCGATTCCGCTCAGGGGTCGACTGTGAACCACCAGCTCGACGGCGGAGGGGGCGGTCACGGCCGACGGCGCCTGCCGACGGCGGCGTGAACGGCGCTTGCGATCCTGGTCGGCGTCATCGACCTCGGGCAGAAGGCCGAGGAAGGTCACACCGAGCTCGCTCTCGACCTCGTCGGGGGTCTTGAGAGAGCTATCGAGCTGGTCACGCGCCCACGCCAATGCGGCCCCCACCACCAGACCCACGAAAAAGCCGAGTGTGAGGTTTACCGAAGAGCGTGGCCGTATCGGGTCGAGAGACTCGGTCGCTCGATCGACGACGCGGATATTGTTCACCCGCATCATCCGCGCCAGGTCCGACTCCTTCATGCGCTGGAGGAGCACGCCATACAATTTCTCGTTCTGATCGCGCGTCCGATCGAGCCGGTGATACTCGATCTCCTTCATGTTCAGGTCGACGGCACGACGTCGGGTCTCCTCGAAGAGCGCCAGGTCTCCCGCCTCTTCCCGCGTGACGATGGCCAAGTCCTTCTCGACGGCGCCCTTGATGTTGCGGACCTCGGCGAGCAGGGCCTCGCGCATCTCGGCAGCCCGCTCTTCGGCGCCTTTCACCAGCGGGTGGTTTTCACCCTTGCCTTCGGCAATGGCCGAAACGCGCTCCTTCACCGCCAGCTGGTACTGACCGCGCATACCTTGCAAAAAGGGGCTCGTCAGAAACTCCGAGGCAGGGAGCTGATCCGCAGTGTCGGCGGACACCTTCGACAGCACTTCGTGGCGGGCGGCAAGCTCCTCCTTTTTCGTCCGCGTGTGCGTCAGCGCCAAATCGAGCTCCTGCATTTCGACGCGGAGCATATTAGACTGCTCGTTGATAGACGTGCTCGGCAGGTCGTTCTTGCGTTTGAACTCGTAGAGCGCGTCTTCGTCGTGCTCGAGATCTTGCCGGATGTGGTCGAGCTGGCCGCTCAGCCAGACGAAGGCGTCGGACGTCGCCGAGAGCGCCGTCTGCAGATTCTGCTCGATGTATGCGTTCGCGATCGCGTCGCTGATTCGGCGCGCTTGCGCCGGGTTGGGGCCATCGACCTTGATCCAAACGAGCTGGCTGTATTTGATGGGCTCGACGACCACCATCCCCCGGAGCATCGCCGTCGCTTCCTCGATCGTGGGTGCGCGGCCGCCGGGGGCTACGTGGGTGAACTCCGGATCGTTTGCGAGACCGAGATCGCGGACCGCCCCAGAGAGCACGCGATCAGACGAGATAATCTTGTATTGGGTCTCGTAGTAGACGTGATCGTCCCAGATGAGGCCGGACCCAATTTCGAGCGTCGCATGGCCCGCCTCACCGCTGAGGGGCTGGGGCACATGGGAGTCGATTTCGACGAGCGTTTTGCACTCGTAGATCTTCGTCGCCGACTTCGTATAGAGCAGCGTGCCGCCGACCGCCAACGCCAAGGATGCCGCGACGATGGGCCACGACTTGCGCACGGCCCTCAGCAAGTTTATGAACCCCGACGTCGCATCCAGGAGGAAGGTCGTCGGGCCCAGCGATGTGCTGGTCGAAGAGGAGGGGACGGTCATCGGTTTCGGGCAGAGGGTATAGCAGCTCGCGGCAAGTAGGCCGCATTCTTACATCGGGGCTGCGCGCCCTAAGGGGTCTGGTGCGCGGCTTGGCCCCTACGTTCAGGGGGCCCCTACGCGGCACGGTCCGGTTGCGCGCTTGGAGTCGGCGTCGTAGAGACTTGGCGCACGTGTCGGTCCTATGGTCGCGTATTCCGCAGCCCTGAGCAAACTCCCGGCTCGCGCTCCGAGTGCCACGCGCGGGGCCGATCGACGCCTTTGGATCACGGTCGCGATGGTCTTGGGGCTCGCGGCAACTAACGGCTATCTTCTCGCCTCGGAGCACCAGCCGCTCACCTCTTACGGGCTATTCGTCGCGTCGGCCATCCTGTGGGTGTGCGCCTTTCCACTCTGGCTCTTTCTCGTCGACTCACGCCGCAGCCTCGGGTTTCTCGCCGTCGCCTGCGGGCTCTACGGGATCTACTTTGCGTCGCCCGCGTTCAGCCCGAGGCTGCTCTTTCGCTACTCCGGGTTGGAGCCCGTGTGGAGTAGCGTCGAGGTCGCGCTCACCGCCGGGCTTCTCGGAGCCGTCACCCTCGTAGCTGGGTCGTGCGGCCTGGGTCGTGTGCTTGCGCGAGTGCCGTGCATCCGCCGCGAGATCGACATCGACCGGTCCCTTCCGCTTCTGGTCGTCGCCTCCACGCTTGGGTTCGCCATGCGCCTTCTCACGAGGCTCGGGATCAACGTCGAGGTCCGGATGATCTTCGTGGCAGTGCAAGACATCGGCTGGCTCGCGCTTGCGGGCATCATGCTGGCGTGGCTGCGCGACCGCGCTCGGTGGTGGCACAAGGCCTACTTTATCGCGGTGACTCTTGGCATTGCGGCGCTTGGCCTTGCCACCGGCGCGCTGGCGGAGATCGCGTTCCCGATGGCGTCGCTCGTCTTTCTCCATTGCTGGGAGCGAGGGCGCCTGCCGCTCGGGTCCATCCTTGCGGGCGCGCTGATTCTAGCCCCATTTCAAGTGAGCAAGCACGCGTTCCGCGAAACCCTCAGGTCGTCGTCCGCACCCGCCGCCGAGCTTGCCTCGCTGCAGAGCCGTCTCACGAACTTTGTGTCGATAACCATCGACATGATCAGGGAGGGGCGGCTCGAGGCGGACGATGTCGTCAATGCGAACGAGGGCAGGATCGACATGCTGTCGACCATGGCGATCGTGGTTTCAGCGACGCCCGAGCAGGTCCCTTATTGGGGTGGATATACCTACGCAGACTTATTCTGGCACCTCATCCCGCGCGTCCTGGTGCCCGACAAGCCGGCACCGGGAATGGGCCAGGAGTTTCCGCGCCGCTATGGGCTCATCAAGTGGGACGACACGGAAACGTCGTACAACTTGTCACAAACGGTCGAGCTTTATATCAATTTTGGGTGGCTTGGCATTGGTGTCGGCATGTTCCTGATAGGAATCCTATACGCCATTTTGGAGCACACTCTTTCCGCAAGCACGGGGGGGGCCCTCATCGGGTCGGCCATCTTCGCCGGGTTGATGAACTTCGAATCGAACTTTTCAATTGTCTGGGGGGGGACGCCGCTGCGAATCCTCGCCTTCTATCTCTTTATCCGAATGCTGCCGCAGCATAAGCCGGACGCGCTTGAAGGGCTCCCTGCGGGCGCCCAGGCGTCATGACCTGGCAGGAATCCTGGACGAATCGTTTCTATCGTTCACGCCCAGGGTGGACCGATGGGACGACCGAGTTTCACGCGCTCTGCCGCGCCCATGTGCCCACGAAGGCTCGCATTCTCGAAGTAGGCGCCGGGCCGACCAATTCCACATCGGCGTTCCTTGCGTCCCTGGGAGAGGTGCACGGAGTAGACGTCGACGCCGAGGTGCTCACCAACGTTCATCTGGCTTCGAGCTCGGTCTTGGATCGCGGCCACTTTCCCTTCTCGGACGCTTCGTTCGACGCGGTTGTGTCAAACTACGTGGTCGAGCACGTCGATGACGCCCGATTGCACCTGGGGGAGATAAGTCGCGTCCTCGTGGGCGGCGGCAGATACGTCTTTCGCACCCCCAACCTTCTGCACTATGTCGCGCTCGTCTCACGCCTCACCGCGCACGGCACCCATCTGCTGCTTGCCAACCGCTTGCGCAACCTCCCCACCGACAACCACGACCCGTGGCCCACCGTCTACGCCATGAACACGCCCGCGGCCGTGCGACGCTATGCGGGCCTCGCGGGGCTCGACGTCGAGAGCCTCGAGATGGTGGAGAAAGAGCCGTCGTACGGGATGTTCGCGAGGCCGCTGTTTCTCGCGTTCATGGCCTACGAGAGGCTGGTGAATGCCTCGGCCGTGTTTGGCTCGCTGCGCTCGAATATGTTTGTCGTGCTTCGCAAGAAGTCGTGACGACAAGGGGAGGCATCAGAGCCCCATCACCGCTTTAGCCGCCTGATCCTTTTCTTGTTGCGCGGCCAGCCTCCACTGCGAGTCCGCGGGGTGCCGAACCGCGAGCTGCCCGTAGTCCTCCGCCGCTTCCGCGTGCAGTCCCAATCCTGCCGCCAGCCCCGCGACGGTCTCGAGAAGGGCGTCGTCTTGCGGTACACGCTGGCTCGCGCGCTTGTATAGGGCAAGGGCCCTTCGCTGGTTGCCGCGCGCTTGCTCGCGCTGCGCGACCCAGCTCAGGTTGCTCGCGCACTCCGCGTCGTCCGTGCACCCGGCGTTGATGACTCGATCGAGCGCTTCTTGCGCTCTCTTTTCGTCGCCCACCGTATGCGCGATGGATTCGAGCCTCTGCAAGCATGAAACGCGATCGCTGACGACGTCTACCGCTTTTTCGAGCTCGTTCAGCCCGGCGGCGGCTTGACCCGCGGCCACGAGCGCCCGCGCCCTCAGCGCGTAGGCGTCGCACTTGCTTGGCGAAAGGCGCTCGGCGTAAGACGACTGATCAAGCGCCTTGTGGATGCACGCGCTGCGACCCCCCCCTTCACACCAGGGGGCCCCCTCTGCCATCTCCAGATCATCGACGGCGTCGAGCGCGGCCCGAATCGCAGGGGCCGGCGCGGTCGGTGCGCGCGTCGCCAGCTCCGCATCGAGGCGCACGCGCGTGGCAGGCAGGCGATTGGCCACGGCTTGCCCTAGGGCCTCGAGCGCCACGACGCCCACCTTGCCGTCGGGCACCACCTCCATCGCGTCGTTGTAGCCGCCCACTATCGCCGGAGCTTCCTGCAAGGCCAGCCACGCGGCTTCCGGCATCTGCTCTATCGCCAGCCTGTATTCGAGCCTCGCCTGCGACGGCGACCGGCGCGCCACCACGCGCGCGAGCAGCCAGTGCGCGGGCCCATAAACGGGCGCTCGTTCCAGCGTGGCGCCTATCCACGGCATCGGGTTGCCTTCGTGGGAGTCCCACACCCGCAACCCCGTGATGAACGGAAGGTAAGGCTCGGCCGGGTGCCGGAGCATCGCTGCGCGCGCGCGCGCGTACGTCGTGCCGATGGGTACGTGCGGCTCCCCCGAAGACTCGTAGAGCCCGCGCTGGTCTTTCCACAACTCTCCACCGGCGCCACTTGCCGCGATCGCGATGCCCGCGACTGCCGCCACAGACGCGGAGATCGCAACGCGCCGCGGCGCCTGGGTCCAACTCTCGGCGCCCCACCGCGGCCGGTGTCCTGGCGTTCCCGCCACGACGATCGCGGCGCACGCCACCCCCGCGAGAACGAGGCCCGGAACCTCCGTACCGAGATCGCCAAGGTTCTGCACTGTGAGCGCGATGACGGCGGCCCATGCTCCCGATGCGGTCGTCGAACGCGCCAAGACCGCGCTCGGCCGCAAGGCAAACGCCATCGCTGCCAGAGCCAAGACGCCCACGGGCAATCCCCACTCCAGGATCCATTGCGCGACGAGGTTTTCGGGATACGCAAAGGTCATATGGCCTGCGGACGTGCGAAAGGCCGGGAACGCGCTCTCGAACGCGCCTCGTCCGCAGCCGAAGATCGGAACCGCGGGAAGCATCCGCATCGCGCGAGCGAACATCTTGAGCTTCGACACGTCCGCGTCGAGTAGCTCGGTCGATGCCTCGTCCGAGCCGCCGAGGACGATGAGCGTCGCGCCCACCGCGGTCACCACGCCCGTGACGAGCGACAACGTGGCGACCGCACCCTGAGGTCGCGATCGGGCCAGGCGCTCGATCGCGATGACGATGACCACGCCGAGCCCCATCGCGACGACGCCACCGCGCGACGCCACCCACACCTGGGTGGCGCCCAGAAGAAGAGCGATGGTCGCCGTGATGACGCGCGGCAGATACGGCTCGGGCGCGAGCGCCGCCGCGAGCGCCAGGCACAGCGAGACATTCAAATAGCCGGCGAGGTTGTTCGGATTCATGAGCGGCGCAAGATGGCGCTCGCTGATCCCTCCCTCGGGCTCGTAGACCCCAAAGAGCTTGTGCGCTCCAAACGCAGGATGCAAAAGCGCCGAGGCCGCGAGCACGATGCCGGACACGACGATGGCTCCGGCCACGAATCGCACCCCTTCACGCTGCCGCGCGATCCGCAGCGCGGTCACGAATGCCAGGAGATAGGCAATACCTTTGAGAAACTCCACGCGCGTCGCGATCGCATCGAGCGTCAGCGGCGCCCAGCTCGGCCCCGCCTCGTGCAACGGGGTGAGAGCCCGAGCCCAGACGTCTGCGTTGTGTGGCGCGAGGGCGGCCAGCCATCGAATCGGCATCGGCACACACTGAAGAGCGGTATACGCCGTGAGCGCGACGCCCGTGACCAGAAGCAGCGTCGCCGAAGGACGCACCTTCATCGGTTCGGCAGGCCACCACCCCACCACGGCGGAGGCGGCCAGGATGGCCGTAACAATGCACAGCGTGACCGTATGCACGCTGCCCACGGCCAACGCGGACCCCGCCAAGCCGACCGCGAACAGCCATCGACTCGCCCGAGACGAGCGATAGCGTGTCGCCAACATGCCTTGGGGAGGAATCCTCATGATCGCGGAACCCAGGTTACGACATCGAAGGATAACGGATCACGGTGTCGCCAAGGGCGCGCAAGCGGCACGGGGAGTCAGGAGAGCGTCTCGAGGCCGCTTCCAACCCACGATATCGCGCTCCCAGCGCCTCCCGCTGCGAGCGCCCACACTCGCTGCAAAGCCGAATCGGAAGCCATGCGCGTAAGAGCGCGCAGCGTCACCGACGTGGGCGCTTGCTGGAGCGATCGCCTGACCGCCCATGCGTACAGCCGCCGCGGTGCTCGCGCCCCCATGCGCTCGCGCAACCCCCGCCATCGGTCGCTCGCTCGCTCGCGCGCCATCCAATCGGCGGCGATCCACGCGAGCGTGCGTACGCGCGCCTCGGCGATGCGCACGAGGAATGTCTCCGGATCGAGGTGCGCGACGATCGCGTCGAGATCATCGAGACTCCACGACGGGCAACGCACCATCTTGTCTTTGTAGGCATTGATGAGCATCACCATCGCGTGGTCGTGAATTTCCGGCTCTCGCACGCGCAGGTCGCCTGGCAGCAAGCGCTCGCGGGAGCGCTCGAGCATGCGCGCGACGCTCAGCGCGCAGAGCCCCGGGGGGCCCACGCTGGTCTCGATCTCGATGAGCGTCCCTTCGACCTCGAAGGAGACAGCGCCAAACTGACGGCTCACCCACAGCGGCTTCGAGCCGCTCGCTCGCATGGCGCGCACGGCGCGAAGGAAATCGCGCGGGCGCACGCGCAGGTCGACGTCGCACATTGGGCGATCGGCAATGTCGGCGTAGAGCAAGTGCGCCAGCACCATCCCCTTTACGACGAGCACCGGGATGCCGGCAGGCTCGAGGACGCCGAGGGTCGAGCGCAGCGCAGAAAGGGCAAGTTGGTGCCTGGCCCAGGTGGCGATGGCCGTCGGCGAGGTCACCCAGGGCTCCGTTCATCGTCAGGCACCACGCGCCCCGCCTCGAGCGTCACGACCTGGTCGGCTAGCCCCAGGAGCTCGGGGGTGTGCACCGCAACCATGACCATGTGGTCCTTGGCGAGCTCGCGCACGATTTCAGCGACGAGCTCGATACCGGCCCGATCGAGGTTGGCCTCCGGCTCGTCGAGAAGAAACAGCGAAGCATCCCGGCAAAGCATTCGGGCAAGAGCAACGCGTTGCCGCTGACCGACCGAGAGCGAGTCGACGCTCACTTCGAGCGGCTTCACGCCGCCGCGCCTCAGCGCTTCGGTGAGGCCGACCCGATCGATGGCGCGCTCGATCCTTTCGTCGGAGGCTTCGGCGGCCAGGAAGCGAATCGCAGCGCGCACGTTTGCGCGAGGAGGCAAATACGGCCGCTGCGGCAGGAACGCGACCTGGGAGCGCCACGCGTCGGGGTCTAGATCGGCGAGGTCCACCCCGTTGATCCGGATGGCTCCGGCGCGCGGGCGCGCGAGCAACAAGAGGAGACGCAGGCAGGTGCTCTTGCCCGATCCATTCAGACCCGATAGCGCCAGGAGGCTGCCCCGGCGCCATGTGAACGAGACGTCGCGCAGCACGTCGATGTCTCCCGGGGCGCCCTCGTATCGAAACGAGAGACCTTCGAATGCGATGGCTGTGGGCGATTGCGAGGCGAGTCCCCCGCCGGCGGCCGGGCGGCTGTCCTGGACGACCTCCGCCACGATTCGTAGCCAACGGTCGGCTTGCACTGCATTGAGAAGGCCGTGCGCGACGCCTGCGAAGGCGGGGGTAACACTCGCGAGAAGAGCTAGGTCGGTGAGCGGCATCGAAAACGAACCGTGCCGGCGAGAATCCACCCCCAGCGCGAGGGCGACGACGGCGGCGATGGCGAGAAGCGGCAACCTCCCCGACAGAATCGTCGCCCCCGCGAGCTGGGAGCTCGCGGCGCCCCACGCTCGCGATCGTTCCGACGCCTCTGCCACGAAGGGCGCGCGCCCCCCGGATGCCACGATCTCCACGCGCCCTTGCAGGGCGTCCACGAGCGTGTCGAGGAGGCGACACTGAAGCTCCCAGGCCCGCAGCGCGACCTTCTCCAAGTGGCGCCGCGACCACCCGAGACAACCGGCCGCCGCGAGCGTGAGCGCCAGCGCCACCATCACGATCCTCATCGGCTCGATGACCGCGACGACGACCGCGAGCCCCGCGGACGCGACCAGATCCGCGGCAAGCGCCGGCAGGCCCTGTGAGAGTGCCTGAGCGCTCGAGTAGATACCCTGTCCAAGCTCGACGTGGGCGTCCTCCTCGGAGAGCACGCTCGTACGCAGCACATCTCCGGCGAGCAGGCTGCGCACCACCCGCGCCGTGAGATCGGCTTCGGTACGCGCCGCAAAGACCTTCGAGACTACGTTGTTGGCCGTAATGGCCAGCGTGAGCGCCAGTGTGACGGCGACCTTCATGGCCAACCCGCGTTCGAGCAGGATCCACGCGGCGGCGGGAGTGAGGATGCGCTCGGCTACGACGAGGGCGCCGACGACGGCGGCCCGGCGGAGGATCGGCTTGGTCGCGACAAGTCGAGCCCATCGAAGCGAGCGAGCCGGGGCCATCGTGGGCGCATGGTACGCGAAGATTGCCGCATGCACGGGGCGTTGGCGCGAAGTACAATGGGAGGATGCGCTTGAGTATCCTGCTGGTGGGGGCCTGTCTGAGCGCGGCGCTCGGTCTCGGAGGCCTCGCCGCCTGCGGCAGTCAAAACAACGGAGCCGGGGGCTCGAACGACGGCGGCACCGCGGACGCCACGATGACTGACGGTCAGGGAGCCGAGGCGGCCGCGCCCCCCGACAGCGGGACGCCGGACGCGGTAACCGATGCCGGCGGGCACGAAGGAGGGGCTGACGCGGACGCCGGGTCACGAGATGCGGGGCCCCCCGATGCAGGCCCTCCCGATGCGGGCCCCTGCACGGGCGTGCTTTGCAATGGTCAGTGTCTCCCGGATTGCCGCTCGTGCACCGGGGCGCCGCTCTTGTGCGGGTTGACGGGCGCGTGCGTGTCGACGTGCGCAGGTTGTCAGGACGCCGGCGCAACCGCGATGCCCATCGAGTGCTTCGCATGTGACAGCAACCACCAGAACCCGATCGGCACCTGCCAGCCCGCCGATGCCGGCTCATACTGCTTGAGTGGCGACTACCTTGGCCAGTACCAGGGTGGGTCCGGATACCAGTGCGGCTGCAACGAGGCGGGCGCGTGTCCCGGAGCGACGCAGGTCTGCATTCCGCTCGGAAACTACAACGCCGAGTTCTGCCTGACCTGCGGCGAAGCCACCATCGGGCCGATTCAGGGGGCGCCATGCAAGGATGGCGGGACGTGCCAGGCGGCCCAGGCCATCTGCCAGTAATCCGGCGGCCCAGGCCGTTTGCCTGCAGTCCGATCAGTCGACTCCGTGCTCGCGTGACGCGCGGCCGTACCACTCCGCGAAGCCGACCACGCACTCGAGTTGCCAGAGGGCGGCCATGCCGAGGGATCGGCCGGCCGCGAGCCCATCGAGCATCGCCTCGATCCGCTCGAATCGGACCAGGTCGGCCAGGCGGGCTCGGACTCGCTCATCGCGTAGCGCTTGGCGCGAGCGCGGAGAGGTGAGAATGCGAGGGATGAACGCCGTGTAGAGGCCGATGTCCTTAGGAAGGAGACGTGCCTCGTCGGGGACGATCCCGGCGAGCGCGCTCTGAAGGAATGGCTTCGCCGGCGCGCCGTGGATCGCCTGGGAAGCGTGCAATCCGAGGACCAGCTCGAGCACGCGCCGTTCGAGCATGGGCCACTCGAGCTCGAGGCCGAAGCCGGCCGCCAGATGCCTGCGCGATAGCGCGGCTCCCACGACCATTGGCGCCGAGAGCCACTCGTGGAGGCGCGTCTCGAACGAGCGATGCACGAGCGTGTCGAGATACTCGTGGATCGCCTGACGTATGGCCGGACGCGCGGCCGCCTCCCACGGGGCGAACGCCGGCAAGTGAGCTTCGGCCGGCTCGCGCCGCGTCAGCCACGCGCGGCGAGCGAACCCCGGCAGCAGCGGAAGCAAGAGCGCGTGCTCCACGAGCGCGCGGCGCCCCGATGATCCCAGAATGTGCCGTGCGGCGCCGACGACCTGGCCTCGGTGCAGGGCATCGCGCGGAGTCGGGAGCATCGAGAAGAGCTCGTCGCCGCCTTCACCCTCGATCACGGTCTGAAAGCCGGCGTCCCGAGCGCGCGACCAGAGCAGCATGCGCGAGGGCAGAAGCGCCAGCGGAGTCAGTGGCGGATCGTCTCGGAGATCGCCTCCGAGATCGGAAAGCGCCGTCGCGTCCGACGCATCGACTCGGCTCAGATGCAGTCCGGGCCACGCGTGAGCCATGGTGTCGATCGATCGAGCTTCGGCCGCACTGTCGAGAGCGGGCGCGACGAAGGACATCGCCGCCAGATCGTGGACATGCCTCAGCCCGGCGCCGACGAGCGCGGCCGAGTCGAGCCCGCCGCTGAAGGAGATGACGGACCGTCCTTGCCGGGCAGACGCACCGACCGCCTTGCCGAGCTCCTCGATGAAGACCTCGCCGAGCTGCTCGCGACTCGTGCCCAAGTCACGCGGGGTGAGGCGATCGAGTCGGCAGACGCGGGCTCGGCCCTTGTCGACGAGGAGCGCCTCGCCAGGGCAGAGTCGCTGCACGCCGCGAATCGCGGTCGACCCGTCGCGCATGGCCGACAGTCCCATGACGAGGTGGACGAGATAGGAGTCGTCGAGCGCGCGCGGCACGTCCGGACATCGGAGCATCGGAAGAAGACGCGAGGCCACGACGGTCGTGCGGGAATCCGACCAGTAAACGAGCGGCCAGGAAGGCGCCGTGGAGCTCGCAGCCAAGAGCTGGCCGGCCTTCGCGTCGTGGAGGATGAAGCGAAAGCGCCCGACAAGGTGCTGGACGCATTCGTGACCGAAGCGGAGGTAAGCGTTGGCGACTGCGGACGCGTCAGGCCCCTCTCGAGGCGCGGCGACGCTCGACCCGGCGACCACGTCCAGGCCATTGGCGCGATAATGGGAGGCGCTTTCGCAGGCGCCGAGGTGCACATTGGCGACCCCGCCCTCGGCAGTCGACGCGAGCTTCAGGTCCGAAAACCAGGGGGGAGCAGGCGCGGGCTGGGGCTGCACGAAGCCTAGGATCATTGCGGATTTGCCCGTGAATTATCGTAAGGCGGGCTGGCACATCGTGGGCTCCGGTAGTTGACGCCCTTGGTTGGCAGGGTATCCTCGATGAACCGGGCAGGCCTTCGGGGCAACCTACTCTGAAGCTAGATGCGCTGCCGCTAGTTACCGAGATACCATCGTGTTTGGAGAGCGTGCCGTTATGAACCCCGAGGACGAAAAGACGAAGCTCGATACCCGGCCGGCCCCGCTCCGATCCGCAGGGAGTGATTCAAGGAAACGATACAGCCCTCCTCACCTCCGCTCATTGGGGCGTGTGAACGCGATGACGGGGGGAGCTTTTGGGGATGGGGGCAGCGGTGGGGCGAGGAAAAAGAAGCCTCAGGGGTAGGTGAGACGATGTCCGTTCCTCGACGCATGGCGATCCGCTGAGCTACTCCGTGACCTAGCGCGATGCTCGTGGCCGCGCTGAGCGCTAACGGACCCGAGGGCGCCAGGGAAATCATCGAGCGGACGTCCGGCACCTCGGGACGGCCGACGTTTTCACTTGGCCTGGGTGGCGCGACGGTCGCGGCATGGGACGGCCCAGGGGGCGTACGAGAGGGCGGCGACCATCGATGGGTAGCCGAAGGGTGCGTCGAGATGGATGCGGCCGAGCTCTCTCCGAGCTCGCTCGGGAGCGCTAAGGGGGATTTCGCTCTCTTTGCGCTGCGGGACGACGGCGTCTTGCTTGCGAGCGCGCGGGGGGGGGGCCACCGAGCTATTTTCGTGGTTGCGCCCTCGCGCGATCTCGTTGTCGCGTGCACGCACCTTTCCCCGTTGCTCGCACTCCTGCCCGAGCCATCTCCGTTGGATCGAGATTACCTATGTGCGTTCGTGCTGGGCTACCCCCCGCCAGCAGAAGCCACGCCCTACTCCAATGTTCGGCGCGTGCCGCCACGCGAGGCTTGGCTTATCGGTCCGGGAGCCGCACCGCATCGGTGGTCCACTTCGAGTGCTCTGCTCGATCCGGAGCTACGAGACGGGGGCCAACTGGCCTTGGACCTGCGCCACGCGATCGAGGACGCCGTCCGCCGTGCGGCGCGAGGTGCCAAGCGGGTTGGGGTTGAAGTAAGCGGCGGTCTAGACTCGAGCATGATATTCTCACTCGCTGCGTCCCTGGTTCGGAGCGGCGAGATCCCGGCGGGTCCAGAGGGGATCGCGTGTGAGTACGCTGCGCCGCTATGGAACGACGACCGGCCCTATCTTCGTTCACTTGAAGACCATCTGGGCCTTCGCGTACGTCGCGTCGAGGCGGGCCAAGCTGCCGCGTTCGCGCGAAGGCCGATGGCCATCGACGCGATGCCAAATCCATGGCCGACTTTCCTTGCCATTCAGGCCATGGGGACCATTGCGCGCGCGCGAGGAGTCGACGTCGTGTTAACCGGGGACGGCGGCGACGAGGTTCTAGACGGCAATCCCAGCGTGTTCGGCGCGCTAGCTCGAAGGGGGGAGATCGTCCGGGCCCTCAAGGGAGCGCTGCGAACGCGCGGAGTTTTTTATCATGGGCCGCTCGGCCGACTCGCGCGCTTCGTCCTGCGCCCCCTGGCTCAGCCCTACGTTCCCAAGCCGGCGAGGCTCGCATTTCGCCGCATCAGACGAAGGCTTCCTCGATGGGCTGGACCAGCGCTCCTCCGCGGCATCTCGGATGCCCCCGCGAGCGATCCTCCGATGCTGACGGAGTCGCCGGGCGAGCGATACGCGAGGGTCCTTCGCCCATCGGTCCTTGCCTGGTGGTCTTTGGTGCGCCATCAGCAGGAGGTGCTCAACGGGTATGCCGTTCGCGCACCTCTGCTCGACGACGACTTCTTGCGGTTCGCGGCTACCCTGCCCCCACTGTCTCTTCTGCAGGGAGGGTACTTGCGTGGTCTCATGCGCGAAGCGATGCGGGGTCTGGTGCCCGAGGACCTCCGTCTTCGAGAGACAAAGGGGGCGTGGTGCTGGTTCGTGGAGCAGACTCTCGAAAAGGCGGGTGGGTTGAGCGTCTTTGCCGATCTCGTAGACGTGCGGATGCTGGCGGACTTGGGGCTCGTGGAGCCCAGAGCCTTCAAGGCGGTCTTCAACGAGGCACGCGAGCGCCCGGCGGCTGCCGACTACGAAGAGCTCTGGCGCGTCCTTTCTCTTGAAGCGTTCGTCCGCGAATACGCCGGTGACCAAGCCACGAGGGCGGCATGAAGTCAGCCGACTCGATCGAGTGGGTCGTCAGCGAATCCCAAGACGATCTTTGTTTCCGGTGGGGCTACTCGGGCGGCGATGTTGTTGCCGAATGGGAAGGTCTCCTCACGCTGCGTGCCACACGGGCCGGTGACCTGAAAGCTCTGCATCCCGTCCCCGGCGCTTCGCCGGAGAGCGTCGAAAAGGCGCGCCACGGCGTCGCGACGGCGTTTCTGCGCGCGCAGAGGGGACAGCATTCGCTGCATGCATCGGCGGTCGCGTGGGAGGGCCAGGGGCTCGTATGCGTGGGACACAGCGGCCTGGGAAAGTCGACCATGGCCGACCGGTTGTGCCGCGGTCTGGGCGCTGAGCTGCTCGCCGACGACGTGACAGCCATCGAGCTCGATCCGGACGGCGGTGCGCAGGTGGTGCCAACGGAGTCTGTCGTGTGGTTGGGCACCGATCCGTTCTCGGACAAGGTGCCGGCCACAGTTTCTCGGGTGGCGCGTGCCCCGGTCCCCCTTCGGTTGCTTGCTTGCCTGGCCTTCGATGAAGTCTCGTCCGCTCTCGAGCTGCGCGACCTCCGAGGCGCGGATGCGGTCTCCGCACTCCTCCCTTCGCTGATTCGGTTCGAGAGAACAGCCGTACAGTGGGCGCGAGAGTTCGATTTCCTAGAGAGGATTGTTTCCCAGTGCCGGGTCGTACGCGTAACACGCTCGCGTGACGTGGCCGCCGATACCGTCGCGAAAGCTCTGCTCGAGCTCATGACACAGGAGCCTCGATGAATGGGAAGAACATCGGCCCGGACAGTCAAGTGACCGCGCCGGAGCACGTGCGCTGCCGACGCTTCGACGATGACCTCGTGATGGTCGACCTTCAAGGGGGGGAATACTTTGCCTTGGACGCAGTCGGCGCACGCATGTGGGATTTGTTGATCTCTGGCAAGACGCCCGCCGCGGTGGGAGCGGCTCTCGCGGTCGAGTACGAAGCCAGTGAGGACGAGATTCTCCGCGACTGTACGAAGCTGGCAGATGAGCTTCTGAAGCGCGGCCTGCTTGTCGTCAGGCCGGCTTGAGGGAGCTAACGGGGGTCAACGCATGGGTCTTGCACGGGATCCATTGGGTAGCGCGTGCGGCTCTGCGCGCTCGCCCTCCGCTGCAAGCCAAGGCACTGGTGGATCGATTTGGAGGTCGTTTCCCGAGTCTAGGCGGGGCAGATGCCGCCCGAGCCGCTGTGCACGAACTCTTTCCTGCGGGCACATGTCTGAGCCGCGCTCTGACCGTCGCCGCGACGGTTCGGGGCGCCGAGGTTGTAATTGGCGTGGACGCGTGGAGCGGAGCGCAGGTTTCAGCCCACGCTTGGCTCGAAATCGACGGTGTCCGCGTAGACACGAGGCCGGGTCCCGAAGTGCAGCTTCCGGAGGAATTGGCCCGTCTGCCTGCGCGGCGATCCCACGGCAGGCCACAACGTTGAGGCGGCTCACAGGATTGGGGCTATACTCGAACGGCGTCGCCCCTCTAGGGTGGCACCTTGCGGAGGGTTCATGAAGTACTTCAGCCGTGTCGTCCCGATCTTTGCGGGTGTGGTCGCAGTGACCGGCGCGTTGGGGAGCGTCGCGGCTGGCTGCGGCAGCAACAACGCATCCAACTCCTCGCCTGAGGACGGAGGGATGGACGCGACCACCGACTCCGGCGGGGACGTCGCTCAGCAAGGTGACGCCGTTCAAGAGTCGGCAGCGATGGACGCCCCCGTTGGCCCCGATGCCGGCGCTGCCGATGCGGACGCGAATGCCGCCGATGCCGACGCGAGTGCTGCCGATGCCGAGGGTGACGGGGCGCAAGGCTTGGACGCCAACGCCGGCCCTGACGGCGATGCCGGAGGTGCAGATTCGCCGGTGGGTTACGAGGGAACCGCCGCGACATTTCCGGGCCAGGTCGCGGCCACGGTCTGCGAGCGTGTTGCGAACTGCTGCGGCACGTCCGCCGATGCTGCCACCTTCAACTTCGCCGCATGCTACGCGGATCTGTTGCCGAGCGGCTACAATGGAAGCAACACAGGTTCCAACCTGCTCGACGGCGGCCACGTCGTGTTCAACGCGGTGGCGGCGCAGGCATGTCTGGGTGCTCTCAATCAGATCGACTGTCAGACCAATGAAATCCCAGCCGCGATTCAGACTCTGGCTTACATGAACTGCTTCGCCGCCCTTTCGGGGACGTTGCCTGCCGGCTCGCCGTGTGCTGGCACGATCGAATGCTCGTCCGGCAACTTCTGCCTGCCTTTGGATGGCGGGGTCGGAGACGCGGGCGCCATCGGACTTTGCCAAGCGATTGTCGGCGACGGCGGTGCGTGCGGCAACCTGCTGGGCACCCCGAGCGCTTCACAAGCCGCCTGCTCGTATCGCGGGTCTGGAAACACGAACCTCTTTTGCAAGTCGTTCGATCCGAGTGTTCCCAGCGAGTCGATCGATGCTGCGGCCTGGACCTGTGCGCCGCAAGAACCGGTCGGCACGGGGTGTGGGAGGAACGTGGCTTGCTCGTCGTTCGAATGTACAACTGGCCTCCAGTGCGCCGCTGCTCTCGTCGCGGTCACTACCGCGACGTGCACGGGATTCGCGCTCGATGCGGGCACGCCGACGGACGCCTCCGGGCAATGAGAGCGACCTCGTCACGAGGGCGGATTCGAGCGTCGCGCAACTCTGAAGCTTCGCCGCATCAGGCCCGATAACAGTAACAATCCGCTGCTTAGCCAGCCGCTGGCGGGCCCGCGCCGGGCCCCTGCAACAAGGCACCCGCACCCCTCTGCGTTTCCGCTCGAGTCGCGCGATTCAGAGGGGCCGTCAGCCGTCGAGGCGTCCGCGCCTCCTTCCGATACGCACGAGGCGGATGGCACGGGGGGCGCGGCACCGTCTGGAGCCGCAGAAGCGACCACGGTGACGGCGGCGGTCACATAGGAGTCGTCGTTGTCGATAGCGACGACCGTGGCTGTGCCGGCGCCCGGCCCAGCCGTAAATGCGCCGCCGTCGATGCTCGAGCAGGCAATCCGCGAGCTCTCCGCGGTGCACGTCGTGTCCAAGTGGAGACCCCAGCGAATCGGAGGGTTGCCGCCAGTCGTCGTGAATGCGAACCCGGTCTGTCCAGTCGCCAGGGTGACTGCGGTGGGGCAAATCGACAGCGTGGACCGGCCGCTCAGTGTGGACGGGGTCGACCACGACGCGAGGTAGCGAGGGTCGCCGCCGTAAAAGGCACCGACGCTGACCCCCGACCCATCGAGCCCCCCAGGCGCAGTCGCCATCAGCGACGCCGTCGCTCCTTGCGCGCCGGTTGACCCCGACGGGGTGACCTGGGAGGTCCCGAGCATACCGGATATGCCAATGCCGGCGTCGCCTGAAGCCACGAAGTAGAAAGAGACCGACCCAGTCATCGGGTTGGTCGTCGACTTCGACCCGACGGTCGCCCTCAATTGAAGGGGCGCGCCCTCGGCCGTGCCGGACGCTGCGACTTGCAGCGTTGTGGATGTGGGCGTCAACGACTTCCACGCGGCTACTAGGTTTGCCGCGTCGATCGAGCCCACGCCCGTTACCTGATCGTAGCCCGGCCCCGCTGCGTAACCGAACTGATAAGGAGGGCTCGATGGGCAGCTTACCGACCCCGGTTGGCAAGGAACGACGTTGTTCCCGGTCGTGATGTCGTGGAATGCGTTCTTCGATGCGGCATTGTTGGCCAGCGCGTAGAGCATCGGGTTCGCGTTGCCGAGGCCGATCGCGGCGTCGGGGTTTGCCTCGGCGATGGCCTGGTTCACGAGGGCGAGGATCCCCGCGAAGGCGGGCGCAGCGACCGATGTCCCGCCATAGGCCGTCAGGGCCTGGGGCTGCGGCGCCTGCGCATCGCCGTCGGCGGCGGTCCACGACATGGAGACCGCGTAGGGAAGAATGTCGGACGACGCCGAGAGCGCCACGTCCGGCAAGTCGCGAAAGCCGTCGTTCGGGGTGTATGGCACTTGCCAGTAGGGCTTTGCGAAGAGTCGACTTGCACCTCCGCCGCCGGCGCCGAGCCCGCCGTACCCGGCGTCGATGTCGCCCAATGTCTCGTTCCAAGCGGACTCGGGAATGTATGAGAGCGCATCGAGCTGGGCGTCGAGGTACGTGGACTGGTTGGTCGCGGTGAGTTGGAATTGTGAGCCCCCGACAGCGACGAGGCTTGGCAGTGACGCCGGGAAGAGGACGGCCTCTCCGTAGCTCGCCGCCAAGGTGGACTGGCCGTCGCACCCGGCGGCGCCAGTGTCGCCGGCGTCGACGACCACAGTCATGCCCTCTAGCGACGCCATATTTGCATACGCCTCCGCGAACGTCGCGTCGGCCTGTGTAAACCATGCTTCGCACCTGCCAAAGCTCGAGGTGACCACTGGCGCGATCCGCTGCTCGATGGCGTAGGCCAGGGCGTCGGACGCGTCGTAGTTCGGAGCGTCACCCGCGATCACACATTGGATAATCGCTTGTGGTGCTACAGCGCCAGACCACTCGAGATCGAGCTCGGCCTCGTACAGTGTAGTGTTGACAGTAAGCGCCCCGCTGTTCGGCACGAGAATCCGCACGGGCGGGTTATTGGGCAACCCAAACGTCGTTCGAAACGCCGCAATGTCCGCATCGTTGAAGTCGCTCTGTTCGGCGACCGCGATGCTCTGGCCCATGCCCGTGATGTGCGCGGCGTACAGGCTGTCCAGGTCATAGATCTTCGCGAAGTCCGCCGGCGCGAGGACGGCGAAGCTCCCCGATCCCCCGTCGGCCTCCGTGACGGGCAGCGCGTATTGCGGCTGCAATCCGTTTGACGCCGCCTGCACGCGAAAGTCGTGCAGGCCATGCAGGCCGAGGATGAGGTCAGCCAGATCCGTCGGGACGCTCGGAGCGCGGCTCATCGCGAAGTGCATCGCTCCGTCGACTCGGTACTGATGCATCTCCGTCCCGAACGCCTGCTCGATCTGCGCAACGGTTCCGCTGAAGCCAAGGCGCGTCGATGTGCGCGAGGGACCGTCGACCGAGAGCCCCTGCGAAGCCAGCCACGCACTTGCTCGCGCGACGTCGCCAGCGCTCGCGCCGAGCTCGGAGGCGTACTGTTCGGGGGTGAGCCACTGGTGGTAGCTCGACGAAGCGGGGTCCTGCACCGCGGACAGCGCGCGCTTCTCGAGAGCCTTCTGCCACGGCGACATCTGGAAGAGCAGCGACATGCCCGACAAATGCACGGCGGGGTCCATGCGGCCCACGTCGAGCTCTGGACGCGCTTTCGGGTGCAGGGTTCCTGAAAGCGTCACCCTCCCTTGCACCACCCCAGCCGGCGGCGCGGCAAGTGGAGTTGCTGTTGCCGCCGAGGCGCGGGACGGCACCCAGATGGAGACGTCCGCCGCGATCGCAAGCGCGGGTGCGAACGGAAGGAGCCGTCGAGCGATGTGCCGAGCGCTCGATCCCCCCTTGCGATGCATCGACGCTCCCGGAGCATGCCACGAGGCCTGCATGGGCTTCCAGTCTCTTGGCTGGAGTCGCGCTCGCATCCAGACCGGGCCGACGGGGCGACTCAAGGCAGCCGCAGCTTGCCGATCGCCCCGTTGCCGCTGTCGGTCCAATAGAGGTTGTTGCCGTCGGCAATCAGGTTCACGACGGGACCAACACCGGGGGCAATGAGCTGCCCCGCCTGCTCAGCATACTGGTTCAAGCCCTCGCTCGCCATGGAGATAAGAGCGTTCCAGTTGATACCGCTGGAGTTTGCCCATGCGACGCCGCATGACGCGCCCGCATACGGTGGCGAGACGCTCGCCGCTCCTGCAAAGCCACCGTACTTGTCGAATGCTTCTATGCCGAACTGATACCATGCGTAGACATTCGTGGCGTCGACGCCCATATGACTTTCAGGGATGAGGAAATCGCCCGTCACATCGGGGCCTCCTACTGTGCCAGCAAAGTCGAAGGCGGCAAACGTACCAGACCCTCCCCTCAGGTTCCCGTTACTGACCATCACATACATCGCGAGATTGTCAGATACGGCATCGAAAAATGTAACGGGGAATCCCCCACTCGCATATGCATATGTTGTGGTCAAATATGTAGTGGGTGTACCGCCCCCTTTAGGAACGCTTTGAATCGTCGGCGGAACCATGGAGGGAAGGCCTGTGAAGTAGACAGACGTCGAATCGACACCCAAGGCAAGACCTTGCATGCTGATCGTGGCGACGACCTGAGGGGATCCGGTTCCGTCGTTGGGCGCGCGCATGATGGTCGCTCCCTGCCAGTAGTAGAGGTACTTATCGTCGAGTACGATGCTGGTTAGTGCCGTCGACTGGGGAGGTACGACCGTGAAGGTCGAGCCGCCAGTCTTAGGGGCCCCGCTGATCGAGTTGAGCGTGGAATCGGACCAGTAGACGTTGTTTTGGTCGACGTTGATTTCGGACGGAGACGTCAGGCCGGTCACGACCCATACGGAGCTCTGGGGCACGCACACGCTTCCCGTGCAGATCTCGCTCGCGGCGCACGCGTGGCCGCAAGCACCGCAGTTGGCCGCATCCGCCGTCGTCACGGAGCACGAAGTTCCACAAGCCGTCCAGCCGGGTAGGCAGGCCACGACACATTTCGAATCAATGCACACGGCCGAGCCGTTCGGCGCCGCGCAAGGAATGCAAGGCCCGCAGCCTCGGGGATCGGACGTGGTATCCAAGCAAACACCTCCACAACAACTCATGGGGCCCGGACAGCCGCCATCGAGGCCGCACACCTCGACGCCCGGACACATCGGTCCTTTGGGAAGCCCCGCGCACCCGGCAGCAGACTCCGGAAAACAGGCCGTGAGCCCTGTCTGGCGTGTGTTGGGGCAGATCCCGGGCGCAGCCGCTACACCAGCGAATGCGGGACTCTGGCAGAGCATTTGCCCCGGACCGCAGGTTGCGCCGCATAAGGTGCCACCGCCACCGCCCTCGACCGGCTCTGCGCCGATTCCCGTGGGGGTCGCCGCGTCCACAGGTGAACCGTCGAGGCCTGTCGCATCAGACGCACCGGCGTCGACAATTCCCGCTTCTTGGTCGCCTCCGCCATCCGGCATCGCATCGGAGACGTCAGTGGCCCCGCTTATGGTGGCGTCCGCGATGGAATGATCGTCGAACGCGTCAATTATCCCTCCCCCACCTGCGTCCTTGTCCGAGCCGCCGTCGGCTTGGCTATGGCCGGGGCCGCTACTACAGGCGGCAAGCCCGAGGGGACCCACAGCAAGCGACAAAACGCATGCGATCAGCGCGCTTCGAACCAACCCGTTACGGCACGGCAGCATCGCGTGCATGGCGTCACTACCCCCCAGCGGCGCGAGTATAGTCGGCGCTTGGGACACGTCGAATCCCACGCCAGTCAAGGCTGGTGGAGCTTGCCGATCCCCGCGGCCCCTTTTCTCTATTGAGGTTTCAAGGCCCGATAGACACCCGCTACAGACCCTGCGCTACCCCCGGGATTGGCCCAGAAAACGTACGCCCCGCCTGTTGCGAGCCGGGGCGTTCCGTCAGCACTGACGCCGATGGCGACTGGAGCCAACGTTGCGTAAGGCGTATCGCTTGTGTGCGCAAGCATCCAAACGCCGGGGATCTCTGCCTGGTTTTGGGAGACCTCGTTCCAGGTGTAGGCCCCGCATGAATCGGCGCCGAGCGTGGGGTCGGATTGCCCGGACGCGACGGCAGCCACGTAGCTGAGTCCCAAGGCCCCGTTGGCCAAATTGTACCAGGCGTATTCGCCGAAGCTTGCCCAGTACAGATAGCTTCCGCCGGCCGAGAAGTCGTAGGCCTGGACGTCCTCCTGCATGGTGCTCAAAGTCACGAAGGGCCCGCTGGGGAGACGGAATCCTATCGGGATATTGGCCATTTCATCGTAGTAGAGCGCGCCGCTCGCGAGGATAAGCTCTCCCGAGGGTTGTCCTCCGTTGGCGCCAATGAGGGTTACAGAGCTTCCGCCCCCCTTCGCAACAGCCTTCACGAGGCCCGTTCCGGCATCGATCCAGTAGACGTTCGTAGCATCTACGGCGATGCCCAGGGGCTCGCTCGCGGCCGTGAGCACCGACGGCGTGCCGGCTCCGCTTTCAAGCGTGCGCATGATCTCGCCTCCGAGGTAGTTCGACCAGTAGAGGTAGGTGCCATCTCCGACGAGGCGTCGGGGTTTCTGCTGATTCGTCGCGAGCGTGGTGACCGCGCCGCCATCCATGCTGACCGCGTTCACCGTGCCGTTTCCAGGATCCGTGAAAAAGACGTTGTTCCCATCCACGGTAATGCCCTCGGGTGCGCTTGCCGTCGCCAGCATCAACGAGGAAACGGGCGCGCATTGTCCTGCCTGGCACGCGTTGCCGGACGGGCAGGCAAACCCGCATGCCCCGCAGTTGGACGGGTCGGCGGAAAGGACGGCGCACGCGGTGCCGCAGTCGGTCCAACCGAAAGGACACTGGCTTGCGCAGGCTCCGGAAGAGCAAGTCAGAATCTTGTTCTGAATGGGAGGGCAAGCCGTACACGACCCGCACGCGCCGGGATCGCGATGGGTGTCGAAACAGATCCCATCGCAGTTCGTGTAGCCCGGCTCGCACACGAGGCCGCACTCTCCGCCCTGGCACGAAGGCGCGCCGAAGGAGTCGCCAGGCGGGCAGATGCCGCCGCAGCCGCCGCAATGGAGAACGGACGACGACAGGTCGGCGCACGACCCGTTGCAGCTGGTCAGTCCAAGCGGACAGCTCGAGGCGCAGCCGCTCGGGGTGCAAACCTGCGTCCCGCCACACGCGGTGGTGCAAGACCCGCACGTCCCCGGACTCGTCAGATCGGCCTCGCATCCGTCGGTTGGATTCCCGTCACAATCCGCGAAGCCAGGGTGACAGGAGGCGATGACGCAGTTTCCCTGCGCATCGCATGCCGGGGTCGCGTTCGGAGTGCTGCACCCGGGCAAGCGGTTGGCCATCGGGTTGGCAAAGGTTGGATTGGCGCAGCCGAGGTATGGATCGTTCGAGGGAAGGCAGCGGCCGTCGGAGTCCATGCTCGTGCCCGACGGACATGTGCTGCAGAGAGTCCCTACGACCGCGCCGCCCGCCTCGGCGGCCGCTTTGCCGGGGGCGCCCTCGCTCATGTTCGCGTCTGCTGTGGCGTCCCCTTCGTCGCTGGCGCCGGCGCCGCTGCCGCTGCCGCTTCCAGCCTCGGGCCCGCCACTTACCCCTCCCTCGACGGCACTTGCTCCCCCCTCGACGCCACTTGCCCCTCCCTCGCTGGGTGTCCCGGTACCCGCACCAGCGCTGACGCCGGCGCGGCTGCCGCTAGGCGTTCCGGCGGCGCTACCACTCACTCCCGAGCTTCCACCGCTGGCTACACCCGTCCGATCACCCTGGCCGTCGCCGGAGCTTCCAGCGCTTGCGTTGCCCGAGCTTCCAGCGCTTGCGTTACCCGAGCTTCCAGCGCTTGCGTTGCCCGAGCTTCCAGCGCTTGCGTTGCCCGAGCTTCCAGCGCTTGCGTCGCTCGCGTGTCCGACCGTGGAGGCCAGGTCTCCCCCGAGATTCTGTGTAGCCGTGCAGCCGGCCAAAGCCACGCACGATGGCAACAAGAGACCCATGAGCAGTTTCGCTTTAAGCATCCTGCTCCCCGAGCCCCTCACCCCCGTTTGGAGCCACGGCGGCCGTTCCGTCACCGCACCCGCCCTCAAGGTAGCGCGTCGGCATCGCCCGTCGTAACAGCGGCCTCGACCGATGGCCACAACATGCTGTTTGGAAACCGCGTACGGAACGCGGCCGCTCGTTGCTTGGCCTCCGCGTGCCGTCCGCTCGATGCGAGCACTTGGATCCACAAGGCGTCTCGCTCTTCGCTGAGACGTCCGTTTGGAAAGGCGCGCTCGTGATCGCGCAGAGCGCTCATGGCAGCGGCGCTGCTGCCCCGAGCAAGGGCACTCCGTGCCATATCGACCAGCGATCGCTCTCGGCCCAGGTCGATGTCGCGTGCAAGCAGACCGGACGTGGCGCCCGCGCTCGGCGCGGGGGCTGGCGCGGCGTCCAGTTTCGGGGTGGAGCTATCCGCCTTTTCGGGCACGGCGACGGGCGCGGGCGCCTCGACCGCGGGACCGACGACGGGCGGCTGCGAGGGTGGCTGGCCGCTCTGGACGCATGCGGCCACCGGCCCCGGATTGGGGGCCGACGCGAAGCGCGCATGTCCTGCAGCGCCCGCGATCGCCCCGGCAGCTACGGCCGCGGCCAGGGCGCCTCCAACTTTCGCGCCGAGGATGGGTACCGGTCCGCCGCGAGGCCGATCCCTTGGCGTTTCAGTGGGCCCACCCTCGCCATGCCCCCCGCTTCCGCCCTCGCCCTGGCCGCCGCTTCCGCCCTCGGCAGCGCCTGCCAACGTCGCACGGACACGCCCGAGAACACGCTCGACGCGGTCGGTGGCCTCCGGCAACCGGCTCTTCTCGGTGTCGAGGAGACGCGCAATGTCAGAAGGGAGCGGCCCTAGCTTCGGATCGTTCATCCTTCACCTCGCGAGAGCACACGAACGGCGGCCTCGAACTGTGCGCGCGCCAAGCGAAGGCGGGAATAAGCGGTGTTCAAAGGGATACCGAACGACGCCGCGATTTCCGGGACCGGCACTTCGTCGATGTCATGCAAGATGAGGACGGCTCGCGCCTCGGGGCGCAGCGTCTCGAGGGCCGCGAGCACGAGACGCTGGGCGTCGATTTGAGCGTCGGCAGATCGTTCGACGATCGCTTCTTGGGTCTCGCTCGGCACGCCGAGCCGCACGCGACGGACGCGAGCGGAGCGCCGATAATCGAGGGCCACGCGAAAGGCGATTCCGAAGAGCCACGGCCGAAGGGGGCGCTCGGGGTCGTAGTCGCCGAGCTTGCGCGCGACGACGAGAAAGGTGTCGTGCGCCACGTCTTCGACGTCTCGATCCTCCACCCCAAGGCGGCGTAGGGAGTGCAGGACATAACCAGCCTCCGCCCGGTAGAGCGCCTCGAAGGCGTCTCCCTCGCGGGCCGACGGAGCGCGACCCGGCACATCCTTCGTTTGGGCGGCCCCTTCGATTCCCGTCATTAGAAACGGCCGATCGCCTGCAACCCAAGCCCGCCAGAAAAGGGAGGCGTCGTCCACACGCTCGTCCCGTTGAGCCTCAGATCCGTGCGCGTGAGCGTGGCCAAGACCTCCAAGTATCCACCCAGCGCGAGCGATTGGAACGGAGCCCATTGGGCCCCCCCGCGAGCCCCCGCGGCCGCGTAGAACGTGGTGCGGGGCGAGGAAAGGGCGACCCCCTCTCCGGTTCCGTTGAGCGCCCCCGCGCTCAGCACCGCGCAGCCTAGAAAGAACGACGGGCGTACACACGGCACGACGGATCCGACTTGCACGTTGCTTTTCACGCTTCGGCCCGCCGCGGACGCCGAGGCGGCGGGCATGTCGGCCCGCCCCTCGATCGCCACCGAGAGAATGCGGCGGCGCAAGCCGAGAGCGAGCTCATAGCCGAGCGATGCGGACGGTTCAGCCCCGACGCTCGTGACGAGGCCGAGGCTCGTCTCGAAGGTCACAGGGACGCGCTCCTCGATCGGGGGCGGCGGAGTCGAAGCGGGTCTTTCCTCGACCGGGCTCGGGCTCGTAGGGATAACGGCCGGGCTGACCTCGGGAGGTGTCGGCGCGGCAGGGGAGGGGAGCACAATCACGTGCGGGTTGCCGGAAGAGTCCGGCCGGCTGAGGGTCAGCGGGTCGATCACGACGCTGATCGCCACGGCCACACTCTCGAGCAGCTCCCCGCACTCGCTGGATCTCGACGTGATCTCTCGGGCGCCGCTGGTGTGTCCGACCGTGTCCTCGGAAGTCAACGCGGCCTTGAACCCTCGGTCGCTCTTGGACAACCGAACGGTCACAATCAGCGGCGCGTGCTCGCGGAAGGGCACGTAACCCAAGCGCGTCGAGACCTTGGTCAGAAGCTCTTCTTCCGAAGCGCAAGACTGAGCCGAGGCTTCGCGAACGTAGTGAAGCTCTGCGACGCGAGGCGAATCGCTTGCAGAGACGGCAACGGGCGCCAGGAGGACCGAGGCGCCGATGACGAGGGCAGGTAGGGGGCTGGCGCTCGGCATCCGCAAGCGCACGATAGCCGCGTTGCTAGCGACGCCGCCATTGCGTGACCGATCCTCGCGGTCTCAACTACCTCCGTCAGCACCGTCGTTACCGCCCGACGCCGACGTGATCATGAACGGCAGGGTGGCGTACGTGTCGTAGTACTGGGCCGAGGAGCTCGCATCCTTGACCCAGACCTCGAGCAGGTAGGTGCCGTTGGAAACGCCGGTGGTGTCCCATGAGAAGCTGCTCGTCGTGGTCCAGGGCTGCAAGATGGTCCACACGCCCGCGGCTGACCCGACCCAGTACTGGTACTGCGGGCTCAGGCAAGTCGAGCTGCTCGCGCTCAGCATCACCGGCGTCCCGGCTGGCTGCGGGCTCGCGGGCATGCCTGTCAGCGTGCCGCCCGTGCATGTCGGCGGCCCGCCGTCGATTATCGTGAACGGCAGGGTGGCGTATGTGTCGTAGTACTGGGCCGAGGAGCTCGCATCCTTGACCCAGACCTCGAGCTGGTAGGTGCCGTTGGAAACGCCGGCGGTGTCCCATGAGAAGCTGCTCGTCGCGGTCCAGGGCTGCAAGATGCTCCACACGCCCGCGGCCGACCCGACCCAGTACTGATACTGCGGGCTCAGGCAAGTTGAGCTGCTCGCGCTCAGCGTCACCGGCGTCCCGCCTGGCTGCGGGCTCGCCGGCATGCCCGTCAGCGTTCCGGCCGTGCATGTCGGCGGCCGACCGTCGACTATCGTGAACGGCAGGGTGGCGTACGTGTCGTAGTACTGGGCCGAGGAGCTCGCATCCTTGATCCAGACCTCGAGCTGGTAGGTGCCGTTGGAAACGCCGGCGGTGTCCCATGAGAAGCTGCTCGTCGTGGTCCAGGGCTGCAAGATGCTCCACACGCCCGCGGCTGACCCGACCCAGTACTGATACTGCGGGCTCAGGCAGGTTGAGCTGCTCGCGCTCAGCGTCACCGGCGTCCCGGCTGGCTGCGGGCTCGCCGGCATGCCCGTCAGCGCTCCGCCGGTGCACGGCGTCGGAGCGGGGCTCGCCGCAGTGATCGTGAACGTCGTGGCGCCGTAGTTGTCGTAGGTGGCCGAGGAGCTGGCATCCTTGACCCAGACCTCGAGCTGGTAGGCGCCGCCCGACAGGCCGCTCGTGTCCCACGAGAAGTGGCTCGTGGTGGTCCAAGACTCCAGGACGGTCCACCCGCCCCCGGGGGGCAGCACCCAGTACTGATACGAAGGGTTCGGGCAAGCCGCGGCGGTCGCGTTCAACATCACGGGCGTTCCGGCCGGCTCCGGGCTCCCCGGCGTCCCTGTCAAAGTCCCGTACGTGCACGGCGTCGGTGCGGGGCTTCCAGAGGCGGAGTCCGCGGCATCGGCGCCGCTGGTCGCATCGGCGCTGCCTGTTGCATCGGCGCTGCCGCTAGCACCGTCGCTCCCTTCGGCCTCCGCACCCGAGTCGCCGCCCGTGCCCGATCCCGCCTCGGAATCCGCAGCCGCAGCCGCGTCAGCCTCCGCGCTAGCGTCCGAACCTCCGTCCGCTCGCGCGTCCACCGCCGCGTCCGCACCCGCATCAGGCAGGGCCCCGGCCCAGCTCGTGACCAGATTGTACGCGTTTAGCGAACCGAGGCCCGTCGCGTAGTCCCATCCCGTGCCGGCGGGATACGCCGGCGTGTACGAGCTCGACGAAACCGAAAGGGCTCCGTAGCCCGTCGTCTTGCCCTTCGACGCCGAGTAGCCGAAACAGTTGGCCGTTCCGGTGCACGGCAGATCGATGTCGCCGGTGGTCACGTCGTTGAAGACGCAGGTCGCCGCGGGAAGGGTCGGCGAGGTGGGTGCGCCTTGGTCGCTGCCGCAGCCCGCTCCGCCGCTCACTTGCTGCGCGGCGAGCGCGTAGAGCGCGTAGTTGGGATTGCCCTGGCGACTCTCCATCTTCTGGTTGACGAGCGCCTGAATGCCGGCCAAAGCCGGCGCCGCGAACGACGTGCCTCCGGCCGCGAGGTCGAGGGTGTCGGTCGTGTTCGAGAAGTTGCAGGCCACGCCTCCCTGCGCCGTGTCCGACATGCAGTAAACGTAGAAGTGGCCCCACACGCCGTTGGCCGCGAAGAGCGAGACGTCGGGCAAGTAGCGGACGCCGCCCGATGCGGTGGGCAGCCCCGGCACGCCCGTTTGCCACGCGGGTTGCGCCACGAGGGTGCTCGGGCCTCCGCTGCCCGACGTCGTCGTGATGAAGCTCGCTTTCCCCGTCGTGCTCGAGCAAAACCCGGTGCTGCCGTAGGGCTGCGTGTAGCCTTCTTCCGTGTAAATGAGCTGGCTCGCACACGAGTCGTTCCAAGGGATCTCGGGAACGTAGGATTTCGCGGACGTGTCGGTCGACGAATTGCTCGTCTGCCAGTAGGTGCCAAGGGCGGGTCCGCCGCGCTTCGCGTCGTACTCGTCCATGAAGTCCGTTCCGCCGACCGCCACGTTGTAGGGCGTCGAAGCCAGTCCGTTGACGGCGATTCCGTGCGTCGCGACGGTCGCGTCCGCATCGCACCCGGCCGCTCCCTCGTCGCCCGACGAGACGAAGACCGACATCCCTTCGGCGGCGGCCTGCTTGTAGAGGTTCACGATGCCCGCGCTGCCGGCGCTTCCGAGCGAGGGCTCGCAAGTGCCGTAGCTGATGCTCGCGATCTGGGGCGGCGTGGGCGAGTTGACGAGATTCTCGAGCGCGATGAGGCCGCCGAACACCGTGCTCGTATTTCCGCACGCCGCAAGCTCGATGGCGGCATCGGGCGCTGCGGCCCCGGACCACTCGGCGTCGAGCGCGGCTTCACCTTCGTCGCTGGTCACCCCGGGAGAAGAGCAGGTGGCCGCGCCCGTCGGGTTGACCTGTGCGAAGGTTCCCGCGTACGTCGACAGGCCGAACGACGTGCGGAAGCTTGCCACGTCCGAAACGTTCGCGAGGTTGGTGTCCTCGATGACGGCGATCGTTTGCCCGGCGCCGCGAAGCCCCTCGGAGAAAAGCGGGTTCAGGTTGTAGATCGTCGCAAAGTCTCCGGGAGCCACCGCGTAGTACGTGCCGCTCGTGCCGTCGGCGATCGTGAAGGTGGGCTTGGTGCCGACGAAGCCCCACCGGCCGCTATTCGCGTCGCGCCGCACCGGCCCAAGGTCCTTGTGCATGGGTCGCGGCATGAAGTCGTGCAGGGCGTGCACACCCGCCACGAGGCTCGCGAGCGCGGTGGGGATTTGAGGCTCGCTCATGTTGGCGAAGTGCGCTGCGCCGTCGACGCTCAGCCTGTGGATCGTCGTGTGGAACGCCGTGCCCACCACCCCCGCCGACCCGGAGAATTCGACGAACATTCGGCTCGGCGCGACGCCGTCGACGCGGAGGCCCCGGGCCTTTAGCCAGCCCGAGACCGCGGCGACGTCTTCTTCGCGCGGGCCGTACGAATCGGCGAGCTGCTCGAGACTCAGCCACCGATGAAAGGAAGGCGACTTCGGGTCGTGAAGCTCGTCGAGCATCGCGTCGAGCGCGGCATCGCGCTCCGGCGAGCGCTTGAGGACGAGCTGCAAGTGATCGAGCAGAAAGCCATCTTCCAAGGGCCCCAGGTCCGTGGCGATGCGGGCCATGGGGTGAACGTTGCCCGCGAGCGTGATGAGCTGGCTGTCGTCGATGGGCTGCCCGCCCACCATCGAGGGTCCTATTGGAGCGGAGCAAGCGGCCGTGGTGGCCGCGAGAAATACCAAGGCCAAACGCGCGGCACGCACACCCACGCTGCACCGAGGCTGCGACCCGATGGGCGCACACCGGCCCGTCGGGCGAGTGCGACGAGCGGTCTCATCCATGGCGCGAGAATACGCCGAGCCGCAGCAAGGGGAATGCTCAACGCGACGGGTGGCACGTGTGCGAAATTACGTCGGAACTGGACGAGCGCTGCGCTCTTGAGCCGAGTTGACCTCAACGCCTGAGGCTTCGCGTGCTCAAGGCTGGGAGCTGGCGCACGAGCAGGGGCGCGAGCGAATCTCGCAGCTCGGGTGCGCGGCGCTTCAATCCGGTGAGAGCTCTCTCGAACGCGGCCTTGAGGCGACCGCCGTGGCCCATGGCCACTTGCCACGCCAGCGGGATGTCGCCGGGGCGATCTTGGACGAGGACCTCCAAGACGGCGCGGGCCTGCGCGCGATCCTTGTTCGCTTTGGCCTGAAGAGCCGCCGGGCGCATCTCCGCCACCACGAGCTTATGAAGCGCGAAGCGAGCGGGCGCCGGCACGTTGACGAGGACCGGTTCGCCGCCGATCGTCACGGCGCGCTCCGGTGCTTCGAGGAGATATTCGAGAAACTCGAGGGGCTGCGCGGCGGCATTGAAGCGCTTGATGACGACGGGAGCGTCCCCCGGGCCTCGTTTGGGGCAGAGCATGTCGACTCGAAGAGCGTGACCTCGGACTTTGAAGGACGTCGAAGGCACGGCCGGGTCGAATGGGGGAACGGGCAAAAACCCCATCTTCAGGCTTTCGAGAACCGCGGGGAACTCGACCTCGACGTCCGGCAGAGCGACGTCGATATCGAGATCGGGCTTGCTCGCGAAATCGAGGTCGTGCGTGCGAGCTGCGCCGGCTCCCCACCGGACTCCGAGCGCGTTTCCAAGCGCCAGAAACGCGTGCGTCCCGACGAGCACGGCTCCCGCCTCGAAGAGGCCCGAATCAGAGAGCGACTGGAGTACGCGCCCCGAAGGCCCGTCGGTGATGTTCATGCCCCCGGCGCGCACCTGCGCAGCAAGGCGGCGGAGCCGATCGAGGTCTGCGCGAAGCTCCTTCCGATCGCGCGTAAACGCGTCGACCATGCGCTGAAGAGCTGGCGTCTTGCGTCCGAGATAGAACTGTTTGGTCGTGCCCCCGGGCTGAGATACTTGCAAGTAGAGGTAATCGTCGCCCTTGACCCTTTTCTCGGTGAACGTGCCCGGCAGCCGCCCGAGCGAGCGCTCCGCATGCAGAGCCAACAGCTGCTCGAGCAGCTCTGCGTACAGCGTCTGGGTTTCGACGGCGACCGGCGCGGCGACCACGGTGGCCGAACTCTATCAGGCCAATTGCGAGTTATACGCAGAATCGGTCGAACCTGCGTATAACCAGGGTGTTTCGCGTGGCGCTCTAGGTCGCGGGCTCGCCCCAGTCGCCCGGCCAGCCGCTCATTCGTCGAGCACGACGTCGGCCCAGAGGATCCCGAGGTCGAGCTCAATGGCGTCGAAGGGCGGAGCCAACGTAGCCCACAGGCGCCTTTGGGCAACGACCTCTCGTTCGGTGTTACGGCGAGACGATGTCAGTCCGGGCAGGGGACGTATCGATGCTCGGTCGGCGCGGCGGCGCGTGCTAACTTAGGGCGTGTGAGCGCCCTGCTTCCCCCGACGTCCGCCGATCTTCTCGACGACTCGGCGAGGCCCTATTTCCTATGGTGGACCGACACCTCCGTGGGCGAGCTGCGCCGGCATCTGGTCGCGGTGGATGCCGATGAGCGCGCTTATTGGATGGGGGCCCTTTTGCGCGAGGCCAACACACGCGATGTGTGGTCCTTCGTCGATCCGGATGCCATCAAGGCGCTCTGGCCGAAGCTCGAGCGACATCTTGGGCGCGCGCGCGCGATGTGGGCCTACCTCCTTGGCCTCGAGGACGCTCGCCGAACCCCACGCGTCGGGGCGGCGCGCGGTGCGTAAGACGTTCGATGCGCGGGTCGTGCCTCCGCCCGTTGTCGCGCTCATCCGCGAGCTGCAGCTGCGCGCGCCATGCCACCTCGCGGGCGGCGCGGCCCTGAGCGGTCTGCATCTCGCGCATCGGCTCTCTGCGGACATCGATCTCTTCTGCCACGAGGCGGAGCACGTGCGAGACCTTGTGCGGGATCTTGCGTCTGTAGCGACGCGTTGTGCCGCCGACATCCGGCTTGTGAGAGACGCGGGCTCTTTCGTTCGTGCGACGGTGCGCGTGGCGGGCTGCTCGCTCGAGCTCGATCTGGTCTATGAAGCGTTGCCAGATTTGGAGCCGCCCCCCCCGCCGGTCGAGGGAGTCTTCGTCGAGTCTTTTGCAGACCTTCGGGCGTCCAAGCTCACGTGCCTCCTGTCACGAAGCGAGCCGCGCGATCTGGTCGATCTATTGTTTCTCGATCGCGCGGGTCATGCGCCCGAGGGCGATCTGCCCATGGCGCTGCGCAAGGACGCCGGCATGGACCCCGGGATGCTCGCCTGGCTATTGCGCGACTTTCCGGTTTCGCCGCTGCCTCGGATGCTCGAGCCGCTCGGTGAGGCCGAGCTTGCATCCTTCAGAGACACCCTCGCCGAGCGTTTCCGGCGCGTCGCATTACCCTAGGCGGCGTCGCCGTCTTTCAGCGGAAGAGCCCCTCCCAGACTCGCAATAGCTCGTTCAAGTCTTTCACCACGACCAGTCGCTTTTCCGCTTCGAAGATGTCGGGATCCCCCTCCGCCACTCGACCCACGAACGCTGCCCCTGCCGCAGCCGCCGCACGCGAATCGGTGAGCGCATCGCCGATGAGCAGCATCTGCTCCGGCGCCCAGCCGCGCTCGGCGCGGATGTCCGCGAGGATCTGCACCTTGTTACGCGGCGACCCGTAGACGCCCCCAAAGAATCGCGTCAGGTCTCTCTGCGCGACGATGTCGCGGAGCTCTTCCTGGGGCACTCCCGATGCGACGAACAAGGGGTATCGCGTCGAGCTCCACGCGAGAAACTCGGGCGCGCCCCGCACGAAAGGACAAGCCAGAACTCGGGCGACGACGCGCTCGGCAAACGTGCGGTCGAGGCGCTCTTCGTCGGCGAGCGATAGCGGGAGATGCAAGAAGTCGCGGTAGATCGTCCGAACTTTCTCCATCCGGCCCATCCCCGCATTTTGCAGGTGGTAGGCGACGATCGCGTCGACCTGGCTTGGCCACTCGGCGAAGATCTGTCGAAAGGCGTCCGTCTTGATTCCTGCAGACTCGAGGATGACCCCGTCGAAATCGAAGATGATGGCTTTGGGCTCTTGCGCGGCTTGGCTCATGGGCGCCTGGGTACGTTAGCAGCCGGGTCACGGCGCGACCTTGGTAGGGTGACGTGCTACGGGATCGATCGTGCCACGCGACCCTCTGACGGGCGAAATGTTCCTTCGAGTCGTGGGCCACCGAGCTCGCCCCCCGATGGGCGAGGTGCCGAGCGCGGAGGCGCACGCGTTGCTCCTCCAGCAGCTTCAAGAGATGCTCTCCGAGACCGGCGGCCCGCTGACCGCCGACGAGCGTCGCGTCGCCGACGACGCCCTCGGCGCACGTCGCAAGGGCAAGAGGCGCTCGGGATGAGCGGTATCACGCTCGATGCAGATGACTTGCGCCGACTCGATCCCGAGCTTCGGCTCGTGGCCGTTTGAGGCGAATGCGGTATAAACCGCGGCCATGACGCCGACGTTCTGGCGCGACCGCCCCGTCCTTGTCACCGGAGCCACGGGGCTCGTGGGCTCGTGGCTCGTGCGCCGACTCATCGAAGCGCAAGCCGACGTGACGTGCCTGGTGCGCGATTGGGTGCCGCAATCGGAGCTCGTGCGCGGACGCCTGATGGAGCGAGCGAAAGTGGCGCGCGGCGATGTCCGGGATCAGGAGCTGCTCGAGCGCGTGCTCGTCGAAGGTGAGATTTCGACGGTGATCCACCTGGCAGCGCAGACGATCGTGACGACGGCCAATCGCAACCCGGTCTCCACGTTCGACACGAACATTCGCGGGACGTGGGCGATGCTCGAGGCTTGCCGCCGCACCTCGTGCGTCAAAGAGGTCGTCCTGGCATCGTCGGACAAGGCGTACGGGGACCAAGAGCAGCTGCCCTACGCGGAGACCGCGCCGCTCCAGGGGCGTCATCCCTACGACGTCAGCAAGTCGTGCGCGGATCTCATCGCGACCGCGTACGCGGTGACCTACGGGCTCCCGGTCGCCATCACGCGCTGCGGTAACTTCTACGGCGGTGGCGATCTCAATTGGAATCGCATCGTGCCCGGCACGATACGGGCCGTGCTTCGCGGCGAGCGCCCCGTCATCCGCTCCGACGGGCTCTTCGTTCGCGACTACTTTTATGTCGAGGACGGAGCGGCGGCCTACATGCTGCTCGCCGAGAAGCTATCGGCCAACCCCGACCTCCGAGGCGAAGCCTTCAACTTCTCGAACGAGCTGCGGGTGACGGTGCGCGATCTGGTGGCGCGGGTGCTCGGGGTCATGGAGTCGGGCGCTGTGCCCGACGTGCGTGGCGAAGCGTCGAACGAGATCGTCGAGCAGTGCCTCACGGCGCAGAAGGCGCGCGAACGGCTCGGGTGGGCGCCTCTCTACACGCTCGACGAAGGATTGCGCCGAACCGTCGCGTGGTATCGAGAATTCTTCGGGAGCTCGCCGGGTCCCTGAGCGCTCGCGGGTTGCGCTACACACCACGATGTGTAGGCTTTTGGTGGTGCCGACCAACCTCGCGATCGACGACAAGCTCCTGGAGCAAGCCAAGCGCCTCGGCAAGCATCGGAGCAAACGAGAGACCGTCAACGTGGCTCTTCGCGAGTACGTTCGGCGGCGCGAGATGCTAAAGCTCCTCGACGCGTTCGGAACTATCGAGCTCGATCCCGGCTGGGATCACAAGCGCGAGCGGCGCGGGCTCGAGGCCTACTGAGGGCGCCTCGGGGGCTTGTTATGATCGGGCGTCCGCAAGCCATCCACGATCTGCTTTCGCATCTGCTGCACACCTGGCGTGCTCTCCCCGTCCGGGTCGAGCCTCCGGGCGGCGTTGAGCTTGTCGCCGCACGCGAACCAGTCCGCGTTTTGGCAGGCGTCTCTTGCTTCGGCGCGGACGACCTCGGCCTGCTCGGCGGGAGTACGCTCATCGCGTCTGGGCGCATGCGTGGGCTCGGGCGCGGGGGTAGGCCCTTTGAAGAACGCGATCACCGCGCTTCGCTCGGCGATGCCGGCCCCGAGCACGAGGGCGAACGCCGTGGCGAGAAGCCAGAGCATGGGAGACACACCGCTGCGCTCTTCGAACGCGTCGACGGCGTACACTCGCTCGTGCATCCTCGGAGCGCTTTGGGCGTCCGCGGGAAAGCCCCCCGCGGCATCAAGGTCGTCCTCGACGTGACCGAGCCTGCTGTCTCGCGCGAGCTCACCGAGCACCGGCACGGGCGAGGGCTCCGGGAGCTCGGCCATGGCGCGCTCGAAGTCCTCGTCACTCAGATGCGCGAGCCGGTCGAGCTCTTCGTCGCGGACCTTTAAGGCGACGCGCCAATCCTGGGCGAGATCGGTCTTGCCGGGCGCGCTCATGTTTCTCTCTCCGGCAGGCGCCAGAACGCCCACTTGCTCTTCGTTTTAGCCTGCTTCTGGAGCTTTTTCATCCCGGCCGCCTCGGATTTGCGTTCTTCGGCCAGGATGCGGCTCGCGTGGTAGGCGATCGTGCGGTTGGCGTCATACACTTCCCGCACGCTGCATTCGCAGAGGCGGGCCAGCTCGGCGCCGTCGTCCTGTCCCTGGCGGCGCTGCTCGAACACCCGAAGGGTGAGCGGATCCAGCCGCTCGCGGAGCACGCCTCCCAGCCGCCGGGCTCGATCAAGCTCGCGAGCCAGCCCAAGGGCTTCGTCGGGCGGATCGCTCGAGTCGGCCATCGTCTCGTCGGTGGCAAGCCTGCCATCGAGGACTTCTTTGCGGGCGCGTGCGGATCGTCGGCCGCGCCGGACGATCTCCCTCATCACGATGCGCGCATGGGCCAGAAAGCTGCCCCGAGTCGGATCCCAGGGGCGACCCTCGTCGCTGTCGCACATCCGTTCGACCGTTTCTTGGAATAGATCCTCGGCGTCCGCGTCGGACCCGGTGCACCATTTGGCAAACTTGCGCAGGACCGTCCGCGCGTTCCCTTCATCAAGAGCCGCGAGAGCACGGGCTGAGCTGGGGGCCTGATAGTCGATCACCGTCGAAGCCAACCCTTACCACCGCGCCGCCGCGATTGGATAGGTGCCGTGGAGCGATCGTGTCAGGAGCCGAACGCGACTGCATGGCAGCGGGCTCGTCCGGCGTCTCGACCCCGGCTCGCATTGGGTCGCGCGACTACTGGGGTACCCCCACGGACCAGGTGGGTTACCCCTATCGGCCAAGTTGGCCACCCCGGCGAACCAAGTCGGCCGCCCCTGTGGACCAAGCCGGTTACCCCTGGTCCTCAGGTCGCGCATCTCCATCGACCAAGCCGGTTACCCCTGTTGGCCAAGTGGGGCACCCCAATGGACCAAGCCGGTTACCCCTATCGGCCAAGTCGGCCGCCCCTGTCGCCCAAGCCAGTTACCCCTGTTGATCAGGTCGGGCACCCCAGTGGACCAAGTCGGTTACCCCCGCTCATCAGGTTGGCCACCCCGGCCGACCAAGCCGGTTACCCTTGTGGGCCAAGTCGGCCACCCCTGTCGCCCAAGCCGGTTACCCCTGCGGACCAAGCCGGTTACCCCTGCGAACCAGGCCGATTACCCCCGTTGATCAGGTCGGGCACCCCCGTCGACAAAGTCGGTTACCCCTGTGGTGCAAGCCGGCTACCCCCGTCGTCATGCGCAAAGAACGCGCAACCAGCGCTGATAAGCCTCAATCCGACCTCGAGGGGGGGCGTCGCAACACGCCGGAACTCCTCGCGGTTTCATTTTGTTCATTTTTCTTTCGCTAAAACGTCGTCGAGCGGTCCCTTAACGGGTGAGGGCGCAAGGTGGCGCATGGTGCTCCCCGAGCGGTCCCTCGTCATGGAAACGAAACGGAGAATGGTCATGTCATCCAAATCCACCAATCGCAATCAGCAGCAATCGGGCGAGCAGAAAATGATCGTCGGTCTTCAGAAGCACGAGCAAACCCTTACTTCCTTGGTCATCGGCGGCACGACATACAAGACAGCCGACATCATCAGCGTGGTGCAAACGCTCGTCAATTCCGCGCAGGCGGTGGTCTCGTCCAGGGCGACCTGGCAGGCCAACGTCATCGCGGACGAAAACGCGCGGACGAAGAACAAGAAATTCATGTCGGGTCTTCGCCAGTCACTGCTCGTGGCGTTCAGTAGCTCGGTCGACGTGCTTGCAGACTTCGGGATGACGCCGCGCAAGACTCCTGCGGCGCGCACTCCCGAAGAGAAGGCGGAGGCAACTGCCAAGGCCAAGGCGACCCGCGCTGCCCGTCACACGTTGGGCAAGAAACAGAAGGCGCAGATCAAAGGCACCGCTGCCGCATCGCCGCTTCCTGGCGATGTGACGAAGGTCCCTGCAACCCCGGCCGCGCCCGCAACCCCGGCCGCAACTGCGACCCCGGTTGCAACTGCGACCCCGGTTGCATCTGCAACCCCGGCTTCGACCGCTCCTGCGGCCGCGCCGGCGTCTACGACGCACACTGGATCGTAGTCAGTCACGAATCGGCACGCAGTAATCGGTAGTCCCGCTCTCCCTCCCCGGTCGCCCGTTCACTCGGGCGGCCGGGGAGGGGAGCGCCCTCACGCCCCCACTCTCTCAGCTCATACATGGCAACCCCAGAACAACCCAACCCTCCCTCCAAGGAACACCCCCATGAAAACATCAAACGCTCGTTGTCTGGCAGCCGACCTCGAATCCAAAATGCTCGAACAGGAGATTCAGCTCATCATTGAGATCGACGATCTGCTCGCGCGCGCTCTGGACGGCGACCGGAGCGCTGTGGGCGCGATCGCCGTCGGACTCGGCGATCTTCTTCTCGAAGAAGCCGAGGGCGTTCTCGGCCGCGACCACGCGCACGAGGCTACGGACGTCCGTCAGGAGTTCTACGTCTCACTGCTCGAGGGAGTGCACGTGCGCCCGGCTTACGGCCGCGCCATCTCGTGGATGTGCGGTGTGGTTCGCGCGATTGCCCGAAAGTATCGGGCCGACCGGGACTGGGATTGGGACCTCGACGACGGGCTCGATGAGTGGCCTTAGGAAGCTTGGGTAGCGGATCGGGATCCGCGAACGGTGGACTCCCGAGCGCTGGACGCTCGGGGGTCCGCGTCTCGCGGATTAGGGTAGCCGCAACCTTCCGATCGCCCCGTGGCCGCTGTCCGTCCAATAGATGTTGTCGTCGTCCGCAATCAGGTTCGCGACGGGGCCAACACCGGGGGCAATGAGCTGCCCCACAAACGCCCCAGGCCCGGGTCCGGGCCCGGGCGTAATTCCACTGGTGGCTGTTGCCGATGTTGTAATGCTGGTCCAATAAATGCCGCCAGAACCGGCCCATACGACGCCGCACGAGGCGCCGGCATACGGCGAGGCGACCCCAGGGACTAGGCCAAATACGCCGTCGTCTTTGCTATAGGCCACTATGCCACCAGAACCCCACGTGTAGACGTTCGTGGCATCGACAGCCATCGGGCCAGCCAGCAGGCCAGAACAAATAAGGTCGTAGCCGGCCGAAAGGGCGCCTCCGTCGGTCCCGGCAAAGCCGTAGCCAGCAAAGCCGCATCCCGACCTGGGACCCTCTAGAGGGCTCAACACGTACATTGCGAGGTTGTCGGAGACGGCGTTGGCAAGCGGGCCTAACAAGTTCGGTGTCACGTATACCGTCGGTGTACCGCCCCCTTTGGGAACGCGCAGGATCGGCGTCGAGTTCACCTGGCCCTCAACGGCGGAGGGATTGAGCATCTCGGTGAAGGGAGGGACCATAAAGTAGAGGGACGTCGAGTCAACGCCCAACGCGACGCCTTGAGCGCTCGTCGTCGTGACCACCTGGGGGGACGCGGTGCCGTCCTTGCGCGCACGCATGAGGGTCGCCCCTTGCCAGTAGTAGATGTACGTGTCGTCAAATGGCAGGCTGGCGATGGCTATGGACTGCGGCCGCGCAACCGCGAAGGTCGAGCCGCCATTCTTGGGAACCCCGCTAATCGAGTTGAGGATGGAGTCCGACCAGTACACGTTGTTTTGATCGACATTGATCTCGGACGGAGAGGCCAACCCAGTCACGAGCCACACCGCGCTCTGCGCCACGCACGCGCTAGCCGTGCAGATCTGGCCGGCTGCGCACGCGTGACCGCACGCACCGCAGTTGGCCGCATCCGACGTCGTCACCGAGCACTGATTCCCGCAGAGCGTCCAACCGGCCACGCACGTCATGACGCACGTCGAATCGATGCACGCGGCCGTGCCGCTCAGGGCCGGGCCGCAAGAGTTGCTACAGGACCCGCACGAGCGGGGGTTGGACGTCGTGTCAACGCAGTCGCCGCACTGGGTAAGGCTCGGCCCGCAACCGCCATCCTCGGTTGAGGGGCAGTAGCCGAAAGGGTCGCAGGCTCCGGCATTGCTGGCCATGAGTCCCGCGCAGCCCGCATCGGACTCTGGAAAACAAAAGTTGAATCCGCCTTGTTGTAAGAATTGATACTCAACGAGCGGGCTCGTGCAGCTCATTTGCCCCGGGCCGCAGCTCGCGCCGCAAAGGGTCCCCCCACCGCCGGCTTCGATGGGCTGCGCGCCCACTCCCAAGGCCGCCGCCGCGTCCACGCTTCCAGCGTCGATCGTCGCCGCATCATCTTCAGAGCCGGCCTCTTCGGCGGCTGCCGCATCGACACTGGTCTGGGTTCCGTCGTCGCTCCCGTCGATAGTGGACGGCCCGTCCGATTCGACAGTGGCATCGGGGGGGACAGGACGGCCCGATTCGACGGTAGCATCTCCAGGAGAAGGGCCGCCTGATTCGAGGGTCACGTCCGTTGTCGAAGGACCGTCGGACGCACCGATCGTTCCTTCCGCGCCTGCGTCCCTGGGCGAGCTACTGTCCGTGTTGCGCCCGCCTGAGGCCGTGCCACACCCGGCAAGCCCGAGAGATGCCGTCGAAAGAAAAAGAGTGGCGGCGACCGATGCGTTGCGAGCGAGCCGGTCTCGGCGCCTCAGTATCGCGCTCCTCGCCCCCATGTCCCCTCCCGCGTCCAATTCGATGCCCGGACCGCTCCGATGGTTTACCCCCCTCTAGACGCCATGTCGAACGACGACGCGCCGGCCTCCCGGTACCGTCTCGATGGCTGACGCCTACTTGGGCAGCAGTGCAAGAGCGGCATCGAGCACCGCTATCTCGAGCCGCGCTCGGTTGTCATCGCTCATCGCATCGAGCGCAAACGAGGCTCGGTGAGTCACCCCTCCGCTGCCATGGCGCACGCAGGCCACCACGTAGGCCTGTCCGGGCAGAGGGTGACCTCCTACGCTGAGGACGAAATCGCACGAGCTTCCGATCGGGAGATCCGCGTCCACGAACGCCGCAACGCCTTCGACGCCGATTTCACACGTCATCGTGCCTACGGTGCGACCATCCATCGTAAGCGCAATCTTCTTTGCCGCAGCGACGCGGACCGTTTGCCGCGCCGTCTCGCCGAGGCGCGCCTTGAGCTGCTGCGCTTGCATCAGCGCGCTGTAGAACTCGCTCCGCAGACTGCGGTACGCCTCCGCCTCCTCGGGAGAGAGCACGCCCAGTTTGTGCAGCTCGTGAAGCTCGCGAAAGCGACGAAAGAGCTCCCTGGTTGGCATGGTGCTGACAGCGGCCGACGCACGCCTTCAACGATAGACACGTTCGGCGTCACGCACTCTGCCACGCAGACTCCGATTGCGCACCGTTAGATTCCGGATGAATCCGCTGCGCGCGGATCGGATGACGAGCTCTACGGCCCGAAGAAATGACTATAGACGGTGGAGCACTGGCACGGGTCTCTTGGCCTTGCGGGAAAGAGTGTGCGCATCTGACGCCCACGGGTCCTGCTTGTGACTGACCGACCCACGCTGCCCCCAGGTTCCAACCGGCTCTCCCGAGCTGCGAGCGCGGCCAACGTCTATGGCCAGCAGGCGCGCTTCTGCGATGGGCTCGTGAGGGCCGAGGATCTGTCTACGGTGTTTCAGCCCATCGTGAGCTTGGATACTGGAGAGCTCTTTGCCTACGAGACGCTCGTCCGGTGCGGGGTTCCCGGATTCGAGCCGACTACGCTCTTCGAGCGAGCGGAGGCCGAGCACTCCACCGGAAGGCTCGGGCGGATGATCCGGGAGATCGCCGTTCCCCTGTGCGGCGGCACGCCGATATTTTTCAACCTGCACCCCAACGAGCTGGAGGACCGCTGGCTCGTGCGCCCCGATGACCCCATCTTCGCTCACGACCACGACATCTACCTCGAGATCACCGAGTCGGTTCCGATGAGCCATTTCGACCTCTGTATGAGCGTGCTGCGCGAAGTGTGCAGTCGCACCGGGGCGCACTTGGTGATCGACGATCTGGGCGCGGGCTACTCCAACCTCAAGCTCATCGCGGACCTCGAGCCCAAAGTCGTCAAGCTTGACCGTGCGCTCGTACAAGACCTCGACCGAAAGCCGCGCCAGCAAAAGCTCGTCTCGTTCGTCGTCCAGTTGTGCAACGAGCTCGGCGCGGACGTGGTCGCCGAGGGGATCGAGACCTACGACGAGCTCTGCGCGGTCCGCGACTCGGGCGCCCAGTACGGCCAAGGCTACCTATTCGCTCGCCCGAGCTTCCCCATGCCGCCCATCACGTGGCAGCCGCCCCCCTTGGACGGCGGCGCGCCGAGCTGACGGTCATCGTCCTTTGGCGTCGTCGCCGCGAAGGACCATGCAGGAGCTGTAGACGCGGGCCACGAGGCTCCCCTTTTCGTCGGTGACGGCGCACTCGACGAGGCCGAGCGATCGCGTGCGCTTGACGAGGTCGGCGGTGGCGCGCAGCCGCGCGGTCCATATCGGCTTCAGGAACTTCACCGCGAGGTCGAGCGTCGTGAATGACTCGTCATCCTCGAGCGTGGAGGCCATCGCGGTGCCGAGCGCGGCGTCGGCCAGGTCGCACACGATGCCGCCGTGAAGGGTGCCCATGGGGTTGGCGTGCTGCGGCCCCGCGCTCATCTCGAAGACCGAATGGCCCATTTCGATCGAGATAAACTCCAGACCCACGAGCTTCGCGACGGCGGGCGGTTCGAGGGTGCCGCGAATGAGCTCTTGCAGCTGCTCGAGGTGTCTGGTCGTCCTGGGACCCTGAATCCGGCTCTTGGTGTTCATCTTCGTCCTTGCAGCGGGCCAAGTCGTGGGTCGCGAGATGTTCGCATTCCGCGGTTTCCGATGAAAGTGGGCGGTCCTTGCTGTACGTTCCCCCCCATGCGCCTAGCGGTCCTCGTCCCAGTGTGTTTCCTCGTTGTGGCTTCATGTGGCGGAGCGCCGCCGGCCCCTGCCGGTGCTCCCCCGTCTCAGCAGCCACCCCCGCCGAGCCCGAAGGCTCCGATCGCGGAAGCGCCGTCTCTTTCGCCGATGGTCCGGCCCAAGACCGTCTTCGTGATTGCTCGCTTCGATGATTTCGGCAAGAGCATCGACGCCCTCGACTCCGTTCTCAAGCTGCCGACGCCGCTTCGGGCGACGATCGACGAGGAGATGAAGCGAGACAACACCAGCCTCGCGCAAATTTCGGGGTCCGTGGACATCGCCGCGGCCCTCAACCCGGGCTCGAAGGGCTCCGATGTCCTTTGGGCAGCGTCGGTGCCGTTCAAGTCCATGGACGATGCGCTCCATATGGCGCAGGCCACCGACGGCGAGGTCGTCCCGACGGCGCCCGGCTCCTACCGGGCGAAACAGAAGAAGGGCGACACCCGGTGCGACCTCACGCCGGCCCTCGGCGATGCGCCCGTCCGTGCCGTGTGCTCCGACAGCGACGAGGCTCTCAAGCTCTTGACGCCCTGGATGGCTCGCGGCCTCGCGGCGGAGCCGAAAAAGCCCGTCGACTTGAGCATCGTTCTCGAGTGGGCCCCGGTCAAGCAACGCTACATCGGCGAGCTCAAGTCCGAAGCGGCCAAGGCGGTCACCGAAGCGCGCAGCAGCATGCACGACTTCTTGAAGGTGACCGATCTCGAGCTTTTGGATGCTCCCGGTGTCCTCTCGCGCGAGCTCTTTGCGTTTGCCGACGATTCGGAGGCTCTCGAGCTCGACTTCAAGGTGGACGCCGCCACCCCGCAGCTGAGTCTCACCGGGGCCATCGTCGAGCGAGCGAAGACCTCTTGGTTTACGCAAGCGCTCGCGAGCGCGAACGACCACCCCGAGGCGCCCCCGGAAATGTTCTACCGCTTGCCGAGGGACGCGTCTGACGGATGGTGGGGAAAATCGGCCGATCCGTCGATGCTCGGGGGCACGCGCAGGGTCGTGCACAAGGCTCTGAGCGCCTTGCTCGCGATGCCTATGGTGCAGATTTCGGAGTCGGACAAGCAGTCCTTTCTCGCCTGGTGGGACGCCATTCCGACCTTCTCCGGTACGTGGGTAGGCGCGAGCGGGCATCCCCCGTTTTCAGCGACGCCTGGTGGCAAGGACCTGACCGCGCAGCAGGCCATCGACTCGGCCAAGAGATGGATTGCCACGTATCTGCCCTGGGGCATCGGCGGGGGCGAGGGCGATCCGGCGCCTTTCATCGCGTGGATGAAAGTGACCGAGACGGCGGTCAACCGCGGCGTGGCGGACATCAAGAAGGCGGGCCAAAGCAGTGACGTCGCGTGGCTTCCGACCGCGAAGTTCACGATGGACGCGCCCGATTACCCGAAAGGCTCGGCCACCCTCGACTTTAGCGTGACCGTCAGCAGCAAGGACGTGTGGGACATCGTGCCGGAAAACGAGAGCCGCGAGCTGACGCCCGGTAACTGGGGACGGCCACCGCATCCCAAGGGGAAGGAAGCCAAGGGCACGATCACGCTCCGGATGGTGGTCGTTCCGGAGGACGGTGGCCGGTATTGGGTGGGCTACTCGACCGACAAAGCGGCCCTGCGGTCGCATCTGGCCATGGTCCGCCAGGGCGCGCCGGCAAGCGGCCAGCTCTCGTCGCGAACGGACTTGGGGCTTCTCAAGGCCCATCGCGGCTTCGGCGCCTTCGTCGACTACGGCTGGTTTATCGACTTGGTCCGCAATGTGGCGGCGGGAGCGGAGCGAAAGCAAGTCAACGACGTCATAAGTGGGCTTCCCCACAAGGGGCACGGGGCGTTCTACGTGCTCGGCTCGAGCACGGGCGGCGGGGCGCCGACCTTCTCGGTGGATTTCGTGGCGGGCAAGGACCTGGTCGAGGACGTCTCGGCGGCGGTACGGCTCCTCACCGACGCGCGTGCAAAAGCAGCGGCCGCGGGCGGAAGCGGCCAACCCTGAGGGGACCCCAAACGGGTCGACGCGCTTCAGCGCCTCTTTGGGGACGGCGCTGGCGCGCTCCGCGGCGGGGAAGCCGCTACCCTCTGATTGGCGGGAGCCGCGTTCCTTTGCGGCGAGGTCGCGGCGGCCCTGTTGGCTCCGGGCACAGCTTGTTTGGTGGTCGCGGGGCCCTTGTTGGAAGCGGCCGTTTCCATCCCGGTCGCCGTCTTCGCGGGCGGGTGTGCTCCTAGCGCTACCGCCGACGAGGGCCGCGAGAAGCCTTTCGCCGGGGCGAGCTTCGCTTGGTCGGCCGCGCTCGAATGCGGGACGCGCGCCGCGGTGTAGCCCAACTTCTCCGGGGGTGGACCGCCGGCGTGGCCGCCCGGCTCGGCGGCATAGCTATGCATGCGTGTTTGCACCGATACGGAGGCCTGCGGAGACAGAACACGCTGCCCGACCACGGGTGAAAAGACTTCTGCGCGCGGGACGTAGACGAAGGGGGGCTGATAGGTGGCTTGAAAGACAACGGGGCCACCGACTCCCCATATGAACTCGGGAGGCGCGGGCGACCAACCCATGTAGGCGTAGCCGTCGTCGACTTGCCAAGAGACCCACGCCCCCCGGTACTCGCGACCGGGGACCCACGCCCAGCCGCGTCCTTCGATCGGGACCCACCGCCCGTAGTGAAAGGGAGCCCAGCCCCAATCGTAGTCGCTGACCCAAACCCAGTCGTCGTCGTGAACCCAGTGGCCGGAGGTCGAGTAGGGAGCGAACCCGGCGCCGATGACGCTGGCCGTCGGGACCCAGACGGTGCCGTACGTGGGATCGTCGACCCAGGTCCCATAAGGATCGAGAGCGGTGCGAAAGTCAGTCAGCGCGGAAGGATCGTTGTCCGCGTAGCTGTCGGTCGGGGGCGCAGGGGCGGCCGCGGCACCCTCGGGCGGCGCGGGTGGCGGGGGCGGAGCGCCGCCGCCTTCGCTCGGATCGTACTCGACCTGCAACACGTAGAGGGTGTCGCCATATCCGTTATGACGGGTGAAGACGACGCGCCCGACCCCGCGGTAGTGCCACGAGGTGCGAAACTGGTCGCCGCCCCACCAATTGTAAAACGGGATGAACTGCTTGCCCGTCGTGTACTGCTCGGTGGTGTAGGGGGCACCGAGAACCGCGGCGACCTCCGGCATGACCATGTCGACGTGAACTTTGGCGAGCGGGCTGTCGGCAGGAACAGCCACGGCCTGCGGCGCCGCGGGCGGAGGGGACCCTCCTCCACAACCTGACCCGCTGGCCACGACGACGACGACCGCTGAAGCCCACCCCGCGACTCGATTGCCTTGTCGATGCTGCATCGTGCCTACGCTTACCCCATACGTAGGGCGCAGTGGGGTGAAAAGAGCGGCATCTCGCCCGATGTCACGCCGTGACACAAACGTCACCGTGCGCGTGCGTCGCAGCGTCGGCTTTTTTGGAGAGAGCAACCGCCAGGACGCCAGGGGCGCCAGGATCGGAGGGAATTAGCGCGAGCGCGGGGCGGTCTGCGGGGCAGTCGCCGCGTCGGCGTTTGCGGAGAGAGCGACCGCCAGGACGCCAGGGGCGCCAGGATCGGAGAGGAGAATTGGTGGGGTTGGACCACCCCGCGGCCTCGCGCTGTCTGCTTGTTGGAGCGCAGCCTCCGTTTTTTGGTGTGACTGAAACGGCGCCGCCCGCGCGCTTCTTTTATTTCGATCCCTCAATAATTAGGCACTGAGGGCATACAGCATTTTGAGTCTCGAGCCGTTTAGAGCGTAGACCGGGATGCGCGCTCTCGGATGGCTAGCGCGCACGTAGGGCTCGCGCCCTGAGGTGTTACATGTTGCGTTCTCATGGGCCCCGCGGTTGGCACCTCGCGGCTCTGCTGGGTGCTGTTGCCTCGATTCTGGGCTGCGGTAGCGACGCGAGCGTCTTTGTAGACGCCGGGCAGCCGAAAGATGTGCAGCTGCCGCCGGTGTCGGCACGCGACGCCGGAAACAGCGTCCTCATCATCGGCGTCGGCGACGACTCGTCCACGGGCGACAGCACGACAGGTGGCGGGGGCGGCAGCACGGCGTGCGACGGCGCAGCGTGCGCCGCCGAGGCGGGAGCGATCTGCGGCGACGGTATCGTCGAGCCCGGAGAGACCTGCGACGACGGCAATACGACTCCAGGCGACGGCTGCTCGGGCGTGTGCCAGCTCGAGCCCGGGTACGCCTGTCTCACCCCCGGAAAGCCGTGCGTGTCGACGGTGGTCTGCGGCGATGGAAAAGTGGAAGGCGACGAGGGGTGCGATGACGGCAACGTCGTCTCCGGAGACGGCTGCTCCTCTACTTGTATGGTGGAGGCCGGCTACGGCTGCTCCGGCAACCCTTCGGTGTGCGCCAAAACTCAGTCTGCGGCGGTGTGCGGCAACGGCATCGTCGAGCTCGACGAGACCTGCGACGACGGCAACACGATGTCGGGCGATGGGTGCTCGTCGACCTGTCAAATCGAAATGGGCTACACGTGCCCGACCCCCGGGTCGGCGTGCAAGCTGAACCAGTATTGCGGCGACGGCATCGTCCAAGCGGGCGAGCAATGCGACGACGGCAATACCAAGCCGGGCGACTGCTGCAATGGCACCTGTCAGCTGGAGCCGAATTGCAAATGCGTCACGCCGGTTCCGCCGCTCACGCCCCCTCACCAGCTTTGCTCCTCCACCATCATCTGTGGCGACGGCGTCGTCGAGCCGGGGGAGGCGTGCGACGACGGCAACACGGTTTCGGGCGATGGGTGCTCGGCGGACTGCGACACGGTCGAATCCGGCTATAGCTGCCCGTCGAAGGGCGGCGCCTGCACGCCGGCCCTTGCCTACACCTGCGGCAACGGCATCGTCGACCCTGGAGAGCAGTGCGATGACGGCAATACGTCGTCCGGCGACGGTTGCTCGGCCGACTGCAAGGTAGAGCCCGGGTACGTCTGCTCGGCCGGGGGTCACGCGTGCACGCTCATCTCGTATTGCGGCGACGGCAAGGTCGACTACACGCGCGGCGAGCAGTGCGACGACGGCAACAACGTGAGCGGCGATGGGTGCAGCGCCACGTGCCAGGTCGAAACGGGCTGGGTCTGCAACGATGCCACGCCTCCGTCGGTGTGCACCTACACCGTCGTATGTGGCGACAAGAAGCTCGAGGGAACCGAAACCTGCGACGACGGTAACGCCGTCAGCGGAGACGGATGCTCGTCGAGCTGCCAGGTCGAGACCGGGTGGAAGTGTCCCGTGGTCGGCGCCGCGTGCCAGCCGATCTGCGGCGACGGCGTTCTCGAGGGCCGCGAGCAGTGCGACGACGGCAACGCCGTTTCGGGCGACGGCTGCTCGAGCACCTGCCAGCTCGAGCCGGGCTTCGTCTGCGCTCCGCCCGGAGCGGCGTGCACGCGCACGGTGTGCGGCGACGGCATCGTGCAAGGCAGCGAGCAATGCGACAACGGTACGGTGCTGAACACCGGCGAGTACGGCCAGTGCAATCCAAACTGCACGCTCCCGGTCACCTGCGGCACGGCGACCAGCCCCGTCGGAGCGTGCGTGTCGCGCTGCGGCGACGGGATCTTGCTGCCTCCGGAGCAGTGCGACGATGGCAACACGATCTCGGGGGACGGCTGCTCGTCGACCTGCACGATCGAGCCCGGCTTCTCGTGCACGTCGAGCAAAGACAATCCGCCCGCATACCTCGACCTGCCGATCGTCATACGAGACTTCGAGAGTTACCCCGATCCGGGTCACATCGACTTCGAGAACCTGTGCTGCGGCGTGCAGTCTTCGGGAGACGGCTTGACGGGATATTCCGGGACACCGATAAGCATCGTCCAGCAGTTTCTCGGGGCCGACCGCAAGCCGCTCTACAACGGCACCGACGCGGCTCCAATCAATCTGACCAACGGGTTGACGGATTTCAACATGTGGTACCACACGGAGACCAACTCCAACGCCGCCTACAGTAACTTTCAGATTATCCAGACCATCCGCCTGACCGGGCAGACCGATTCGAGCGGGAACCTCGACTATGTCCTAAACAGCCTCACCGACCAGCCCTACATGAGCCTCGGCGGGTTTTTCCCGATCGACAATCAGGGCTTCGGCAATCACGGGCGCAATCACAACTTCAGCTTCACGAGCGATGTCCGCTACTGGTTTCAGTACTCCGGAAGCGAGACGTTGACCTTCAGCGGCGACGATGACGTGTGGGTCTTCATCAACGGAAAGCGCGCGGTCGACATCGGGGGCGTCCACTCGCGGACCGTGGGCGCCGTCTCCTTGCCTCTCGGCTCGGACATGATGACGAACGCGCAGTTCGGGCTCACCAAGGGCAGCGTGTACGAGCTCGCGGTCTTCCAGGCCGAGCGGCACACGACCGAGTCGAACTACTGGCTCACGCTGTCGAATTTCTTGGCCGGCAAGAGCACGTGCGTAAGCGTGTGCGGCGACGGCATCGTGACGCCCGACGAGGCGTGCGACCTCGGGACGGCGAAGAACACGGGCGCCTACGGGGGCTGCAACGCCAACTGCACCCTGGCGCCTTACTGCGGAGATGCGGTCACCCAGAGCCCGCCCGAGCAGTGCGACGACGGTCAAAACGTCACGCTTTACCAGTCGGCGGGTAACAAGTGCGGGCCCGGGTGCCTCTTGCCCCACTATTGCGGCGACGGCATCGTCGACACGAGCTTTGGCGAGGCGTGTGACAACGGTGCGGCCAACAGCAACACGGCCTACGGGCCGGGCTCGTGCACGGCGCATTGCAGCGTCGGGCCCTATTGCGGCGACGGCTTCAAAAACGGCACCGAGCAGTGCGACGACGGAGTGAACAACGGGACGCCTTCGAGCACGTGCGACACATCGTGCAAGCTGAAATGCGGCGATGGCGTCGTCGACCCGGGCGAGCAGTGTGATCTCGGCGCCGCCAACAACACCGGCGCCTACGGCGGCTGCGATTCAAACTGCACGCTCGCGCCTTACTGCGGCGACGGCATCAAAGAGGGGAGCGAGCAGTGCGACGACGGCAAGAACGACGGCAGCTACGGCACCTGCAGCCCGGGCTGCGTCTTGGCGCCCTATTGCGGCGACGACATCGTGCAAACCCCGCCCGAGACGTGCGATCTGGGCTCCCAAAACAGCGCCACGGCGTACGGGAAAGGCCAGTGCACCAACCAGTGCCAGCCGGCCCCGTACTGCGGCGATGGCCGGGTCGATCCCGGCGAGAAATGCGACGACGGCGTCGATAACGGCATGCCGGGCTCGTGCACGATGGATTGCTCGGCCTTCATTCCGGTGGCGACGTGTGGAAACGGTGTCGTCAACGCGGGCGAGCAATGTGACGACGGGGCACCGAACGCGGCGATGACGATGGGCAACGGTACGCCGGCGAGCACTTGCGACGTCAACTGCCAATTCAAGTGCGGCAACGGCGTCAAAGACCCCGGCGAGCAGTGCGACGACGGCAAGAACGACGGCAGCTACGGGACGTGCAACCCCAACTGCACGCTGGCCCCCTACTGCGGCGACGGAATCAAAAACGGGGACGAACAGTGCGACCAGGGGTCGAAGAACTCGGCCAGCGCCTACGGGCCCAATCTCTGCACGACTCAGTGCACGATCGCGCCCTACTGCGGCGACGGGCGCGTCCAGACGCAGTTCGGCGAGCAGTGCGACGGAAGCTCCAACTGCACCGCAACGTGCACGCTCTACATCGCGCACTGATCCATCGGAGAGAGCCGGGGCGAGCGCGGGGCGGTCTGCGCGTGCGTAGCCGCGTCGGCGTTTTTGGAGAGAGCAACCGCCAGGACGCCAGGGGCGCCAGGATCGGAGAGAATTGGGGCGAACGCGGGGCGGTCTGCGGGGGAATCGCAGCGTCGGCGTTTTTTGGAGAGAGCAACCGCCAGGACGCCAGGGGCGCCAGGATCGGAGAGAATTGGGGCGAGCGCGGGGCGGTCTGCGGGGGAATCGCAGCGTCGGCGT